>Ga0335081_10011019_pt1 | contig 14628 bp, 13 predicted proteins | sample Lox_Sample_35_FD_206713 | JGI IMG/M metagenome (GOLD analysis project Ga0335081, IMG submission 206713) | Soil microbial communities from Loxahatchee National Wildlife Refuge, Florida, United States - Lox_Sample_3.5 | ecosystem: Environmental > Terrestrial > Soil > Wetlands | place: USA... | reverse complement strand
TGTCGTTGGAAACAAAGTGTGCTGACTGCGGTGTTGCCCTTCGATGTAGGCCATGATGCGCCGACCTCGCTGGCCGCCATCTTCGCATCCTTGTCATCGATTTCCCAGTGGGTTTCGTAACACCTTCCGTTTGAGTCCCCTGCTTCAGCATCCTCGTAGAAATCCTCTCTTCGCTTCCTGGGAAGAATTCCAGACTTGGACTGCACAACTGTGTCATGGGATCTGCATGCTTCGTCTGCCGTTCGAATTCTTCCGGTGAACGGTAGCCGAGCGCAGAATGCAATCGCTGTTGATTGTAGTACCGTTCGATAAACTCCTCGATGTTGCCGCGCAAGTGATCGAGGTCGCGATACTGGTTGGCGTAGATCTCTTCCCGTTTTAAAGTTTTCAGAAAGCTTTCGCAGCTGGCATTGTCATAAGGATTTGCTGGACGGCTCATGCTCGGGATCATCCCGTGCCTTTGGAGAACGCCTACATACTCATCGCTAGCATATTGCACACCGCGATCGGAATGATGAACCAGGCCGAGCGCAGGCTTTCGCGTCGCGATGGCTTGTTCCAATGCGGCCAGCGCGAGACGACTGGCCAGGGTCCGCTCTAGCGACCACCCCACAACCTTGCGAGAAAATCCGTCAAGGATCACCGCCAAGTAGACGAACTCGGTTTGCAGTCGAATGTAGGTGATGTCGGCGACCCACAGTTGATCGATCCCAGTTAACTTCAGGCGCCGGGCTAGGTTCAGATAGACCTCCAGCTTGTGATCCGAGTTCGTCGTCACCACAAACTGTCGGGGCTGCACAGCGAGCAGGTTATCCTCGCGCATAATCCGCGCCACTCGCTTGTGGTTCACGACCATCCCTCGCCGCCGCAGCTCCGCAGCAATGCGCCGGTATCCATAACGCCGCCGATGTTCGATCGCGATCTGCTGAATCAAAGACCGCACTTCCATTTCCTCTTCTACAGGCTGCGGTTCCTCTAACCAGCGATAGAAACCAGCCCGGCTCACCGGTGCCAGCTCGCACATGCACTCGACGCTTAAGCCACCTTGCAACGGCATCATCTCCCCGATTTGCTCGTAGATGCCTTCTCGCCAGACTTGCTGCTCTGCCGGCGTCGAGCCTCGACTTTTTGCAAGGCACTTCTGAAAAAATCCACCTCCAGAGTCTTTTCCGCCAAGACCCGCTTCAAATGGTTCACCTCTTTGCGCAGCGTGGAGGTGCGTGCCTGTTGCCCGGGCACTTCCATCCCGGGTATCTCGGGATCCATCTCATCGCGCCACCGATAGAGTTGCCGCCGCGAGACGTGCAGTTCTTTCGCCAGCGCCACGATGTTTTCGCAGCCTCGCAGTCGTTCCACGGCGAACTCACGGAACTCCTTCGTATATCGTCTCTTTGCCACTCGCAGTTTCCTTTCCTGCAAGTGTGTCATAACTCACTGTCTCATTTTTGGGGTTCAGTCCAGCACAGATCCGTCCATACTCTGTGCGTGTCGTTTTCGCTGCTCTCAGGGATAGCGACCGCAGGCCCCCTTTTTGCAGGAAAATACTTCTGCCCTGTGAGTCCGTCAAGTACACAGCCGGGCACGTGAAAACGAGCAAGAATAGCTCAGCGTGCGAATTCGATCCGCGAGCGGTCGCGAAGTGGCTCCGGAATATCTAATACGGGGCAAGACAATGGTGCTCGGTACCGTGCACGCGGTTCATGCCGACGGAGTCGGAGTCAGTGCCGAGTCAACAATTTCATCTGCAGTATAAGCACTTTGGCCAATTAGCAGCGAAGGCTTCGGAATGTGTAGGCTCAAAAGTTTGAAGGCAATCTCTACGATGAGTGTCGTGCGAGACTGCGCAACGAATAGTCTCAGCGGTCTAATCGCCAAATGAACTCCAGCACCGAAGCTTCCAGTAACTCCTCGGCGATTCGGACAATGTTTCTCCAGTCAATCCAGATTGCCGGCAATCCTGGCGGCGCCGAAGCGCTTTCCGTGATTTCGACTATAATTCGTGCTCAATCGGGGTCCTGAAGCTCCAAAGGGCCCGACTCATCATGGAAAGTTCGGCCGACGTTACTGCTCTGCTCAGTGAGTTAACGAAGGGAAATCCCGACGCCGAATCGAAGTTGATTCCTCTCGTATACGACCAGTTGCGCCGTTTGGCCGAGGGATACATGCGCCGGGAGCGCACCGGTCATACCCTTCAAGCCACAGCCCTGGTACATGAGGCTTATCTCAAGCTGCTGGGACAACGGTCGGTCGGCTGGCAGAACCGCGCCCATTTCTTTGGGATTGCCGCACAAGTGATGCGGCGCGTCCTCATTGATCATGCGCGGGGTCATGTGCGGGACAAGCGTGGTGGAGGACGGGAAGCTATTCCTCTCGATGAAGCGCTGGTATTTTCTCCGGAACATTCGAATGAGTTTCTCGAGCTCAACACCGCCCTCGACCGGCTCGCCGAGCTGGATGCCCGGCAGGCTCAGATCGTAGAGATGAGATTTTTCGCGGGTTTGACAGTCGAAGAAACCGCCGAAGTGCTCGGGATCTCGCCCAAGACCGTCAAGCGTGACTGGACCGTTGCGAAAGCATGGTTGCACGGAGAACTCAAGGCCAGTTATGGCAACTCAACAGGACAAGTGGGAAACAGTTAAGTCTCTGTTTGAAGCTGCCCAGGGAGTCGCTCCCGAAGAGCTGGCGCAATTTCTCGCCGCACAGTGCCCGGACAAGGAAGTCTGCGCCGAAGTGATGCGTCTCTTGGGCGAGTATCACGAGTCGGAAAATTTCCTTTCGAGTCCGGCCATCGGACGCATCTCCTCATCCCCATCCGGCGAATCGCTTCGGTTTACGCCTGACGAAGTACTGTCGAACCGTTTCAGGATCATTGAGTTCATCGCCGCCGGCGGCATGGGAGTGGTCTACAAGGCGGAGGACCTGGATCTCCGGCGCTTCGTAGCTTTGAAATTCCTGTCGGTTGAGGCCGACGATGCGCGTGCGCAGGAGCGGTTGCGGCGCGAAGCGCAGGCTGCGTCAGCTCTGAATCATCCCAACATCTGCACGGTTTACGAAGTCGGCAATCATGCAGGCAGGGCCTTTATCGCGATGGAGTATCTGGAAGGCCAGACGCTGAAGCAGAGAATCGCCCAGGGCGCGCTAGAAATCGACACGGTGATTGGGTTGTCGATCGAGATTGCAGATGCACTGGATGCAGCACATTCGGCAGGCGTGTTTCACCGCGACATTAAGCCGGTGAACATCTTTATTACTACGCGCGGTCACGCCAAGATTCTGGATTTCGGAATCGCGGCGAGCGGGCGATTGGTTGCAGTAGAGGCCGGGGAGGCGGCGGGGCTTAGCGACCGAACGGTGACGGCCCCGGGGGCCGTCGCAGGAACAGCGTCGTACATGTCGCCGGAGCAAATTCGCGGCGAGCGCTTAGATGGCCGCACTGACCTGTTTTCGTTTGGCGTCACGCTCTACCAGATGACGACTGGGCAGTTGCCATTCTCCGGCGAAAATGCGGTGGAAGTATGCCAGATGGTGCTCAGTGCGTCGCCGCAGCCTGCTTCCCAGTTGCGTGAGAACTTGCCGAAAGAACTGGGAGCGATCATTGAGAACTGCCTTAAGAAGGACCGTGAACTTCGCATCCAGCAAGCTGCGGAACTGAGAGGAACCCTCGCGACGTTGAAACGGAGCCGGGAGTCTGGAGCGCTGATCGCTGGTGTCAGAAGACAAACTTTGGCTCCCGCCGTTGTGGCAGTGATTATCCTTGGCATTCTGGGCACAGTTTTCTGGTGGAAGACGAGGCCGATCAAGCTTGGCGAGAAAGATTCCGTTGTTCTGGCTGATTTCGTAAACGAAACTACGGATCCGGTGTTCAGCGAAGCGCTGAAGGCCGGGTTGCTGGCGGACCTGGGGCAGTCGCCATTCCTGAATATTCTTTCCGAGGATGAGACCGCAAAGCAGTTGCGTTTCATGGGACGCCCCGCTGACACGCCTCTTACGGCGCAAGTTACCCGCGAAATTTGTCAACGCGCAGGCAGTAAAGCGATGCTGGGCGGTAGTATCTCGAGTCTGGGGAGCCATTACGCGATTACGTTGAGCGCCTCCAACTGCGAGGACGGCTCTTCTGTCGCCGTGGAGCAGGCGGAGGCCAAGAACCGTGAAGAAGTTCTGAGCCGGTTGCATGCGGCGGCACGACGATTGCGCAGCAAACTAGGCGAGTCCCTGGCCTCAGTTGAGAAACACGACATTCCGTTGGAGCAAGCCACGACGTCATCGCTCGAGGCGTTGCAGGCCTTCAGTCAGGCGCAGAGGGAGTTTCGAACTCAGGGAGAGACAGCAGCCATTCCTTACTTCGAGCGGGCGTTGAAACTGGATCCCTATTTTGCACTAGCGCTGTCTGACCTAGGAACGCTGTACTGCAATCTCGAAAATGCGGAGCTTTGCACAAAGTACGCCAGTGAAGCTTATGCCTTTCGCGATCGCGTAAGCGAAAGGGAACGGTTCGTCATCGAGTCGAACTACTACACCGATGTGACCGGAGAGCTGGAAAAAGCGGCTCAGGCTTTTGACCAGTGGAAGCAGCTCTTCCCGCGTACGCTGTATCCATACATAATGTTGGGAACCGTCGCGTCGAGCCTCGGGCAGCTGCAGACCGGACTGGACAATGATCTCGCGGCGTACTCGATTCGCAAGGATACTGCGGCTGTATATCAAAATTTGTCAATTGACTACATGGTGCTGAACCGCCTAGACGAGGCCAGGCAGGTGTTGGGCGAGGCACACCAGCGCAATCTAGATGCATCCTTGCTGCAGAACTACTATCAGCTAGCGTTCTTACGTGGCGACCAGAAGGAGATGGATCGCTGCCTTGCGGCTACGCTGGGCCGCCCTAATGACGAGTCAGCAATTCTTTCAAGTGAAGCCGACTCAGCCGCCTACTATGGGCGGTTACGCGAATCGCGAGCACTCTCTCGCCGCGCGGTTCAGTCTGCATTATCCGCAGGTTCGAAAGACAGCGCTGCGAATTGGGAGGCGACTGCCGCAATCAGGGAGGCGGAATTTGGTTTTGCTGCTGGTGCCCGTCGCCACGCAGAGGCGGCGCTTGCGCTAACCTCATCCAAAGCCATCCAGATTGCGGCAGCGCTTGTGTTTGCGCGGACCCGCGACCCTGGCCGCGCGAAGAAGATCGCAGATAAGCTTCTTCAGCAGTCACCGACGGATACTCTTCTTGCGAAATACTGGACGCCTACGATTTTCGCCGCTATTGCTCTCGATCGGGGGAACCCCAAAGAGGCTTTGTCACGGCTAGAGGTTGCTGCACCATATGAGCTGGGTGGGGATCGTCCGCCATTCTCTGCTGGTTCCACTCTTTATCCGATGTACCTGCGTGGTCAGGCCTATTTGAGAGAAAAAGAATGGGCAAAGGCAAGAACCGAGTTTCAAAAGATCATCGCCAACCGCGGTCTGATCTGGAACTTTCCTCTTGCACCGCTGGCGAAGCTGGAACTGGCACGCTCGATGGCAGGAGAAGCAAATCCAGGCGCAAGCGCCACTTATCTGAGATTCCTTTCTTTGTGGGCAGGAGCCGATTCCGATCTGCCAGTGTTGTTACAAGCAAAGCGCGAAAGCGGCTTGCTCCATTAACCGGCTTCGCCTCGTTTAGTTGGTGAACCCATCAATTGTTCCATCGCCCGATGCCCCACCACCGCTTGGTGCGGACATACAGCCGGAAGTGCATTTGGCCTTTCCACCGGGTGGAAAATCCCAAGGATCGTCGCTCGCGCCAACGGGCGGAAATGCCAGCATGTTACCGGCGGGTGTTCTGCCGCCATTCTTTCCCTGGAACTCGAACAGCGTGTATTCGGTCCAGGTTTCTTGCCCCTGACACGAGCTGCCGATACCGCACAACTCGAAAGCCGTGCCGCATCCTGTGGCAGGGCACGTTCCGCCGATGGTGCCAGCCTCGCTCGCTGTTCCGTATAAGTATTGATTGGCATTGGCATCCAGCGCCAGAGTGACGTCCGCAATGGGCGCGGCCCCGTCGGCGCCTCCGGTGAAATCGTAGATTGTGTTTTCGACGAAACCGTTTCCGCTCGGCTGGAATTCGAAAACGACTCCGCAGCCGGCCGTCAGAAACGTGCATGTAGGAGTTCCGCCAGCCTTCGTCGTCCCGAAGACGTCTCCGAAGCCATCGATGGTCAACCGTGCATAGGGGTGGGCGCCGTCGGGGCCGGTGAAGGAGTGCAGGAAACTTTCGCTCCACGTGCTCCCATTCAACGTCAGGCGGAAGACAACTCCGAGGCCCGCTCCGCCGCCAGCGGCGGTAGTCCCCCAAAGATCGCCGGCAGCATCGCGGACGACGCCAGCTCGTGGGTGAGAGCCGTTGCCGCCATCGAAGGAGATGAGCACCTTTTCGACGTTGGCGGAATTGAGAGAAAAGACTGTACCCAAACCGTTCGCGCCTCCATAGAAAGTCGTCCCAAAGAGAGTGCCCGCAGAGTTGCGGGCCAGGCGAGATAAAGGATGGGATCCGTCGCTGCCTGCAAACGAATGAAGGATGGTTTCGCGGTATTTGCCTCCGCCGACTGGAGTCAGCTTGAAGACGGTTCCCAGACGATGAGTTCCGCCGTCATACGTCGTGCCGTAAAGATTTCCATTCCCGTCGATGATCAGACCTGCCTGCGGGTTGGCGCCGTCGCCGGTCCCTCCAGCAAAGCGGTAGATCACGGTGTAACCGGTGCCGTTGGAGTGTATCGAGAACACCGTTCCGCAGCCCGCCGCGCAATTGGGACCATTGCCGCCGGTTTTAGTGGTGCCGTAGACGATGCCGGTCGCCGAGTTATAGAGGAGATCCCCAACAGGATCGGATCCGTCTGACCCACCTGCAAAGTTGTGGAAGGTAGTCTCGGTGCTCGAAAAAAGATAAGTCGCAGTCATCGAAAGAAAGATGATCCCCGACAACAAACGCAGTGCTTTGCTCATGGAATGCCTCACAGATACGGGGGGACCTACGACTCGAACGGGATTTCTTCGTGCCCGAGACTTTCTGCGGGCTAAAGAGATTACCCGCAGCATACATCAGCCGAATCGAATGTCAACTATTTCGTACTTGGCCCCGAATGCCGTTACCCCTTGCTCAAAAACCTTGGCAAGTATGACCCCGAAATCTCGGGTATGTCGCGTTTATCAGTGGAGGCAAGAAAAGCTTCTGCTCGAGGGAAATCGCTTCGGGGGAAGGCTGATCCTCGAGCAGAGCTTGCTGCCAAATTCAATTTTGCGAGGAAACTCTTATGACACGACTTCTGAAGTCTTTCGCTCTGACCCTGATCGCCGGCCTGGCCGTTGCTCAAACTCCTGCTGGAACCAACCGCCCAGCAGGAGTTCCGGCGGATTTTGTAATCACGCCATTCGGCTACTTCCATCCAAGCTGCATTGCGCACATGGCAAAAGGGGACGTTCTGCAGCAGGATGAAGGCGCCATTCAACACGCGGACGGAACGTCTGAAACCATCCAGCAGTGCGGCTATCCGCACTACGACTCCGACGGAACGAAGGTCGTCGGGGATGTGAAGCCTACTGGAAACGGGACCTCTGAGCCGCCGTTTATCGGCCACGCCTGGATCGAATATGCAAGCATCCACGGCACCAACAACTATGGGCAAATCTATTCGGAGTGGGACGTCCCGGCGGCGCCAACTTCCAACGACGGCCAGACGGTGTACTTCTTCAACGGCCTGGAACAGTTCAGTGGTGATGTGACGATCATTCAACCTGTCTTGGGATATAACTCCGATTACGCGGATGCTTGGGGCATTGCCGCGTGGAACTGCTGCAAGAACGGGACCGTCCAAGAGGCGTCGCCGGCGAAAGTCAATCCCGGAGATCACCTCGAAGGCTACGTGTTCAACAATTGCAAGGCGGGCACCGCGAAGTGCGGGTCATGGGACATCGTGATCGTTGATGAACAGAATGGAAACTTCTCCCAGCTTCTCAAGACCTCGAACTTTGGGCAGACGTTCAACTGGGCTTTTGGCGCTGTGCTGGAGGTCTACAACATCACCAAGTGCGCCGACTATCCTCCTGCTGACTATGTTGGCGGAATCGGTTTCTACAACGAGTCGGTGTTAAACGATAACTTCGTCTCGATCACTCCAGCGTGGACAACGACCAATCTGTCGAGCGGTCTGAGTCCGTCCTGCCACTATGGCGCATCGTTGCCGAAACAGGTCGTTCTCAAGTTCTAAACGGGGCTGCCAAAGGGTGGGGCATTCCGATGCCTCACCCAGTCGGTCCTTACAATCGCGCGGAACCCAACTGAGGTCGCCATTCACTTCAATCGTTAGCCGTAGGGCTTCAATTCTGGGGCTTCGAGAATGCATGCTTGACGATGAGGACGTTCAGGCGTTGAGGGTGCCTTTCTCGCCCATGAGCCAGGAAGTTTGCACAGTCGGTTCCCCTCAAAATTCCCACAGTCAACATGAGCCTCAGTCGTATCGAGCCTCGCAGCGAGAGCTAGCAACACGCCACGTACGAGGTCTTCGCTTGATTGGTCATTTGGAAGAAGCGAGTCGGAGAAGGCAGCAGCACAGAATCAGGCCGTTGTAATCCGTGAGTACTTGATATCGCTAAGCTGGCCTCAGCCGATGCTGTGCGACAGCGGAAACGGATATCACCTTATATATGCGTTGGACCTGGCGCGACCAGCGTATCCGGTGTTGGAATCGAGGCCGCTCCTGATTGGACGAATGAGCGGTCTCCCGAAACCTATATCGGGTACCGCCAGGCGCAGAATTTCGCCTCCCCCGAAAAAGTGCATAAGGATTCAATTCAGATTTTCAGTGAGGTCGCCAAACAGATGGCAGCACCGGCTGAATTGAGAACGCCCCACATGCACCGAGCGAAATGATTCGCTCCTCGAGAGTGCGGATGGAAGCATGGCGACAGCGGCGAACTCGGCGGGAGAAAAATATTTGTCGTCGAAAAAGAACCAGAAACTCACTATGAGACCAGAATTCCCTTGACTCCGACCGGCCTTCTCATGGAAGGCCATTACACGCTTTGAGCGGCAAAGTTGGATTCTGAGTGAAATTAGGATTTTTCGCCAATCATCGATTGGAGTTCTTGTCTGTCATCGCTGAAATCGTGGTCATGATGCCAAAGATCAGTAGGCCGTACAAAATCGCGTTTACCGCGAACGCTAAAGACATCACGCTTCCATACCAATTCAAAGCATCGAGAAAAACACCCATTCCGCGATGGCTGGCTTTTACATGAACGATCCGAACCGCAACTGCTGTTCCGGGTGAAATCGCGTACCGGACAAAATCGGATACGACCGCGCTATCCGAAATGCCTGTTGCGAATAAGGCACAAGGAACAGCCAGAGCCACAGATTGAAACACTCGCTTTAGACCTGAACCCATCCTTAGAGGCTTGTATCCGAGAACGCGGCTTAAGGACTGGCGAGAATGGGTAGCAGATGGCACGAAAGGATTGTAGTCGACGCAATGAGGGTTTTGAGCGTAATCGAGATGTTTCACCAGTTGATGTTCGATCTCGATGAGAATGCCTTCATGGACGGTGGCCGGGTCGGGTCACGTTCCGGGAGAACACAAGGCAGGCGTCAAGCACGTTTCTTTTCGTCTCCTTCTTTTCTCTTGTCAACACCGTCATGTGGAGCTTCAATCGTGACATCGACCTCGGTGCCCTGTTTGAGTTTTACCTTCGCACCATCACCGTCTTGGAGTGCGTTGTCGATTCGAATCTCTTTGTACAAATGTTCCGCCTCTTCTATCACGATCTGGGCTTTTTCGGGCTTGGTTGGGTCGAGGGACCGCACGATCTTGTCGACGACACCGTGAAGTTTTATGGAAGGAGTTTCCTGCTCATCCGCCATATGCGGCCTCCTGAACTCGAGTCGGCTTACCGACCATCGATTGCACAAGAGACCGACGCCTGAAAGGCGCGGCGGAAGGATGTGTAAAAGACCTCTTAAGCCTACTCCAGTTTAAGGGCGTCGCAGAATGTTTATTCTCGACGGGCTGTTCTACAGCCGCGCTTTTGGTCTCTCTTCGTTCGTCTCAGTCCGCTGCGAAGGACTATTATGCTCCCGCTCAACTGTCGCTAACAGGCTTATCACTCTTCAACCCAGAGGAAAAGGTTTTTCCTGATAGTAGATGAGTGCAAATTAGGACCTTAACACTCAAATTCCGATTGCTTTCCATTTGATTCAGATCGGTACATTCGGACGATGAGTGAAATCGCGATTTTTCGACAGTTGACCTACAAGTCAGGGATACAATCCGGGGTATTGTGTCGAGATCGGAGGCTACATGGCAGCAACGTCGATTTCGAGCGAGAGAAAATCAGTACGCCTTGCCCTCGTCCAGCAACATGTTCGGCTGGAAAATCAGCATCATCTTGAAGCTGTACTGAACACCTTCGGCGAGATCGCACAATACCGAGATGAAGCTTGGGGGGATAGCTATCCGGGACGTGATGGAGTCCGTTCGTACTACGAACAGCTCATGGGGGCACTGCCCGACCTCGAAATTCAAGTCCGCCAGCAGCATGTTACGGACGACAATGTTCTGCTAGAGGTTTTGATTTGCGGAACTCATCTTGGACCGTGGCGCGGCCTTCCCGCAACCGGACGGCGAGTTGAAGTACCGCTTTGCGCCGTTTATACCTTCGACGATGCAGATCGTCTTGCCGGTGAAAGGATTTACTACGATCGAGCGACCGTATTGCGACAACTCGGGGTTTTTCGTGAACCGCAAACCCTTTTTGGACGAATTGAACTTCTCCTCACTCATCCCTTAACGATTGCGCACGCCCTTCTCAGAAGCCTGTTCACCACTAGCGGTCCGCAAAGATCAATTTGAAGCACGGTCTCCAGGGCCTTTAGGCCAGCAAACCAAGCAGACGGTCCTGAAAGATTCTGTGAATATGAGTGTAATGATTCCATAAACAATGTCGGCTCCCAGGTTGGAAAGCGCAAACCAACTAACAGAGCGAAATGGCGCTCTTCTTTGAGTGCATGCAGAAGTGTGCTCGAAAACGTGCTTGACATCGCCGACATTGTTATCGCGCTGGGAAAAGCTTGGAAGAGGAGGAACCGAGAATGAGACGGTGAAACTTCTTGATGGAATCCAGCGGGTGTAAGTCCCGCCCGGTCACAGTCGAGCAGACAGGCCGGAAGCGAGTGTTGCCATTCACCGGGCGACTGGTGGGTGCGAAGCGTACACAGCAAGGAAGCAGGCCGTGAAGATTCAGCTCCGAAAACTCGGCTGGTTGCGATGCCGACGCCGTTAACAATGCGGAAGGCAGCACTCGGACGACCGATAAAGCGAGGTCGCGCCGGGGTCGCCGGAGTCCCTAGCTCGGGGCATGCTTCCAAAGGGATTTCCCAGGAACCCAGGAGAGCTCCCCCATCGCCTCCTCATCATGGGAGGTACCGATCGCCAAGGGAAACCGGAGGCGACCGGGAAAGGTGGACGAGCAGTCTTACGACCCCGTAGTACCTGTGGAAGTGGGGAACCGCAGGGCTTCCGCAAGGAGCGGCCACGGCACCCACTGGAGGGAAGGGGGGAACAAGCGGACGTATCTGCCGAAGGAAACATAGGCGAGACTCAGAACTCGAACTGCTATGTCCACAAAACTCGACAGACTAACTGAACTAGCCAAGGAGGAACCGAAGCGACAGTTCTTCTCGATCGCTCACTTGATCACGCCCGGGGCGTTGTATGCGGCATTCCGAGGCCTACGAAAGGATGCTAGTGCCGGGATGGACGGCGTCACGTATGAGGAGTACCAGCAGGACGCTGAGAGAAAGATCCAAGAGCTTTACCAGCGGCTCAAAGATGGAAAGTACCAAGCCCAACCGCTGCGCAGGGTCTACATACCGAAGGAGAACGGGAAGCAGAGACCGATCTCGATTCCCGCTCTGGAGGACAAGATCGTGCAGAAGGCGATGGTGGAAGTACTGAACGCCATCTATGAGCAGGATTTTCTCGATTGCTCCTACGGGTTCCGACCCGGACGAGGGCAGCACCAGGCACTGGACGAAGTGAAGCGAGTCATCTGCACACGCTCCACAGGATGGATCCTGGAGTTAGACATCACTGCCTACTTCGATTCGATCGTGAGAGAGCAACTCATGGTGATGATCGAGAAACGCGTCAGCGATAGCAGCGTGCTTCGCTTGATACGGAAGTGGATCCAGGTAGGAGTCATCGATCAAGGACAGCTTCTCGTGAGTGACAGGGGGACGGGGCAAGGGCAGACGATTAGTCCGCTCCTGGCCAACATCTACCTGCACCACGTGCTCGACGAATGGTTCGAGGAGGTGGTGAAGCCCCGACTTAGGGGTGAAGCCCACGAGATCCGTTTTGCCGATGATGCCATACTTTGCTTCCACTACAGGGAAGACGCGGAGAAGGTGAAGAATGTCTTATCGAAGCGATTCGCAAAATACGGTTTGACACTTCACCCGGAGAAGACGCGGCTGCTGGAATTTGGGCGTTACGCTGAGGAGCGTGCGAAGAAGCAGGGCAAGAAGAAACCCGGCACCTTTGACTTTCTCGGTTTGACGCACATTTGCGCACGCAGCCGGAGAGGGAAGTTCACAGTGCATGTGCGAACGATGCGCAAGCGGCTCCGCAGGAGCCTCACGGCGGTCGCCGAATGGTGCCAGAGGCACCGACATGCGCCGGTGGACGAGCAGCAGAAGACCCTCAACGCCAAGCTCCGAGGCCACTACCAGTACTACGGCCGACCGACGAACGCTCAGAGTCTTCTGAAGTTCTATCGAGGTGTCGTTAGGATCTGGAGAAAGTGGCTGAATCGACGCACGCGTGGAAACCGGTTGACGTGGGAGAGATATACCGAGCTCCTTCGACGTCATCCGTTGCTGCCGCCTCGGATCTGCCATATCTGGATGTAACCGGTGAGTCCAGCTTGAGGAACCCGCTGCGGGAAATCTGCACGGTGGGGTCTGTGAGGGAGGAGACATCTCGGTGGTGCCATGGTCGACCTAAACGGGCACGAAGCTGGAAACGGCGGACACAGCCAAGGGAAACCTACAGCCTATCGGGACTCCTCTACTCGGAGAGATGGGGATTTTTCGCCGCCTAACACCTCGTTCTCAACTTCTCATTTGTGAACACAATGTATCTGTGATTAAATACCCGCCATCTTTGCTGGGGGGGTGCGCGCCATGAAGATTGGTTTTTCTCTGCCGAATATCGGCCCTATTGGTACTGCGGAAGCCGTCACAAAAGTTGCGCAACGTGCCGAGGACCTTGGATATAGCAGCTTGTGGACGGTCGAGCGCCTGCTGTATCCACTCAAGCTTCAGAGGCCGTATCCGGGAACGCCGGACGGATCACTTCCGGAGGTCTACAGGCACACGCTTGATCCGCTTGACTCATTGACTTTCATCGCCGGTAAGACAAAAAAGATCAGGCTGGGCACCAGCGTCCTCGATATGCCCTACTACAATCCGGTCATGTTGGCACGGCGACTGACCACCATCGATATTCTCTCCGGCGGTCGGCTGTGCGTCGGGTTAGGTCTTGGCTGGTCCAAAGACGAAATGGATGCGACGGGTTCCGACATAACGAAGCGAGGGGCCATGGCGGATGAATTTCTGCCTTTGCTGAAAACTATCTGGACCACGAATCCGGTTGAGTTCCACGGAAAGTTCTTCACTGTTCCTAAGTCTTACATTGATGCCAAGCCCATGCAGAAGCCGCATCCCCCGATTTACATGGGCGCTTTCGTACCGGCAGCTCTCGCACGGCTAGCAAAATTTGCGGATGGGTGGAATCCTGTATTCCTTCCCGTTCCCGCCATGGCAGAGATGTTCGACAGCATCAAAAAAATGGCGAGTCAGGCAGGGCGCGATCCATCCGAAATCTCGATGGTGATTCATGCCGGTCTGGGCCTCAGCGAAAAACCATTGGATAAAGACAGGTCAATCTTCTCGGGTTCGCTCGAACAGATTGCAGATGATGTACGGGCCTGTGCCAAAATCGGAGCCAGCGAAATTTTCTTTGATCCGGCATTTGCTCCTGGCGGTCAATCGCTCGATTGCTGGCTGGCTCTGCTGGAACAACTTCGCGGGATGATGACTATGTAAGTGGCCCAAGATTTGAACACGGCCACTCTAGGTCTTTCCCCAGCTGACGACCCGCACCGGAGTAATGCGCAACACTAGAGAATCGTCATCGAGCATACTTGCGTCGTACTGCGGATACTTTGCCCTTAACAGCTGAATCGCTCGCTTCTGCTCCGCAGGAAGCGAGACGAGCTTCGCTCTTCCTCGCACCAGCACGTACCACAACCGTGTCCAGTCTTCGTCATAGTGATCTATCAGCAACGCCACGTACGGTGTTTCTCTGATGTTCTTCAGCCGCGCCAACTGGGTCGCGGTCACTCGCTTCGGCTTCCGATCAATTGCGGAATACAACACCAAACCGTCCAAGACAAAACAAATAGGGACCAGGTGTGGCTTCCGCTGGGTGTCGAGTGTAGCGAGATGAGCAATCCTTGCCCCTTCCAGTCTTGCGCGAATTTCAGGGGAGACTAGTGGAAGCCGGCTGGCCATAGCAAGATGCAAAATACCAGTTTATTTTA
>Ga0335081_10011018_pt1 | contig 14629 bp, 13 predicted proteins | sample Lox_Sample_35_FD_206713 | JGI IMG/M metagenome (GOLD analysis project Ga0335081, IMG submission 206713) | Soil microbial communities from Loxahatchee National Wildlife Refuge, Florida, United States - Lox_Sample_3.5 | ecosystem: Environmental > Terrestrial > Soil > Wetlands | place: USA... | reverse complement strand
CGTGGGCGGCTGCGACATCCTGTGGCCGTGCCAGCTTTCCGATTTGCAGCTAATGACGACTCCGGCAGGAGCGGAGATCGGCAACAATGCAGCGCCGCGACTTCATGAGGCTGCTTGGCGGCGCGGCTTTGACGCCGCTAGCGGCGCAGGCCGAGCAGGCACTGCCCACGATCGGCTTCATCAACGGCACGTCCGCGCAGAAATATGCGCCCTATGTCGCCTCCTTTCGCGAGGGGTTGAGAGAGAGCGGCTTCGTCGAAGGCGAGAATGTCGTGATCGAGTATCGATGGGGTGACGGCAACTACGATCGGCTGCCCGCTCTCGCGGCTGATCTCGTCAACCGCCAGGTCGCAGTCATTGTCGCCAACACACCCGCCAACCTGGCCGTGAAGAACGCGACGGATACGATACCGGTGGTGTTCACCACAGCCAGCGATCCCGTCCAGATCGGCCTCGTCACGAACCTCAGTCGTCCCGGCGGCAATGTCACCGGCATAGTCAGCTGAACGCATCGCTTGGCCCGAAACGGCTCGAACTCGCACATGAATTGATGCCTGCCGCAACCGATATGGCGCTCTTGGTCAATCCGAACGACCCCGCGCGGGCCGAAATGGTCTCCGCACAGGTGCAGGCTGCGGCGGACCATCTCGGACTGAAGCTTCACGTCCTGCGTGCCGGCACCGAGCCTGACATCGAAGCGGCCGTGGCGGGTTTTGCCCAGCTCAAAGCCGGCGCGCTGGTGGTCGGCGCAGACGCCTATTACAACGCTAATGCCCGGCTGCTGGCGGAGCTTTCGCTCCGCTACGGGGTGCCCACGATCTACGAATATACCGAGTTCACCGACGCCGGCGGCCTGATGAGCTACGGCGGTAACATCAAGGAATCCTATCGCTGGGCCGGCATTTATGCGGGGCGCATCCTCAGGGGAGCCAAACCGGCCGACCTGCCAGTGCAACAGTCCACCACCGTTGAACTGATCGTCAACTTGAAGGCGGCCAAAGCGCTCGGTGTTACCGTGCCGTTGTCATTGCTGGGCCGCGCGGACAAGATCATCGAGTAGCACGGCCTCAGCCCGCGCGCACCACCGTCTTCAGGTAATTATAGGCCTTGATGATCTCGATCAACCGATCTTCGGTCGAGCGGTCGCCGCCATTGGCGTCCGGATGATGCTGCTTGACCAGCGCCTTGTACTTGATCTTCACATCTTTTAGCGTCGCGTCGGGGCCGAGCCCCATTACCTGCAGCGCCTTGCGCTCGGCATTAAAAACCTTCCGCGTCTCGGTCTTGGCTTGCGCGCCCGGACCGGGCCGCCAGCGGCCGCGCCCATTTAATTCCGAGAACATGCTGAAGGGATCTGCGGCGCCGTCGAAATCGGCAGAAGCCGTTCCCTTGCCTTTGCCGCGGCTGCCATTCGCCCCCATCTTCCAGGTCGGACGATGGCCGGTCAACGCGTCCTTCTGATAGCGCGCGACCGCTTCGGCATTCATCCCCGAGAAGAAGTTATAGGACTGGTTATATTCGCGGACGTGATTGAGACAGAAATGCCAATATTCGCGCCCATTATTGCGGCCTTTGGGCGCGCGGTGTGAACCTTTTTCCCTGCAGTCGGGCCATTCGCACGTGACGACTTCCCCGCGCGCGCGCGTCTCCTGCTTCGCGCTCAGCCTGGGCTTGACGCGAATGGAGTCGAAGAATTTCGAGGAATCGATCGGCATGACGGACTTTGACTACGCAACGCGAAAAGCTTCAAGTCTTGACATTGCGAATACCTTCAACTTCGTAAAAGCGCGGTTGACGAAGCCTGTCGCCAGCCGTAATCCGCAAAGTCATGACCACCCGAGATGTTATCACAAACAGGTTGCGCGAAGCTTTCATCCCCGAAAGCCTCGACGTTCAGGACGAATCACATCTGCATGAGGGCCACGCCGGCCATCGGCCGGGAGGCGAGACGCATTACCGTGTTTATATTGTATCTCCGGCCTTCAAAGGGAAGAGCCGGATCGAACGCCACCGCATGATAAATGCAGCGCTTGACAGCGAACTCAAGGGCTCTGTCCACGCGCTCGCGATCCACGCACGGGCACCCGGCGAAGGCTAGAATGACGTACCCGCACGCCTGGGCTTTTTCTCGTCGAGCTCTGCATCGCGCGGAACAGCCTGAATCCGAAGCGCGGTGATGCGGTTGCGCTCACGCCGCAACACACGGAAGCGGAAACCGTGAAAGGTAAAACTCTGGCCGCGCTCGGGTATCGAACGCGCCTCGTGAATGACAAGACCTGCGACCGTGGTCGCCTCCTCGTCCGGCAGATCCCAATCCATCGCTCGATTGAGATCGCGGATCGGCACGGAGCCGTCGACCACCACCGAGCCGTCGGGCTGGGCGCGCACACCCGCCACCACGACGTCCTGCTCGTCTGAAATATCGCCGACGATTTCTTCCAGAATGTCCTCCAGCGTCACCATGCCTTCGACTTCGCCGTATTCGTCGACCACAAGCGCGAAATGCGTCTTGCGCCGGCGAAATGCCTTCAACTGCTCGGAGACCGAACGCATCTCCGGCACGAACCACGGCGGCAAGGCGATGGAAGACACGTCGATCCTGGACATGTCGCCTTCGGAGGCCCGAATCGCGCGCAAGAGGTCCTTGGCATGGAGGATGCCGATGATGTTCTCCGGCTTGTCGCGCCACAGGGGAATGCGTGTGTATTCGGAGGCGATCACCTCGCGCACCAAATCTTCTGGCGGCAGATCAGCGTTAACCGTCACCATCTCGGTGCGGTGCACCATCACGTCGGAGACCTGAAGCTCGCGCAGGTCGAGCAGCCCGCCCAGCATGTCACGATCCTGCTTCTCCACCTTGCCTTCGCTATGAAGCAGATCGACAGCGCCGCGCAGGCGCTCGGTCGGCGACAACAGCGGCACGTGGGCGCCGATCTTGACGCCGAAGAGGCGCATTAGCACACGCACCACCGCCTCGATCACTCTCAGCAACGGCCCCAGCACGTACATGGTCAGTTGCATCGGTCGCGCAACCGCCAGCGACACGCGGTCGGGCGCGTTGATCGCAATCGTCTTCGGCAGGACCTCGGCGAAAATCACTACGACGACAGTCATGACACCGGTGGCGTAGAGCACGCCGACCTGGCCGAACCACGCCGTGAAGATGCCGGTTGCGAGCGCCGAGGCACCGATATTGGCCATGTTGTTGCCGAGCAGGAGCGCGCCGATCAAGCGCTCGCGCTCGGCGATCAAGTCTGACACGACCTCGGCCTCGCGATTGCCCTGTTTTGACAAGCGCAGCATGTTGGCCCGCGAGGCACCGGTGAGCGCGGTCTCGCTGGCCGCGAAAAAAGCGGAAGCGCCGAGCAGCGCAACCATGATGGAAAATGTCAGCCAGTCCATGACGCGGCCGTCAGTTCTTGCCCGCGAGCTTTGCCTTGAGAAAATCGCGCACCCGCGAAGGTTCGACGTCCTTGGAGATCACGGCGCGGCCGATCGCCTCAAGCAGAATAAAGGTCAGCCGTCCACGCGTGACCTTCTTGTCCTGCGCAATCAGCTTCATCAGCGCGTCGGCGTCCGCGAGCCCCTCCTGGGCAAATCCCGCAATATCCTGCAAATGGGTCGGCAGCCCCACCTTGGCAAGGTGACGCTCCAGGCGCATTGCATCGCTCTCCGCGATCATACCGAGGGAAGCGGAAAACTCTGCCGCCAGCACCATGCCAACGGCCACGCCTTCGCCATGGAACAACCGATCGGAGAATCCGGTCGCCGCTTCCAGCGCATGCCCGAAGGTGTGGCCGAGATTGAGCAGCGCGCGCTCCCCGGTTTCGCGCTCATCGCGCGAGACGATCGCGGCCTTGGCACGGCATGAAGTCGCAATCGCGTGCTCGCGCGCGGCGCCGCCCTTGAACACGTCGGCGTGATTAGCCTCGAGCCACGAAAAAAAGGCCTCATCGCCAAGCACGCCGTATTTTGCGACCTCGGCATAGCCGGCGCGGAACTGCCGCGGCGACAGCGTATCGAGCACCGCCGTGTCGGCAATGACCAGCACCGGCTGGTGGAAGGCGCCAAGGAGGTTCTTGCCCTGTGGCGAGTTGATGCCGGTCTTGCCGCCGACCGACGAATCGACCTGCGCCAGCAGCGATGTCGGCACCTGGACGAAATCGACGCCGCGGCGCAGGATCGCCGCCGCAAAACCGGCGAGATCGCCGATCACCCCGCCGCCAAGTGCGATGACGAAATCGTTGCGCTCAACTTTCGCGGCAATCAGCGCCTCGGAGACCTGGGCAAGACCGGAATAGGTTTTCGAGCCTTCGCCCTCCTCGACGATGATGCGCGAGGAAGCAATGCCAGCTTCACGCAATGAGGCTTCGGTCTTGTCCAGCCAATGCTTTGCGACGCTGCGGTCGGTAACGATGGCGGTGCGTACGCCGGGCCTCAAGTTCGCGACTCGGGCTCCAAGCGATTGCAGGATATCGCGACCGATCACGATGTCGTAGGCGCGCTCGCCCAGCGCGACATCGACGATGGTCACGTCGGAATGTTTGATCGGAGCGGTCATTGCACGATCCCCACAATGCCGGTCGCGCGGCCTGCGCCGTCGCCGCAAAGCCTGCGATGCAGCGCATCGACGCATTCCTCGACGATCTTGTCGTGCGGCACGTCGCGCGAAGCGATGGTGATATCGGCGTGCTGGTAGACCGGTTCGCGCTCCGTCATCAGCCGGCTCACTGTGGCAGCCGGATCGGCGGTCTGCAACAAGGGGCGATCGGCGCGGCGCTTCACGCGGCGCATGATGATATCGGCATCGGCCTTGAGCCAGATCGACACCGCCTTGTTGCCAATACGCTGTCGCGTCTCCTCCCGCATGAATGAACCGCCGCCGGTCGCAAGCACCGCAGGTCCGCTTTCCAGAAGACGCGCGATCACCCTGGCCTCACCGTCCCTGAAATGCGGCTCGCCGTGTATTTCGAAGATCTCGGGGATGGTCATGCCGGCGGCTGCCTCGATTTCGCTATCCGCGTCCAGAAACGGCAGCCTCAGCCGCGCCGCGAGCCGCCGTCCGATGGTGGATTTGCCGGCTCCCATCATGCCGACGAGCACGACCAGGCGCGGTCCGAGCGCGGCAAGGATGTCCGCCTCGGACGAGGTATTGGCAGGGGCTGACGGCGCGGTTTCAGACATCTTTTTTCGATTTCGGACACGGCTTTTGCCGCATTCCTTGCCACCTATACTACCCTCGCCGATACGCTTGCCAGAGCCTCTTGCAACAACGAGACGAACATGGTGGATGATTCCATGGTTAATTCGGTGCCTTAAGGCATAAAGATGCCCAGCCTGTTCCGCTTCCTGACGGTCGTCGCCGTGATCGTCGGCATCGTCTACGGCGTTATCTTCACGCTGGCCAATTTTGTCAGCCCAAAGCCGAGAGAAATGACCGTCACCATCCCCCCGGATAAATTTCTCAAGAAATGATGGGTAGCTTCTTGGAATGCGTTCCAAGGCCTCAGATGCGAAACTGATCAATCTGTTCCTCGACATGCTCGCGGCGGAACAGGGCGCCGGCGTCAATACCCTGGATGCTTATCGCCGAGATCTCACCGACCTCTCCGACTATCTCACCCGCAGCGGACAGACCTTTGCCGAGGCCGATACCGACGGCCTGCGCGGTTATCTCGCCGATCTCGACACGCGCGGCTTCAAGTCGTCCAGCGTCGCAAGGCGGCTGTCGGCGATTCGGCATCTGTTCCGTTTCCTCCTGAACGAGCGAGTGAGAGGCGACGATCCGGCTGCAATCCTCTCCGGTCCCAAGCGCGGCCGCGGCCTGCCAAAAGTGCTGTCGATCGCGGACGTCGACCGCATGCTGACGCGGGCGAAAGAGCTGACGCTGGTTGCAGGCGCCTCCGGCCTGAAGCAGCTTCGCGCCATGCGCCTCTACTGCCTGCTCGAGGTGCTCTATGCCACGGGCCTGCGCGTCTCCGAGTTGGTGGCGCTGCCGCGCTCGGCCGCGCGCAACGACGCACGCATGATCGTAGTGCGCGGCAAGGGCAACAAAGAACGTCTTGTGCCGCTGAACGAAGCCTCGCGCCAGGCGATGAGCGATTATCTCGCCGCTATGGAGATGCAGAAAGGCGAAAAGGCCAAAGGCGCGGCCGCCTCGAAATGGCTGTTTCCCTCCTTCGGCGAAAGCGGACACCTCACGCGACAGCATTTTGCCCGCGACCTGAAGGATCTCGCCGCCTCTGCCGGCCTCAGCCCTCGCCTGGTCTCGCCACACGTGCTGCGACATGCCTTTGCCAGTCACCTCCTGCACAACGGCGCGGACTTGCGTATCGTCCAGACCCTGCTCGGCCACACCGACATCTCGACTACGCAGATCTATACCCATATCGTCGAGGAGCGGCTGAAAAGCCTGGTACGCGACCTGCATCCGCTGGCGGAGAAGTAGGGCTATCCGGCTTGACTTCGCACTCATCTCACGGAAAAGAGCCGCTGATCGCCCGCGTGCCTTCCGTACCCCCTGCCTTGCCAGCCAATACGCAGACTAAGTCCTTGAACATTCGTAACTTCTGTGACCGGACCGAAACCCTTTCGCCTCGCCTGAGGTTCTTACCTATATTGCCCTGATGCCGGATCAGATGCGCTCCTATCTTGATTTCGAAAAGCCTGTTGCCGAACTCGATTCCAAGATCGACGAATTGCGTACTCTTGCAGCCAGCGGTACTGACATTGGCGAGGAGGTGTCGCGGATCGAAGAGAAGGCAACCCAAGCGCTTGCCGAGCTCTACGCCAATCTCACGCCGTGGCAGAAGACGCTGGTTGCGCGCCATCCGCAGCGTCCGCACTTCACCGATTTCGTCAAAGGCCTGATCACCGATTTCACCCCGCTCGCCGGCGACCGCAAATTCGGCGACGATGAAGCCCTTCTCGGCGGCTTCGGCCGTTTCCGCGGCGAGAGCGTTTGCATCATGGGCCAGGAGAAGGGTGATTCAACGGACTCGCGCATCAAGCACAATTTTGGCATGGCCCGGCCCGAAGGCTATCGCAAGGCAGTACGGCTGATGGAGATGGCCGAACGGTTTGGCATTCCTGTGCTGTCCATCGTTGATTCCGCCGGCGCCTACCCCGGCATTGGCGCCGAAGAGCGCGGACAAGCCGAGGCGATCGCCCGCTCGACCGATGCGAGCCTCTCGCTCGGCGTCCCCAGCGTCGCCGTCATCACCGGCGAGGGCATGTCGGGTGGCGCGATCGCGATCACCACCACCAACCGCGTGCTGATGCTCGAGCATGCGATCTACAGCGTGATCTCCCCGGAGGCGGCGTCCTCGATCCTGTGGCGCGACGGCACCAAGGCGCAGGAGGCGGCCACCAGCATGAAGATCACCGCCCAGGACATGTTGCGATTCGGCGTGATCGACAGGATCCTCCCTGAGCCGACCGGCGGCGCTCACCGCAACCCCACAGCTATAATCGCGGCGACTGGCGAAGCGATCGCGCAAGCCTTTGACGAACTGCGAAATCTCGATGCGGAGGCGATTCGCAAGCAGCGGCGGCAGAAATTCCTCGATATCGGCCGAAAACTCCCCTGAACGGCGGATTTCCCGCGAAAGTTGCCTTAAAATGCGCCGCAGCCGCGCTTTTTTGGCGAAAACGCCGATTTTGGCCGCAATTAGGCCCAATGGCCATTTAACCTCTGTTGACCATGGGACTTTACCAAGGTGCTGCGGTGCCCCCTTCGGGTTGCGACTAGGGGGGTCAAAGGGTAGAATTTTAGTCAATGGCTTCAGGGCATGACGCGAACGTGGGGTTGCGCCAATTGCCCGGTGTGGGCGTGGAGCTTTGCATTGATTGATCGCACGCTGGTCCGCGCGCTTGTGACCTTCGCCGCTCTGGCAGCCGCGGGCGCGTTCCTGGCCGGCTGCGATGGCGAGGACATGTCGCTCGCCATGAACGCCAAGGCCAACCAGCCCGTTCCGCCGAAGCTCGCCGCCACCATGGTGGAAAAGGACATGGATCTGCAATCGCCGATCCTGGTCCGACTTTTCAAGCAGGAAGCCGAGCTCGAAGTCTGGAAGCAGAATCGCTCCGGCAAGTTCGAGCTGCTCAAGACCTATCCGATCTGCCGCTGGTCGGGCGATCTGGGTCCGAAGGTGCGCGAAGGCGACCGCCAGGCGCCGGAAGGTTTTTACGCGATCACGCCGGCGCAGATGAATCCGCAATCGGCCTATTACCTCTCCTTCAACACCGGCTATCCCAACGCCTATGACCGCGCGCTCGGCCATAGCGGCTCGGAGTTGATGGTGCATGGCGATTGCTCGTCGCGGGGCTGCTACGCGATGACCGACGAGCAGATCGCGGAGATCTATTCGCTCGGCCGCGAGTCCTTCTTCGGCGGCCAGAGGGCGTTCCAGTTCCAGGCGTATCCTTTCAGAATGACGCCGGTGAACATGGCCAAGCACCGCAACAATCCGAACATGGCATTCTGGAAGATGATCAAGGAGGGCAACGACCTCTTCGAGATCACGCGTCAGGAGCCGAAGGTCGATTTCTGCGAGAAGCACTATGTGTTCGACGCGATCCGCGCGCCGGACGCGACGCACGATCCGGTATTCCAGGCCTCCGCAAAGTGCCCGCCCTATGCGATGGCCGACGATATCGCCGACGCGCTGCATCAGAAGCAGGAGGCCGACCAGGCCGAGTTCAACAAGCTCGTCGCCAAGGGCACGCCCGTTGCCAAGCTCAACTCAGGTATCGACGGCGGCATGAACGAGATCTTCGCCGCGCATGTGCCCGGCGGCAATACCGGACTGTCGGATGGCGGCGAGGGCCAGAGCCTGTCGCTGATCGCCCTCTCGCGCGCGCCCGGCACCATCCCCGGCACCGTCAATCCGCCGCACGAGCCGGGTGCGGATAGCACCGCCTTTGCGGTTGCCGCCCCTCCCGCCTCTAGCGCGCCCGCAACACGCGTGGCGTCCGCCGCGCCGTCCGCGCCAACCACCCAGACGGCGCCGCCGACCCAGCAATCCGAGGGCTTCTTTGCAAGCCTCGCCCGAAAAGTGGGCTTGAATGGCAGCGCGACCGCCGACACCACCGCAACGACTCCGCCGCCTGCGCCTGCAAAACCGAAGATCGCCGAGAAGCGCCCCGCAGTTTCGATCATGAGGCAGAAGCCGGCCGAGACCAAGCAGGCAGCGAGCCGTCCGCCATTCAAGCCCTCGGTCACCGACAGGGATAGCGCGACTGACCAACAGCAGACGGCGCAAGTCCCCGCCTCGCAGCCGAAGGATAATTCCAGTCTCGTCAGCGGCGCGCAGCCCATCGTGCAGTCGAGTTCGTTCGACAGCCGATTCTCGGCGGTGAAATAAGCTCTCTCGGCTTAGCATTGCCGTCTTCACGCAAGCGAGACCCATACCGCGAAATCTCCCTTTAGACCCAAGTAGCAGACGATCTTCGCCACAGCGAAGTCCCGTGGTTATAGGTCCCGGATTGCGCCCGCTGCTTGAGGTGTCGCGCGCCGCAAGGCGCTCCCTTGTCGGGGACGACACCGGGGTGTTTTCCGATTTGGATGTTCCGGACCACGCTCCGGAAGAAATGGACGCAGCGTCGATTATTGCGCATTCTTCGCGACGAAGCGCCCGACGGACCGCCACTGCAACAACGAGCGACAGGGAGGGACGAGAACATGCCGGGCATCCATCTGCTCGATCGCCGCATCGGCAGTGAGTATCCGAGCTTTGCCACAGACGCCGAGCTTCGCCTATTCGAGGAGACGCCCTATGCAGACCGGATCGCGGCGCAAAGCACCTATGAGGCGCTGAATCTCGGCGCTGCTCATGATCCCGACGCGCCCGCGATCCGGTTTCTTCCCAATGCCGATCCAGCCGACCGGCCGATCGTCATAAGCCACCGCGATTTTCTCGCGCGCGTTACCCAGGCCGCCAATATGTTCCACGCGCTCGGCGTGGCTGCAGGCGATGTGGTGAGTTTCATGCTGCCGCTCTTGCCGGATGCTTTTGTCACGTTGTTCGCGGCGGAAGCGGCCGGCATCGCCAATCCCGTCAATCCGCTGCTCGAGCCGCATCAGATCGCGGAAATCCTCGAGGCCGCGCAGACCAAGGTTCTCGTCGCGCTTGGGCCGCTGCCGGGCAACGACATCTGGCAGAAGGTGGAAGCGGTGCGCGACAAGCTCAAGCATCTGAGGGCGATCGTGCAGGTGCAGGGTGCTGGCGACCCGGCCAACGGCATTCATTCGTTCAGCGAGCTGATCAAGGCGCAGCCGTCTGATCATCTCGTCAGCGGCAGAAAAATAAGAAGCGACGAGATCGCGGCCTATTTCCACACCGGCGGCACCACCGGCACACCAAAGCTCGTGCGCCACACGCATGCGAACCAAGTCTATCAGGCCTGGGCCTGCAACCTGATGCTCAAATCGAACCCGGGCAAGAATCTTCTGTTTGGCATGCCACTGTTTCACGTCGGTGGCTCGCTGACGCAGGTCCTGACCACGCTCACGGCAGGCGGTTGTCTCGTGGTGCTCTCGCCTGCCGGATGGCGTAATCCCGCCTCCGTCAAGAACATCTGGCGGCTGATCGAACGCTTCAAATGCGAGGCGTTTTCCAGCGTGCCGACAGTTCTCGCCGCCGCGCTCAGCATTCCGCCCGAGAATGCGGACATTTCGAGCCTGCGATTTGCGGCAGCCGGCGGATCGGCGATTCCCGTCGCCATCGGCAAGACGATCCAGGACAAGCTGAAGCTTCCGGTGCTCGAAGTCTATGGCATGACCGAGACCGCGAGCGTGCACACCATCGCCTATTGGGATCGCCCCATCCGCCTCGGCTCCGTCGGTCTGCCGATCCCCTATAGCCGTGTACGCGTCGTAAAGCTTGATGCGGACGGGCGCCACGAGCGCGACTGCGCGACAGACGAGATCGGCGTCGTCATCATGGCTGGACCCGGCGTGTTCGGCGGCTATCTCAATGAGGTCCACAACAAGGACGCGTTCATCGATGGCCATTGGGTCAATTCCGGCGACCTCGGCCGTCTCGACAAGGATGGCTTTCTCTGGATCACTGGTCGCGCCAAGGATCTCGTCATCCGCGGCGCGCACAATATCGATCCGGCGCCGATCGAAGACATCATGTTCCGGCATCCCTCCGTAGCCCTTGCCGCCGTTGTCGGCCAGCCCGATGCCTATGCCGGCGAACTGCCGGTCGGCTATGTACAGTTAAGAGCCGGCGCGAGTGTGCAGCCCGGCGAGCTGGAGGCCTGGGTGCGTGAGCGCACGCCCGAGCGTGCCGCAGTCCCCGTGCAGATCATCCCGATCGATCCGATGCCGCTCACCGGCGTCGGCAAGGTATTCAAACCGCAGCTTCGCTGGGACGCCGCAACCCGTGTATTCTCCGGCGTGCTCATGCCGCTGCGCGGACGCGGGATCGACTGCACGGTCAGGGTCGGGCCACACGGCAGCCATGGCAGCATCGCGACCGTCACGCTGACGCAGGTGCCGCAGGACAAGCGTGCAGCCATCATCGGCGAGATCGATGCCTTGCTTGCACCCTTCGTGATGCGGCACGAGGTGGTGTGCGTGTAGGCCCACCGCGTCACAGATCTATCCCCTCATCCTGAGGAGCCGCCAACGGATGATGACAGGCTCCGCACGTGGGAAGGATAACCTCACGGTCGCCGTAAGCATCACGCAAAGCGGCCGTGGCAGTGCTTGTACTTCTTGCCGCTTCCGCAGGGGCATTCCTCGTTGCGGCCGACCTTGCCCCAGCTCGCCGGGTTCTTGGGATCGCGCGGGGCCGCATTGGCCTGCGGCACCAGTGTGGCGCCGGCGAAGGCCATCTCGTCCTCGCCGGTGTCGGGGTCGAACTTGTGCGCCTCCATTACAGGCAGCGGCGCCGCCTGTTCTTCCGGCGGCACGATCTCGACCCGCATCAATTGCGCGGTGACCGCCTCGCGCAGATGCGCGATCATCGATTCGAACAGGCTGAAGGCCTCGGATTTGTACTCCTGCAGCGGATCGCGCTGGCCATAGCCGCGCAAGCCGATCACCTGGCGCAGATGATCGAGCATGATCAGATGCTCGCGCCAGAGATGGTCGAGCGTCTGCAACAGGATGGTTTTTTCAACGTAGCGCATCACCTCGCTGCCCCATTGTGCAGCCTTGGCTGCCATGCGCTCGTCGACGCGGCTTTCGATCCGCGTGAGCAGCTCCTCGTCGGCGATGCCCTCTTCCTTGGCCCATTCGTCCACGGGAAGCTCGATGTCGAGAACACGCTTGAGCTCTTCCTTCAAGCCGGCGACATCCCACTGCTCGGCATAGGCGTGCTCGGGCACGTGCTTGGTGACGACATCCTCGACGAAGGCGTGTCGCATGTCGGCCACGGTCTCGGCGACACTCTCGTCTTTCATCAGATCGACGCGCTGCTCGAAGATCACCTTGCGCTGGTCGTTTTGCACGTTGTCGAATTTAAGCAGGTTCTTGCGGATATCGAAGTTGCGCGCCTCAACCTTCTGCTGGGCCTTTTCCAGCGCCTTGTTGATCCACGGATGGATGATAGCCTCGCCCTCTTTCAGGCCGAGCCGCTGCAGCATGCCGTCGAGCCGGTCGGAGCCGAAAATGCGCATCAGATCGTCTTCCAGCGACAGGAAGAACTTCGAGCGTCCGGGATCGCCCTGGCGTCCCGAACGGCCGCGCAGCTGATTGTCGATGCGCCGCGACTCGTGGCGCTCGGAGCCGATGATGTAAAGCCCGCCCGGCTTGGTCACGGTCTTGGCAGGCTTGCCTCCCTTCGCCGGCTCGACCTCGACGATCTCCTCGGCCTTCAGCACGAGTTCGCGGAAGCGTTCGACGTCGACCTTGATCTGCTCGATCTTCTCGGCCTTCTCGGCCTGGTCGTCGATGCCGGCTGTCTCCTGCTGCACCCGCATCTCGAGGGAGCCGCCGAGCTTGATGTCGGTACCGCGGCCAGCCATGTTGGTCGCGATCGTGATCGCGCCGGGCACGCCGGCCTCGGCGACGATATAGGCTTCTTGCTCGTGGAAGCGCGCATTCAACACCGCAAACAGCTTTGCGGGCTTGCCGGCGCGCGCCGCCGCATAGAGCTTATCAAGCGCGCCGTGATTACTGAAATCGATCTGCTTGTAGCCGTGCTTTTTCAGATATTCAGCTAGCACCTCGGACTTCTCAATGGAGGCGGTGCCGACAAGCACAGGCTGCAACCGCGCATTGGCGCGTTCGATCTCCGCCAGGATGGCGGCATATTTCTCTTTCTGCGTACGATAGACTTCGTCGTCCTCGTCCAGACGCGCGACCGGCAGATTGGTCGGGATCTCCACGACTTCGAGCTTGTAGATGTCGAACAACTCGTCGGCTTCGGTCGCCGCCGTGCCGGTCATGCCGGCGAGTTTTTCGTACATCCTGAAATAGTTCTGGAAGGTGATCGAGGCCAGCGTCTGGTTTTCCGGCTGCACCGGCTGATGCTCTTTCGCCTCAAGCGCCTGGTGCAGGCCTTCCGAATAGCGCCGGCCCGGCATCATACGGCCGGTGAACTCGTCGATGATGACGACCTCGCCGTCGCGAACGATATAATCCTTGTCGCGGGTGAAGAGCGTGTGCGCGCGCAGCGCCTGGTTGATGTGGTGCACGACGGAGACGTTCTCGACGTCGTAGAGCGATTCGCCCTTGAGCTGGCCGGCGTCGCGCAACAGCGTCTCGATCTTCTCCATACCGACTTCGGTCAAAGTCACTGTGCGCTGCTTCTCGTCGACCTCGTAGTCGGTCTTGTCGAGTCTCGGGAAGAAGCCGTCGATGGTGTTGTAGAAGTCCGAGCGGTCGTCCAGCGGACCCGAGATGATCAGGGGCGTGCGCGCCTCGTCGATCAAGATCGAGTCCACCTCGTCGACGATGGCATAATAGTGCCCGCGCTGAACCATCTCCTCCAGGCGATACTTCATGTTGTCGCGGAGATAGTCGAAGCCGTATTCGTTGTTGGTGCCGTAGGTGATGTCGCAGGCATAGGCCTGCTTGCGCTCGGCGTCGTCGAGCCCATGCACAATCACGCCGACGCTCATGCCGAGGAAGGTATAGATCTCGCCCATCCAGGCGGCGTCGCGGCGGGCGAGGTAGTCGTTGACCGTGACCACGTGAACGCCCCGGCCTGCGAGCGCGTTGAGATAGACGGCGAGAGTAGCGACCAGCGTCTTGCCTTCGCCGGTCTTCATCTCGGCGATGTCGCCCTCATGCAGCACCATGCCGCCGACGAGCTGCACGTCGAAATGGCGCTGGCCGAGCGTGCGTTTGGCGGCCTCGCGCACGGTGGCAAAGGCCGGCACCAGGATGTCGTCGAGGGCCTTGCCTTCCGCGAGTTCCTTTCGGAACTCCGCGGTGCGGGCTTTCAGCGCTTCGTCCGAGAGCGCGGTAACCTCGGGCTCAAGCGCGTTGATGGCGTTGACCCGAGACTGGTATCCCTTCACCCGCCGGTCGTTGGCGGAGCCGAAAAACTTGCGGGCGAGCGCGCCGATCATGCCAAAATCCTGTTCTCGCGGCTTGAGATGTTCCCGCGGTGAGGTAGTGCCCTGATTGCCTATCAACTCACCGTGACGCGCCACGGCTCAAAGCCCCGAC
>Ga0335081_10011016_pt1 | contig 14629 bp, 12 predicted proteins | sample Lox_Sample_35_FD_206713 | JGI IMG/M metagenome (GOLD analysis project Ga0335081, IMG submission 206713) | Soil microbial communities from Loxahatchee National Wildlife Refuge, Florida, United States - Lox_Sample_3.5 | ecosystem: Environmental > Terrestrial > Soil > Wetlands | place: USA... | reverse complement strand
GCTCCGAAAGAGAGATTTCTCACCCATTCGCAAAGCATGGTTGAGAGGGTTATGTCGCAATTGAACAAAGCAGAAAAAGACAACCACATCAAGGCCGTTTTGTTCGAGATTAATTCTCCGGGCGGTACGATTACAGCCAGCGATCTTCTTTACCACGAAATTTCCTCTTTTAAGGAGCGGACAGGCAAAAAAATCACCGTTTCTATGATGGATCTGGCCACATCCGGTGCCTACTATGTCTCTCTTCCTGCTGATCTCGTCACGGCTCATCCAACAACCATTACAGGATCCGTAGGCGTTCTGTTCCTCCAACCCAAGATCATTGGCCTAATGGAAAAGGTAGGCATCAGCGTGGACGTGAAAAAGTTTGGAAAGAACAAAGATATGGGAACGCCTTTCAGAAACAGCACCGATGAAGAGCAAAGATTTATGCAAAAATCCGTAGATGATATGGGTGAACGTTTTATTCGCCTCGTGCAAAAACATCGCAAAATGAACCAACAAGCACTGGATGAGATTTCCACAGCTCGCGTCTTCTTAGCTGATGATGCCCTGAAACTAGGGCTGGTGGATAAAGTGTGTTATTTGAGTGATACCATCCGGGAATCGAAAAAATTGGCAGGGCTTGCCGCTGATGCCAGAGTCATTGTATATCGTCGCACTGAATTCGGCGAAGATAACTATTATAATACCTCAAGCGCGGCCTCGGAAGGTTTCAACATTCCCGTTATCAACATTGAGTTATCTGAAATAGTCGGACTCAAGGCCGGGTTTTATTATCTTTGGCCAGGGTCGATTTCCATAGATAGATAACTCGCATCGCATCGTTCCGTCCGCTACAGAAGCAAGTGGGAAAAAGCTCATGGGAGGTCTCAAATTGAAGAAATTTATTTTTTTTATTTTGATACTTTGTTTTTTGTCCTGCATAGCATGCGCAACGACTGTAGAACTGCAAAAGACTGAGGAACGGCTTGGATCGGAAATCAACGCCCTCAAGCAGGAGAATGCCAGTTTACGTAGGGATATGGCAAAGAGCGATCAATCAATGGGCGATATGCGCAAGAGGATCGCCGATGTTTCGGCAGACATTACCCGAATTAGAGAAGACACAGAGAATTTAAGGGGAGATAGCGAGGTACAGGGAAAAGACGCATCGAACTTAGAAAAGGAATTCGCCGATATGAGGAATCAATATGATCAGTTGTCTTCCCGCATTAAGGCCCTGGAGAATGTCCTGGAGATTGGGTCTGGCACCAATCAAGCGGATGAGAAAGTCATTGGCGGCCATTCAAAAAGCGCCGCGGCTGGTGAGACGAAAGAGGAATTGGCTTATGATTCTGCTTATGATGCCTTTAAACAAGAAAAGTATGACGAAGCTAGAGAAGGCTTTCAAAAGTTTCTAGCGAAATATCCAAACGCAGAGTATTCTGACAGCGCACAATTTTGGATTGGCGAGAGTTACTATTTCGAGCGGAAATATGAACAGGCCATCTTGGAATATGAGAAAGTGATAAAAAATTATCCGCGGGGCAACAAGGTGCCCAGCGCCTTGCTGAAACAGGGGTTTGCTTTTCTGAATATCGGTGATAAGTCAAGCGCAAAACTCCTTCTGGAGCAGGTTGTGAAGGAGTACCCCGCCACAAATCAGGCGAGAATGGCAAGAGCAAAGCTTGATGAGATTAAGTAGCTATCAAAATACAAATAACTATGATGATTACAGCTCCAATGCAGAGGAAAGGAAAGCGACAATATGGTTCAAACGAGTTCATCGCCTCCGTCTGATTTTATCAGAGATATAATCGAAAACGACTTGAAAACAAACAAATACAATGGACGCGTGGCAACCCGATTCCCGCCGGAGCCCAACGGATACCCCCATATCGGCCATGCAAAGTCTATCTGCCTCAACTTTGGCATTGCTGCTCAATACCAGGGCACATGCAATTTGCGAATGGATGACACAGATCCAAGCGGCGAGAGTATGGAATACGTGAACGCCATCATTCGGGATGTGAAGTGGCTGGGCTTCGACTGGGAAAACCGCCTATACTATGCCTCAGATTACTATGGGAAACTATACCAGTATGCCCTGCAACTTATAAAGATGAATAAGGCTTACGTTTGCAGCCTTAGTACGGATGAGATTCGTCAGTACCGCGGCACGTTCACGGAGCCCGGCAAAGACAGCCCTTACCGCAATAGATCAATTGATGAGAACCTTGATCTGTTTGAACGCATGCGGGCGGGGGATTTCCCAGATGGGGCCCATGTCCTTCGGGCAAAAATAGACATGGCATCTCCCAATATCACCATGCGTGATCCGGTCATGTACCGCATTAAGAAGGAAACACATTACAGAACCGGAGATGCATGGTGTATTTACCCCATGTACGACTTTGCTCATTGTCTCTCAGACTCCATCGAGGGAATTACCCATTCTATTTGCACTCTGGAATTCGAAAACAATCGTCTCCTCTACGACTGGTTTCTGCAAGAATTGAATGTGGAACATAAGCCACAACAGATCGAGTTCGCCCGTCTTAACCTCAGCTATACAATTATGAGCAAACGCAAACTTCTTGAATTAGTCGAAAAGAAGATCGTGAGCGGCTGGGACGACCCGCAGATGCCCACTATATCAGGTATGAGGAGAAGAGGTTATACGCCCGAGGCCATACGCAGCTTTTGTGACCGTATCGGCGTCGCCAAGAATGACAGCATCGTTGATATGGCCCTGCTTGAGCATTGTGTGAGGGAGGATTTGAATGAAAGGGCCCCACGTGTCATGGCCGTTCTCAGGCCATTGCGCGTCGTAATTGACAATTACCCGGAAGGTCAGGTTGAGGAGTTTGATTGCTTCTATCACCCTAAGAATTCCGCTATGGGTTCCCGCAAGGTTCCTTTCTCGCGCGAGCTTTACATTGATGCTGACGACTTTATGGAGAATCCGCCAACGAAGTTTTACCGGCTCGCCCCCGGCAGGGAGGTTCGTCTGCGCTACGGTTACTTTATAAAGTGTGTCGGTGTTACCAAAAGTGAGCGAACGGGAAAACCAACCGAAGTGCACTGCATATACGACCCGCAAACGCGAAATGGATTTGCACCAGATGGACGGAAGGTGGATGCAACCATCCACTGGGTATCAAGAGCTCATGCCACTCCGGCCACAGTTCGACTCTACGACCGTCTTTTTCGCGTCGCCGATCCGCTCGCAGGAGGGACCGACATAACGGACAACCTGGATATGAAATCGTTGGAAGTTCTGCGATCATGCCAAGTGGAGCCAAGTCTGAAAGATGCCATGCCTGGGAGCCGGTTCCAGTTTGAGAGGGTTGGATACTTCTGTCTGGACTCTGTTGATTCTTCCAATAACGCCCTCGTATTCAACAGAACCGTGACTTTGCGCGATGCCTGGGCAAAAATCTCAGATAAAAGAAAATAATTTTAGGCTGGAAGATCCTCAGAAATCATAACCTAATCCAAACAATCCGTGTGCTGCCGGATGTCACGCGTCCGCTGAAGCGCCCGCGATCGGGACATGTACCCACGAGGGCGTGTATTTTCCTTCAATGCCCGCAAAAAGCTTTTTGCAAAGATAAAAACGTTTTTCTATTGCGATTTGCGCCGTCGGGCTCGATATGAAGTTGCCATCGACAATGCCTCCGTTTTGGTCAAACGTCCTGCCGTTCACTGTACCTTTCCGGACAAGTAATAGCTACTCCTGCACTCAATCTCCAGATAAAGTGCGGTTCTCTGCACGCACGGTTGACAGTCAGCAGATTGAATCGGTGGGTTATACTAAAGTACTCACCTTCTGGCGCATTATTCACCAAAGTCAACTTGTGGTGAACCAGTTCCAATTCTTGGGCAGAATTATCGCGCTACCACCCGAGGCGCGCTGAGTAATACATATAGGCGTCTCAAAAGGCTTGGTATCCTAGTCAGTATTGAGCCGCATGTTCTCCGCACCGTCCTTGCGAATACCGTGGGCAATTTGGAGTTATAAATGCAGCACCACCGAAAGGCTGGGCCGTCAACGTATCGGCTAGTATCTCAGGGGCTCCCTAAATAAGTGTTAGAATACATTTACTGATCCCAGCAGAAAACTTTTCATTTCGCTTGTCGTTCCCCGTGCAATGTGGGAAATAGCTCAGCTGAATATTTGCTGTTTACTTTTATACATGAACCGCGGTGAGAACAAACAACAAGATGAGTATTTCTCTCATAATGCCCGCAACCAATTAGAAACGCCCAATAAACAGGCCAAAATAGAGATGGCACCCCCGCTATCACCATGCGTGATAGCGTTGATTCTTCCAATACTGCCCGTAAATTGAACAGAAAGCTAACTCTGAGTGACGTGGGCGATTATATTTTTTGTTTGACGTGGCAGATATTGTAGAAACTAACTTTTTTAACTTCTTGTCTTCCTACTTTCTTTGTTCTTCACCCCGCCCTTCGTGTCCTTGAGACTGCTGATGCTCTTGTCTCTGGGGCTCTTGTTGTTGCTGCATCCGAGGTTGTCTCTGTTGTTCCTGTCTTTGTTGTCTCTGAAATTCCTGATGTTTCTGAACTTCAGGCCTTTGCTGGTATAGCGTCTGTCTTTGTTGTCTTAACACTTGCTTCTGTTTCTGTGGCTTCGGCGTATAACCCTGAACACCCCAAGTCTTTTTCTTATCCCAATAATGGCTACTCTGCCAACCCTTCCAGTTGCGCTCCAGCTCTGAATGGGGAATCGGTTGATAATTCCAAATGTGACCGTGCCAACTATGGTTCTGATAGTATGTTCTCCAATATGGGTCTACGTCATAATAAAACGTTGGAACCCCATTATAATAAGCCCAGCCATGATCATAATACGGTGAGCGATACCAGCGGCCTTCCCATGGACGCCACCAGAAACCATTCCAGAAAAACAGGTCTACGCTTATACCAGGAGCAACGTAAACACCACTGGTATCTGGTAATGCGACTGCATTCGGCGGTCCTTCGAATGTGATAGGTGGTGGTAATGGGATAGAAACTCCAACACTTACACTTACCTGCGCCATCGTCATGATAGGAAAGGCACATACCAATGCTAAAAGGGTTGTTCCAAAAAGTAACCTTTTCATTTTGTTCCTCCTTTATCCGTTCTTGATGCCACTCACGTTGATACTTAAGTTAACCACATCCTGCAGATATTGTCAATTCGTAGAAGTCTCTTCATAGAGCCTCTTCCTCATAAAATTGAAGCCTAGCGGGTGGATTGTAATGAGTACCGTCCTCACAGTTCTCTGGGCTACAAAGCGCCCGGTGATTTTGCAAGATCGGGGCACACCCAAAATGGCATAATCATAACTTAACATCTGGTGCATGTTTCGGGCGCACGTCAGAAAGAACTATTTACTGATCGCCCCGCCCTCGCTTGCTCTCCAGGTTATGCACGTGGACATGCTGCCCGGCTCTAATGTCTGCGCGCGCAACGCCGATGGTCTCGCCATACTTAAGGATATCACTGCCTTTGGGAATATCTCGAATGGCGAATTTGTGACCGACAGGGATATTCTCCGTGACATGCACGACAACCTTCCGGCTTCCTGCTTCCACAATGATCTCCCGAGGGGCATCCATGGGCTCAACGACAGTCGCCACATTGTCCCTCTCCTCCATTACAATCGCTTTTCCTGTCAGCATGACTTAATATCTAAAGTAACATCCTTCAATGTCGATATGCCAGAGCCCCTCGCAGCATGCTGCGCTTGTCACATCGATGGTCCGATACGCTTGATTGCAAAATCATTGAATCCTAGGACTTCAGCCCTCACCAGTCTGCCGGAAGCCACCTCTATGATCTCTGCAAAAATCCGTTCCCCAACCTGTCGGATCGATTCCCGACCAGTAATGATTGTACCCGCGTTCATGTCCATGTTGTCTTTCATCTTTTCGAAGATCGCCGTGTTCGTTGCCACCTTGATGGCAGGTGCAATGGGTGAGCCGCAGCAGGTCCCGCGACCTGTGGTGAAGACGACGATCTGACAACCGCCGGCGATCATCCCCGTCAATTGCTCAATATCATGTCCTGGCGTATCCATCCAGACGAGGCCTTTTTTCACTACCGGCATCGCGTAGTCGATGACATCCTGGAGGGGCTTCGTTCCCGCCTTATAGATGCAGCCCAAAGATTTTTCTTCAATGGATGACAAGCCGCCTTCAATATTTCCCGGTGTGGGCTGTCCGCCCCGCATATCAACACCCATAGCCTTCGCCGAATCCTCACATCTTTTGATCACGTCGTAGCAGCGTGCTGCAACCTCCTTGCTCACGGCCCGCGCAGCGATTAGATGCTCGGCGCCGATGAGCTCCGTCGTTTCGGCGAGAACAACACTTCCGCCGGCATCGATCAATAGATCGCAGGCGACACCCAGCGCCGGGTTCGCCGATATGCCGGAGCAGGCATCCGATCCCCCGCACTCGGTTCCCAAGATGAGTTTGGAAACCTCGCTTGGCGTGCGTTCGACTGATGAGGCCCTGCCGACCATTTCGCGTGTGGCGCTTACCCCTGCTGCAATAGCTTTAACAGAGCCGCCCTCGTCTTGGATGATCTCGAGTTGAACCGGTTTATCCGGGCATATATCTTTTATTTCGTTAGCCACATCCTGTGCCCTCAGGGTTTCACAGCCTAGGCCGACTACCACGACGCCATAGACATTGGGATGTGTCCCGTGGGCAACAAGAACACGCTTCGTCAGGGCCAGATCCACACCTAGTTGCGTGCATCCGTGCTGATGCTCGACCCACGTAGTACCTGCCACAAGTTGGGATATCCCCCTTGCTACCCGGTTTGCGCAGACCACAGACGGGATGATGAGGACATGATTCCTGATGCCGACTGATCCATTGGCACGCCGGTAGCCCATAAATTGCATAGTCAGTTCCTTCGCGCAGATATTTATGAGTTTGTCAATTCCGGCCTGTTCACGGCCGCTCCTCGATTCAAGGCCCCGCTATTATAATCAATTTGACAAATATTGCATCAGATAAAAAACGAATTGACGAAGTTTGTCCGTTGTCGTAAAAATAGACCACCTTTCTCTCAGTCAACCGAGGGTTTCATACATATGGATAGCGATCTCAATCAGAAGAAAGCGGCAGACATATTTCGCGCAGTGTTGAAAGAGATCGACTCTTACGGCCTCATCAAGGGTCACATCGGTCGGATACTCTCCCTCTACAGTGAAGAAAAATTCAGGAACCTGGACGTCGTAAGTTTCGGTAAAGCCGCCTATCCAATGACGAAGGCGGTATCGGATTCTGCGGACGATCTTCTTACGGCGGGGGTCATGATAACGAAGTATGGCCACGTGCCAAGATCGGAGGTCTCCCCCAAGATCGAGGTCTTCGAAGCCGCGCATCCCGTTCCGGATATTGAAGGTGTCATAGCGACGGAAAGAGTCATCACTCTTCTAAAGAAAGCGGACAGGGACACACTCGTTGTCTGCCTGATATCGGGAGGAGGCTCGGCCCTCCTCGTTGCACCGCACAGGGATATTTTCCTTTCCGAAAAGCAGGATATCACCCAGTTGTTGCTTAAGGCCGGCGCCAATATCCAGGAACTAAATACAGTGAGAAAACATCTCTCGCGAGTCAAGGGAGGAAGACTCGCTGAGATCGCTTATCCGGCCCATGTTCTCTCTCTCATCCTTTCGGATGTTATCGGAGACCCGCTGGACGTGATCGCATCCGGCCCGACGTCGCCCGATGACAGCACCTTCCAAGATGCCCTGCAGGTGATCAAAAAATATGGCTTGGGAGGCAGGACTCCTGAGAAGGTTCTCAGCATCCTGATCCGGGGCGCTGCGGGAGAGGTGCCGGAGACGCCGAAAAAGGGAAATCCTGCTTTTGCGCGGGTCGAAAACGTAATTGTGGGAAGCAACAAGAAAGCGATTGAAACGGCAAGAAGAGAAGCAGAGGCCCTAGGATACAAGACAATGATCGTTTCAACAGACTTGCAGGGTGAGGCGCGTGACGCAGCCAGTTGGCTTGCCGGCAAGGCAATAGAAGCGCGTAAAAATTTGGCCCGAGGGTCAGAAGAGAAGGTCTGTCTCGTTTCGGGGGGAGAGACAACTGTCACGGTCCGGGGGAACGGCTTGGGAGGTAGAAATACTGAGCTCGCTCTTGCCTTCGCGGAGAAGATCAGAGGAGCGGGCGGTATAGTCCTCCTTTCCGCCGGCACGGATGGCACCGACGGGCCCACCGATGCGGCAGGTGCCATTGTCGATGGCGACACCGTTGATAGGGCTGAGGCAGCCGGAATCAACCCAAGGGACTATTTAGAGAACAATGATTCGTATCATTTCTTCAAGACCGCTGGCGGCCTCCTTATTACGGGCCCCACAGGTACCAATGTGATGGACCTGCAAATCATCTTGCTCGACTGATCTTTTTATGGTAGGAAAACGTCACCTGTTTCGTACGGGGGTATCCTCGGCCGTCTGACCTTATTAAGTTCTGCTCACCTGCCAGCATGTTTATCGCAAACGGTTTGCGATCCTTAAAGATTCTGGCATCAAAAATAGTGACGAACGTTCATTTGAAGAAGGAGGTATTAACATGAATATGAAGAATTGGATAATGATCTACGTGTCCCTGTCCCTACTTCTGGCCTTTTCTTGTCCTGCAGCTGCTCAGCAAGTCATCAAGATCGGAGCGGTCTATCCTCTGAGCGGGAACATTGCCTCGACAGGGCTGGATTGCCGGAGAGGAGTCGATCTAGCCGTGGATATCATCAACGGCAAATACGGCAAAGATCTCGATCTCCCCATGGCAAAGTACGGAGGCATTCCCAACCTGGGAGGGGCGAAGCTGGAGGTCATCTACGCCGATACGAAGGGCGAACCGAAAAACGGCATGTCCGAGACGGAAAGGCTCATCACCCAAGAGAAGGTAGTAGCCATTGTCGGGGCCTATCAGAGCTCGGTGACCAAGACCGCTAGCCAGGCGACGGAAAGGCTGAAGGTGCCCTACGTTTGCTCCGATTCCTCTTCACCAACACTGACGGAGAGGGGGTTCAAATATTTCTTCAGGGTCAGTCCCCACGATGCGATATTTGCCAAGGACTGGTTTCAATTCCTGAAAGATGTGCAGAAGAAAACAGGGAAGAAGGTCGCGACCGTCGCTATCCTGTATGAGAATACGGAATTCGGCTCCAACGTGGGCAAGTATGCTAGGAAGTACGCAGAGGAGTTTGGCTATAAGGTAGTTGCTGATGTGTCCTATGCAGCGAATGCCACAGACGTAACAAGCGAAGTTGGCACTCTGATTAAAAGCAAACCCGACGTATTGATGCACGCCTCATATATAACTGACGCCATCCTGTTCACCAAGACCTTCAAGGAAATGGGCTTTGCCCCTAAAGGCATTCTTACTATGGCCGGATACATTGAGCCAGGTTATCTGCCGGCCGTGAAAGGGGACGGCGAAAACATCATCGTCCGTTCGACCTTTGCGCTCGACCTCGGCAAGAAGAAACCCCTCGTGGCAAAAGTTAGTGCCCTCTTCAAGAAGAAGTACGGGATCGATATGAGTGAAAACGCGGCCCGTAGTTTCATGGCCCCCTTCGTTCTGGCGGATGCCTTCAACAGGGCGAAATCCACCGACAGCGCAGCTGTTGTGAAGGCGCTTCTGGAAACGGACATCCCGGGCAAGCAGGTAATCTATCCCTGGAAGGGAATCAAGTTCGATCCTCAGTCCCATCAGAATATCTATGCCCAGGGCGGACTCGTCCAGGTTCAGAACCAGCAATATGTAACCGTGTGGCCCTTCGCATCGGCCGCCAAGGATGTGGTCTGGCCCTTCCCTGGATGGAAAGGCAGGAAATAATCAACGTTGCGATGAAACGCCGACAGGTGGGCTCGTAAATGATGCCCGCCTGTTCGTGCGCTTGCAAGGATAGGCATTATGCCTGAGCAATTGCTCCAACAGATTGTTAACGGTTTATTGATCGGTTTCATGTATTCCCTCATCGCCATCGGTCTCACGCTGATTTGGGGGGTCATGAACATCGTCAATTTCGCCCATGGTGAATTCCTGATGATAGGAATGTTTACCTCTTTCTGGCTATTTACCGAATATGGACTGGATCCCCTCTTCTCCATACCAATCTGTTTTCTTCTCCTTTTTGTGATGGGGATGTTGATATACCGTTACATTGTGAGCAAGGTGATGAAGGGGCCGATGCTGGCTCAACTGGTCGTCACCTTCGGCATCAGCATCTTCCTGTCCAATCTGGCGGTTTATTTGTGGACGCCAGACTTCCGTCTGATTCCGCCGACTATTCTTCAGGGAACCTGGGATGTGGGAGAGATCAATCTGAGCATTCCGAAAACGGTCGCATCGATCGGCAGCGTGATCACATCAGTGTGCCTTTTCCTCTTCCTGAGAAGAACGAAGACTGGTAAGGCCATCCTGGCGACGGAGATGGATCGGGAATCTGCATTGCTCATGGGCATTAACACAGAGCGCATCAACTCTCTTTCCTTCGGGATAGGGACCGCCCTTGTGGGGGTAGCGGGCGCCTTCCTGTCCACGTACTATTATATCTACCCTCAGGTGGGCGGTCTTTTCGGGCTCATCGCTTTTTCCATCGTTGCCCTGGGCGGTTTCGGAAGCATCGAAGGGGCCTTTATTGCCGGCATCCTCGTGGGGCTCGCGCAGACGCTGGGCGGATTCTTCTTCGACCCGGCTTACAAGTATGCCATCGTTTTCATGATCTATCTTATCACGATCTGGATTAGACCGCAGGGACTATTGGGGTGGTAATCTATGATGAACCTATCTCATAAACAAATGATGATCGGCCTTGCGGTTTTAGTTCTCCTGCTTGTCTTCCCTCTGGTGGTAACGCAGATATTCCCGCTGCAGATAATGATTCTTGTCTTCATGTATGCCATGCTCGGCGTGGCGTGGAACATCATGGGCGGCTATGCAGGCATGTTCTCCTTCGGTCAGGCGGCCTTCTTTGGAATCGGTGCTTACACCTCTTCCTATCTGCTTACAGCGTTCCATGTTAACCCCTGGATCGGACTCATCGCGGGCGGCGTGGTAGCAGCCATGGTCGCTGCTGCCATAGGCTATCCCTGCTCCAACTTGCGCGGGCATTATTTCGCTATCGCAAGCATCGCCTTTGCTGAAATCGTGCGTGTCCATTTCAATAACTGGACACTGGTGAATGCGGCCGAGGGAATATCCCTCCCGATGCTCGATGAGTCCTTCACCAATTTCATGTTCCATACATCGAAGGTGCCCTACTATTACGTCGCGCTGGCATTTCTAATCCTTGCGTTAGTCGTCTGCCGTTTTGTTGCGACATCGAAGATGGGCTACTATTTTCGTGCGATCAAAGAGAGTCATGATGTCGCAGAGGTCCTGGGTGTTAACGTCGTCCGTTATCGTCTTATCGCGATTATGATCAGCGCGTTCCTAAGCGCAATGGCGGGCACCTTTTACGCCCAGTATGTCCTCTACATCGATCCGGAGAGCGTGATGCTGCTTGCCGTATCCGTCCAGATCGTGCTTCTGTCCATGCTGGGTGGAGCCGGTTCTGTGATGGGGCCGGTCATCGGTGCCGCCGTGCTCATTCCGATTGCCGAGGTTACCCGCGTTTGGTTGGGCAGCAGAGGCACCGGCCTTGACATGTTGATCTATGGGTTTATGATAACTATAATTTCCATGTACCAGCCGCAGGGGGTATGGGGATTCCTTTCCAGGACGGGGAACAAAATAAAATGAATAAGGCAATCTGTTTGGATGTTAAGGGAATGACGAAATGGTTCGGGGGGCTGGCCGCGAATCAGGACATCGACTTCTTCATTAAAGAAGGTGAAATAGTCAGTATCATTGGACCGAACGGGGCAGGAAAGTCGACCCTCTTCAACTGCATCACAGGCTTCTACAAGCCCAACGGCGGCAAGGTTTCCTTTTTTGGCAAAGACATCTACCGCATGCGCGCCGATAAGATCTGCAAACTCGGCATTGCGAGGACATTCCAGGTCGTTCAGGTTATCAGCGACATGACCGTCCTCGAGAACGTCCTAACCGGTGCGCTGCTCCGTTTCGACAGGATCGGCCCAGCAACGGAAAAAGCTCTTGAGGTATTGGCCTTCACCGGCCTCATAGAAAAGAAATCATTCCTGGGAACGGAATTGACCATTTCCGATAAGAAGCGTCTTGAGGTTTCCATGGCCTTGGCTACGCAACCCCGGTTGCTGATGCTGGATGAGTCGATGGCCGGACTCACACCCGTTGAGCTCCGGGAGATCATCGAACTGATAACGAAGATACGGGAGCAGGGCACAACCCTTGTCATCGTGGAGCACGTGATGGAAGCCGTCATGCAGATTTCGGACCGTGTCATCGTCCTGAATTCCGGGAGAAAGATCATGGAGGGCGTGCCGAAGGAAGTTTGCGCAAGCCCCGAAGTCATTCAGGCCTATTTAGGGGATAAGTATCGTGTTGTCTGTTAATAATATTTCTGTCGGCTACAAAGGCTTGCTGGCCGTGCAGGATGTGTCCCTACGGATCGACCGGGGAGAAATCGTGAGCCTAGTCGGCTCAAATGGCGCGGGAAAATCCACTATCGTGAAGACTATTGCTGGTCTCCTGCATCCGGAAAAAGGGGAGATTCTTTTCGAAGATGTCGCTATTCACAAGATGCTGCCTTATGAGATTGTGAAAAAGAGGATCTCCATGATCCCCGAAGGAAGGCGGCTCTTCGGACGCCTATCGGTTCTGGATAATCTAGTCCTTGGAGCCTATGCCTTGAATTCTCAAAAAGAGGCGGAGACTATGATGGAGAGAGTCTTCAATATCTTTCCCATCCTGAGGGAAAGAAAGGGACAGCGCGCCGACACGTTCAGCGGCGGGGAACAGCAGCAGTTGGCTATTGCCCGAGGGCTTATGTCACATCCGTCACTCTTGATGCTGGATGAGCCGTCCCTTGGGCTGGGGCCTAAACTGGTTTCAGAAATATTCAACGTGGTGAAGGACATCAACAGCAACGGCGTAACGGTTCTCCTCGTGGAACAGAATGTCCATGAGGCCCTCCAGATATCTCACCGCGCCTATGTGCTCCAGACTGGCCGCGTCGTACTCGAAGGAGGGGGTGAAGACCTCCTGAAATCTGATCTCGTCAGACAGGCCTACCTGGGCATCTAACGCAAACAACCGGGTGTAAGACCATGCGCATTGTCATGATGTACGGAAGGAAAGGACTTCCGCTGGATCTTCCTGATGGTCTTGACGTTACTGTTATCCGCAAGAAAACCATGCCCATCCTCGACGATCCGGAAGGCGCCGTGAGATTCGCTCTCGCGAATCCTGTCGGATGCAAATCGCTTTACGAAGAGGCACGGCAATGTAGGAGCGCCTGCATCCTGATCTGTGACATCACCCGTCCCGTCCCGAATGGCACCATCCTGCCTGTCCTCATTAAAGAAGTGATGCGCTCAGGCATCAGACCTCAAGCAATCACCGTGCTTGTTGCCACGGGCCTTCACAGACCGAACGAGGAAGAAGAGCTTCGCGAGGTGATAGGGAGCGACTGGGTGCTCATGACAGTTCAGGTTGTCAATCATTTTGCCCGCAACGAAGAAGACCATCTGTCTCTTGGGACCCTGTCTCGTGACATACCCGTAAAACTAGACCGTCGTTTCCTGAAGGCCGATCTCCGCATCGTTGTGGGATTGGTGGAGCCTCATTTCATGGCAGGCTATTCCGGCGGACGGAAGATAATAGCGCCCGGCATCGCCCATGAAGACACGATAAAGATATTTCATTCGGCGCGAATCCTGGAGGATTGCCGGGCCGCCAACTGTATTTTGAAGGGCAATCCTATTCACGACGCACAACTCCAGATATTAGGTCTCGTCGGCAGGACCTTTGCGGTAAACTCCGTGATCGATGAAGACCGGAAGCTTTCGTTTGTTAATTTCGGTGCTATTGAGGCGAGCCATCTCGATGCGGTGTCCTTTGTTCGGCCCTATGCAGAAATTCCCGTACCTCGGAGGTTCAAGACTGTCGTCACAAGCGCTGCTGGTCATCCCCTCGACGGGACCTATTACCAGACGGTAAAGGGTATGGTGGGAGCAATCGATATCCTAGAGCAGGGAGGTAACATGATCGTCGTATCCGAATGCGCCGGGGGTATGGGGTCAGCAGAATTTGCAGTGGCGCAGCGGAACTTGATTCGCTTGGGTCCGACCCTTTTTCTCGACGAACTCTTGCAGAAAGGATCTGCCTCTATCGACGAGTGGCAGTCAGAGATGCTTGTGAAGGCCATGAAGAAGGGAAAAATCTATCTCTACAGCGAAGGTCTCACGAACGATCAGCATTTGCTCTCTGCGGTTAATCGCATAGCATCGCCGTCAGAGGCAATTGCCGATAGCGTAAGAACGCATGCCGACTCACACATAGCCGTCATACCCGAAGGACCTTATGTTATACCGCTCTTTACTTCAGTGGATGCGTGAGTTTAATGATCAAGGCAAAATCGTCTGCAATTGCCTTTCGATCCTTTCCTCTGTGAGCACGCCCACCATCCTGTTTACGACCCTTTCATCCTTAAAAGTGATTATCATCGGGTCACCTCAAA
>Ga0335081_10011015_pt1 | contig 14629 bp, 18 predicted proteins | sample Lox_Sample_35_FD_206713 | JGI IMG/M metagenome (GOLD analysis project Ga0335081, IMG submission 206713) | Soil microbial communities from Loxahatchee National Wildlife Refuge, Florida, United States - Lox_Sample_3.5 | ecosystem: Environmental > Terrestrial > Soil > Wetlands | place: USA... | reverse complement strand
GCGCTACCGGCGCCTGGTCCGCGACTACGAACGCAGAACCGAACATCACGAGGCCATGGTGTACTGGGCCACCGTCATGATCATGACTCGCCGCCTGGCCCGCTACCAGACCGGGACGCCACAGCCGGCCCGGTGGGGCACAAGCGACGGATCCCCGGCCGGACAGGCACAAGCAGCGGCCTGATGTCCTTTATCAACAGACTCTAAGACTCCGACCCCAGGCAGGTCCACGGGGATCTCTTTCCCCACGGCTGGCCGCACGCTCACCACATCCGATGACCAAGTTTCGGCGCAGGCGAGGTTCTCCGCGATGGGCTTCGCTGGTGCAGAGCGACACCTCACGCAGATCCAGTCGCCGGGGCCTCGCCGTCGACCAGCGCCATGAGCGGCGTCCCGATGCCGCAGCCCTGGGCGGTGGCACGGACGGCGATCTTCTCGACGAGGAGGTGGCCGGTCGCAGATCCAAATGACTGCCCAGCGGGCTGATTGTCCCCGCGTTGGGAATGCGGGAAGTTCAGAGCGGCTGCCACGTGCGGCAATGCTAAGCGCGCCTTCGTGTCACCAGTTAGCCAGCCCTGGCCCTGGCCAGATCGTCGCGAGCCGATGCGCAAGCCAGTGTCCGTGCTCATCGACGGCGTGCTCGTCCCACTTGTCACGTTCGGCGAGCCTCGCGTTCAGCAAGAGCCTGCTGTGCCTGTTGAGTTCCGTCCGTTTTTTCAGCCACGCCGAGTTGGAGAGCGCGGCGTTGAGCGGCTGAGTCACGATGGTGAGGTTGCCCAACCGGTTCAGACACGCCGAGCGCCCGGCGCTGGCCTGCTCGAGGGCCTCGCCGTCGAGTACCGTACCGTCGGCGTCCGTGAGTGACCAGTTCGCTTCCCATTCCTGCGGGATCAGGTGCTCAAGAGAAAGACCATCGGCGAGCACCGGGACATCCGTCTTGCTCGCGTACAGGCTGGCTTCGGCAGCCGCGAGCGCCATCACGAGGCGTGGCTGGGAGACGGTGCCATAAACTTCACGGGTGTGCAGGAAGTCGGTGAACTCGGCGTCACGTGGCCAGCGGCTGATCTCGCCTTCGGCACCGGACAGTGCCTGAAGCAGCGCGTCGTCGGCGCGGTCGAGGTCGGCTTTCATCCTGGCGACCAAGCGAGGCACGAGACGGTTGTAGTTCTTTGCGGTGAGCCGCATGAGGGCCCGGCGCGCTAACCAGCTTTCCAGGATCCGCAAGCCGCGGCGGCGGCGTTGTTCGGTCACCTCCGTGGAGCGGAACAGCAGCAACACGATTGGCAGGACAGTGCCAGCGTCGAGCGCCGACAGGCGCGCGAAGAATACTGCCTCCGGGGTCCTGGCCGACGGCGTATCGAATGACCGCATCATCTTCGCGTCCGCGCACAGCTCGCGGATGAGTGCCTCAGCGTCAGTGCCGGGCGTTAGGACGCTCTGGCGGAAAGTAGCGAACAGCTCGGTAGCGGGGATGAGTCGTTCGAGGCTCATCGTCAGCCAGTGCATAAGGAACAACTCGGCAATCGGCCGGTTCAGGCGTCCCTGGCGGCGTTCCTGGCGCCAGTAGCTGTCGTCGAGCTGCGGGCGCCAAACCTGCTCGTAAAGTGTGTCGGTATCACGCTCCTGACGTGCCGCCTGATGGAAGGCAGCGTTCTTCACGAGATCGAGCGCCAAGAGCGGCGTGCCCCGTGCATTGAGAGTCTCGAAGATGACCTGAGCATTATCATCAGCCTCTAGTGTGATCGACACGACCTTGAGCAGATCGCATAGGGTGATTCTCAGCCTCCGAACCCGTGCGGCCACCGCCTGATCTAGGCCGGGGTGAGCCTCGTCAGCGGCCGGGTTCGTCGCCTCTCCTGAGTCCGATACCAGCACGCTGCTTGGCCGTTCGGCCTCATCCTGGTCGGAATCAGCGATGTACTCAGCGATCCGCTCGGTAAAGTAGGCAAAGGCCTCATCGATCCGGTTACCTGGGTCGTCGGCGTGCCCGGGCGGCGGGCCATCAGGTGACATGACCGCCGTGAAAGCCGCGCGGTTGGCGTTCGTCGGCCAAACCTTGAGTTGTTCGGTGCCCGAAGCCTTCCGAGGGTTATTGACGGCCAACTCGCGCAAGAGTGCAGCGTCATTCTCGGCACCGGCCTCAGCCACCGCCTTGGCGGCGGCAGCCACGATCAGTTGAAGCGTCGTCAGGCGTTGCTGGCCATCAATGACAGTAAAGCGCGGAATCTGCCCCGGGACCGTCTTATCCTGTTCAACCACGATCGCCCCCAGAAAGTGCGACCACAGGCCGGACAGATCACCACCCTCCTGGTGCTGCAGCAATGCAGTGACGTCATCCCACAGCGGTGCCCACTGATGATCCTCGTCCCAGACATAGGGCCGCTGATAAAGCGGCACAATGTACCGGACGTCCCGCTCGAACAGCTGCTGGACCGTGTGTGTATCTGGCTTCATAGCTCAGCAAGCCTAGTCCGCATGTTGTTCACATGGATCCTACGGACAAGCTCATGGGATCACTTCCCCGCGATCTTCTTGCTCACCGCTCCCCGGCCGCAAGGCTCGCGGGGCGAACTTCATTAGCCACCGCTGGACATTGCGAGCGTGACAAGCTGGTTCACCTTGTTGATCCAGATCTTGCGGGCACGTTGTTGATCTCGAAGCCGTACCACTGCTCAGCAGGAATGTTGTTGACGGCGTGATTCCCTGGTGAACGGCAAGTAGCAGGTGTAGCGGATCAGCCCGCTCGCGGTGGCGGTGGTCCACGACCAGGTGTCAAGCATGCCTGTTCCGTTGCAGCAGTGATCGGTGACGGTGACCCAGGTGCCAGGGCTGGGACCGTCCAGCGACAGTCCGCACAGCTGGTCGCGTCCCCGTCGGCGCCAAGAATGCTATAAGAATCGCTGGGCGAGACCGAAGACGTGGTCGGGCCGCCGGACTGGCGAGGATGCCGATTGTTGTGTTCTTCGCGCTGCGGGCCGCCCTGTCTGCCGGCCGTCATTGGCCAAGGCTCAGACTTGCGTCGGCACGCTCGGTGGTATTAGTCCCACTGGCCTGATGTGAGTCGGCCGACGATGCCGTCATCGAGGGCGCCATCCAATGCCGCGGCGAGCGCTTGTCCGTCTCGACTGCGCGGGCTGGCGAGGCTATCGCGGGTCCGGCGGTACAGCTCGTTCCTGCGAGCGAGGTTTTCACGCAGCGCTCGCAGCGCCTCGGCGTTCAGGTCGATCTCGAACGAGACGGCTCAGCCCTGCGCCTAATCCATGCTTGCCGTTCCGCGTCTTCGATCACGCCGCTCGGGTCCAGCGGTTCAAGTGCCAGCGCGGCCGCGACTTCCGAGTCACTCTCGATGACCCAGGCGTCCAGCGTCTCGCCCAGCTCCTCGGGCGCTTCGGAAAGGCAAGTGAAGGGGGTAGACGCCTGCCGCATACTCGGCGTCGCCCCAGGGACGGTTGTACCCAGGCCTGGTGCGAGCAAGCTCAGGGCGTTACCGCCGGACCACCTGAGTCTCGGGACACTTCATCCGGCCAGTTCCCGGCGGCATCGGCGCCGCCCGCGTCGGGAGCATGCCCACGAGAGCTGGCGGATCCATGGCGGCGGTAACCACCGTGTACTTACTGATCGTGCCCGGCTCAGAGTCCGGAGTTCCGGGCTGCGTTCCGGCGCTTCGGCCAGATCCGTGAATCCGGTACTGATCTGGATGTCCTGCCACAGATCGCTGTTGTCCAGCCCGAGCCGATGCACCGTGATAGCACCACCGTCTTCCGATGCGGTCCATTGCTCCAGCGCGTCCGTGTTCTGGCGGCGCTTTAGGGTAAGAGTATTCTTCGGGAACGCTGGGCCACTCATCTCTCATTCGATCGCCCCTCCCAGCGTGTTCGCTCGTGGGACCGCGCCGGGGTCCTAGGCCCAGCAGTGGGCCTGAGGAGATCATAGTCGCGAGCGCCCGCTTGCGAAGCCCAGAACAAGGGGTTCTGACCAGCTGACACCTTCCCCGCCACCAGGAAAGGACACTTGCGTGTCCCCCGGAACCTTGCCCACCCTGTTGGATAGCTGGGCCGAAACGCTGAACGGGGCCAGAAAACGCCGCCGCGCCGCAGCCGCAAGCCCGTCGGTGGTCGCCGTTAGAGCAACAAATCAGGACAAGGCGGGTCTGGCGCCGTTGGGGACCGCATATCTAGCCCGGGGATTGTGGGCCAATTAGCTTGCTGCATTGCTTCTCGCAATTCCCTGTGCTTGCTGTCGCCGTATTCCTTAACTGCGTCGACCGCGTGATCCCCAGTTTCTACGAGCCAGCGGAGTGCGACGGCGTGCTCGAGCAAACTTCGGACGTTTGGTGCGGTCTCATGTGACAGTCCGTTGTCGTAGAGGAGCGCGATTGCCTGGCTGCCGCGGATGATGTGTACCCACCATCCGTATGCCGCCTTGAAGATCCGGTTGCTGCCTTCAGTCAGTCGAACAGACCCTGTCGCTGCGAGGGCATCGAAAGCTTCGACGATGTGCGCGATGGCACTTATGGATCGATGTATGTTATTTGTCTCGTCGCTATCACTCATACTGCACATAGTTTCATCAGACAGCGGACCGATCTCACCATGATCCAGGGAGACTTTCTCCACGGACGCAGTGACAGGGGAGATGCCAGGCCGGGACCAGGACGGGAAACAAGCACCCGCCGCCCTGGAGCGTGCTCATGCCCGGCGGCTTCGTAGCGGAGCAGGTGAGGGGAATCAAGTCGCACTGTCAGCTTGGGAATCTGTACGGGCACGGCCGTGATGGTGCATGAGCTGGCGGTTCGTGTGTCCGCCAGTGACCGTGGTTCGCCCTGGTTCGCCGGGGTTAATGGCACGGCGATCTTGGATCGCAGCGCCTACTTGGCTGGTCATCCCGTCTGCCTCCGGCCCATCCACCGGGGAGCGGACCGGGCCCAGGGGGTCAAGACGCAGCGCCCGACCGGCCGAACCGTCTTGACCCTCTGGGCCCGGTCTGCTCGGCTCTGCCTGGGTGCGCTGCACAGCGCAGGCCCGGGCTCTCGCCGATGCCACCGGCCTGTAAAGGGTCGCAGAGGTGCGCGGGCGCGTGGGTGTGAGGAAGGAAGGTCTGTACTACTCGGGGGCCCCGTCGACAATCTGAACGTGGCCCAGGAATAATTCGGTCATGCCGACGGCAACCCTGGCTGGGACGTACACCGACCGTTCATCCGGTCGGCAGTTCCGTCACCGAATTGCCCGCATCGTTGGTGACCCAGACATCGGTGCCGTCCACGGCGATCCCCTGTGGGGCATTGAAGCCGTAGCTGCCGCCGGACAGGGTCTGTACCCAGCTGCCGTCGCTCGCGTTTAGCTCCGTCACCGAGTCGCCGAGATTGTTGGTGACCCAGATATGGGTACCGTCTACGGCGATCTTCCATGGGTCATCAAAGCGGTAGCTGGCGCCGGACAGGGTCTGTACCCAGCTGCCGTCGCTCGCGTTTAGCTCCGTCACCGTGTCGCCGCCGGAGTTGGTGACCCAGACATGGGTGCCGTCCACGACGATCCCTTCCGGGTCATCAAAGCGGTAGCTGCCGCCGGACAGGGTCCGGACCCAGCTGCCGTCGTCCGCGTTCAGCTCCGTCACCGAGTCGCCGGTCCAGTTGGTGACCCAGACATGGGTGCCGTCCACGGCGATCGCCGACGGGCCAGCGAAGCGGTAGCTGCCGCCGGACAGGGTCCGGACCCAGCTGCCGTCGCTCGCGTTCAGCTCCGTCACCGAATTGCTGAGATTGTTGGCGACCCAGACGTTGGGGCCGCCTGCGGTGATCGCGTGCGGGTCATTGAAGCCGTAGCTGGCGCCGGACAGGGTCTGCACCCAGCTGCCGTCGCTCGCGTTCAGCTCCGTCACCGTGTCGCCGTCGGAGTTGCCGATCCAGACATGGGTTCCGTCCACGGCGATCCCCTCTGGGGCACCGAAGCCGTAGCTGCCGCCGACCAGGGTCTGCGCCCAGCTGCCGTCGCTCGCGTTCAGCTCCGTCACCGAATCGCCGACTTTGTTGGTGACCCAGACATGGGCACCGTCCACGGCGATCCTCCATGGAACAATGAAGCCATAGCTGTCGCCGGAGTACACGCTGACTGCCTTCTTAGAGGATCCAGTGGGCTGGCTCCGACCTGGTTGCCCTTGGTTGAAGATCGCAAAGCCCCCGACGCCCATCGCGAGCAAGCTAGCAACGACCGTAATGATTTGAAAACGCGTGGGACCAGGCGTGGCGGGTGGCCGTCGGGCTATCATTGTGCAGATAATGACAGCCAAACCGGCGACGAAGGCGATAAGGCCTAGAAATTGCAATGTCCGAGACCGTGGGGTCGTGGTCAGGCCAAGCGGGAACAGCGCGCAGCCAGATGCGGTAAGGGCGGCACCGACTGCATACCACCCGCTCTGTCGGCCACTATCATCCGGCATGCTTCAAGAGCATATGCCTACCGATGGCCGGTATGGAGTGGTCGGCGATGCTGTAGCCAGCGAACGTGCCTGTTCCTCGGCTTGGTGCCAAGGGTTCACGGCGAACCGTAATGGATGACGGGCCCCGAGGTCTAGGACGTGCTGGAACATATCGCCGCCAAGGTTCCTGGAGCTGTCCGTCGGCCTCCGCGGGCGCCCAGATCCGTGGGAGTGGCCGACCCGGCGGCCGCGAGCTGGACAAGTCAGGAGCGGGGAAGACGGCCGCTGCTGCACCCAGCGCCGTGACGGATCAGCCAGCTCGATCAGTGGCATCGCCCGGCTGGGACGGCGCGGGCGCGCCGGGCGGGGCCTCCCAAGGCCAGAGCCCGGCGCGGGGAGCGCCGGACGCGGTGCCGCGCAGCGGCGCCGCCCCGCCAGCCTCGCTCCACCTCACAGCCGCGGGGGGCCCGTATCAGCTTCGTTGGCCGTCGTCGCGTCTGGGAGGATCAGCGCGTCTCATAGCGTTCACCAAGGGCCGTGATTGACGCAGTCTCGGCACCTGGAGATGGCGATGCGATCAGGGCGCGCGCCGCCCGTGGCGCCCAGATGCTCGCCGTTTCCTAGGCGTTCCCAGGCTTCCAGCACATCGAGCTCGGCCCAATCGCTGTAGTCGGCGTCATCACCCTTGTGGGGGCATCCCCGGAAATGGGCCATGCCGGCGGGCGAGATCAGCAGGCCGGAGGCGCGCCCGCTTCCTGTCGCCCGCCGCTCTGCTAGGCCGTGTTCACAGTAGTCGCGGTTCATGTCACACAGGTCGCAATAAGCCACACTCTCTATGATCGCGCTAGAGCGATCCACGATTACAACAAGAAGATTCAGGTGCTAAGACGCGAAGTCAGCGGAGCCGCCGGGGCAGCGGTTTCGCATGATCGGGCACCGTTAACTAGTGGCAGGCGCGGATCCGACCGCACTGCGACAAGCTCGTCAATGGCGTCGATAAATCAGTTCAGATTGTCTCGGCCGGTTGGCCGTAGGTTGGCCGTTCGCCCACAACACCGCCGTGGGCGACCCACAACACCGCCGTGGGCGACGCACTCACATGCCGCGTGGCGCGCGCTGGTTGGTCGCTATGCGCAACGTCTGCCATGGAGAGAGTTTGATGAGCGTACTCGTGCAGTCACCTCGGCCCGTAGCCCGCAGCGAGGGGTCAGGGCCTTGGGTTCGCGCGGCGACTGCGGCTATTGTCACGCCATGCAGCGCATTGGCGCCGTGCTGATCGACATCGATGGCGTCCTGACCGTGTCGTGGAAGCCGCTCGACGGAGCGGTCGCGGCGCTGAAACGCCTACGCGCGGCGGCGCTCCCGCTGGCGTTGGTCACGAACACCACCTCTCGCCCCCGCGCATCGATCGCGACAACATTGGCTGCGGCGGGCTTCCCGATCACCGCCGAGGACATTCTCACGGCGCCGGTCATCGCCGGTGCCTACCTGGCGGACCACTACCCGGGTGCCCGGTGCCTGCTGCTCAACAGCGGCGACATCCGCGAGGATCTGGCAGGAGTGACCCTTGCCGGCGAGCACGACCCAGCCCCCGTCGACGTGGTCATCGTTGGCGGTGCCGGTTCCGAGTTCAGCTATCAGGCACTCAACCGGGCCTTCGGCCACCTGCAAGGCGGAGCCAGGCTGGTCGCCATGCACCGCGGCATGTACTGGCGCACCGACGAGGGCCTGCAACTCGACAGCGGGGCGTTTGTCGTGGCCTTGGAGCAGGCGGCGGGGACGGCGGCGGAGGTGGTCGGCAAGCCCGCCGCGGCGTTCTTCGCCGCCGCGCTGGCGCACCTGGGCGCCGACGCCGCTCACACCCTGATGGTGGGTGCCCGCTAGGCTAGGAGGTCGATCGGGGCGCGGCCGGTGCGGCGATGCACCCGCCCGGCAGGCCGGAGCCGGCCGCGGGCGCTGGTGTATTTCTTCCTCACAGCCGACTACAATCAGCGACAGCTGCGGCCTACCTCGCCCGCTACACGGGCACCTCGCGCATGCACGCCGAAACCGGCCGGGGCCAGGTCGTAGCGCCAGATTCGGCTTGCTCGACGGCTTCGGCTGAGAGCGTCTCGAGTTCGCTGATCAGCGCGCGAAGGCGCTTGGTGTTGTCGAACAGGGGACTGTACCGCTTGAGCTGCGCGGGGCTGAGCGTGCGCGTGACGGTCCTGGCTCCGATCTTGCGGATCCACGACGGGAGGGCCGTGCAGGTGGATGGGGTCGCCGTGGCAGCGGCACCGGGGAGAGCCGCAGCGGGTCATGCGCTCGACCAGCCTGCCGGGCAGGCAAGCACACGCCAGCCGAGCCGCGATGACCCGATCACGACCCCTCCCACGGCTGCGGCAGCGACATGTCTACGCCGCAGAAACGCCCGCCCACCAGGCATTATCTGCAGGCGACTTCAGATAACCGCCGTGAGCGGAAGAGCGGGATCCTCGGCCATCCGGTAGGCGGCGGTATGACGCAGCGAGTGCAACGTCGCGCCCGTGCCCGCCGCCGCACCCGCCCGCTCGAACATGCGGTGCACGGCGTGGTAGGTCAGCGGCCGGAACGGCCGCCGCAGCGTCCACCACAGCGGCTGCCTGCTGCCCTTAGGCAGCAGGCCGTCCACCTCCAGCTGATACAGCCGCAGCCACACGAACGCATCGGCAGAGGCCGGCAGCTCCTGCAGCGCCCGGGTTCCCTTCCGCACCACGGTGATCAGCTGCCGTCCCGGATCCACCCCGCCACGGGTCGCCGACAAAAGCTCCGACGCCCGCGCTCCGGTGGACACGTAGAACGCGACGAGCGCCCGGTCCCGATGCGACGGCAACCGGGCGAAGATCTCGTTGAACTCCTCATCCGGCACACTGCGCGGGATCCGGGACGGCACCCCCGGCCGGTACATGCCGCTGCGCTCGTGGCGGACGGGCTCCATCGGATTGTGGTGCGCATGCGCCCGCCCCCCGCCCCGCCGGGACCGGTCCAGCGGGAACGGATTAACCAGCGGGCCCGTCCCCGCCTCCAGGTGAAAGTCATAACAGCCGCGAAGCACCGTCTCGCAGTGCGCGCGCACCGCTGGTGCGTACGCCCCCGCCGACACGGCACCAGGCACACCGGTACCCGGCCGGTTCTGCCCACGCCAATGCGGCCGGACCGGCTTGCCGGTGACCCGCATCCACCGGCAGAAATCCCGCGCCTCCGCCCGAGTCGCCCGATCCCACGCCACCCCAGCCGCCCACAAGAACCGGAACCAGCGCAGCAGATCCAGGCCTTATGCCGACCTCCGGATTATGCCGATATGGTGCCTCGAGCCGGTGCTGGCGGGGACGCCCGTGGTCGTGAGGTCGGCATAATCCGCGGTTGCCGGGGACGGCCAAGCCACGCCGGACACGCGGCGTCAGCTCGGCGCGGCGCCGTGCACCCCCTGCCTGCCAGGGGGAACGCGCTTCGGCGCCGGGACAGGCAGGCGCTCCCAGCGCGGTGAGAGGTAGCTGGGGGCTCTGGACTATGCCGTCCTCACCAGCACACCTCACCTCGCCTGAACTGGGCAGATGCCGATTCTCCCGTCGGCTGTGCGGCATAATCCGGAGGTCGGCATAAGCGTTCTAATGCCGACGTCGGCATTAGTAGGCATACGAGCGAATCGTCGACTCTGCCCGCCCCGCCGCCTGCAAATGGCCGAAGTAACCTACGGCAGCATCCACGACCGCACCGTCCGGGCCGACCAGCCGATAAGGCTCCCACCGGTCCCCGCCAGCAACCAGCCGGCCAGCCAAAGGTACTACCAACCCAGCCAGGTCCCTGCCCGGCTCCCCCGAACCGATCATGACCCGCGACAGTAACCCGACACACGCCCGCACGTCCCCTGAACTGCGGAAACAGTCACCGTAGTTCAGTGAACAGGCATGTGCGGTCGACCCGGAACACCCGGCGCGGCTCGCCCACGTGCAGAACGACCCGATCTGTGCGGCCAACCGCGTCCAGCACCGAACCGCTGATTCCGCCCATATCGGCTCGGCGTGCGTTCTCCCTGACGTCTCCATGGCTCAGCGTGATGCCGTCTGTCGACGCAGCCCGATGCCGACGGTCGACTCGGTGCGGCGTGACTGACGTGCAGGTCGCCGGGCGAGGTGCCCATCGATGCCGCAAACGAGTGGTCCGGCCGCTGGCTAGATTTCCGCTTGACCCTGGCGCCGCACTGAGCGGCACGAGCGGATGGGGCGGCGGGTCCAATGCCAGGGCTGGGGGTGCTTCAGCCAGCCGCACGTGCGGGGCCTGTTTCGGCGCTGCCGTGGAGGTTGTGCGAACTAGCCGTGGCGGATCGCGTGGCTACCGCGCCGGCCGGTACTGAGAACCTCGCGCCTTCCGCAGGGACTCAATCCACTCCTGGCGGCGCAGGCTGGATTCGGTTGGCGTCAGCCGCCGTCGCTTCCGGTGGGGTCGGCCGCGGCCGAGCCGGCTTGGGGTGGCAGGAGCGCCCACAGGGTGTGCCAGTGCGTATCGCCGTAGTGGCCCCAGCGCTGCGCCGCTGAGTTGATCAGGCTCAGCTCACCGGCCGGTCCCCAGGGCGCGGCCGCCCGGCCGGAACGCGGAGCCGGGTAGGTGAGGTGTAACCAGATCCCGCAGTCGTCCCTCGTGACCTCCAGCCGCAGGCTCGGGGCGGCGGGCAGAAGGTGGCGCATCATCGCGGCCGCGACCGTGGCTACCTGGCTGCCGCCGGCGCAGCCCGTCTCGCCGGAGGTCACCATGGGTGCCCTTCACCGGGTCGGCGCCGATGCTGGCCCGTTGTGGCGGCTGTTTCGCCGATGTGTGCGGAGCCGAGCGCGAGGTGCAGGGTCAGGGCCCTGTCGGAGCTGCGATCCAGCAAGCGCGCCTTGACCCGGCCCACGTGCCGCACGAGTTGCCGGGCGGACCGGTGCGGCCGCGCACGGCTACCGAACGGCTGACAGGCCAGGTATCCCTTGGGATACGCGAGCGCCGCGTAGCCGACAGCCGGCGGCCCTCCCGTGCCCAGATGGGCCAGCCGCTCGCGTACTGCTGCGGCGGCGAGCGGATCCTCAGCGGTCCACGCGCCCGCCCTCACCGCCCCCTCATGCGCCGTCAGCCCACCCGGTCCTGGCACGGGCCCAGGCGTGGTGCGGCTCATGGCTGAGCCCCATAGAGCCAGCTGCGCCCGTCACGGCGCCGGGTGGTGAGGCCTCGGGAATGAAGGGAGCCGAGTGCGGTGGCTGTGGTGGAGATGTGCAAGCCGGTGGTGCCAACGACGGTGCGCACCCGTAGCGATGCGGGCGCGGCCTCCAGCACATCCAGCGCGGCCCGCTCCGATGGGCGCAGAACAGGCGGCGGGCCCGCCGTGATGGCCGCCTCGATCGCGCGTGTCAGCTCCGCCAGTGAGCCGCCGCGCGCGTGGGCGCCGGTCGGCGGTGAGCCGCCTTTACGGGCAGCAAGATCACCGTCGCGGGTTCGCCAGGCCCGCCACCCGGGGTAGGCGGCGTCGATCGCGGTCGCCAGCTCGCTGTTATCTTGCGCACTCAGGTGCATCGCGGTCATGGGCCGAGCGCCGGGTCGCAGCCGAGGGGCACCGCGACGTACACGGTCTTGCCGGGGCCGTTGCTGTCCTCCACGATCCCGCGCGCGCCGCCGTACAGCTCGATCAGGCCATCAATCAGCTCCAGGCCCCGGCCGCGTTCGTCGTCCGTGCCGGGACGCTGCCGCACTGGCCGGTCGGCGCCGTCGTCGTGGACCTCAGCCCACAGGTCGCCACAGGCGCACGACAGGCGAACCTCGATCTGGCCATCGCCGTGGACCATGGCGTTCGTGACCAGCTCACTGACGATGAGCTCGGCGAGATCGGCGTGCTCGCCAAGTCCCCAGCGGGGGAGCGTCTTGCGGGCCTGCTCGCGGGCACGGCCGACCTGGACCGGCTCAGGGCGCAGCCGGTAGCTGACAGCAAGCTCACCGGGTGCGGTCACGAACATTTCACGGCTTCTCACGCCCGCCGCAATACCCGGGTGCCCGGAGCGATCCGGCGGCGGTTCCGCAAGCGTCACGGTTCATCGCTTGAAACCGGCTCCCGTATACGCCGCGATCCCCTCCGCGTGATCCCCAGCGTCGGCCGTGCGTCGTCACAGGAAAAGGCGCGCCGATCCAGGCGGCCTTGACGGTGGCCGTCTGGCGGACCCCCCAGTTGCCCGCGTGCGCCTGCACCAGGTCCAGCAGGGCCGTGTTCTCGGAAATGTCTCTGAATCCCCAGCAGGTGGGCGTCTCGGGCACGGCATGGCGCGACTGCCCGGCCGCCTTTGCTGCTGCCGGGAGCGTGACCTGGTGGCGCGCGTACGGCTCACCATCTGAGTGAAGAGCCCGTCCCGCGTTCAATGCCTCAGGATCAGCCGTCATCGCCCGATCGCCTCACCCATTTTGCCCGTGCACTGAATACCGAATTACGCCATCAACCCAAGCCGGTCGTTACTGGTGTCGGACAGTGCGCGACGGGATCTGCGACAATTGATTGACAGCTCCGGGTGGCCGGACGGAGACGAGTGGTGAGGGAATCGCAGACCGTCGAGAAGGCCCGCTGCGCGCTCGGCGCGCAGTTAGCCGCCAATCGGCGCGCGGTCGGCTACAGTCAGGCCGAACTCGCGCCCCTTACCGGCTACAGCCGCAGCACGATCGCGAATGTCGAGACCGGCCGCCAGCACGTCCCGCGTGACTTCTGGGAGCGCGCGGATGCGGCTGTGAACGCGGGCGGGGTCCTGGCCGCAGCCAATGACGAGGTTGAGGCTGCCGCGCGCCATGAACGCGAGGAGACCGCCCGGGCGGCACGGGCAGCCCGCCAGGCGCAGGCCGAACAGTGGCGCGCGCAGCACGCGAAGGGCGCAGCGCAGCAGCAGCGCGCCGCCGGGAGCGGCTGGACAGAGACCATCGACCAGGCGCACGCCGTCGCCGCGTCGTTGTGGTCCGGAGATCCGGGAGATACCGATACCGCGGCTGAGGATGCCAGCCCCGCGGGCACGGCCGTGGCCTTGCGGTGGCTCATCGCCCCGCCAGACCCATCGGCTGCGCGGCTCGATGGCTGGAGGCTGATCGGTTCCGGTGACCTGGCGCGGCTACATGGGGTCCGGCGCTGTCTGAAGGACATCGACAATGCGCATGGCGGCGGCGCGGCGCTGCCGATGGCTGTTTCTTATGTGCGCCGTGAAATACCGCCGCTGCTTGATGGCCGTTACGACGATGCGACCGGACGCGGCTTGTTCGAGGTGGCGGCCGAGTTCCAGCACGATGTGGGGTGGATGGCCTACGACGCCGACCGGCAGGACCTGGCCGCCTGCTACTTCGCACATGCCCTTCGTTTTGCCCACGCGGCTGGGAACCGGCTGCTCGGCGGCCGGATCCTGGCCGCGATGAGCCACCAGGCCATCTATCTCGGGCACATCGCGCAGGCGATCGATCTCGCCCGGGCCGCGCGGGCCGGAACCACGCAACTGGCCACGCCGCACGCGCTGGCGATGCTTGCGGCGATGGAGGCGTGTGCGCTCGCGGCCGCGGGTGAGACCAAGCTGTGCCAGCAGGCTTTGGGCGATGCGGAGACTGCTCTGACCGGCAATCTGGGCGACGGTCCGGAGCCGGAGTGGCTCGATTTCGACGAGGGCGGATATTGGGGCCACGCGGCGCGCGTCTACCGGGATCTCGGGGAACCGGAGAGGGCGGAGCAGTGCGCGGAAAGGTCGGTGGCCCAGTGCCTGACGGGACATCGCCGCACCCACTCCCAGCGAAGCACCATCCAGGCAGCCGCCCGTCTGCAGCTGGGCGACGTCGACGCGGCCGCCGCCGTGGGCGAGGAGGTTGTCCGCGAAGCCTGGAATCTGCACTCGGGCCACGTGTTCGGCGAGGTCTCGGCGCTCGCGCGGGCAATCGCGGCAGTTAAGACCCCGGCCGCGGCCGGATTCCTGGATCAGGCACGCGAGCTGCTTGCGGCACGCGCAGCCGGAGCCGCTGTGGCGGGCAGCTAGCCGGTTACGACGACCTGGAACGCCTCGGCCAGGTGGCCGTCCGGAAGACCCGCCGCCAGCGTGTTCGGGGCGATCCGCTCGCGCAGCCGTTCGGGAAGAATTTCGGCGTCTTTGATCTGGCTGCGGTGGGCCCGTACCGCCGTGACCTTGCGGTCGAAGGTGGCGGTGATGTCGACGTAATGGTT
>Ga0335081_10011014_pt1 | contig 14629 bp, 10 predicted proteins | sample Lox_Sample_35_FD_206713 | JGI IMG/M metagenome (GOLD analysis project Ga0335081, IMG submission 206713) | Soil microbial communities from Loxahatchee National Wildlife Refuge, Florida, United States - Lox_Sample_3.5 | ecosystem: Environmental > Terrestrial > Soil > Wetlands | place: USA... | reverse complement strand
GGACCCTCAGTGCGGCCCAGGGCTGCAATCTCCAGGGATGCATCGGGAAGCCGCAGCGTATCAGCTCGCGGATCGGAAGAGAATCCGCGAACGAAAGCTCGTTTTTCCAGCCGGTGGTAGAACACAAGCACGCTGTCCGGATGAAGCGCCGCGGCTAGTTCCGCGCCCACGCGCTCGCTCATCTCCACCACCGAATGCAGCTTCTTGATGTTGTCGATCAGCCCAATCAGCAGATGTTCCTGCTGATACTTCTCCCGGAAGAATTTCCGGTCCAACCAGCTTCCCAGGCTTTCACGAAACTTCAGTACTACGGCGATCAGCACAAGGAGAACCAGAAAGACCCGGTTGTGCATCATCACGTCGGCAACGGTACGGTTGGCGTTCGTTACCAGCGAATAGCAAAAAGCCAGCGCTGGAAGTGCCAGGGCAATTTGCAGAACGCTCTTGGCCAGCAGATACTGGATGCCGCGGCGAATGACGACATCGATGTCGAACAGCCGGTGTTTCAGGATGGCGTACCCGGTCACGATCGGGATCAGCACGGCGGGCGTGATCGCCACCCTGAGCGCCAATTCGTAAGTGGACCTCTCGTGAGCTGCGTTGCCGGTTACGTAGCCAATGTGTCCAATGGTCCGGATGATCACGTAAGGAACAATGCCCGCTAGCGAACCGATTGCAATCCAACGCGCGCGCCGTTGCTCGTCGGGTTCCTTCACGACAAAGTAATTTCGCACCAGCACGACGCAGATACTGAAAGGCGCAACGATGTAAAATGCGCCCAGGACTAGCTCTGTGAGATGGTCAAAGGACGCGTGCGCTGCCAGAAACGAGAGCGCTTGCCTGTCGGTCATCAGGAAGCGATCCATCGCCACGGCAAAGCCCCATGCGTAAAACGCCACCAGCGGGGCACGCCATCTTTTGATTCCCTTCCCGAATGCCCTGGAATAAAAGTGGTAGGCCAGACCAAAGTGTGGACCGTCCGCGAAGTCTAAGGTTTGAAAAGCCAGATGCGGCAGCCCGTGAAGGAACCCGACGTAAGAGATCAGGATCTTCTTCAGCAGCACCAGGCCCTCTGTCAAAAGGGCAGCCCATCCTAGCCGCGCCATTCGCTGGGCCGGTTTCATCAAGCCGATCAAAACTGCTGTGAGAAAGAATGCGAGGCTTACCGCCAGGTAGGAGGCCGTGCCTGCGGCGCCCAGGCCGTTCGGTACGATCGCACGCTCGAGAGTGAACTTGGATTCGGTTCCATTCCGCGAAACCCGCACCGAATAAGAAGTGCCGGGCGGAGTCGACTCTAAATCAGCGCCTAACGTGGCGGTCGTGGGTCGGCCATTCAGTTCCTCGATCTCATCTCCCAGCTTCAACGTGTTGGCGGCCGGGCCGGGTACGTCGACTTGCACGATGCGCCAGTGTACGCCTTCCAGATTGGCGTCCCAGCCCAGGGTCGAGGTCACGGGACCGTAGCGGTATATCAGCACGGCGCCGAAAATGTACAGCCCGAGCGCCAGAAGGTCTACCGCCAGCAGGACCCAGAAAGAACGCGGTTTCTTTTTCGGCTGCGCATCAACAGGGCGGTCGGGGACTTCGATTCTCGAAGCGGTAACTTGGTCGATCCCGGGCTGCTCGAGAAATCCCTGGTCTTGCTCGTAGACGGCGAGCAGTTCCCTCACTTCACGCGCGACTGCGGGCTGCGTGCTTTCCACTTCCGCCAGAAACGAATCCCGGCCCTCCCCGGAGAGCTTCAAACAGTCGGAGAAAACGTCAGAGACCTTCCGCCAGTCCTCCGGATTCATCGCAACCCTTACAGCATTAGTGATGCGCCAGGCGCCGGCGTATCCACGTCTTAGCCACCGCCCAGTCGCGTTTTACCGTAGCCGAAGAGATTCCCAGGGCCACGGCGGTCTCCGCGATCGAGAGCCCTCCGAAAAATCGCAGTTCCACAATTTTGGCCTGCTGCTGGTCGAGGCGGGCTAATTCCTGGATCGCGATGTCCACGTCGAGTAGCTCCGCTTCGAGAGCGCTCGAGGGTTGGGCCGGCTCACTCAGCGTCAACTCAATTCCGCCGCCACGCTTGGCCGCCTTTCGCGCGCGAGCGTGGTCCAGCAGGATGTGCCGCATGAACGTGGCGGCAACCGCAAAGAAATGGCCCCGGTCATTCCATTGAACCGGATCAGACTGGCTGAACCGTAGATACGCCTCGTGCACTAGCGTGGCGGGTTCGACGGTGTCGCCCGCCCGGCGTGCCCGCAGCCGGGCCTCCGCGATGCGCCTCAATTCCGCGTAAACATCAGGAAATAGGCGATCTAACGCAGCCGGTTCCCCCGCAGCCCACGCGCGGAGCAAATGCGTAATCTCACCCGATTGCGGGCTCCCCATCCCCGTAAGTTTAGACCCAGTTCATAGAAAAGTACTAGTCCGATGATCCAGTTCGTTCCTCCTTTTTCGCTAACGGGATTGAAAGCGGGGGAACATATGAACAACCATCATTCTTCGGTATTTGCTTCGGTACTGCTGCTAAGCGCCGCGACGGCAGCCTTTTCGGACACCAAGATCGCCGCCAAATACACATCCGACGGCCAAACCACTGAAACGACGGTGTATGCCAAAGGCGAGCGGCTGCGCTACGAATATGGCGACGGCCTCATTCTGGTGCGGCAGTGCGACCAAAAACGGGTCATTCAGATTGATAATAAAGCCAAGACCTACATGAGCTTACCAGCGGAACAGCAGGACCTGTCTACATCGGCGAAGATCACCGACACCGGCGAGCGAAAGCAGATGTTCGGGTACCCGGCTCGTCACCTGAAAACCGTCGAGGCAAAGACGGAAACCGACGGCTGGTACATCGAGCTTAAAGACGGCGCTTATTGCGGCCAGCAGGATGCCGGCTCAGCAAATCGCGGCTTTCCGTTGGCTTATTCGATCACAACCGACGGAAAATCTACCTTCTCCATGTCGGTGACCTCTTTGGCTGCAGCGCCGCTCGATGCAGCGCTGTTCGATTTTCCAGCCGGGTACACGAACGCCGAAGCAAAGGCTGAGAAACCTAAGAAATCCGGGATGGTGCGCATCGGCGTGGTCCCCATGCACAATAAGTCCAATGGGCAGAATGCAAGTGCAGCCCCCTACCAGCATCTGATCGCCGAGCTCCAGGAGGCGAAATTCGACGTCGTGCCGCTCCAGGACGGCTCATCGGACACGGTCATGCAGAAGGCGAAAGATTGGCAGTGTGACTACGTTCTTTACAACGAGATCGCTGGAGTGGAAAGCCCGTCCAGCGGCGGCAAAGTCGGTCATTTTCTTCATCATGCGCCAGGAATCAGCCACGTCACGGGCGGCGAAGCGCAGGAGGCTCGGGTAGATTACCGCCTGGTTCCCATGAACAGCGGCGCATCGACGCTGGCGTCGACGGTGACCGGGAAGAACGGCGGCCAATTCAACTGGAAAGCGGCGGGCATGCTGGCGTCAAACGCAATGCCCATGATGATGGCGGCACGGATGATGGGCGGCGGCGGGATGCTGAATCCCTCGATGATGAATGCTCTGATGGGAGGCCACGGCGCTGGCGCGCCGATGGCCGGCATGGATCCGATGATGAGCGGCATGTCGATGTTTCTGCGAGGGGCGAACTCGGCGCCCGCCCCGGCTGCGGGGCCGCAGCAGAATCCCACACAGGCGGACGCGGCCATCGCGGCGGCCCTCGATCAAGAAGCCCAGGCGATTATCGCGCAACTCAAACCTCCGGCGAAATGAAGAGTGCGCGGGCTGGGAGCGAGGGGAATACCGCCTATCGCAACAACTCGCGGTAGAGGCCGGCCTGAACGAGGGCCGCCCGCTCCCAGCTGATTGATGCCAGAAGCCGGCTGTCAGGCTTCTCCAATTGGAGCCGCCGTTCTTCATCGAGAAGGAGCTCTCGCAGAGACGCAAAGAAATGTTCGACCCCGGGAACGATCCGCAACGCGTTGGAGCGAAGATCACGAAATCCGCGAGCGCCGTCCTCGGTGGAAACGCAGACGCGGCCGAATCCGAGAGACTCCAGCAGCTTGATGCTGGATCCACGCACACCGGTGAGCGGGTTAATGGTCAAGGCGCAGCCTTCGAGCCAGGGCGAGACATCGTCCACGTGGTCCACGACTCGAACGCCCGGTTGAGCGAAGCCCTCGTACTGCCGGGCAATGAGGCTTGCATCGCGACCGCCCAGCACGCACAGCTCGACATCCGGAATTTCGCGTCGCAACACAGGATAAACGGTCTCCAGAAAGCCCAGGATGCCCTCTAAGTTCGGTTCATAGCGAAACGGACCGGTGAAGAGCAGTCTGCGGCTGCCTCGCGAGGGGACGTATCGGTCCGGCGGCGTAACCGCATTGGGAACCACCACCAGGCGCTTGTGCCGCACGAGCGCGGCATCCTCGGCGGAGCAGGCGATGGCGGCGTCGTACTGAGCGATCAAGGCCGCTTCGAATCGATCCTCGGGCGATTCGCCAGTCTCTGAAAAGAGCACGTCATGAAGCGTGATGCTCCAGGGGACGGCGTCTTTCCGATTTTCAATGAGCGCGGCCAGTTCGATGTATTCAATCTGCACCAGATCCGCGCCATAACTTGCGGCGAGCCGCTCGATCTCCGCCTGGATTCGCGCGTGGGAATGGGAGCGGATTCGAGCGATACGCCGCGGCGCGCTCGGGGCCTCAGCTCGACGGCCACTCGTCAGATGAACGCAGATCGGACCGGTGATTTTGCCCAGTGTGCATGGGTCATAGAGCGCCTCCTCGTCACTCAAGAGAACGATATTGAATTCCTCGGCCAGATGGACCAGCAGGTTCGCGATTCTCCGCGCACCGCCGTGGCCGGGCGGATAGACAGCAAACGGCGAAGCCACAACCACCGTGCGCCGCACCGCCTGCGGAGGGTGCAGATAGAACTTCCGATGCACCCGTTCCAGATCCACAGACCTCGCGGGCGCCCGCGCGCTCATCCACCAGGCGGCCAACAGACTGAAGGCCTGGCGCAGGCGCGCCAGTTCCTGAAGCGTGGCTTCATCCCAACCGTTTGCAGGGCCGCGCAGCAGGGCTGCCCGAGGTCCTCGCAAAAAGCCATTGCGCATGGAAAACAGAAGCTGATTGCGCCAGAGGATTCGCTCCAGGTCATCCTGGGAAAAGATTCGTGAAACCGTTGCGCGGTGAAGATGCGTGGCATGCGACGCGGGGCAAAAAAGAACCTCGTAGCCCGCCTGCCAGGCGCGCACGCCCCATTCAACGTCCTCCCAGTAGACCGGATTGTAAGGATGCGACCGCGACAGAAACCGCAGGAGCAGATCGCGCCGGAACAATGATGCTCCGCCGCCCGCGTATAAGTGGCCGCGGACCGTCAGGGCATCTTCCGGCGGCGCGTCGAAGATTTCCACCCCTCCGCACACGCGAAATCCGGTCCAACCGGTTTCCTCCCGGCGACGGCTCGCATCCGCGAAAAAGATTTGGGAAGCGACGGCAAAAACGTGCGCCGCTCGCCAGGGCATCAGCGCGGCGAGGGCATCCGGCGCCAGGAACATGTCGCTATTGAGAAGGTAGGCCCAGTCAAACCGGGATTCCTTGACTCCCCACTCGATCGCGCCACTGAAGCCCAAGGCCCTTTCGCTGTGCAGCCAGCGCAGGCGCGGAAAACGCTGCTGGAGCCGTGCATAGGCCGACAGCGGCGCACCGTTGACGGCAATGATGAGCTCGGACTCCTCGTCCAGTCCCTCGGCCGCCGCGAGCGCGGCCTCGATGGTTCGCTCGAGCACGTCCGGCGTTCCACGTTCAGGAATCACGATGCTGATGCCTGGGCGCCATGGGGGCAACCGGCGAATCGTCCGCGGAAACCGCCGGAGCACGACCTCGAGCAACCGGCTGAATCGCATGGCAGCCAGCAAAGGCCCCAGACGCCAGAGCGCAACCGGCTTCGCCTCCCGTTGTGGCATTCGCGCCTAGACCAGCCAGATCACCGAATGGATGGAGAGGCCCGACCCTTCCCATTGCCCATACCACGATAGGGCTTGCGCGGCGAAAAGGCCGCTCCACACATTGACGTGCTGCAAGCTTCCGGCGCCGTCTCTGCGGAAATGCATGACGCCGCCCGAACCGCAATAGCTTGACAGCGTCGCAGCCAGGCGAGGAAGAAGCTCACTCCAGGGGTTTTTGGGCAGATAGCCCGCGGCATGGAGCAGACACCCGGCGCGCAAAATCTGTGCGAGCCCGTCTGACCGTGCAAAAGCGGAGCATTCATCCCACAGCCAGGACCAGTGCGCCATGACCAATCGCTCGAGCGCCCGAGCCGCGTGGCGCAGATACGTTTGGTTTCGCTCCGCAGCGCCCGCCATCAACAAGCCCTCCACAAAATAGAGATTATGGTGCAGCAGCTCAGGCTGGAACGCTTCCGCGGACCAGTTACAGAATCGTGCCATGGTTGCCCGGGCCGGCGATTGCAGCTTCTCCGGCGCTGCTGCGCCCGAATACAGGAGTGCGGCCGCACACTTGGTCTGGAACGGTCCGGAGCGGCTGGCCCAAGATGCGTGGCCCAGGCCGGGCAGCAAGGGGATACTCGCGCGCAATTCGCCACTGGATGGAACAAATCGGACGAGATGGCGCTCGATAGTTGCCAAGGCCCGCGAGGCGGTTGCAGAGGGCAGCAGCGCCGCCCGGCTTAACGCGATGCCGCGCCACATCATCGCGAGGTCAAAAGAGAAAGAGTAACCGCTTCGCCAATCCGCACGCGCGTCGCCATCCACGTACACCCGAGCGGGTTGTAGCTCATCCCCCACGTACCGGCGGCAGAGCCAGTCCGCAGCCTGCTGCGCATAAATCCGGATGGCGTCCAGTTCGAAACCTCGATGCGCCAGGTAAGCCAGGAACGTCAGGTAGTAGCCGGTGGCTTCGGGATAGAGGAATCGGCGCGGCGCCGCCGGATCAAACCAACCCAAAACAGCTCCGGCCTCCGGCCCGCTTCGCACTTGCACATCGCCGGAGAGAAGCCACTGGGTGAGTCGTGCACGGATTTCGTCATACGCCGTTTTCTTCACGGCAGGTTTCCCGGGCATGCTCCCTTCGATCTTCTTCCTACGCTACAACAGTGTGGTACCTTGCTCGTAGTGTTCGGGATCGGGCCGAGCGTGCTCGGCCCCTACGAGATTTACGAAAGTTTCTCACGTTGTCCTGGCGGGCCGTTTCGGAATGTGGCGAACCATGAAGGGCTTCTTCAGTGCGGCGAAACCGCGGTCGGCGTCAGGCTCCATGAAGTACGTTACGTTGGGGCACGCGGGATTGAAGGTGTCACGCATCTGCCTTGGCGCGATGTCATTTGGCAGCCGCGAATGGCAGGCGTGGACTCTGCCGGAGCCACAGAGCCGGGCGATCGTCCAGCGCGCGCTGGAGCTGGGCATTAACTTCTTCGACACTGCCGACGTCTACTCGACCGGACTGAGTGAGGAGATCCTGGGCCGCGCTTTGCACGACTTCGCCAAGCGGGATCAGGCCGTCATCGCGACCAAAGTGAACGGTCCGATGGGGCCCGGACCCAACGATCGGGGCCTCTCGCGGAAACATATTTTCGATGCCGTGCATGCTTCCTTGCGGCGGCTGGGCACCGATTACATCGATCTGTATCAAATCCATCGGTGGGACTATGACGTACCCATCGAGGAAACGCTCGAAGCTCTGAACGACCTGGTCCGCGCCGGCAAGGTGCTCTATTTGGGCGCTTCGAGCATGTTTGCCTGGGAGTTCTCCAAGGCTCTGCATGCCTGTGAACGGCATGGATGGACGCGCTTCGTTTCCATGCAGAACCACTACAACCTGATCTACCGCGAAGAAGAGCGTGAGATGTTGCCTCTGTGCCGCCAGGAAGGCATTGCCGTGCTGCCCTGGAGTCCATTGGCGCGCGGCTTGCTTGCGGGAAAATGGAAGGGACCGGGCGGAGTGGAGACGGTGCGCGCGAAGAGCGATGAATATTCGCAGCGCCTCTATTATCAGGAGTGCGATTTCGGAATCGCGCGGCGTACGGCGGAAGTGGCGCGCGGTCGGGGCGTAACTCCCGCGCAAGTGGCGCTGGCGTGGCTGTTGAGCCGGCCGGGAGTCACTGCGCCGGTGCTCGGCGCGACGGGACCCGTGCAGGTGGACGAGGCTGTGGCGTCCATAGACCTCTTGCTGGAGCCAGACGAAATCCTGCGCCTCGAGGATGGTTACCAGCCGCACCCTGTGCTGGGGCACGAGTCCCGGAAATAGAAGCCATGCGACTCGAACAGATTCTCCCCTGGATTTCGAAACCGGCTGAACCACCGTCCCCGTTCGACCGGTTCACGATCGATTCGGACTACGTGACGGCTCCCATGCCGAAAATCCTCTGGATCGAGTTGACGTCGAAATGCCCCTTCGACTGCATTTTCTGCACGCGCAAGAGCCGGTTCGGAGCGGGGCGAAACCTGGATTTCGAAATCTATGAGCGCGTGATCGCCGAGCTGGAAGCACCGGATTTCATCTGTTTGAACTATTCGGGCGAATCCATTTACTATCCGCGGTTGCTCGAGGCCATCCGGCTGGCGGCATCCACTGGGGCTTTGACGGAACTGGTGACGGCCTTTTCAACGGTTTCCAAGCCATTGCTGGAGGGCATCGTCGATAGTGGACTGGACCGCCTGGCGGTTTCGCTGCACTCCATGGATGCGCGGCAATACCAGGATATTTACCAGTTCGGGTCGCTCGATCTCCTGAAACAGCGCGTCGACGATTTCCTGGAACTGAAGGCCGTGCGCGGGCTCCAAAAGCCCCGGCTGAATTTCTGCTTCGTGGCCATGCAGGAGAATATCGGCCAGCTCTCCGGGGTCGCGGAGTACGCCAAGAGCGTGGGAGTTCAGGAAATCTCCGTTCATCCCATCATCGGACGGCACCTGGTTCCGCACGATTTCTCCCGTGAGCTTGCGGGCAACAATCTGCGCGAGGGATTCAAGGAGACGGTCAGGCGAACCGTGGCGGCGGTGAAAGCTGCGCATCCCGGAGTTGCGGTGAACGTTCTGAACGCGGAGATCGATCCGCATCCCTGTTTGAGTCACACTCCGGCTTATTTTGCTCCGCATCTACCGTCCGAAGCACGCTTGTTCAGTTGTGACCAGTCACCGTTTGAAAGCATGCATTTATTGGCGACTGGCCAAGTGGTTGTGTGTGAAGTGCTGGACGAGACTCCGCTCGGCGACCTCTATCAACAATCGCTTCGCGACGTCTGGCACGGGGAGGCGTACCGGACGTTCCGCCGCAAGTATTTAAGGGACCCATCTCCGCAATGCCGGAGCTGCGTGTGGAAACTGGCATACCTGCCGGCGGCCTGGACCTCCTGGATTGAGGTCAGTGATGGCATGAGTGCACAGCTTTTGCGTGGCTGGCACGCACACGAGGGCGCCGGACTGATCTGGAGCCGGAAGCATGCTCTGCTGGCCTTAAGCAACCCCGAACGAAGAAAGTGGATTCGCATAGCCGGTACCCTTCCGCACGCTCCCAGCGGGCACGCCAACTCCGTCGCGGTCACGTGCAACCAGTCGCCGATCGGCGAGATTCGGAACGATTCGAGCGAGTTTTTGAGCTTCGAACAGAAGTTCGCCGTCTCTCCGCAGGCTTCCTTTCTCCACGTGGGCTTCTCGACGGCGCAGGTTTACCGCCCGTCGTTCCATGGCGTGAGCGCCGACGGGCGCGACCTGGGCTTTGCGCTGCGCCGGATCGAAGTTCTCTAAGGCTGTGAGCCTCAGCAGTTTACCCGACGCTCCACCGGGTATTAACCCTGGGAAACTTGCGCTCGGAAGGTTACGTCCTTATCCTTGGAGCAGGTGGGACCCCAATTGTCGTTGCGCAAATTAAGAAGCGGCGCCTGGCTGGCGGTGGTGGTGTGCGGCGCGTTGTACGCGCAATCACCGGATGCCAAGGTATCTGAGCCCGAGACGTTTACTTTTCGCTCCGATACCCGGCTGGTGGATTTGCATGCCACGGTGGTGGACAAATCGGGCCACCTGGTTTTAAACCTGCAGCAGAGCGCGTTCACGGTGTACGAGAACGGCGTGAAGCAGGAAATCACGATGTTCCGCCATGAGGACGTGCCGGTGTCCCTCGGCCTGGTGATCGACAACAGCGCCAGCATGCACAACAAACGGGCGAAGGTGGCGTCCGCTGCGCTGGCCCTGGTGAAGGCGTCGAATCCGGAAGATGAGGTTTTCATTCTGGACTTTAACGAAGAAACCTCGATCGCAGCGGATTACACCAACGACATCGACACGCTGGCGGCGGCACTTAAGAACATCAACTCCCGCGGCGACACGGCCATGCGGGATTCACTGCGCATGGGGATCGAGCATTTGCGGCACGGCGGCAAGAAGGAGAAAAAGATTCTGCTGGTGGTCACCGATGGCGAGGACAATGCCAGCGTGGAGACGCTCGATCATCTGATTCAGTCGGCGCAGCAGAATGGCGTGATCATTTACGGCATCGGCCTGCTGAGCGATGATGAGCCTCGTGAGGCCGAACGCGCCAAGCGCGCGCTCGATGCCTTGACGTTCGCCACCGGCGGCCAGGTGTGGTACCCGCAAGAGCTCTCCGAAGTGGAGGGCATCGCGCGCGAAGTGGCGCACGAAATCCGCAACCAGTACATCCTCGGTTATACGCCGACGAATCTGGCTCAGGACGGAACCTTCCGCCGGATTCGCGTGACGGTAAACGCGCCAGGCGACCCCGCCGTGCGGACACGCTCGGGGTATTACGCCAGCGTCGAGCGGTAAATTCAATCCCTGAGAAAAACCGTAGCGCAGGCTCACGCCCGATCAAGGGGCATTTTGTCAGTTTGGCCTGGCCTGTAATCCACGTCGATCCTCTACTGTGGGTGTCGCCGTTTGTTCGCTACGTTCCCGATTTCGGCAACGTCTTGGCAAGGTACGCCTTTACGCCGGCGTCGTCGTTGTAGAAATAGCTCGCCATGGGGGCATAGAGCATCAACGGGGAGCGATCCTCATAGGCCCGGCGGCTCCAGAGCATAAGCGCTTCTCGATCGCCCAACGCTGCGCAGAGCTGCATGGTGGTGACCGGCTCCACATAGCGGGTCTTGCGCATTTGCTCCAACTGATCCAGAATCTTCTGCCCTTCCGCGCGGCGGCCTGCCCATGCCGCGGCCACTCCCTTAAACCCGAGAAAACTTGGTACGTTGACCAATTCCGGGCTTTTCGTCAGAAGAGTTTCGACGATCCGTGCGGCTGTCAGGCGGTCGCCTCGGAGGTATTTGGCCTCGGCGCGTTGAAATTCAATAATCGGGTAGCCCGGAAACAACTCCTCGGCGCGGTCCAGAAACTGTGCGGCCTCATCGATTCGGCCTGCTGAAAGCAACTCGTTGGCAATGTCCCAGTGAATCGGGATCGAAAGAGGATCGAGCGCGAGCGCAGCGCGCATCTCCTTCATGGCTTCGTCCAGTTTGCCCTGCGCTTCGAGGGAGTGTGCTACCCAATGGTGAACCCAGCCCGAGCCGGGATCGAGTTGGAGAGCGCGCCGGAACTCGCGCCGGGCGCCATCCTGGTCCCATTCATAATCGAGTTTCACAATGCCGCGCGAGGTGTGGCCTTCGGCGAGATTGTCATCCAAGGCCACGGCTTTCTCTGCGGCCTCTTCGGCTTTGGGAAATACCTCCTTGGGCCAGACCGCGAAATTCTCTGCCAGGTACGCATAGGCGTCTGCCATCCCGGCATAAGCCCGCGCCATCGTGGGGTCCACTCGAATGGCTTCGTGATAACGCTCGATGGCCTTCCAGTAGGAGTCGGGAACCTGGTGCTGGTTGAAGAAATAGAGTCCTTCCTGGTAGCGCGTATAGGCTTCCAGATTGCCGGCCGGCGCCGCCAGCGGAACGTCCCCGGCTTGCAGCTGTTTCGCGATGGATTGTGCGATCTCCTGCTGAACGGTGAACACGTCGCGCAGCTTGCGGTCGTAGGTCCGCGACCACAAATGCGTTCCGTCGGAGACTCGGTTCAGCTGCGCGGTGATCCGCAAATCCTGGCCCGATTTTCGAACGCTGCCCTCGAGCACGGCGTCCACGTTCAATTGCCGCCCAATCTGGCGTATGTCGTCCGATTTGCCCTTGAAGGCAAATGCCGACGTGCGGGCAACCACCCGGAGATTGGGCACCCGGCTGAGCCCATCAATGATCTCTTCGGTCAGTCCGTCGCTGAAGTACTCCTGGTCCTTTTGAGGGCTCATATCCAGGAACGGCAGAACCACCACCGAGGACAGAGGAGAGTTGCCGGCACGATTCCGCCAAATTAAGAGGCTGGCCAGGATCGCCAGTAGCACGCATCCGCTTACCAGTAGGATCGCGCGGCGATTGCTGGCCGGAGGCGGCGGCACGGCGGAAACGGGAGCGGCCTCAGCGACGCCCTTGCGGGCGTTCCGCCACGCGTCCAACTCCGAGCGGAAAGCGTAAACGGAACCCTGCTTGGCATGCTGGTGCCGATGGACCGGCAGAGCCTCGTTCTTTTCCCAGCCTTGGACGGTCCGCACCTCACGGCCAAAGAAGGCGGCAATCTCTTTCCAGGAATCGAGGCGATCTGGCCCATCAGCAGGCCGCCGCGGGACCGGAATGGGCCGTGGAGATTCAGACATGGGCTTGCTGACAGGCCAGTATACCGCTCAGGGTGCGAAAAAGAGCGAAATCGCGTTGTATTTCATAAGGTTTCGCTTGGCGGGCCAGCGTCGCGTCGCTTAGGATTTACTCCCATGCGGGTGCCATGTAAGGCCGCCCGCAGGAGGAACCAATGAACAGACATCTGTTAACGAATTCGAATAAGCTTGCACTGATGGTTGCCGGGTTGAGTATGGCTGCTGCCATGACTGCCAGTGCCGACTGCGGTGTTCATGTGAACCGCTTGTCGGCCCATGCCAAGGTGTTCACCTCGGACACGGCAGATCGCGCGGCCACCAACGAAGCCTTGCCCCTCGAAAACCCCGGCGTGGATGCCGAGAGTGCTCAAGGAGCTTCGATCGTTGGACTGTGGATCAGCACCTTTACATCCGGCGGCCAGGTCGTGGATCAGGGGTTCGATCAATGGAACAGCGAAGGCACCGAAATCTTAAACGACGATCCGGCTCCGGCAACCGGCAATGTCTGCCTGGGAGTGTTCGTCCAGTCGGGCCCGACGACCTATAAACTGAAACATCCGTCATGGACCTTTGATAGCAACGGCAACCTGACCGGCACGGCGATCCTTCGCGAAAAGGTTACCGTTGCGCCAGACGGCAAGTCCTATTCCGGCGCGTATAGCCTCGATTTCTTTGATCTCTCGAACAACCCAGCCGGTCAATTCACGGGCACGCTTAAGGCTCAGCGGATCACGGTGGACTTTTGATGTTTGGGCGGGCGGGGCACAGCCCCGCCTCAAGCCTGGGGTTTTCGGGTGTCTGTCGCTCGCGCCGCAGCCGTAGACCATCGCCAGTCTCGCAGCGGCACGATGCCACAATGGACAGGGCGATTTCGTACTTCTGGCCAAGGGCCTTCTGTCTGAATTGCGCCTGGCTGCTCCCAAAGCTGGGGATACCTCCTTGGTCACACGCCGGCAAATCCGGCTCAAGACGGGCTTTCCGTGGTCCTCCGCAACGCCCTACGTCATGTTTCGCCCACAATCATATGGGTCCTGCAGCAACCGAATGCGCATACGAGCATCTACTCCGGAGAAGGCGTGAGCATGATTCGGTTTTCGTTGTGCAGACTCGCAGTGCTAGCCGTAGCTGCTCTCAACCTCAGCGCGCAAGAGAATGCCCAACCTCAAACTGAGGACAAGCGCATCCTCTGGTTCTTTACCAATCACCGGACAACCGACGACTCGACGGCCCTTGCGAAGCTGACGCCTCTGGGCAAGTTTGCCATTGCCTGGGGAGATGCAACAGATCGAGCGATATTCCTCCAAACGGCTGTCCTTTCGGGAATCGGACAGGCCACCAATGGAAATCCTTCCTTCGGGCAGGGGGTGGAGGGTTACGCCAAGCGATTTGGCACGCAGTACGCTGATTTCGCCATAGAAAACATGATGACGGAGGGCATTTTCCCGACGCTACTGCATCAGGACCCGCGCTACTTTCGCCGCCGCGAGGGCACCCGTCGGTCGAGGCTGGGCTACGCGATGAGCCGGCTTTTCATCACCCGCACCGACTCAGGACGGAAGCAATTCAATTATTCCGAGGTTGTCGGCGGCGCGACATTCTTGGCTATCTCGAACGCCTACTACCCGGACAGCCGCAGCGTCGGGAACAATCTGGACAGGTTCGTTTTGCAGTTAGGTTTTGATGCAGCTTCGAATGTCCTAAAGGAATTCTGGCCGGACTTGAAGCGTAAGCTACCCCGCGGGCCCGGGCAGTCCTAAGGCCGCCCCGCTGCCGGGCGTGCGATACATTGTATGGGTAGATGACACGACGACAGCTTCTGACTCTACCCGCCGCCGGTGCGTTTCTGCGGCTCCCGGCGTTTCCCCAAAAATCATTTCCCGGCGTGGCGTATCGCGATTATCCGCGTTGCCTGCCGGACTACCTGCGCGACCTGGCGGAACAGGCGTACCAGCGCCGCAATCACGAGATCGCGCGGCTGAAGACGCCCG
>Ga0335081_10011013_pt1 | contig 14630 bp, 12 predicted proteins | sample Lox_Sample_35_FD_206713 | JGI IMG/M metagenome (GOLD analysis project Ga0335081, IMG submission 206713) | Soil microbial communities from Loxahatchee National Wildlife Refuge, Florida, United States - Lox_Sample_3.5 | ecosystem: Environmental > Terrestrial > Soil > Wetlands | place: USA... | reverse complement strand
CCACCCAAAGGCCGAAAAGATGGGGCGTGTAGAGATTGGTGGCGTTGAGCACGTCGACATCGGCGCGCAGCGTTGCCCCGAGTGCCTGCGCGAGCTGCGCGCGGTCGGCGATCTTCGCGAGGCGCTCGAGCTGCGGTGCGAGCGGCGTCAGCCCGAGCTGCTCGATGCGCGCCTCGTCCATGAAGCTCGCGTAGTAGTCGCCGATCCGGCGTGCATCCGACCCGGCGGGCGCCGCGGTGGCCGCCTCCTGGATGAGCGCGGCGGTGCGCTTCGTGGTCAGCTCGATGAGGAGCGCGGAGTTGCCGATGGTACTGCGGTCGGCGGGGATCTGGGCGCTCCTCAGCCAGGTGCCGTTGGCAAAGCGGAAGAAATCCTCCCCCGGCGCCACCGCGCGATCGATGCCGGCGGTGTCGATCCCGTGCCGCATCGGCGCCGGCGGCGCGTCCGGGAGGGCGATGCGCGCCGCAGCGACGGAGAGTGCGGCGCCGAGGAGCGTGGCGCCGGCCGCCAGGGCGAGGCGACCGCGCAGCGGCGGGACGGGGTGGCACATGCTCGGGCTCCGGCAATGCGAAGGCCGCGCAGTCTAGCGCGGTTGCAACGCGGCGGGCCGCGCGGCCACCATGGCTGATGGGCAAATCCGGGCTGTTCGTCGCAATGGCGGCGCTCGCCGTCGCCGCGGCTCCCCCGACCCGGGCCTGGGGGCCGCAGGGCCACCGCACCGTGGGTGCGATTGCCGACCGGCTGCTGACACCCGCGGCCCGGACCGCCGTGGCGCAGCTTCTCGCCGCCGACCTCGACCGCTTCGGCAGGCCTTCAGGGCGCACGACACTCGAGTCGGTGTCGGTGTGGGCGGACGAGATCCGCGGCACGCCGCAGGATGAGCCGCGCTGGCACTACGACGACATGCCGGTGTGCGGCAACGCTCCGCGGCAGGACTACTGCCCCGGCGGGCAGTGCAACTCGGCGCAGCTCGAACGCATGAGCCGCGTGCTCGCCGATCGGGGGGCGGATGCGAGAGCGCGCGACGAGGCGCTCAAGTGGATCGTGCATCTGGTCGGCGACCTGCACCAGCCGCTGCATGCCGCCGACAACGGCGACGCCGGCGGCAATCGCGTGCAGGTCGTGCTCGAGGGCGTGCACACCCGCGGGCGCGAGAATCTGCACCGCGCGTGGGACGGGGAGCTCTCGCGGCTCGCGCTCGGTACCCGCGGGCGACAGCGACCGCCGGCCGATATCGAGCGCCTGGCGCGTGAGGCGCGCGCGCTCGCGGCGACCGCGGGACAGGGCACACCGCTTTCCTGGGCGAGCGAATCGAACCACCTCGCGAGGAGCGTCGCGTATCACTACCCGGGCTTTGCCTGCGGGCGCGTTCCAGAGAGGATCGTGGTGCTCGACGGGAGCTACCAGCGCGAGGCGGAATCGGTCATCCGCGAGCGCCTGTTGCTCGCCGGCGCTCGCCTCGCGGCGCTCCTCAATGAGGTCTTTGCGGACCGCTGAATCGCGTGTAACAGACTGATGCGGCGAGGAATCCTGGAGGGAGGCTGCGGCCGCCTACGCCGTGCTACATTTAAGACTTCCGAAACAGGAGCCGAGCCGTGAACGCCTCGAACGAGAGCCTGGGGTCCACATCGAAGCGGACGAATCCGTCGGTGGCCGAGAGTGCAAACGAGGCCGAGGGGATACAACCCCGCGAGTCACGCGCACGCGACAGCTGGCTGCTCTCCAAGGTGCGTTCGCTCCTCGGCGATCCGCCGGTGGAGTTCAGCATCCGCGGCGGCGACCGCGTGCGCACCGTCAAGGCGCCGGTGGCGCGTGTCACCTTCGCGAGTCGCAAGAGTCTGCTCTCGATCCTGGCCGATCCCTGGGTGCGCTTCGGCGACGCCTACAGCGACGGTACGCTCACCATCGAGGGCGATCTGGTCGAGCTCCTCGAGACCATCTACCGCTCGAGCGCCATGGGCGACAAGCCCTCGCGGATGCGGCGCGCCGTCGATCTGCTGCACCGGCCGCATCGCAATACGCTCGCCGGATCGCGCGACAACATCCATCATCACTACGACATCGGCAACGCGTTCTACTCGCTGTGGCTCGGCAGCACGATGGCCTACACCTGCGCCTACTACCCGACGCCGGCGGCGACGCTCGATGAAGCGCAGACCGCCAAGATGGATCACGTGTGCCGCAAGGTGCGTCTCAAGCCCGGCGAGAGCGTGGTCGAGGCCGGCTGCGGCTGGGGCACGCTGGCGCTGCACATGGCGCGGCATTACGGCGTGCGCGTGCGCGCCTTCAACATCTCGCGCGAGCAGGTGGCGTACGCACGCGAGCGCGCCTCACGCGAGGGTCTCGCCGGCCGCGTGGAGTACGTCGAGGACGACTACCGCAACATCTCCGGGCGCTACGATGCCTTCGTCTCGGTCGGCATGCTGGAGCACGTCGGCGTGACGAACTATCCGACCCTCGGACGCATCGCGCGCGCCTGCCTCGGGAGCAACGGCCGCGGGCTCATCCACTCCATCGGCCGCAACCACCCGGCGCGGCTGCAGCCGTGGATCGAGAAGCGCATCTTCCCCGGCGCCTACCCGCCGGCGCTGTCGGAGATGTCGCAGATCTTCGAGCCCTCCGACCTGTCGGTGCTCGACGTCGAGAACCTGCGCCTGCACTACGCGCAGACGCTGCGGCACTGGCTGGCGCTCTATGAGGCGGCGACCGACAAGGTGCGCGCCATGTTCGATGAGAAATTCGTGCGCATGTGGCGGCTATACCTCGCCGGCTCGGTCGCCGGCTTCTCGACCGGGACGTTGCAGCTCTTCCAGGTGGTGTTCGCGACCGCGGAGAACAACGACGTCCCCTGGACGCGCGCTCACCTCTACGGATCCTGAAGGCGGCATGCGCTCCTGTGAGGTATTGATCGTCGGCGGCGGGCCTGCGGGGTCCTCCGCGGCGCGGCATCTGAAGCGTGCGGGCGCCGACGTGCTGGTGCTCGATCGCGAGCAGTTCCCGCGCCTGAAGCTGTGTGCCGGGTGGATCACTCCCGAGGTGGTGCGCGAGCTGGAGATGGATCTCGATGCCTACCCGCACCGGCTGCTGACCTTCCCGCGCCTCAAGGTGCACTATGGCCGGCTGAGCTTTCCGGTGCCCTGCGTGCAGCACTCCATCCGCCGCTTCGAGTTCGACGCCTGGCTGCTCGAGCGCTCGGGCGCGCCGGTCGAGCAGCACAACGTGCGCGAGATCGTCGCCGACGGCGACGGCTTCATCGTCGACGGCCGCTATCGCTGCCGCTATCTCGTCGGCGCCGGCGGCACGCGTTGCCCCGTCTACCGCACGCTCTTCAAAGAGGCGAACCCGCGCGCCCACGAGCTGCAGATCGTGACGCTCGAGCACGAGATCGAGTACCGCTGGGAGGACCCGGACTGCCACCTGTGGTTCTGCGACGAGGGTCTGCCCGGGTACTCGTGGTACGTGCCCAAGGAGAGCGGCTGGCTGAACGTCGGCATCGGCGGCTTCGCCGAGCGCATCAAGAGCGCCGGCCAGGACATCAAGACGCACTGGGCGCACTTCACCGACAAGCTCGGCGCAGAGCTCACGCGCGGTGCGCACTACGACCCGACCGGCTACAGCTACTACCTGCGGGGCCGCGTCGATGTGGTACGGCGCGACAACGCCTTCATCACGGGCGATGCCGCCGGGCTCGCCAGCCGTGATCTCGGCGAGGGCATCGGGCCGGCGATCCGCAGCGGCCTGCGCGCCGCCGCGGCGATCCTCGACGGCGAGCCGTACCAGCTCGAGGACGTGACCGGGATGAGCGTCGCCAGCATCGCCCGCAGCATGCTGACGCGCGCCGCGCACCCCTTCGGCCCGTACGGCCGGCGGCGCGCGGCCGATGGAGGAGCAGCGGATGGCTTACGTCACGGTAATCAATGAGCACCAGCATGTGCAGCAGGTGGTCTCGGGCCACCATCGTCTGACTGCCGACGAGGCGCTGGCCCACGGCGGCAGCGATGCCGGCTTCGCGCCGCGGGAGCTGCTGCTCGCGAGCCTCGGCGCCTGCACCGCGGTCGCGCTGCGCAGGCACGCCGCACAGCACGACTGGACGCTCGGCAAGATCACAGTGGGGGTACGCTGGTCGCGCGATGCTTCGGGCGGCGAGCACATCGAGCGGCGGTTGTCGTTCGGCAAGCCGCTCACCGCGGAGCAGAAGGCGCGGCTGCTGGAAGTCGCCGAGGCGAGCCCGGTCACCGGCGTGCTGCGCCCTGGAATCAGGATCCAGTCTCTGGTCGTCGACTGAGGCGCGCTGCCTCAGTAGTTCACGGTCACCGTGATCGTGTCCGTGTAGCTCCCGGGGGCCGGGTCCTGGCGCGCGTTGACGGCGCCGTACACCGTGAGTGTGGCGGTCGGCGTCCGCCTGCGGATGGTGACGCTCGCCTCGGTGCTGCCGCCCGTGCCGTTGCCCCAGATCTCGGTGTTGGCGGCGTCCTGGTAGAGGTTGTAGTTGAGCGTCGCGGCGCCGGCCGTCAGCCTGCGCGTCGTGTAATTGCCGCTCGCCCCCTGGCTCAGGTCGATGGTGACGGTATTGCGGCCCCTGACCCCGGTGCAGGTGATGCTGATCGTACCGGCCGAGCTCAGCGCCGCCGCCTGCAGCGGCGTGTAGATTCCGAACACGACGTTGGTGGCCGCGACGCTGCAGGAGGCGATCGCTGCGTGCGCCGCCGGCATCGCGGCGAGCGCGACGCACAACCCGAGCGATAGCCAGCGCGTACCTGCGGGGCGCATCTCAATAACTCACTGACACCGTGATCGTGTCGGTGTAGGTGCCGGGGGCGGGGTCCTGCCCCGAGCCCACCGCGCCGTAGACCGTGAGGGTGGTGGTGGGCGCGAAGAACCAGATGACCGCCTGGACCGTGGAGCTGCTGCCGCTGCCGTTGCCCCAGACCGTGCTGTCGGCGGCGCTCGTATAGAGGTTGTAGTCGAGAACGGCGGCGCCGCTCGTCAGCGTACGGGTGGCGTAGTTGCCGCTCATGCCGGGGCTCAGGCTCACGGTCGCTACGTCGTAAAGGACGCCCGTGCAGCTGATGGAGATCGTGCCGTTGGCCTGGAGCGCGCTCGCCTGCAGCGGCGTGTAGATGCCGAAGGAGACGCCGCTGGCCGCGGCGGTGCACGAGATCGCCGCGCGTGCCGCCGGAGCCGCGAACAGCGCCAGCGCCGCGCACGCCAGCGCCGCGGCGCGTCCGGCGTCGATGGCTGCGGGCCTCACGAAACGCTCCGGCATGGGATCACGCCGAGGTCCGGCTGCGGCTGCCCGGAGGGCGGCGCAGGCAGGCGGAAGCTGCACTTGCCGTCGCTCCAGCGCGCCTCGCCGCTGGTGCCGTGGTCGTAGTTGGTGACGTACGCGAGCCCGTCGAAGCCCACGGGGAACTCCTCGCCCTGTAAGGTCACTACTGCGCCGGGCGGCACGGCGCTGCCATCGCTGCGGCGCAGGCGGAAGAGCCCCGCATGAATGCGTTTTACCGGAAACTGCACCAGGGTGCCGCTGCGGTACGGCGGCACGACCTGCACCTGCGGGTTGGCGATCTGCGCATCGAGCGGCAGCTGCAGCGGATCGACGCTCAGGCGGTTGACGTCGAAGGAGCGCAGGTCGCGTACCACGGCGATGCCGCTGGCATCGGTCTGTGCCACGGGCTGGTTCTCGTAGTAGACGGTGACGTCGGGAATTCCCCCGACCTCGACCGTCGCAAAGCTGTCGTTGACGGTGCGCGCGGCGCGCAGCTCGCCGTCCATGAGAGTGCTGCCGCCGCTCACGGTGAGGGTCTCGGCGCTCTGGTCGAAGAGGCGCGCTGCGGCGGCCTGCACCAGCAGCGCATCGAACTGGCGCTGATACTGCAGGTTGTAGCTGCCGTCGGTGCCCGCCGAGAGCATATAGCCCTCGCCGGGACCGGGGGGCAGGTTCTTCTGCAGCGTCTCGACCAGCGCCGCATCGGGCGAGGGCAGCTGGTTGTCGTAGCGAAACTGCGTCGCAAGGCTGCGGCGGCTGTCGAGCGGCAGGACGTAGAAGGCCGAGACGCTCGAATCGCGGGTGTCGCCGGTGGTGTGGCTGGTGGTGATGCTGAAGCTGCCGTTGCCGATGTTGACCTGGTAGGTGAGCCCCAAGGCCTGCTGGCGGCTGTCGTCGGGATTGCGTTGCGTGACGAGCGCCACCTGCAGGCTCCCGGGCCGGCCGAAGTTCCAGCCGACCTGCGCCAGATTACGCTGCAGCGGGGTCGGAATCCCGTCGAGATTGCCGACCTCGCGAAAGCCGGCGCTGGCGTGCTGCAGCTCGAGCGTCAGGCTGAGGCGCTCGTTGACGTGCTGGATGCCGAGCGCTTCGTAAGTGCCCGAGCTTGCAGGCTGCGGGCCGCTGCCGAGGATTCCGGAGGTGGCCGGCTGACCGCCAGCGGCGAGATCGAGCGTCACGACCGCCCAATGATCGAGCGCCTCGGCGATGTCGATGCCGCCGGCCGTCGGACCGCCGTGCATCGACTCGACGTGCACTTCGCCGGTGAGCTGCGAGGTGAAGCCGTGCCGCCAGGTTGCCGCTCCCATCAGCGGCCCGTAGTCATCGCTCGCCAGGCCGTAGTTCTCGCGCACCGCGCCCAGATCGACGTCCCAGAGCGACAGCCCCGGCTGCAGCATCACCGGCGCCGAATAGAAGGGCAGCGACACCACCTGCTCCTGTCCGAGCGCGTTGCGCACCACGATGCTGACATCGCCCGCGCCGTTGAGCGCCGGCACCTGGTTGACGACGAAAGGGCCGGCGGGAACCTCGCTCGAGCCGACGGCGCGGCCGTTCACGAACACGTCCACGGTCGAGGGCACGACCGCGGTGCCGGTGGCGGCGAGCAGCGGCGTGGTCACGAGATCCGGCCGGATCCCGTAGTTGCTGCCGAACTGCACGCCGCCGAAGCGCACCGCATCCGCCCACGAGCCCGGAACGCTGATGGCGTCGCCGAGGCGCAGCGTCTCGAGCTGCTGCGTGAAGTCGTGACTGAAGGTGGTCCCGAGCCGCACGAAGGTGCTCATGCCTTCGGTCGTCTGCTCGGAGCCCGTGTTGAGCAGCACGCCGAGCGGACTGAAGATGCCGAGCTCGCCGTAGCCGCTCGCAACGTCGGCGCCCGTGTACTGACCCGTCTGACCGAAGAGTACGTAGTTGAAGAAGGCGCCCGTACCGCTCGGCGAGATGGGCGGGCGGTTGGCCCCCGTGAGCGCGAGACTCGAGCTCTGGAAGGCGCTCGCGGGCACGGTGACGCTGACGGCGCTGTGGACCTCATCGAAGGCGACGCGGGCCCCGGCGATCGCCCCTACCGGAAAGAAACGCTTGCCGTCGGCCAGGTGCGGCGCGGCCTGCGGGAGCTTGAGGCGCAGCCGCGCAAAGTCGCTCTCGGCGAGCCACAGGTCGCCGGAGGAGCTGCGCAGTGCGACGACGTCCGGGTGCGACAGCACCCCGTTGATGCGCAGCTCGAGGACCGTCGTGCGCCAGTCGGGCAGCGGACCGCCGGCGTCGTCAGCCCACGCGACCGTGGCACTGCACATAAGCAGCACCGCGCAGATTGCGGTTGTCCAGCGGAGGAAACTCCCCATGGCGCATGGCTCTTGGTTCAGGGGGTGCCCGGGTTGCTGGTGACCGTGAAGTCACCGGCGTCCGAGCGGCCCTGGATGACGAGCTGGGCGTCGCGGGCCAGGTCGGTTCCCGGGTGCAGCTGCCAGTGCATGAGCGTGCCGGGCAGCAGGTAATGCGAAGCGCTGGCGTGCAGCTTCTGCGCGGCCTTGCCGGCTTGCTGCACATCGAAGTCGAGAATCTGGAGGTGGGCCGTGCCGCGGTTGCGCGCCGCGATGTCGAGCGTGCCGTCCGCCAGCCACTGATGACTCCAGGTGAGATCGGCGGCGCTATGCGAGGCCGCGGTGACGAACACCGGCAGCGTGATGCGCAGCGCCACCTTGAGCCCGGTGGTCTCGGCCGCGCTCGGGGAGGGCACCTCGGAGAGCACCAGGCGGTAGTCGAGCTCGCGCGCCGGATCGGCCTCGCGCAGCAGCGCGATCCGCAGGACCTGCTGTCCCTTGGCCGGGACGGTGAAGATCGGCGGTGTGACCACCAGGTCGTGGGTGTCATCCAGCTGATCCTCGCCGTCGCGCTGAGTCCACGCGGCCGGCCGCGCCTGTACGACCACCGGCGCGTCCTCCTGATTGCGCAGCGTGAGGACCGCGGTGCGCTTTGCCGAGCTCAGCTCGACGCGGATCGGGGCGATGCTCAAGGCGCTTGCTGCGGCCTCATCGGCCGCAGCAAGCATGCCTGTCGCGAGCAACGCTAACGCGATCGCCCTCATCTCGTCTTAGTACGCGACGCTGACGGTGACCGTGTCGGTGTAGGCAGCCGGCGGTACCGCCTGGTTGGTCGCGTTATCCGGCAGGCTGCCGTAGACCGTCATCGCCACCGCCGTCGCCATGCCGGCGCCGGTTCCGGGCTGCGTCACGGAGCTTCCGGTGCCGTCACCCCACACCGTCGCGAAGGCCGCGGTCGTGTAGAGGTTGTACTGCAGCGTATCTCCGGCGCCGTCGCTCATCAGGCGCTGCGCGATGGAGCCGCCCGCCGTCGTGCCCTTGTTGAGCGATACGGTGAAGGGGGTGCTCTTGGTGCAATTCACATTGATCGTGCCGTTCGCCGACACGTTGCCGCCGGTCGGCGTGTAGTTGCCGAACGCCACGGCCGTGGGCGCGGTCACGGTGCAGTTCTTGAGCACCGTCGCCGACACGGCCAGAGTGGTGGTAGCAGGGTTGGCACCCTGGGCGGCGCCGGCGACGGCCAGCAACGCGCCCGCACTGAGACAGGCAATGAAGTTACGCATAAAACTCCCGAACGTTTGAAGGAAGACTGAACCAGCGCGGCTTTCCGTAGCCGCTTGTTGGGTGCAATCTTGCTGGAAGGAGCGCGTCAGCCTGCGGACATATGTCCCATTTTGGGGGCGCGCGCGGGACGGTCTTCCCGGATCTGAGAACTGCTCGAAACGATATCGGCCGCGCGCCGCGGCACTTGAGGCAGGGGAGTGTGCGTCAGGTCTCAGTAACTGACGGTGACCCGCACGGTGTCGGTGTAGACACCGGGGGCGAGATCCTGGTTCGCGCTGACGTCGGGCACCTGGCCGTACACGGTCTCGATGACCGCCTGGCCGGCCGCGAGGCCGCGGCCGGTGCCGGACACGGTCGCGGAGCTCAGCGTGCCATCGCCCCACACCGTGGTGCGCGCGGCGTTCGTGTACAGGTTGTACTGCAGTCTCGAGGCGCCGGAGCTCATGAGGCGCTGCGCGAGGTTGGCGCCGCCGGTGCCGGCATCCATCGCCACGCTGAAAGGCGCGCCGCGCGAGCAGCGCACCGACAGAATCGTGTTGGCGGTGACGCCTCCCCGACCCGGATAGTAGGTCGGGAAGCTGAGGGGATTCGCGGCTATGGTGCAGGTCGATTCGACCGTGGCGGAGACCAGCAGAGTGCCGCTGGCCGTGGCGGCAGCGGCGCCGCTCGCCTGCGCGAGCAACACGCCGAGGCCGAGGCCGCCGGCGAGAGCCCGCGTGCAACGTCCTGTGCGCCCTGACGACTTCATGCCCCATGTCCTCCGGATCGCGCCCGACACGGCAGCGTCACGACGGCTGCGGGTCCCGCGTCTGAAGTGCTTATCGTCCGGAGCGGAAGTTTCTTGAGGGCAAAAAGCGCGGCGGCTTTACATACGATGTGCGAGATCGAGCTCACCGAGACTTCGGCCACGCGATTCGCGGCCGAAGACGGCGATGAGGAGCGAGGCGCCGAAGGCGGGGACGATGATGAACATAATGACCGTGGTGAGCGGCGGCACGCCGCCGGCGACGGAGAGGCCCTGCGCCGCGAGCCCGCCGAGCTTGCTGCACGCCGCCACCCAGCCGGTGGCGCGGCCGCGGATGAGCAGCGGATAGTTCTCGGCCGTGTAGGGCAGCAGCATGGAGATGACGCCGCTCGAGCCGAGGATGACGAGCGCGAGCGGTAGCAGCAGGCCTGAGGCGCCGCCGAGCTGCCGTAGCCCGAGACCCACGAGGCCCGCCACCATGACGCCGGTTACCGCGATCAGCGACCACTTGGTGCTCCAGGCGCTGAACAGCCAGGCGCAGATCGCAATCGTCGGCACCGCGAGCAGCGTCGACTTCGCGATCAGCGCGCTCGCCGCACCGACGCTCTGTCCCTCGGCGACCAGCGTGCCCGGCAGCCACAGCAGCAGGCCGAAGTTGACGAGTCCCCAGGCGAGGGCGGCGAGGGTGAGCGCGGTGGTGATGCCGAGAAAGCCGTGAGTGAGCGGCGGCACCGGGGCGTGGCTCTCGTGGATGAGCGGCGGTGCGCTCGCGGCGGGGGCGAGCGCCACGCCGAAGCGCGCCAGCGTCGCGCGCGCGAGCTCGATGCGGCCGGTCTCCTGCAGGAAGCGCGCCGACTCGGGCAGGAGCGGCGAGAGCACCACCAGGATGAGCCCGGTCGGCAGGTTGAGCAGCCACATGACGCGCCAGCCGAAAGTCGGTTGCAGCAGCGACGACAGCATGCTCGCAGCGAAGTAGCCGCCGACCGCGCCGATGCCGCCGATCAGCACCAGGCTCCAGCCGCGGTGGCGCGTCGGCATGATCTCGGCGAGCAGCGCGTAGGCCACCGGCAGCAGCCCCCCGGCGGCGGCGCCCATGAGAAAGCACATGCCGACGTTCCACCAGAAATCCGGCATCGCCCCGCAGATCGAGGTGCCGACGAACATGACGGAGGACAGCACGATCGAGGCACGCCGCCCGTAGACATCGGCGAGCAGTCCCCAGAAGACCGAGCCCGCGACCGTGCCGGCGAGCGCCGCGAACGGCAGCCAGGCCACCGTCTGCGCGCCGATGTGATACTCGAACTTCATGCCCGGCGTCACGAAGCCAAGACTCGCGGGCTTCATGATGTCGATGACGAGCGCCAGCGCGAGGAGCGCCGCGACCTTCAGATGCGGGGCGCCGAGACGCACGCTCTCGAGCGGCGCGGCGAGGTCGGCTGACCTGACCTTGCTGCGCGGCTCGGCCGGCAGCAGCCCCCAGGCGGCCGCGAGCACCCCGACCACGATCGCGCCCATGCCGAGGAGCATGCCGGTATCCATCGGCATGCCCGCGAGCACGTAGTGGTTGTTGCGTCCCATGAGGAACATCGGCAGGTGGGCGAGCACGCCCGCCGTGACCAGCGCGCAGCCGCACCAGAACAAGAGTGTGTTGCGCCGCTGCTCGAGAACGATGCTCATGCGGTGATCTTATTCTATATATTGCGCTGATGACGGCCGCCAAAGCGCTGCTCGCCGGCGTGGAGCTCGGCGGAACCAAGTGCGTGTGTCTCGTGGGCAGCGGGCCCGACGACATCCGCGCCCGGGTGACGGTGCCGACGGTAAGCGATGCGGGCGCGACGCTCGCGCATCTCGCGGAGGCGCTCGCGCAGCTGCGCGCAGCGCACGGCACGTTCGCGGCCTTAGGTATCGCCTGCTTCGGCCCCCTCGAGCTGCGCCCCGACTCATCGCGCTACGGGCGCATCGGGCGCACACCGAAAGAGGGCTGGGGCGGTGTCGACGTGCTCGGATTCTTCCGCGCGCGCTTCGGCGGGGCGATCGGCATTACGACCGACGTGATCGGAGCCGCGCTCGCCGAAGGCCGCTGGGGGGCGGCGCGGGGACTGAAGGATTTCGTCTATGTCACCGTCGGGACCGGCATCGGCGCCGGCGTCATCGCCGGCGGACGGCCGCTCATCGGCGACCATCACCCCGAGCTCGGGCACATCCGCATCGCGCGCATGCCGGGCGACACCTGGCCCGGAAACTGCCGATTCCATGGCGACTGTCTCGAGGGCCTGGCCTCGGGGCCGGCGATCGAGGCGCGAAGCGGCGTCGCGGCGGCGGATCTCGCCCCGGAGAGTCCGGTGTGGGACTTCGTGACGCACGCGCTCGCGCAGCTCGCACACACCCTGACGCTGGCCTTCGCGCCGCGGCGGATCCTGGTCGGCGGCGGTGTGGCGCTCGCGAAGCCGGAGCTCTTTCCCCGCATCCGCAGGGCGCTGAAGGCGAGCGTCGGCGGCTACCTCGATCTCGAGCAGCTCGATGCCGGGCTCGATGAGTTCATCGTACCGCCCGGCCTCGGCGCCCTGGCGGGACCGCTGGGCGCGCTCGCGGCCGGCGCCGAGGCATGCGCGACCTCGGGCGGTCAACCCGCGGGCAGCCCGGTATGATCTCCCCCGGTCCGCACCCGCTTGCCAACAACAAAGGACTCGCAATGCACGGTCACCGCACCCAGGGCTCCCGGCCGCAGCGCCGCGCCCGTCTCTGGCTCGCACTCGCCGGTGCACTCATGCCGCTCGCAGCGGCCTCCGGTGCGGGGCAAAGCGGCAGCGCGCTGTTTGGCTTCACGGCGCAGGAGGCGCCGAAGGAGCTCTCTCTCGAGCAGCGCTTCGACGCTCAGCTCAATCCGGCGGAGCTGCGCGACTGGCTGAAGAACCTGTCCTCGGCGCCGAACCAGGTGGGCTCGCCCCACGACAAGGCCAACGCCGAGTTCGTGAGGGACCGCTTCAGGGAATGGGGCTGGCAGGCGCAGATCGAGGAATTCGAAGTGCTCTATCCGACGCTCAGGTCGCACACCCTCGAGCTCGTCGCGCCGACGCATTTCACCGCGAGCCTCAACGAACCGCCGGTCGCGGGCGATGCGACCTCGGCCGCCGCCGGCATCATGCCGCCGTACAACGCCTACGGGGCCGATGGCGATGTGACGGGCGAGCTCGTCTATCTCAACTACGGGATGCCCCGCGATTACGAGGAGCTCGCACGCCGCGGCGTCGACGTCAGGGGAAAAATCGTCATCACGCGCTACGGCAACGGCTGGCGGGGCTTGAAACCCAAGCTCGCGCAGGAGCACGGCGCCATCGGCTGCATCATCTATTCCGACCCGCACGATGACGGCTACGCGCAGGGCGACGTCTACCCCAAGGGAGGCTGGCGCCCGCCGGAGGGCGTGCAGCGCGGCTCGGTGCTCGACATCACCCAATACAGCGGCGATCCGCTCACCCCGGGTGCCGGCGCCACCAGGGATGCCCGGCGGCTCGCGATCGCCGATGCGAAGACCATCCTCAAGATCCCGGTGCTGCCGGTCTCCTACGCCGACGCGCAACCGCTGCTCGCGGCGCTGGCAGGTCCGGTGGCCCCGGCCCGCTGGCGCGGCTCCCTCCCCATCACCTATCACCTGGGTCCGGGGCCGGCGCGCGTACACCTGACGATCAGCTCCGACTGGGGCCTGAAGCCGCTGTACGACGTGATCGCGCGCATTCCAGGGCGCGATGCCGCGAATCAGTGGGTGGTGCGTGGCAATCACCGCGATGGCTGGGTGTTCGGCGCCTGGGATCCGCTCTCCGGACAGGTGGCGATGCTGGCCGAAGCCAAGGCCATCGGTGCGCTCGTGAAGAGCGGCTGGCGCCCGCAGCGCACGCTCGTCTACGCCAGCTGGGACGGCGAGGAGCCAGGGCTCCTCGGCTCGACCGAGTGGGCCGAGCAGCACGCCGCCGAGCTGCAATCCAGGGCGGTGCTATACCTCAACTCTGACACCAACACGCGCGGCTTCCTCGCCGCGAGCGGCAGCCATTCGCTGCAGCATCTCGTCAACGAAGTGGCGGGCGGCGTCACGGATCCGGAGACCGGGGTCAGCACGCTCGCGCGGCTGCGCGCGCGCATGCTCACGCAGGGCTACGGCCGCGAGCCGGGCGAGGACGCTGAGGCCGAGGAGGCGCGCCGCGAGGCGCAGCTCGCCGCGGCGGGCGGGGACCTGCCGATCCGTGCGCTCGGCTCGGGCTCGGACTACACACCCTTCCTGCAGCACCTCGGCCTCGCGGCACTCAACATCGAGTACGACGGCGAGGACGACCAGGCGGGCGTCTATCATTCGAGCTACGACTCCTTCGATCACTACGTGCGCTTCGGCGACCCGGGCTTCGCTTACGGTGTGGCCGAGGCCGAGACCATCGGGCACCTGGTGCTGCGCGTGGCGGATGCCGAGGTGCTGCCGCTCGAGTTCGCGAGCGTTGCCGACACGCTCGGCGCGTATGTGCAGGAGCTGCGCAAGGCCACCGACGACAGGCGCCGCAAGGCCGCCGAGCTCGGGCGGCTGCTCGATGAGAACGCCTTCGGGCTCGCCGCCGACCCGACGCGCGTGGTGGCAGCGCCGCCGCGCGCCGCACCCGTTCCGCAGCTCGACTTCGCGCCGCTCGATGCGGTGATCGCGCGCATCAAGGTGAGCGCGCGCGCCTACGATGCGGCCTATGCGCAGCTGCAGTCGGGGACCCTGAAGCTGGATGCCCGGCGCCGCGCGCAGCTCAACGCGCTGCTGCAGGGCATGGAGCAGAAGCTCACCGATGCGCGCGGACTCCCCGGGCGGGAGTGGTACCGGCATTTCGTGTACGCGCCGGGGACGCAGACCGGCTACGGGGTGAAGACGCTCCCCGGCGTGCGCGAGGCGATCGAGGCGGGGCGCTGGGACGAGGCCGCGGCCTACATTCCCATCACGGCGCAGGTGCTCGCGAGATATTGCGACGCGCTCGATGCGGCGACG
>Ga0335081_10011012_pt1 | contig 14631 bp, 9 predicted proteins | sample Lox_Sample_35_FD_206713 | JGI IMG/M metagenome (GOLD analysis project Ga0335081, IMG submission 206713) | Soil microbial communities from Loxahatchee National Wildlife Refuge, Florida, United States - Lox_Sample_3.5 | ecosystem: Environmental > Terrestrial > Soil > Wetlands | place: USA: Florida... | reverse complement strand
TGTTGTTAAACGAAAAGCAGTAGTGGCAGTCGACGTTGCACTTGAACTCCGTAAAGAGATAGGCAATGATGGGTCGCAGCTCCTCACCTTTGAATCTTGACTTGACAAAGGGAAGCGCCCAGCACTTAAAGGCACGCTTCGTCCCCAGACGGTGATACTCCTTTTCCGACATTTCCTGCCCCTCCGGAATGGGGCATTGGGGGAAGACGGCGTCCGGCAGCGTCAGGAGCTCGGTCTTGCGTTGCAGGGCGGGGGGAGCCATCGGACGGGACGCCGGTTTCATCAGCAGATCGTGAACATTCACGTCCAACCGAACCGGTTGGGAAGCACCGTAAGCTTCGCGTGGTTCTTGAAGTTCTGGCATAAAGGTTTTCTCTCCTCCCTGTCAGGTTGCGATCGGTTGCGATGGTGCGCTTAACATCCGATAGATGCGATGGCGTACTCAACGGTTGCGGCCCTCCCCAAGGAAACAAGGAATAGGACACAGGGAGCAGGATGAAGATTGAACCATTGAGTCATTAAGCTTTTGACCAGAAAGGCCGCCGCAACGCCCAACACTGATTTAGGGAACAGGGGACGGAAGAGAGTGGTGAATAGTGAATGGTGAATAGTGAAAAGAACCGCGCACCATCGTTTCGAATCCCGGGACCGAGGTTGGAGCCCCCATTCACAATTCACTATTCACCATTCACTATTTCACTCCAGAGCTCTGTCTCCTGCTCCCCGTCCCCTACCTCCTACTCCCTCCTGACCATCACTTGCACTCCGTTCGCGTACCACCTCGCCAGGATTAATGTGCCGGCCTCCCAGGACCGGCACACTGGCGGTTCGTGATTCGGGTCGGGCCGCAGAGGGTTGAACCCCTGCCGCTGCCGGTAATGCCGCACCAGAAAGTTGTAGAACCCCCGCTTCAGCCCTTCCGCCAAAGCGAACGCCTGGGTCAGCATCACCAAGTCACTCGCGAACACCGACAGCACCAACGCCGCCAGCGCCCGCCACTGCCAGTGCGGAGTCTCGTCCTCCGGCTCCGGTTGCCACAACGATGGCACCGCGCTCGCCGGCGGCTGCGGTTCCCAGGTCTCCACCCCTTGCGGTCCGCTCGCCTGCTCCAAAACATCGTCGAGATAACTAGCCTCGCTGTCTCGCCAGTCGCGGAACAGCACCAGGCGCTTCCACAACGTTCCGGCCACTTTGGAAATTGACGATTGTTCCCGCCCTGCGGGACCGATTGACGATTGGGGCGTCTCGTCAGTGGTCCCTGGTCCGTTGTCAGTTGCCGCGACGGACGACGGACCACGGACCACGGACGAGTTCTTGCAATCGTCAATCGGCAATCCGCAATCAGCAATTCCAAAGGCCTGCTCCAGCAGCCGTTCCAGGCCCGCCTGGTCCAGCGCATCGTCGTACCCCAGCGCCCGCAGCATTTGATGACGGACAAACTTCTCTTCTTCACTCAGCCGCCTCGCCGGGCCGCGCTTCTTCCGCTTATCCTCGGTCCCGCTGCCCGCCCAATCCTTGGCCGGCTTCACGTCCTTGGCTCCCGCCGCCTCCTGCTCCGCGGCTTGGCGCGCCTGGCCCGGTTTCAGAAACGGGTTGCCCAAGGCGAAGTCCGGCAACTGCTCGAAATCCGGCAGCCGCGACCCTAACTTGGTGAAGAACCAGAACGACGACGGCGCGCGCATCCGGTGCGAGAGAAACGCCCGCAACAACTGCTCCAGCCGCTTCTGCAGAACCTGCCGTTCCTCCCGCAACCGGGCGAGGTCTCCCAGGTCGAACCCCATTCGCAACGCCATCGCGCAGGCGTCCTCCGCCTCCATTTGCTTCCCCGCTCGGCGCCAGTTGCTGGCCAGCATCAGGCGATACTGCACGGCGCGCAGCTCCCAGCGGAAGCGTCCCCCGAAGACGCGCAGCAGCCGCCAGCAGGCGTCCTCCATGCCGCGCACGAAGCGCCTCTCCTCGCGATCGCGGGGACGGAAGGCGCGTTGGAAGCGGTCGCGGTGCGCCTCCAGTTTGGCCTTGTCCTCGCCCGCCAGCTCCAGACTGTGCTCGAGGTGGCGGCAGGAAGTCCCAGTGGAAATGTGCGAGGGCCCGCGCTTGCCCGGCGGGCCCAACTTCAAATGCGCGAGGCTGAGGTTCGCATACCAGGCCAGCACCCGCCGCTCGGTGCGCCGGTTACGCTTCTCGGGAGAAGCGGCGTTGGCCTTCTTGAGGTTCTTCAGCGACGCCGCCTCGCGGGCCGGGGTAAAGACATAGGCCTTGCGCGCCTGCTTCAAGTTGGCGGGAGAAGAGGCGCGGACTTTGTCGCTGACGTTGTACTTGCGCTTCGGTTTCTTTGGGCTTGGTGGACTTGGTGCTGGGTCTGGTCCGTTTGCGGCGTCCGGGGCAGGCTCCTTCGTCTCACTCCGGACAGGTTCTTGGCGACGCTCAGGGCTTGCGCCTGAACCAGTCTGGTCGGTGGCGCCGGGGATCGGCGCTTGGCTTCCCGGCGATGGCGGTTCCGCCTGCGGTTCTTGCGCCTCGCCATTCAAGATTTCAGGTTCCGGATTCAAGCCCATTTTCAAGCCAACCACCGCACCGGGATATCTTCCGGCCGCACCTACGCTCGCGAGGTAGGTCGAAAGATCACGACCACATCTCTACGCTATGATAGACCAGGCGAAGGAGGTTGTCAAGGAAAAGTTATCAGCAGGGATATCGGCAGAAGAATTAGCGCTGGGCTGATCGTTTCGAGAGTATCTGTGCTGCTAGCCCGGATTTCTCACCACGGAGCGGAAGGGCGGGGCTTCAGCGCCGCCGTATGAGCGGCTTCCAACCGCGTTCTATTTATGTCGCCCGGAGCAGCTTGCAAATGCAAGCTGCTCCGGGCGACATACGGGAAAGCTAGTGTGGACGCCTTAAGCGGCGGGGCTGAAGCCCCGCCCTTCCGCTCCGTGGTGAGAAATCCGGGCTAGGTGGGAGGCGGAAGAAAAAGAGGCCCGGATGCCGAAACAGCCGGGCCTCATCGACAAGTTTACAACAGGGTAAGGAGCGACGATCCTTAGTTCGTCCCACCGGGCGGGCATGCCTTGGCATTCCCCAGGAAGGTCCCATTGTTGGAGAATACTCCGTTGACCCCACCCGAAACCGGGGTAAAGAACCACCAGAAGTACGCCATCTCCTGGGGGTGGTACGTGACGCTGTTGGGCATCGTAATACTCGGGAATTCGGAGCCACTCAGCGGGTCGCCAACCTCAAGGTTGTTCTGGCAGTTGGGTTGTTGTCCGATGTTTCCCCAGGGGGGGGTAGGATTGACGCCGGTGGGATCGAAAATCCATTCTTCCACTTCATGGGACATGGCTGTGATGTCGGCCACCCCAACGAAGATAGTCCCGGGATCGTATTCTGAGATACCGTAGCTCTGGCCCGGCAAACCGAGGGCGTTGTGGTATCCCAGAATGCAGCAATTATTGAGGTTGGTGGCGTCGCCGTCCGAGATCACATCGTAATAGAGGATAAAGAACGGGAACTGGTTCGGGGTGATCCCGAGGTTGGTGATGATCGCCTGAAGCGCAGGGTCAATCGTGTTGATGTTCACCACTCCGAGGGTGGCAGCAATGTTCGAACCGGAGCCGTTGGTGCCACACTGCGTTCCGCCGAGGCCGTATTCAACCGCCCCCGAGGTAGGCCCCCTGAAAGTTAGGCTTTGCTCGGGCGCCGTGGTCACGCTCAAGGCCAGATGGTAGGCGCTGGACGCGGTGGCTCCGATGGCCTGCCAGAAGCTGGCCCGAAGGGCGGCATCGGGGTACGTCGTGTTGCCCACGAAAGTGGGGGTGGGAGTATTGCCACCCATGGAGATGTTGCTAGGGTTAAAGAGCGGCGACTGTTGGGTGAGGCCCACCGCCGTGTTGCCTGCTCCCAGGCACCCAGGGTCAGCCCCCAGCGGATCGCCAACCCACGGACTGCCGTTCTGGTTGATGGTAATCTTAAGGGGGATCAGCACCACGGGAATCGTGGTGGTCACTTTGCCCCGCAGAAAGGGGCTCCGGCCTACGATCTGACCCGTGTACGTGTTGCCGTCATAGGCCACGATGCTGTAGCTCCACGTGGTCAGCGTCGGCGTGCCGAGCGCCGGAATCTTCGCTTTGGGCAATCCTTTAGAAAGACCCTTGACGGCGGGCTCGTGGCTCAACTGCCGCAGTTGGCTCGGATCGATCTGGCGGAGTTTCTCGCTCTGCCCGAAGGCGAGCGGCAAAACGGCGCCCAGGGCAACCGTAACGCAGACCAAAAGCAGTAATGCTTTTCGCTTCATTTCCAAATTCCTCCTTCTGAGTTTTTATGATCTCTGATCGTTGGTGTCACGACGCCCTTGGCCGGGCGACCGCGATGGCCCGACGGGCCGTTAGCGCTGTGCCAGGCGCTGCCTGAGTTTCAAACCCATCCCTAGTAAGGCGCTGCCGAAAAGGAAAAGCGAGGCCGGCTCGGGAGTGGCAGTCGTCGGGTTCACGGAATACAGCGTGTCGGCGGCAAAGTCGTGATCGGAACCGCTGTTTACGATGTCGAAGCCGATGGCCGCGATGTTAGCGCCGGTAGTGTCCACCAAGCCGAGGAACAGCGGATCGCCATTCGCGTCGCTGTTGAGGGTAACGAGGCTGCTGACGTTGCCGTTGGTCAGCAGAACCTGAACCTCCGCCGTGAACGCACCCGGTGCGTCAGACTGAAGGGCGAGGCCCGCCCCCGACACGGCGGCGCCGAAATACGCCAAGAGCGCTCCGCTGCCGTTGGTTCCGTCGGAGGCCCAAAGCAGGGTATCGCCAGGATTGAACCCGCCGGTCCAACTGCAGCTAGGATTGGCCGGGCATTCTACCGACGTTAAACCGTTGGTCCCGCCGCCGAATCCATCGAAAAAAACGGTGACCGAGTTTCCTGCCGCTGAAGTCGCCACCGCGCCATTGGAGACGACGGTGCCGTCGGCACCCAACTGTGCCCAATTGGTGGAGTCGTTGGGCGCCAGCGCGGCCTGAGACGTGACAAGGTTGATCGTATCGGCCCGGGCGGCGGCGGCCACAAACAAAGCCAGCGCCACCAAACCGCACGGCCTGCAAAGACGAACACATTTCGACATAGATTCCCTCCTTAAGGGATCGCGAGATTTTGAAGCATCCACCCTGTCGGCACCGGCAGAACCGCCGCCGATTCGGGTCGTAATCCAGAATGCAAATTTGAAGTAATGTAGCCCTTCGCGCTTATACACCAAGCACGCTAAACCCACAATCTCGGCAATAGGTGCGTCGGTTGAAAGGTGCCACTTTATTTTAACTACCTGGCCTTGTCAATGGCCCAAAGATGCTATACGGGCATAGCACTTTTGTGCCATTGACGGATATACTAATTAGTTTATGGCCGCGCCAGAACCGCCTGGCGTCCTGGTTGTGCGTCATGGAAATTCGCCAAGGAGCGCGTCGGGAGAAGCAGGCGCGCAGACAGGGCAAGCCGAACTCAGCGTGTGATTCATGAGTTCTTCAAGAACGTGTGAAAGAATTAAGATGCTTCTCGCCAAGGCGCGGAGGCGCGAGGAGTCGCTAAGAACAACTTCTTTTGTTTATTTGCCCGGCCTCTGCCCCTTGGCGAAAAACCCTGTCGTTCCGAACTGTCCAAAGTGAAGCGTGAAAAATCGGGTGACTTTTTGCTATAATGGATTGTTCTGGGAAGGAACCCTGCCCGCGTCCGGTCTCGCCTGACGAGCTCGTCGCAAGAGGGGGATCCAGTCTGAAGGAGTGATATGGCTACTACTCAAGTATTAATCGGCGAGGTTGAGGCGCCCGCCGAACCGCAGTTGATCGTCAACGACATGAGCATCCAGGTGGCTACGGTAAACGGCTCCGGCAGCCAGACGTCCAACCTGGTGCTGCTGCGCGCTATTTTCCGCATGGGTATTCCGGTTTCCGGCAAGAACCTGTTTCCCTCCAACATTGCCGGACTCCCCACCTGGTTCACCATTCGCGCCTCCAAGTACGGATACATCGGCCGCCGCAAGGAAATCGACCTGCTGGTGGCGATGAACCCGGAGACGGTGGAAGAGGACGTGCGCGCGCTCGATCCCGGCGCGGCCGTGGTCTACGACGAGCGGCTGGACGTGAAAAAGTATCGCGACGACCTGCTGTTCTACCCCGTGCCGTTTGACAAGCTGGTGGCGCCGGTTTGCCCGGATGCCAAGCTGCGCAAGCTCGTTCGCAACATGATCTACGTGGGCGTGGTGGCCAAGCTGCTCAACGTGGACATGGGCGACGTGGAGAAGGCCCTGCGTAAGCAGTTCAAGAAGAAAGTGAAGGCGGCGGACCTCAACTTCGCGGCGGTGAAAGCGGGATGGGAGTATGCCAACAAGAACATCCCGAAGCAGGACCACTTCTGGCTGGAGCGGATGAACCTCAACGAGGGCAAGATCATGATTGAGGGTAACGCGGCGGCAGCGCTGGGCGCCATGTTTGCCGGCGTCACGGTGGTGACGTGGTACCCCATTACGCCCTCTTCCTCGCTGTGCGAGACGCTGATCGAGTACATGAAACGCTACCGCATCGACCCGGAAACCAAAAAGGCCACCTTTGCCATTGTGCAGGCCGAGGACGAACTTGCGGCCATCGGCATGGTGGTGGGCGCGGGATGGGCGGGGGCGCGCGCCATGACGGCCACCGCCGGTCCCGGCATCTCGCTAATGGCGGAATTCATCGGGCTCGGTTACTACGCCGAGGTGCCGGGCGTGATCTTCGATATCCAGCGCGTCGGCCCTTCCACCGGCCTGCCCACGCGCACGATGCAGGGTGACATCCTCTCCACCGCGCTACTCTCGCACGGCGATACCAAGCACCCCCTGCTGTTCCCATGCTCGATGAGCGAGTGCTTCACCATGGCCATCGAAGCCTTTGATATCGCCGAGGAGCTCCAGACCCCGGTTTTTGTGATGTGCGATCTCGACCTGGGCATGAACATGTGGATGTCGGACCCCTTCCCGTATCCCGAGAAGCCCATCCGGCGCGGCAAGGTACTCACCGCTGAGGATCTGGATCGCCTGGGCGGCTTCCAGCGCTACAAGGACGTGGATGGCGACGGCGTCGGCAATCGTACTTTGCCCGGTACCAGGCATCCGGCGGCAGGATACTTCACCCGCGGCAGCGGCCACGACGAGCGCGCGATTTATAGCGAAAAGCCGGACGTCTACGTGAAAAACATGGACCGCCTCACCCGAAAGTGGGAGACGGCCGTGGGCCTGGTGCCAAGACCCGAGATTCAAGAGAGCGGCAAAGACGGAATCGGCATCGTGGCCTACGGCACCAGCCACTGGGCGGTGGTGGAAACCCTCGACCAGCTCCGGCGCGAACAGAACATCGAAGCCGGCTATTGCCGCGTCCGCGGGTATCCTTTCAACCATGAGGTCGTCGATTTCATCCGGCGGCACCAGCGGGTTTACGTCGTCGAGCAGAACCGCGACGCTCAGCTCTTAGGACTGCTGCGGCTGGACCTGGAACCGGAACTGATCGGGAAGTTGCGCAGCGTCCGGCATTACGACGGGCTGCCCATCGACGCGCGCAGCACCACGGATTCGATTCTGACGCAGGAGATCGGGGGAACCGCCCCGGCAGCCGCTGCGTCCGGCATGAACAGAAATACACCTCAGGAGGTGCAAGCGTAAGATGGCTACCACAACCGTTCCTCCGGCTACGCCGAAAAAAGTCAACCGTATCGGGCTCGAGCAGGCCGACTACAAGGGCAACAAGACGACGCTGTGCGCCGGTTGCGGGCACAACGCGATCAGCGAGCGCATTATCGAGGCGTTCTACGAGATGGGCGTGGAACCGTATCGCGTGGCCAAGCTCTCGGGCATTGGCTGCTCGTCCAAGAGCCCCGCGTATTTCCTGCGCACCTCTTACGGCTTCAACGCCGTGCACGGGCGCATGCCCTCGGTGGCCACCGGCACCGTGCTGGCCAATCACAAGTTGATCGCCGTGGGGGTGAGCGGCGACGGCGATACGGCCTCCATCGGTGTCGGCCAATTCGTTCACCTGATGCGGCGCAACCTGCCGATCATTTACATCATCGAGGACAACGGTGTCTACGGCCTCACCAAAGGCCAGTTCTCCGCCACCGCGGACGTCGGATCGAAGCTGAAGACGGGGGTGATCAACGACCTTCCAGCCATCGATACCTGCGCGCTCGCCATCCTGCTGGGCGCCACCTATGTGGCTCGCTCGTTCTCCGGTGACAAGCGACAACTCCTGGCGCTGATCGAAGGCGCCGTCGCCCATCACGGCACCGCGATGCTCGACGTGATCTCGCCTTGCGTCACGTTTAACGATCACGAGGGATCCACCAAGAGTTACAGCTACGTGAAGGACCACGAGTCCCCGATCGAAGACGTGAGCTTTGTGCCGTTCTTCGACGACATCACCGTGGACTACGATCCGGGCACGACCACCGAAATCACCATGCACGATGGCTCGCGGCTGCTGCTGAAGAAGCTGAAAAGCGACTATGACCCCACAAACAAGGGCGAGGCTCTGCGCGTCCTGACCGAGGCCCACGACAACGAGGAAGTGGTCACCGGCCTCTTTTACGTGGATACCAAGCGGGAGAGTTTCATCGATCAGTTGAACCTAGTGGACGAGCCGCTGGCGACGCTGCCCGAGTCGAAGGTGCGGCCGCCCAAGGCCGTGCTGGATGAAGTGATGGAAAGTCTCCGGTAAGACCGTCCTGCTGTGAAGTGATTGCCAAGGGGCTTTCAACACGGAGACACAGAAGCACGGAGAAGAAAGGGGAAGCTTAGTTAGGAGATATCGACGCCTTCCTTTGATATTATTCTTTTCTCTGCGTCTCCGTGCCTCTGTGTTTAATCCCACGCGTTCAAGGCGAAGGGCTACTGCGCCACCAGACCTCCATCCAACACCAGCGGATGCCCAGTGACGAACGACGCCGCGTCCGAGCACAACCACAGCACCGCTTCCGCCACTTCCTCCGCGGTGCCCAGCCGTCCCATGGGTTGCAGCTTGACGATCTGCGCCTCCAACTCCGGTTTGATGCTGGTGTGAGCGTCGGTCATGGGTGTGCTGATGAACCCCGGGCACACTGCGTTGACGCGAATGCCCTTCTTGGCGTACTCGAGCGCGGCCACGCGAGTGAGTTGAATCACGCCGCCTTTAGACGCGCTGTACGCCGGTCCGCCCCGCAGGCCGACGAGTCCGGCCACCGAAGCGTTGTTCACGATCGCACCGCCGCCCTGCTTGAGCATCTGGGCGATCTCATACTTCATCGCCAGCCACACGCCTTTCAAGTTCACGGCGATGATGGTGTCCCAGTTCTCCTCCGTGCAGTCGGCGGTGGTGGCCATGGCCCCGGTCAGACCCGAGTTGTTGAAGGCGTAGTCGATGCGCCCGCAAGCCTCGACGGCGCGCGCCACCAGCGATTCCACCTCCGCTGCTTTGGTCACGTCGGTCTTCACCTGCAACCCTTCGGCGCCCGCCTCGCGAATCAAGCGCAACGTCGTCTCTCCCGCGTCGACGCGGCGGTTGCCGATCACCACCCTGGCGCCTTCGCGCGCAAACGCCAGCGCCGTCGTACGCCCGATCCCCGAGCTTCCGCCAGTGATCAGCGCCACCTTGCCTGCGAATCGCCCGGCCATCGAAGCCTCCTTGGGTAGCGCGGGCGTCCCGCCCGCGCTCTTACTAGGACCCGCTGTGACCGTTCCCGGCAATGAAGTCACGGATCAGCGAATTTACCAGCGCGGGCTTTTCGTGGACCAGCCAGTGCGTTCCCTCGGGAATGCGGTGGATGGTCAGGTTGGGCACGAAGCGGTCGAGGCCGTCGAGGTTGCCGGTAAGCAGATAGGAATCCCGCTCGCCCCAAATCACTAGCGTCGGTACCTGCACCGTGAGCGACGCCGGATCCACGCCCAGGCCGCTCGCCGATGGGTTATCCGCCGTGGGCGGGCCCGCGCGCGCCGCACGGTAATAGTTCAGGCCGCCGGTCAACGCGCCCGGCTGCGACCAAGCCCGGAGGTAAGCTTGGCGATCCTCTTCCGTGAAATAGCCCTGCTTCAGTCCCGCGGCGAGAATGGTCTGGTCCAGCAGCGAGTAGTTGTTGTCGGAAAGCATCTGCTCGGCCTGAGGGCTGCGGAACAAGAGCATGTACATGCTGGCCGCCTGCTGCTTGGGATTCGACGCGAGCTCGCGCTGGAAAACGGCAGGATGGGGCGCGTTAATGACCATGAGCGTCGAGAGGTAATCGGGATGAGCGGCGGCGAATGCCCACGCCACCACGCCTCCCCAGTCGTGCCCCACCAGAATCACCTTCCGGTGGCGGAGGTGATCGGCGAGAGCGCGCACATCCTCGACCAGAAGTTTTATGTCGTACTGTTCGACGTCCGTCGGCTTCGACGAGAGGTTGTAGCCGCGCAAGTCCGGCGCGACGGCCTGGTGGTCGCGGCCGAAGTCCAGGAGTTGGTTTTTCCATTCGTACCAGAACTCCGGGAATCCGTGGAGAAACAGGATCAAATCGCCGGTGCCGGCCGTAACGTAGTGCAAGCGGATGCCAGCGAGGTCCGCGTATTCATCCTTCAGCATCGGTGCTTCCGCCTTCTGCGCCGACTCGCGGGAGGCGAGGGTCGCAAGAACGAGTGGGACCGCAGCCAATCGCCGCGCCATGTGGACGGTCGAGGAGCGTGGCCGCCGCATCAGCGTACCCAGTCCGCGGTGAAGATATTGATCTCGTGCGGCTGCTTCGCGTTGCGGCTGGAAGCGAACACCAGCTTGCGGCCGTCGGGCGAGAACATTGGAAACGCCTGGAATCCGCCGGTGAAGGTCACTTGCTCCACGTCCCCACCATCGCGATCGATGGCGTACAGTTCAAAATTGCTGGTGCCCGGCGATTCATAGTTGGAGGCGAAAATGATCCGCCGGCTGTCGGGGAAGAACGACGGGGCGAAGCTGGCGCCGCCCAATTGCGTGATCTGGCGCTGGCCGGAGCCGTCGGCGCGCGTCACGTAGAGGTCCATCAGCATGGGCTCGACGAGGTCCTGTGCCAGGAGCGACTTATAGCGCGCGATTTCCTCCCTGCCGGCAGGATGATGGGCGCGATAGACAATCCACTGGCTGTCGGGCGACCAGAACGGACCGCCATCGTAGCCTATTGTGCTGGTGAGTCGCTGCACACTGCTGCCGTCTGCGTTCATGGTGTAAAGCTCCAGGTCGCCGGCGCGCGACGAGGTGAAGACGATCTTCTTGCCGTCGCCCGACAGCGTCGACTCAGCATTGTAGCCGGGCGCCGGCGCCAGTTGTTTCAGGATCTCACCGCGGTCGGTGGCATAAAAGATGCGGAAGGATGAATACACGCCCCACACGTAGCCCTTCGAGTAATCAGGGCGGGGCGGGCAGTCGGGGCTGATGAGGTGCGTGGATGAGAAAAGGATGTGCTTGCCATCTGGATAGAAGTAGCCGCAGGTGGTCCTGCCCTTGCCGGTCGACACCAGGTGCACGTCGGACCCGTCGACATTCATGATAAACATCTGGTCGCAGAAGTAGGGCGGGCGCGTAGATTGAAAGATCAACCTCTTGCCGTCGAAGCTGAAGTAGGCCTCGGCGTTCTGTCCCCCGAACGTGATTTGCTTGACGTTTCGCAGGTGCACTTCGCGAGGGTCGCGAAGGGGATCGTCCGGAGTTCCATTCACCACCGGCCCGGGACCGGATAAGCTCCGCGGTGCTGACTTTTGGGGTTGTGACTGCTGTTGAGCGATGCTGAGGAGAATTAAACACAGAGGCACGGAGACACAGAGAAGAGAACGAGGATCACTTGAAGACGTCGTTTGTTTCCCGATATTCTTCATTTTTCTCAGTGCCTCTGTGTCTCTGTGTTGGAAGCGTCCCTTCTTCACTTGCAGTCGAGCACGAGTTTGAAGTCGTCGATCCCTCCACCTTCCGAAACGTCGATCCGGTCGTCATGCTGGCCACAATGCTTGCGCTTCAGGGTGACGTAGCTACGGCCGGGAAGCAACTCTAAAGTTGCCGCGCCGTCCTCGAAGGTCTCAGCCTTTACGTCATCCATGACCGTACCGCTCGACCACGTCGCGTCCAGCGTGACTTTCCTCTGTGGCCGCCCGGCGCTGTCGGTGACGCGCACCAGCACCGGCTTGTGTAGCATCTGCTTGGGTTCGTAAATCTCCGGCGGCACCATAACGAGTTGAACATCGCCGCCGGGAGTGGCGGAAGTCAGTTCGACGTGCTGGACGTAAGCTGTATCTGTAGTCGCAGCCGCGAATCGCGCTGTCACCCAATAGAGCCCCAGGGGCAAATGGTGAAAGGAGAAACGCCCGTCCCTGTCGGCCCACGACTGATCCACCAGTCGTTCCTGCTTGTCGCTCAGCGAAACCACGGTCGTTCTATAGACAGGCCTGGAGTCGGGCGTCACCACCGTACCCGCCACCGACCCGATGTCGGCCGCCGGCGGCGGCTCGAGGTCGATGTCGACCGCATTGCTTTCCGTCTCTCCCTGCCACAGGGTCACCCCCAAGTCTCGCGCCGTCTCATCGCCGTTCGAATAACTCGCGCCGTAAGTCGCCGACAGTCGGTAGCGACCCCACACGGGCTTGGCAGCTCTCTCCGCGCCCGTCAGCGCCGGGGCAAGATGCACGACGGCCTTCTCTTCGTAGTCCTCACTCGGCCCGACCCGGATGAGCTTTGGATGTGGCATGCCGACGGTCTCGAGTACCGCGCCCTCGGCGCCCGTGCCCGGGGCAGTCGTCGTGTCGCCGGAAGCGGCCGGCGTGAGATGAATCGCCAGAGTCGATCCGCCGTGTGTCGCGTTGCCGGGATTCTCTTCCGAAGGCTTGCTGACGACCGTGTCGGTACGCGCCACGGCGGCCGCGTCGCGCGCGTGCCGGTAAAGCCACACCGGTTCCGATCCCGAGTTGTGAATGTGCAGGGTAATCCGTGCCGGTGACGGCATCGTGATCGCCTGCTCTTCGATCGAGAGGAGCAGCTTCAGGCTCCCGGCGGCAGCGTCAGTTCCGGCATACGACGCCGCGGAACCTAACCCCACCGCCCCCACAGCGAGGACCCCAACGATCACACGAGGCGCAAACGAATCGAATCTTCCCATGTCTGCCAATATCCTACTTTCTCACCTCGAGGGTCACTTCCCTGGTCACCTTCTCCCCGTTCCGCAGCACCGTGACCATCACCTTGTCACCCGGCTTATGGGCGCGGAGGGCATAAGTGAAATCGTAGAGGTTGTCGATCTTCTTGGTGTCGAACTCCACCAGCACGTCGCCCGCCTTGAAGCCGGCTTTGGCGGCGGGACTGCCGTCGCGTACGTCGGCGAACTTCACGCCGTGCTCAATCTCCCCGAAGTCGGGAATGGAGCCAAAATAAGGTCCGTAGCCGCCTCCGCCGCCGGACGCGGGGCTGGGCGGTTCAGCCACTCGGACGTACGGTGGCTTTTCCGTAAGTTGGTCGAGCGAATCGGTGACCCCGGCCACCAACTCCAGCACGCGCGCTCCCGCTGGGGCGTCAATCTTGTCCCAGGTGTCGGAGGGCTTGTGGTAGTCCGAGTGAAGCCCGGAAAAGAAAAACAGCACCGGGATATTGTGTACCGTAAACGAAGTCTGATCGCTCGCGCCGTAGCCCGACGCGGAGTAACTCAGATCGAAGCTTTGGGCCCGATTCGTGTTGCCCGGCTGCTCCGAGGCCGGCGTTGGCGACTCCAGCGTTTGGTTAGCATCTTCCACCAGTTTCTTAAATCCCGGTGAAGTTCCGGTGCCGCCCACGTAAAGCCGATTCTTGGCGACACGCCCGATCATGTCCATGTTGATCATGGCCATAGTCCAATCGAGCGGAAACTCAGGGTGGGCGGTGTAATAGCTCGAGCCGAGCAGTCCCAACTCCTCGCCGGCGAAAGTGATGAAGAGAATCGTGTGCTTCGGGCGCGCTGGTTGATGCGCAAAAAAGTCGGCCAGTTCAAGCACGCCGCTGGTTCCCGAGGCGTTGTCGTCGGCGCCGTGATGGATCTGGCCGACCTGCCGCGGAGCCAGCGAGTACTGCTCGCCCAGGCCGAGATGATCGTAGTGCGCACCAATAACGATGGCTTGCCGCGCCAGCACGGGGTCAGTACCCGGAAGCAGGCCGACAACGTTCGCTGCCGGCTTGCGGATTCGTTCCACGTCGATGGTGGCCGCGACGTGCGCCGCCGGGTCGAGCGCGAAAGAGTGGTTGGAAAGATCCTTGTCGATCGCCTGTCGCAGATCATCGAGCGTGTGACCGCTGGGCTTCAGCCATTCATCCACCATCCCGGTCGCCACCTGGATTACAGCCAAGCCGATATCTTCTGGCCCGGCGAGAGTGCCAAACTGAACCAGTGCGTCAGGCTCGCTCGGATGATTCCCCACATCATTCACCAGGATCATGCCCACCGCGCCATGGCTGCGGGCATTGATAGCCTTATTGACGATGTCGGAATACACGGTGAGCTGTTTGCCGGCAAAAACGCTCTTCTCGTCATCTTCCTGCGGCTCGTGGCGCAGCACGATGGCCACCTTGCCCTTGACGTCAGTAACTTGATAGTCGTCATAGTGATAATCGGGGGCCGTGATCCCGTAGCCGGCGAAAACCAGGGGTG
>Ga0335081_10011010_pt1 | contig 14632 bp, 12 predicted proteins | sample Lox_Sample_35_FD_206713 | JGI IMG/M metagenome (GOLD analysis project Ga0335081, IMG submission 206713) | Soil microbial communities from Loxahatchee National Wildlife Refuge, Florida, United States - Lox_Sample_3.5 | ecosystem: Environmental > Terrestrial > Soil > Wetlands | place: USA... | reverse complement strand
AGGAACCCGAGCGCGCCGCCCGGGCCCGGCCACCCGGGCAGCGGGGCCGCCTTCTCGTACCTGCGTACCGTGACCCCGTTGGGGATGAGCACCGCGTCGCCGCCCATGTGCTCGACCAGGGTGGTGCGGGCCGCCTCGGACACGGCGATCCGGCCGCTGATCTTCTCCAGCGCGGTCTGCAGCGCCGGGGCGGTCGCGTGGATGAGCCGGGAGCGCGGTATCGCGGTGTGGAAGGTGGCCACGATCGGCCCATTCGCGACCCAGCACGCCAGCAGCGAGAGGCTGGGCGCGGCCGGCTCGTGCACATGGAGCACGTCGAAGTTGCCCTCTTTGACCCAGCGGCGGACGCGGGCCGCGGACAGGAACCCGAACGCGAGCCGGGCGACCGACCCGTTGTAGGGCACCGGGACCGCCCGCCCGGCCGGCACCACGTAGTCGGGCAGCGGCGTGTCGTCGTCCGCCGGGGAGATCACCGAGACCTCGTGGCCCAGCCCGATCAGGGCCTCGGCAAGGTCCCTGATGTGCTGCTGCACCCCGCCCGGCACGTCCCAGGTGTACGGGCAGACGATGCCGACCCTCATGGACGGTCACCACCGCTGCCCGCGCCATCCCCGCTGAACCCGACGTTGATCTGCTCCGGCCGGCCGCCGGCCTCGGGCGTGCTGCCTGGCCGGCCGGGACCGGGGCCGAAGTCGGCCGCGAAGACCCGCTGGAGCATGTGCCAGTCCTCCGGGTGGGCCGCGATGCCCGCTTCGAAGATGCGCGCTATCTGCTGCGTCATGGCGGCCACCTTCTCCCGCCGGCTGCCCTCGGCAGGCACCGGGACCTCCGGGTAGATGTGAACGCCCCAGCCGCGGCCGGTGAACCACAGCACGGCCGGCAGCAGCGCGGCGCCGGTCTGCACGGCGAGCGCGGCCGCCCCGCCCATCATCCGGGCCTTCTCCCCGAAGAAATCCACCTCGATCCCGCTGCCGGTGACGTCGCGGTCGGCGGGCAGGCAGACCATCCCGCCGGCCCGCAGCCGCTGCGCCAGGACCCCGAACCTGGCGTTGCCGCCGGATGCGGGCAGCACCTCGAAGCCGAGTGACTCCCGGAAGGCGAGAAACCGCAGGTACACCGATTCGGGCTTGAGCCGCTCGGCGACGGTGGTGAACTTCCCCGCCCCGCGGGCGATGATCCAGGCCCCGGCCACCTCCCAGTTGCCCATGTGCGGCAGCGCGAAGACGACGCCGCGGCCCGCCGCCATCTGGGCGAACGCCGCCTGCTCCGTCCCGCCGGAGACCATGCCGGCCAGGATCCGCTGCTGGCTGATCACCGGCAGCCGGAACACCTCCAGCCAGTAGCGGGCGTAGGAGCGCATCCCGGCCCGGGACAGCGCCCGCAGTTCCTTGCCGGAGGCCTGCGGGCCGATGACCCGGCGCAGGTTGGCCTCCAGCCGCTGCACCCCCCGGCCCTGCCTGCGCCAGGCGATGTCGCCGGCCAGCTGGAACGCCTGCCGCGCCCAGGACTCGGGCACCCGGCACACCAGCACCCAGCCCAGGGCATATCCGCGGTCCACCAGCCAGTCCCTGGCCGTGGCCAGCGTGCCGTTCATCGTGTACCTCCAGCCGGTGGTCCGGATATCCCGCTCTGCTCCGCCGTGCCCTGCGCGGGATCAGCATTGTGCCCCGGCCGGGTGGCGGCGTGCACGGCGAGGACCCGCTGGCCGAAGGTCACCGCGCTCAGCGCTGCCAGCGCCCACAGCCCGATGGCGAGCACGTACGGCACCCCGAGCCCGGCCAGCCCGGCCGAGGTGAGGCCGATCAGCAGCCGCTCGCTGCGCTCGGCGATGCCGACGTCGCAGCGCAGCCCCAGGCCCTCGGCCCTGGCCTTCGCGTACGACACCAGGCCGCCCGCCACCAGGCAGAACAGGGCCACCACGGCGAGCGCACCCTGGCCGGTGCGGGCCAGCCAGATCGCCAGTCCCGCGAACACCGCCGCGTCCCCGACCCGGTCGAGGGTGGAGTCCAGGAACGCGCCCCAGGCGCCGCTGGTGCCCTTCACCCGGGCCAGCACCCCGTCGAGCATGTCGGCCAGCACGAAGCAGGTGCACACGATGGTGCCCGCGAACAGGTGCCCGGTGGGGAACAGCCACAGCGCCCCGGCAACCATCCCGCAGGTGCCGGTGATGGTGATCGCGTTCGGGGTGACCGGGGTGCGCGCGAGTGCCTCGCCGACCGGCGTCAGCAGGCGGGCCAGAATGGGTCGCAGCACATTCAGCATGGCGGTCCGAATCCTAATGGCCCCGGCGACCGCCGCCACGGGCCGCAGGCCCGCGCGGCGGTCTGCTCCTGGCCGGGCACGGGCAGACCGGGCAGTGTAAGGGTGATTCCCGCTCAGGGGTTGTGGTGCGGTGGCCGTCAGGTAAAGGCTGGTCATGACGCAGCCGAACGGAGCCTGGCAGGAGGCAGATGATGACAGACAGGAAAGGACCGGCGACCGCAGGCGGTGCGCCCGCGGCCGACCAGCACAGCAGCGTGCGCAACGTGGTGCTGGTCGGCCATTCCGGAGCGGGCAAGACCACGCTGGTGGAGGCGCTGCTGGTAGCGACCGGCACCATCCAGCGGGCGGGCCGGGTGGAGGACGGCACCACGGTCAGCGACTTCGACGATGTCGAGATCAGGCAGCAGCGGTCGGTCAACCTCACGCTCGCGCCCCTGACCCACGCCGGGATCAAGGTCAATCTGCTCGACACGCCCGGGTACGCCGACTTCACCGGCGATCTGCGGGCGGGCCTGCGGGCCGCGGACGCGGCGCTGTTCACCGTCGCGGCGACCGAGGGCGTGGACGGCCTTACCAGGATGCTGTGGGAGGAGTGCGCCGCCGTCGGCATGCCGCGCGCCGTCGTCATCACCAAGATCGACCACCAGCGGGCCGACTTCGACCAGGCCCTGGCCGCCTGCCGCCAGGCGTTCGGCGATAGCGTCGCCCCGCTGTACCTGCCGGTGAGCGACGCGAAGGATGAGGTGAGCGGGCTGATCGGGCTGCTGTCCGGGCGCCTGTTCGACTACTCCAGCGGCACCCGCACCGAGGGTGATCCCGGCCCCGCGGACGCCGGCCGGGTGGAGGAGCTGCGCGGCTCGCTGATCGAGGGGATCATCCAGGAGAGCGAGGATGAGTCCCTCATGGATGCCTACCTCGGCGGCGAGGAGATCGACCCGAAGGGCCTGATCGAGGACCTGGAGAAGGCGGTGGCGCGGGGCAGCTTCTACCCGGTGCTGGCCGCCTCCAGCCCGCACGGCATCGGCATGGCCGAGCTGCTCGAGGTGATGACGCAGGCGTTCCCGGCGCCGGGCGAGCACCCGCCGCCTGCCGTCACGGCGCTGGACGGCAAGGCCGTGACAAACCTCGCCTCCGACCCGGACGGCCCGCTGCTGGCCGAGGTCGTCAAGACCACCGCCGACCCCTACGTGGGCCGGGTCAGCCTGGTCCGGGTGTTCTCCGGCACGCTGCGGCCGGACGTGGCGGTCCACGTGTCCGGGCACGGCCTGGCCGAGCGGGGGCACGCCGACCATGACACCGAGGAGCGGGTGGGCGCGCTCACCTCGCCGCTCGGCAAGCAGCAGCGGCCGGTCCCGGCCTGCCCGGCCGGCGACATCTGCGCCGTCGCGAAGCTGACCAGCGCGGAGACCGGGGACACCCTGTCCAGCAAGGAGCAGCCGCTGCTGATGGAGCCGTGGGCGATGCCGGAGCCGCTGCTGCCGGTGGCGATCACGGCCAAGTCCAAGGCGGACGAGGACAAGCTGTCGCAGTCGCTGGGGCGGATGGTCGCCGAGGACCCGACGCTGCGGCTGGAGATGAACGCCGAGACCCGCCAGCTGGTGCTGTGGTGCATGGGCGAGGCCCACGCCGACCTGCTGCTCGACCGGCTGAGCTCGCGGTACGGGGTCGCGGTGGAGACGACCGGGCTGCGGGTGCCGCTGCGGGAGACGGTCGCGGGCAAGGCCCAGGGGCTGGGCCGCAACGTGAAGCAGACCGGCGGCCACGGCGAGTTCGGGATCGCCCATATCGAGGTGGAGCCGCTCCCGTCCGGCAGCGGGTTGGAGTTCGTTGACAAGATCGTCGGCGGGGTGGTGCCCCGGCAGTTCATCCCCTCGGTGGAAAAGGGCGTCCGCGCGCAGATGGAGCAGGGAGTCGCGGCCGGGTACCCGATGGTGGACATCCGGGTCACGCTGTACGACGGCAAGGCGCACTCGGTGGACTCCTCCGACATGGCTTTCCAGAAGGCGGGCCGGGCCGCGCTCAGGGACGCCGCCGACAAGGCCAAGGTGCTGCTGCTGGAGCCGGTGGACGAGCTGTCGGTGCTGGTGGATGAGGACTACGTGGGCGCGGTCATGTCCGACCTGTCGTCGCGCCGCGGGCGGGTGCTCGGCACCGAGCCGGTGCCTGGCGGGCGGACCCTGGTCAAGGCCGAGGTGCCCGAGCTCGAGATCACCCGTTACGCGATCGACCTGCGGTCCATGTCGCACGGGACGGGCTCGTTCACCCGGTCCTACCTGCGTTACGAGCCGCTGCCCGCGCACCAGGCCGAGAAGGTGATGAGCGCCGCGAAGGAGAAGTAACCGGCTCAGGGCCGGGCCGGGCCATCTGGCTGGCCTGCACCGGCCGGGTCGCCCGGCCCACCTGGCGTTCCCCGCCCGCCCGGCCAGGCGGCTGCGATCATCTCACGGGTCTCGCCCAGCAACTGCGGCATCACCTTGGTGGCGCTGACCACCGGCAGGAAGTTGGTGTCCCCGCCCCACCGGGGCACCACGTGCTGATGCAGGTGCGCGGCGATACCGGCGCCGGCCACGCCGCCCATGTTCATGCCGATGTTGAACCCCTGGGCGCCCGCCGCGGCACGCAGGGCCGTCATCGCGAGCTTGGTGTGCCCGGCCAGCTCGGCGGTCTCGGGCCCGTCGAGCTCGGTGTAGTCGGCTACGTGACGGTAGGGGCAGACCATCAGGTGGCCGGCGTTGTAGGGGTACAGGTTCAGCACCGTGAACACCAGCGCGCCGCGGGCGACGATCAGGCCCTCGGCGTCGCTCAGCTGGGGAATGTGGCAGAACGGGCAGCCCTCGGGCTCGGTCCCGCTGACCTTGTTCTCCCCCTTGATATAGGCCATCCGGTGCGGCATCCACAGCCGCCGGAACCCATCAGGCACACCAGCCCCGTCCTGCGGCACGGCCTGCTCGGGCGCGGGGTAGGGCATGGATGCAGCATAGGGCCCGGCGCTGGCCGGCCCACGCGGGGAGCCCGCGGTCAGACCTGAACGCGGTCGGCCACCGCGGTGACGATCTCGGCGATCGCCTCCTCGACCGGCACGCCGTTCTTCTGCTCGCCATCCCGGTACCGGAACGACACCGCCCCGGCCGCCACGTCGCTGTCCCCGGCCAGCAGCATGTACGGCACCTTCTGGCGCTGCGCGTTGCGGATCTTGCGCTGCATCCGGTCGGCGCTGTCGTCGACCTCCACCCGGATCCCCTTGTCGCGCAGCCTGGCCGCGACCTTCTCCAGGTACGGCACGTGCGTGTCGGCGATCGGGATGCCGGTCACCTGCACCGGCGCCAGCCAGGGCGGGAACGCGCCCGCGTAGTGCTCGGTCAGGATCCCGAAGAACCGCTCGATGGAGCCGAACAGCGCCCGGTGGATCATGATCGGCTCCTGCCGGGAGCCGTCCGGCGCCTGGTATTCCAGGCCGAACCGCTTGGGCTCGTTGTAGTCGAGCTGAATGGTGGACAGCTGCCAGGTGCGCCCGATCGCGTCCTTGGCCTGCACCGAGATCTTCGGCCCGTAGAACGCGGCACCGCCGGGGTCGGCGACCAGCTGCAGGCCGGACCCGGCCGCCGCCTCGGCGAGCATCTCGGTGGCGTGCTCCCAGTCCTCGTCGCTGCCGACGAACTTCTCCTTGGCCTCGTCCCTGGTGGACAGCTCCAGGTAGAAATCGGAAAGCCCGTAGTCGCGGAGCAGGTCGAGCACGAAGGTCAGCAGGCTCTTCAGCTCGGCACCGACCTGGTCGCGGGCGCAGAAGATGTGCGCGTCGTCCATGGTGAGGCCGCGGACCCGGGTCAGGCCGTGCACGACGCCGGACTTCTCGAACCGGTACACGGTGCCGAACTCGAACAGCCGCAGCGGCAGCTCCCGGTAGGACCGCCCGCGGGCCCGGTAGACCAGGATGTGGAACGGGCAGTTCATCGGCTTGAGGTAGTACTCCGCGCCCTCGAGCTGCATGGGCGGGTACATGTTCTCCTTGAACCAGCCGAGATGCCCGGAGGTCTCGAACAGCTCGGCCTTGGTGATGTGCGGGCTGTTCACGAACTCGTAGCCGGCCTGCAGGTGCCGCTGCCGCGAATACTCCTCCATGACCCGGCGGACGGTCCCGCCCTTGGGATGGAACACCGCCAGCCCGCTGCCGATCTCGGCCGGGAACGAGAACAGGTCGAGCTCGGCGCCGAGCTTGCGGTGGTCGCGCCGCTCCGCCTCCGCCAGCAGGTGCAGGTAGTCGTCCTGCGCCTGGCGTGACTCCCAGGCGGTGCCATAGATCCGCTGCAGCTGCGGATTCGCCTCGCTGCCCCGCCAGTACGCGCCGCCGGTGCGCATCAGCTTGAACGCCGGGATATGCCGGGTGGTGGGCAGGTGCGGCCCGCGGCACAGGTCCTTCCAGCACACCGCCCCGGTCGCCGGGTCGAGGTTGTCGTAGATGGTCAGCTCGGGCCCGCCGACCTCGACCGACTCCTCATCGGCGGCGCCGCCCTTCAGGCCGATCAGCTCCAGCTTGTAGGGCTCACCGGCCAGCTCGGAGCGCGCCTGCTCGTCACTGACCACCCGGCGCGAGAACAGCTGGCCTTGCTTGACGATGGCCCGCATCCGCTGCTCGATCGCCTTGAGGTCGTCGGGGCCGAACGGCTTCGGCACGTCGAAGTCGTAGTAGAACCCGTTCTCCACCGGCGGGCCGATGCCCAGCTTCGCCTCGGGGAACAGCTCCTGCACCGCCTGGGCCAGCACGTGCGCGGTGGAGTGCCGCACGATCGCCCGGCCGTCGGGCGAGGTGATGTCGACCGGCTCGACCTCGTCGCCGGCCGCGAGCGGGGTGGCCAGGTCCCGCAGCTCGCCATTGACCCGGACGGCGATCGCCGAGCTGGCCGCGGCCACCGCGCCGGTGGCGTTCGGCATGAGCAGGGTTTCCGCGGTCGTGCCAGCTTCCACCACGTGCTCGCGGCCGGCGAGGGTGATGTGAAGCTGCTGCGCTGACACGGTGACTCCCTGAGGCGGATTGGCGCGGGGCGAAGGCCCCATGATCCGATGCTATCGATGCGCCGCACCACGCGCGCCCGAGTATGTGACCGGCCAGAGGTGTGGGCACGCGGAGAGCGCGGGGTCAGCCGTCGAGCCGCTGGATCCGGCGGGCGGCGGCTGCGTGCCGGGCGAGCACGTCCTGCACCCCGGGCAGCGCCAGCGCGCCGCCGTGGACGATCACCCGCCCGGCCACCACCGTGTGCCGCGCGGACACCGGGCCGCAGCGCAGCCAGGCCTCCACCGGATCGGTCAGCGCCCCGGCGAAGGCGACGCCCTCCTGCGGCCAGCACACCAGGTCCCCGGCGGCGCCGACGGCGAGCTCGCCGATCTCGCCCGCCCGGCCCAGGCAGCCCGCGCCGCCCCTGGTCGCCATGTCGAGCACGTCCCGCGCGGTCATGCCCGCCGGCCCGCGCCGCTGCTTGCCGAGCAGCAGCGCCGCCCGCGCCTCGGTCCACATCGAGGCGCTGTCGGCCGAGGACGAGCCGTCGCAGCCGAGCCCGACCGGGCTGCCCGCCGCCCGCAGCTCGGCCACTGGCGCGAACCCGCCGCCGGCCAGCAGCATGTTCGAGCTGGGGCAGTGGGCCACCCCGACGCCCGCGGCGCCGAGCCGGGCCGCCTCCGCGGGGCTGGGGTAGACGCAGTGCGCCACCCAGGACCGCCCGGTCAGCCAGCCGACCTCCTCGAACTGCTCGACCGGGCGGCGGCCGAAGCGCTCCAGGCAGTAGGAGTCCTCGTCCGGGTCCTCGGCGAGGTGGGTGTGCAGCCGCACGTCGAGGCGCTCGGCGAGCTCGGCGGTGCGCCTCATAAGCTGAGCGCTGACGCTGAACGGTGAGCACGGGGCGAGCGCCACCCGCACCATCGCCCCCCATCCGGGGTCGTGGTGCGCCCGGACCAGGCGCTCGCTGCCGGCCAGCACCTCGTCGTCGTCCTGGACCACCGAGTCGGGCGGCAGCCCGCCGTCCTTGGCCGACAGGGTCATCGAGCCGCGGGTGGGGTGGAACCGCAGCCCCACCTCGCGGGCGGCGGCGATCTCGGCCGACCACAGGTCACCCGCGCCGCGCGGTGCCACGTACAGATGGTCGGTGCTGGTGGTGCAGCCACCGAGGGCCAGCTCGGCCAGCCCGACCCAGGCCGACAGGTACGCGGCCTCCTCGTCCAGTCCCGCCCACAGCGGGTACAGGCCGGTCAGCCACTCGAACAGGGTCCCGCCGGTGGTGGGGCCGTAGGCCCTGGTGAGGTTCTGGTAGATGTGATGGTGGGTGTTGACCAGGCCCGGGGTGACCAGGCAGCCGGAGGCGTCCAGGGTCTGGGCGGCGGCGGGCGGGGGCTCGGCCGCGGCACCGACCCCGCTCACCAGCCCGCCGGTGATGGCCACCCAGCCGCCGGCGAGCTCGCGGCGCTGCGCGTCGCAGGTGGCGACCAGCTTGGCGCCGGTCACCAGCAGATCGGCGGCGGGCGCCCCGCTCACCAGGCGTGCCCCGGGTCGCCGGCCGGCGCGCCGGCCCGCCGCACCGTGCCCTCGATCAGCCCGTAGGGACGGTCGGCGGCGTAGAACACCTCACCCGGGTTGTCCAGGCCGAACGGGGCGAGGTCCACCAGGAAATGGTGCTTGTTCGGGAGCGAGAAGCGGGCCTCGCAGACGCCGGGCACGGCGGCCAGCACCGCCTCCCCCATCGCGTACAGCGTCTGCTGGAGCGACCGGCTGTAGGTGGCGGCGAACGCCTCCGCCAGCGCCGCTCGCGCGCCAGCGAACGCGGCGTCCCACACCTGCCCGGTATCTGCATAACGCCAGTGGCCGCGCACCGCCGTGGCCAGGATGCGGTCCGGCGTGGGCTCCAGCGTGGTGTAGGGGTCGGTCAGGAAGCCCTGGAACTCCGATCCGGACGACTTCAGCAGGACCAGGTCGTCCACCCCGGCCACGGCCTCGGCGGCGCCGCCGTCGCGGGCGTGGGCGCTCGCGACCCGGATCCCGGCCAGCCGCTCGAAGGAGTGCGGGTGGGGCGCGCCGCCCGCGTCGATCCGCTGCCAGCCGTACTGCTCGATCCGCACCTGCGCCCGGTCCACCGCTGGCACGGCGGTGAAGTGCCGGGCCAGCCGCAGGGCGAACTCCTCCACCGGGCTCACGCCGAACCGCCGGGCCAAGGCGTACACGGTGTTCTTCTGCGCGTCGGTGGTCAGCACCTTGGCGTTGTCACCGGCCAGGTAGGCCTCTGCCATGTCGCCGGCCAGGGTGATGGTCACGTTCAGATCGGTGATGCCGTGCTGTGGGCCGCCGCGGTCCACGTGCAGCAGCCGCACCTCCGCCTTGCCGTACTGGGCCGGCCCGAGCACCACGCCTGCCCCGCCGCTCTCACTCCCGCTGGTCATGCGTGCCAGCCTCCTGGTAGATGGCCTAACTCCCCCGGTACACCGAGTACCCGTACGGCGACAGCAGCAACGGCACGTGGTAGTGCTCGCCGGGCCCGGCGGCGAACACGACGGTGATCTCCGGGAAGAACGCCCGCCCGTGCTGGGCCAGCAGGTAGTCCCCGACCGCGAAGACCAGCCGGCAGGACACCGGGCCGGGCGGCTCGAAGGCGGGCAGGTCACCGATCCGCCCGTCGGCGCCGGTGGCCGACCCGCCCAGGCCGCGCCAGCCGCTGCCGTCCCCGGTTTCGAGTGTGACGGGCACGCCCGCGGCGGGGCGCCCGCGCGCGGTGTCGAGGATGTGGGTCGAGACGGTGCTCACGCGGCGGCCAGCCTCCGCAGCCGCAGGGCGTTGATCTTGCCGATCTCGGCCGCGGCCACCTCCAGCTCGGTGGCCGGGTCGTGCGCCATCCGGCGGCGCAGCTCGGCCAGGATGGCGTCCGGCCCGCGGCCGGTGGCGCAGATCAGGAACACGTGCCCGAACCGGTCCTCGTACGCGGCGTTCGCCTCCCGCAGCGCCTCGATCGTCGCGGCGTCGGAGCCGATCCCCGACTGCTCCTGCCGGGACTGCACGGACAGGCCACGCTCCCCGATCCGGGGATGGCCGGCCATGGCCGCCGCCAGTTCGCCCGGCCCGCGGGCGGACCAGGCGGCGCCCGCCACCGCCAGCAGGTCGTCCAGGCTGGCGTAGGGCCGCCCGGCGGCCACCTGCCGTGCCCAGCCCGGCGCGCTGCAGCACCTGAGCAGGGCCCCGACGGCGTCGCCGTCCGGCAGCGCGTTCAGCCGCGCCAGGCCGGGCAGCGCGCGGTCCTGCCCGGGTGATCCCCTGCTTTCCGGCACGCCGCCACCGTAGCGCAGCCCCCGGGGCTCTCATTTGACGGCTTGCTGAAGCATCGGCTTGGCTGCTGCCAGCGACCTTGCCAGCGGGCCGAGGGGCGGGACGGCGTGGCTGACTACGAACTGGCGGTCCGTGCCCGCCGGGTGGTCACCCCCGAGGGGATCCGGCCGGCCACGGTGCTGGTGCGCGGCGGGCGGATCGCCGCCGTCGCCGGGTTCGGTGAGGCCCCCGGTGCCGCCGCCGTCGAGGACCTGCCCGGCCGGCAGGTCCTGCTGCCCGGCCTGGTCGACACCCACGTCCACGTCAACGAGCCGGGCCGCACCGACTGGGAGGGCTTCGCGAGCGCGACCCGGGCGGCCGCCGAGGGCGGGGTCACCGCGCTGATCGACATGCCGCTCAACTGCGTGCCGCCCACGACCACCACCGGCGCGCTGCGCCGCAAGCGGGCAGCCGCCCGCGGCGGCTGGGTGGACGTCGGCTTCTGGGGCGGCGCGGTCCCCGGCAACCTCACGGCGCTGGCCGGGCTGCACCGCGCGGGGGTGTTCGGCTTCAAGGCGTTCCTGACCGACTCCGGGGTGCCGGAGTTCGGCTGCCTGGATCCGGCCGGCCTGGATGCCGCCCTCGCCGCGGTCGCGGAACTGGGCGCGCTGCTCATCGTGCACGCCGAGGACCCCGGCGTGATCGCGGCGGCCCCCCGCCCCGCTGGCCGGTCGTATGCGGGCTTCCTGGCCTCGCGGCCGGCGGCCGCGGAGGACACCGCGATCTCGCGCCTGCTCGCCGCGGCCGGGCGCCACCGCGCCCGGGTGCACGTGCTGCATCTCGCGTCGGCCAGCGCGCTGCCGGTCATCGCGGCGGCGCGGGCGGAGGGGGTCCGGGTCTCGGCCGAGACCTGCCCCCATTACCTGACGTTCTGCGCCGAGCAGGTGCCTGACGGGGCGACGGAGTTCAAGTGCTGCCCGCCGATCCGCGGCTCCGCGCACCGGGAGGGCCTGTGGGGCGGGCTCGCGGACGGCCTGATCGACGCGGTGGTGTCCGACCATTCGCCCTGCCCGCCCGGCCTGAAGCAGCGGGACTCCGGTGATTTCGGCGCGGCGTGGGGCGGGATCTCCTCGCTCCAGCTCGGGCTGCCCGCGGTGTGGACGCAGGCACGCCAGCGCGGCCACAGCCTCGCCGACGTGGCGCGGTGGATGGCCGCCGGGCCGGCCGCGCTGGCCGGCCTGGCGGGCAAGGGCGTGATCGCCGCGGGCTACGACGCCGATCTGGTGGCGTTCGACGACACGGCGCCGTTCACCGTCGACCCCGCCCGGCTGCGCCACCGGCATCCGCTGACCCCTTATGCTGGCCGGACGCTCACCGGGGTGGTGCGCCGCACCTGGCTCCGCGGCCAGCTGGCCGGCACGGCCCCGGCCGGGCGGCTGATGACCCGGGAGGCCGATGGCCGGCCTGCTGACGGTCCGGGGAGCCGATGATCCGCACGACTGATGGCCGCACGACTCGTGGCCGGGGCGCAGAGCGGGGCGCACCGGGTGGCTGAGCCGGACGCGCCGGTGAACCTGGCCTCCCGCGCGCTCGGCGCGAGCGTGGCCGCGGCCAGCGACGAGTTCTTCGGCGAGAAAGAGAACCTGCTGCGGCCCGAGCCGCCTGCCCACCGCCCGCGTACCTTCGGGCACAAGGGCCAGCTGGTGGACGGGTGGGAGACCCGGCGGCGGCGCGGGCCGGGCCACGACTACGCGCTGATCCGGCTCGGCGCGCCGGGCGTCATCAGCGCTGTGGTGGTGGACACCGCCCACTTCACCGGCAACTTCCCGGCCGAATGCTCGGTGGAGGCATGTGCCGCCGAGGGTTACCCGGCCCCGGCGGACCTGCTGGGCCACTCGGCCAGCTGGGTGGAGATCGTGCCGCGCAGCCCGCTGGCCGGCGACACCGGGAACCGCTTCACGGTGGCCGACGGCCAGCGGTTCACGCATGTGCGGCTCACCATCTACCCCGACGGCGGGGTGGCCAGGCTGCGGGTGGAGGGCGAGGTGGTGCCCGACCCCCGGCCGCTGGCCGGGCTGCCGCTCGATCTGGTGGCGCTGGAGAACGGCGGCATCGTGGAGGCGGCGAGCGACCGGTTCTACTCCGCCCCGGAGAACATGATCGGCCCCGGCCGGGCGGGCGGGATGGGCGACGGCTGGGAGACCCGCCGGCGGCGGGACGCCGGCCACGACTGGGTGCTGTTCCGGCTGGCCGCGGCGGGCCGGATCAGCCAGGCGGTGGTGGACACCTCGTGTTTCCTCGGCAACGCGCCGGCCTCCGCCGCCGTGCGTGCCTGCGACGCCACCGCGGCCGGCCTGGAGGAGGTGGAGTGGTTCGACGTGCTGCCCCCGGTGCCGCTGCAGCCCGACACCCGGCACGTCTTCCGCGCCCAGCCCGCTGGCACGGCCCCGGCCACCCACGTCCGGCTGGAGATCCACCCGGACGGCGGGCTCGCCAGGCTGCGGCTGTTCGGCGAGCTGACGGCCGAGGGGCGGGCGCGGCTGGGCCTGCGCTGGTTCGACCGGCTGCCCACCGATCACGCGCTGGCCGTGCTGGGCGGCGAATGCGGGCTGGTGGGCCCGCTGGCCGCCGAGCTGGCGGGCCGCCGCCCGTACGGGCTGCCCGCCCACCTGAAGTGGCTGCTCACCAGCGGTGAGCTCCCCAGCCTGGGCGCCGCCGCCGACCAGGTACGCGCCCTGATCCTCGGCTGAGCGCCGCTGGGACCCAGCCCGGCCGCTGGCGGCGCCGGGCCGCCGCTCCGCCGCTGGCGCGGCAACACGCCGGCTGGCCGTCGGGCCGCCGCCGTGGCGCCATCGGTGCAGATGGGTTCTACTGTCCCTCATGGAGTTCTTCCGGCCCTCGACCTGGGCGGACGCGCTCGCCATCAGGGCCGCCCACCCGCAGGCGCTGCCGATCGCCGGCGGGACGGACGTGATGGTCGACATCAACTTCGACCGGGTGCGGCCGGCCGGGCTGCTCGACCTGACCGGGGTCCGCGAGCTGGCCGAATGGTCGGCCGACGACGGGGTCATCACGCTCGGGGCGGCCATGCCGTACGCCCGGGTGATCACCGAGCTGGGCGGCCGCCTGCCCGGGCTCGCGCTGGCGTCGCGCACCGTCGGCTCGCCGCAGATCCGCAACCGCGGCACGGTGGGCGGCAACCTCGGCTCCGCGTCGCCCGCGGGCGACGCCCATCCCCCGCTGCTGGCCTGCGACACGGTGGTCGAGGCCGCGTCGGTGCGGGGGGTCAGGCGCATCCCCATCCGCGAGTTCTTCACCGGGGTGAAGCGCTCGGCCCTGGCGCCGGACGAGCTGATCGCCGCGGTCCGCGTGCCCGCCGCGGCGGGCCCGCAGCAGTTCGCGAAGGTGGGCGTGCGCAACGCGATGGTCATCGCGGTGTCGTCGTTCGCGATCGCCCTGCACCCGGAGCGCGGCCGGGTGGGCACCGGGCTCGGCTCGGCCGCTCCCACCCCGCGCCCGGCCGTGGCGGCCGAGGACTTCCTCGGCGCGGAGCTGGCCGAGCGCGGGCTGTGGGACTCGCGGGGGCCGCTGCCGGAGGCCGCCGTGCGCCGTTTCGGTGAGCTCGTGGCGCAGGCGGCGGCGCCCATCGACGACGTGCGGGGCAGCGCGGCCTACCGGCGCCATTCGCTCGCGGTGATGGCCAGGCGGACCCTGGCGTGGGCCTGGCGGTCCTACCAGCAGGAGGCCCGGCAATGCGCGTGAGCTGCACGGTCAACGGCGCGCCCGCGGTCGCCGACGACGTGTGGGAGGGCGAGTCGCTGCTGTTCGTGCTCAGGGAGCGGCTCGGCCTGCCCGGCTCGAAGAACGCCTGCGAGCAGGGCGAGTGCGGGTCGTGCACGGTGTACCTGGACGGCGTGGTCGTGTGCGCCTGCCTGGTCGCGGCCGGCCAGGCCCAGGGACGGGACGTGCGCACGGTGGAAGGGATCGCGGACGGCGGCGCGCTCGGCGCGGTCCAGCAGGCATTCATCGACGCGGGCGCGGTCCAGTGCGGGTTCTGCACGCCGGGTCTGATCGTGACCACGGACGACCTGCTGC
>Ga0335081_10011009_pt1 | contig 14633 bp, 14 predicted proteins | sample Lox_Sample_35_FD_206713 | JGI IMG/M metagenome (GOLD analysis project Ga0335081, IMG submission 206713) | Soil microbial communities from Loxahatchee National Wildlife Refuge, Florida, United States - Lox_Sample_3.5 | ecosystem: Environmental > Terrestrial > Soil > Wetlands | place: USA... | reverse complement strand
ACCTGATCGTAATTCAGGATGAACTGGATTTTCCGCTTGGCACGCTGCGGGTTCACACGCGGCGCAGTTCGGCGGGGCACAACGGGATCGAGTCGATCATCGGGGCGCTCGGTACGCAGGATTTCCTGAGGATACGGATCGGGGTGGCTCCGGAACGGAAAGTTGGAGACGGAGCTGAGTATCTGCTGGCTCCGATGAAGAAGAAAGAGCTCGAAGTTCTTGACACGATGCTCGACAAGGCTGAAGAAGCGGTCAAAGTGATTTTGAAAGATGGTCCGGCGGCGGCAATGAACCGGTTCAACCGGAAAGAGCCGGACGAACAAAAAGATTAGCCACGGATTGGCACTGATTCACACGGATCAGGAAGAAGTTCTGTTTATCCGCGACAATCCGCCAAGATCCGTGGCCAAGGTTTGGAGAACAAATGAATCGTACTTATGAGCTGATGTTTATCGTCCGGCCGGATATGACGGACGAGGATCTGGACAAATTGATTTCGACACTGCAATCGTCGGTGACGACCGGCGGAACTGTGGTAAAGGTCGAAAAGATGGGCAAGCGGCGTCTGGCTTATGCCGTGCGGCGCTTCCATGACGGCATCTACGTGCTGATGGTTGTCGAGGGCGGAGGGGCGATCATTCACGAACTGGAACGCCGTCTCCGCGTCACCGAGCCGGTGATCAAGTTCCTGACCGTTCGCGTCGACGAGGAGCAGAAGCGACTCGACAAGATCAAGAAGCTTCGCGAAGCGCGGAAGAAGGTCAGCGCGCAGCCCGCGGCGACAACGGAAGGCGCGGCGGTTCCGGCGGCCGAAGCTCCGGCGAGCGCGTAGAAACAAGGGGCTCGGGATCAGGGACCAGGGATCAGGTCTCTCTCGATCAAGCGTATTGCTAGCCTCTGTTCCCTGATCCCTGGCCCCTTGCATGGGGCTGAAAAGAATTCTGAGGAGCAAAAGCAATGGCAGACGAGACGAAAGCATCAGAGCAACAATCGGCACCACGACCGGAAGGTGGTGGTCGTCCGGGCGGAGATCGTCCGCGATTTGGCGGTGGGCGCGGACCGGGCGGACCTCCACGCGAGGGTGGTCCCCGGAAGTTTTTCCGACGGAAAAAGGTATGCAAGTTCTGCACCGAGAAGATTGAAGACATCAACTACAAGGATTATCGACTGCTCGGCCAATTTGTGGCCGAGAGCGGGAAGATTGTGCCGCGGCGCCTGACAGGCGTGTGCGCTCCGCATCAGCACCGGTTGTCGGCGGCGATCAAGCAGGCGCGGAACATCGCGCTGCTGCCGTTTGCAGGCCGGGCCAGCTAGAGCATTGGCCACGGATTAGCACGGATTCTCACGGATAAGGATTTTTGAATAATTGATTTATCCGTGTTGATCCGCGTAAATCGCTGGGAACGAATTTGACTTTGATTGGAGCCATCATGGAAGTCATTCTGAAGGAAGACGTAGCGAAATTGGGATCGCGGGGCGACGTGGTGAAGGTCGCCGAGGGATATGGGCGGAACTATCTTCTGCCGCGTAAGCTGGCCATTCAGGCCAATGAGAGCAATAAGGCCGTCATCGCGCAGATGAAGGCCGCCGCCGTGCGCCGTTCGGCCAAGGAAAAGGCCCAGGCCGAGGAACTGGCGAAGCAGTTCGAGGGAGTCTCGGTGTCGTTCACGCGCAAGTCGGGCGAGCACGATCAGCTGTTCGGATCGGTAACCTCGGGAGATCTGGCGGACGCGCTGGCCAAGAAGAGCTTCAACGTTGACCGGCGAAAGATTCAGCCGCATGAGCCCCTGAAGACCTTGGGCGAGTTCACGGTCCCAGTGAAGCTGCACAAGGATGTGACCGCGCACCTGAAGGTCATCATCGAGAAGGAAGCGACCGAAGAGTAGGAGTTCCCTGTAGAGAAGTTGCTTGCTGAAATGCTGTTAGGAGACGGGGCAAGCTACGCCTCTGCACGCTGCACCAGATTTAAGGCACTTCCCGTGCCAAACCGGCGGCCCCTACTCTGGGCCGCTGTTGTGTTTTACTACTAAATCTTTGGGAGACAAGCATCTAGACTCTCCCAAAAATCTCTCTGAAGCCTATAATTTCTGCTCACGGTTCTGCTGGGTCTCCGTCTATTCCTGTGCAAGCCCGGAATGACATCAAGAAAACCGGGCTGGTAGAGGATACGACGCAAAAATGCCGGCCGGTGTATGGGCAGTACCATTTACGGTTGGCGGACGGGCCCACTCGAGAGAGAGTGAGTTAAAACGGAGAGTCAGCAGTCGCGAAATCAGCCAGAACCGATTTCGAGCAACCGAACCTCGGGAAGACCAGGACCCCGCGCGGGGCCGCATGGCTGGGCTAGATCGTCAAACGCAAGATCGCCGCATCGATGACACGGTGCTGATTCGCGAGGCGCAGCGGGGCAACCGCGCCGCGTTTGAGGAACTCGTGCGCCATTATGATCAGGCCGTGCTGCGGCTGGCGTTACACCTCACCGGAACTGAACACGACGCCCAGGACGTGTATCAGGACGCTTTTCTGAAGGCGTACAAGAATATCGGCAGCTTCCGGTTTGAGTGTTCCTTCTACACATGGATTTACCGGATCGTGACCAACTTGTGTCTCGATCACCTGCGCAAAAAGAACGTGCGCAAGGAAGATGCTCCGGTCGCGAAAGATGCCGACGGCGGTGAGTACGACCTGCTCGATCAGGTGGCGGATGGCCGGGCGGGGGCGAATCCGGAAAAAGATTTGATGCGGCGCCAGCTTGGAGCTCGGATCGCCGGCGCGCTCGAAAAACTGACTCCGCGAGAGCGGATGGTGTTTGAGCTGAAGCATTATCACGGGCTGAAGCTGAGGACCGTGGGCGAGATTTTGCATACGACGGAAGAGACCGCCAAGAACACGCTCTTCCGAGCCACGCAGAAGTTGCGCGGGGCGCTGGCGGATATGAGATAGCGGTGTCGTGAGTCTCGAGTCGCGAGCTGTGAATCAACCTCGCAACTCAGGACTCGGGGCTGAGGACTGAGGCAACTATGAAGTGTGAATGGGTACGAGAAAATATCGTGCTTCACGTTTATGGCGAACTGGCGGATGACGCTCGCCATGAACTGGAGCAGCACGTGGCCCGCTGTGCGGACTGCGCGGCCGAACTGAAGGCGGAGCAGGATTTTCACGAGCTGCTGTCACAGGATCGCGTCGCTGATCCGACGCCGAATCTATTGGCCTCTTCGCGCATGCGCCTGCAGGAAGTGCTCGAAACAGCACAGCAGGGCAGCTTCTGGAGTCGGCTGGCGTTCGATCCGGCGAACTGGCTGCGGCAGGTGCGGTTCTCGCCAGCGCTGGCCTCGGCGATTCTGATTGTCGGCTTCGCGGGCGGAATTGGCACCGCCTATAGAGTGATCCCACGCGGGCCGCAAGGACCGATTGCAGGACCGGCTCCGCAACAGCAGCAGGAAACTTCCATCGCGGGCATCGATTCCATCACTCCAGTCCCAGGCACCGATCAGGTCACGATCAAATACAACACGCTCTCCACGCAGGAAAAACAGGGATCGCTGAACAACCAGGAAATCCAGCAACTGCTGCTCTACGCGGCCCGGAACTACAACAACTCGGGCGTGCGTGTAGACTCCGTCGACCTGCTCGCGCAAAACTCGGGCGATCTGCAGGTGCGCGAGGCGCTGATTTACGCGCTGCAGAACGATACGAATCCCGGCGTGCGCCTGAAGTCGCTGACCGCGCTAGGGAATTACGTGAAGACCGATACGAACGTTCGCGATGCCGTGCTACGGGCGCTGGTCAACGATACGAATTCCGGAGTGCGCATTGAAGCGCTGCGGCTGCTTGAGCCGGTGAAAGCCGATGGCAGCGTGCGCGGCGTGCTGATGGCTCTGGCCTCAAAGGATCAGAGCACGTATATCAAGTCGCAGGCGCGAACCATGCTGGCGCAGTTGCCCGAGATTGATTAGCAGATTTTTCCGGGGAAGAAGAGAGAGGTGTGAACTTGAAACGCGCGCTACAAATCGTCGGGTTGGCCGGTGTGCTGGCCCTGCTCGCGCCAGTGTTGGAGGCGCAGGAAACACATATTTCCCACGACGACGGAAACTGGACCCAGGAAGTTACAGGTTCGCTGGGTGCGGTGAAGACTCTCAGAGTCAAAGTCGATATGGGTTCGGTAGTTATACACGGATGGCAACAGCAAGGGATCAGCTACGTAGTTCATACGCGATTCGGCAATAGTTCGGAGCAAGAGGCCCGCCGTCAGTTCGATCAGTTCAAAGTGACCGCCTATGTAAAGGGTGATACTGCCTGGATCGTTGGCGATTGGCAGGGCGGAAGGCGTCCACATCATTTTTCGGGCGAGTTCAATATCAACGTTCCTCGAGAAATCGCACTCGTGAAACTCGAAACAGACGGTGGAAACGTCGAAACGACGGGCATCAGCGGGCGTCTGGAGGCGGAGAGCGGCGGCGGCAATGTGCGGCTCGACGATATCGGCGGCGGTGTCAGCGCTGAAACTGGGGGCGGATCCATCGACGTCGGAACGGTCAGCGGCGACCTGGCTCTGCATACCGGCGGAGGCGGTATTGAGATTCACCATGCGAACGGAAAGATCTCGGCGGAAACGGGCGGCGGGGTCGTTCGCATCGACTCCGGTGGACAGGGCGCTATCGTAGAAACCGGTGGCGGCAGCGTTGAAGTCCGGCAGTGTTCGGGAATTGTCAAGGTTTCAACCGGCGGCGGCAGCATCGATCTGAGCGATCTCGGCGGTCCGGCGGATATTGAAACTGGCGGCGGTAGCATCCATCTGACCTCTGCCAAAGGGCACGTCCACGCCGAGACCGGGGGTGGAGGGATCGAATTGTACGGAGTTCCCTCCGCAAACGCCGAGACGGGCGCCGGCGGAATTACGGTGAAGATCGTGAATACAGGCGGGGAGCGCCACAATTCGGATCTGGAAACCGGTGTCGGCGACATCACGGTGTATATTGCGTCCGATGTGGCGATCAATGTTCGCGCCAGTGTCGACATGGGCAACGGCCACAAGATCACATCGGATTTCCCGGACATTCATGTCAATAGCGAGGGCGACCAGTGGAGCAAGTCGCTGACTGCGGATGGATCGTTGAACGGCGGCGGACCGCTGTTGAAGGTGCACACCTCCAGCGGCAATATCTGCCTCAAGCGGGCAAGCCGGTAGAGTGGCTTTTGAACGGTTGTCTTAATCTCGTTTGAAGAGCAGTTCGTTAACGACGGCATCGGACTGCGCTAGTAACTACTCTCAGAAGTTCGGTGGAGGTAACCGCTATGCGTACACACGTTTGGTCGCTAATTCCGTTGTTGCCGTTGCTCGTGGGAGTCTCCTTTGCGGCGCAGAATTACGCGGTCGACTCGCCAGGTCAGCCTTGGGTGTTTTCGAGCGAGGACGGAGGCACCGGTTCTTATCTTGGAGTTGATATCGCCGATGTCACTGCAGAACGGCTCGGCGTATTGAAGCTGAAAGAAGAAAAAGGCGTCGAGGTCACCATGGTCGATCAGGATGCCCCGGCAGGCAAGGCGGGAATCAAGGAGCACGACGTCATCCTGTCGATGAACGGGACGGCCATCGAGAGCGGCGCGCAGCTGCGGCGGATGATCCACGAAACACCCGCGGGACGTGTGATTACTCTCGGACTAAGCCGGGACGGTCAGCCGATGACAGTTAAGCTGCAATTGGCCGATAAACACAATGAGTTCGCATTTACGGGGCCGAGTCCGAACATCCATGTGAACATTCCTGACATTCATATTCCAGATATCGATATTCCTTCTATCAATATGGTGGTAGTGACGTCTTCCGCGCGCAGCGGCCTGATGGTGGAGAACATCACGCCACAGCTGGGCGAGTTCTTCGGAGTGAAGAACGGAAATGGCGTGCTGGTGCGTTCGGTCGAGAAGGGCAGCCGGGCGGAGCGTGCCGGATTTCATGCTGGAGACGTAGTGGTGAAGGTCAACGGTCAGCCGATCCACGACACCAGCGATTTCTCGCATGCCGTGCGCTCGCGCAACGGGAACTCGGTCAATGTTGCGGTGATGCGCGATAAGAAAGAACAGAGTCTGACCCTGTCGCTGCCAACGCACAAAGACTCCAGCGACGTCTACGAAGAAGAGAGTTTCTCCAGTCAACCGTGGGCGGAAGCCCAATCTGCCTTGGAAGTGAGCAGGGCGGAAATGCAGAACGAGATCGCGAAGCTCAGGCCCGAAATTGAGTTGGCTGAGCAGAACTCACGCAAAGCGGCGGAACAGGCGCGGGAAGAGTTACGCCGCGAGGAGAAGGAGTTCCGGCAGCAAACCGAGAAGCAAAGGGAGCAGATGCGAAAGGACATGCAGCAGCTTCGTCGAGACCTAACGCACATGCGGGGAGACTGGCTCTAAGTTTTAGCGGCCCGTTGCTGCCACCTGCGCGGCAGAGGCAAGAACGACGCGGTTACGCCCAGTCTGTTTTGCGGAGTAAAGGCCGCTGTCGGCCGCCCGAACCATCTCATCACGAGTCTTGCCGTGGGTAGGGAACGCGGCTACTCCGGCGCTGATTGTGACTCTTCGCGGGACTCCGGGAAACTGCCATTCAGATACGAGGCGGCGCAACTTTTCTGCGATCGTGACAGCCTGTTGTTCATTCGTCTGAGTCAGTAGAATGGCGAATTCTTCTCCGCCGTACCGGCATACCACGTCAATTTTTCGGAGTTGCTGGTGAAACAGCGACGAGACCTGCCGCAACACTTCATCGCCCAGCAAGTGCCCAAATTCGTCGTTCAGCTGCTTGAACTGGTCGATATCGGCCATGATGACGGCCATACCGGTTCCATAGCGGCGGGCGCGCTCGATTTCCTCCATGATGCGCAATTCAAAGAAGCGGCGGTTGAAGATGCCGGTCAATCCGTCGAGGTAGGCAAGTTGCTTGACGCGGTCGACATAATGCGCGTTCTGGATGGAGTTGGCGCAGATGTCGGCCACCGATTCCAGCGATTGCAGTTCATTCTCGCGAAAAGCGTTGCGCCTGGAACTGTGCAGCGTCAGTACTCCGTGAGTCTGGCCGAACGAAATAAGCGGAATGCTCATGCGCGAGAGGGATTCCTTGAACAGGCGCACCGAGTCGGGAATCGTGCTGAGGTCTCTTTCGATGACCGTGCTGCTACTTTCGATCACTTCAGACCACGGCGGCTGACTGGCGGGGAAGCGTCCCGCCATCTGGAAGCATGGCGTAAGCGAGCCATGGTGCGCACGCAGGACCAATTCTTCTTCCTCGCGCAAGCAGAGCGACACATGAGATACCTGAAATGCCTGCTGAATCACGGAACAGGCGCGGGCGAGCAGGTCTTCCAATTCCATGACGGCAGTGCTCTGCTGGGCAATCGTGTTGATCGCCTGCAGTTGACGAGCCCGTGCCCGCTCCAACGAGTAAAGGCGAGCGTTCTGGAGGGCCAGCGAAGCTTGAGTAGAGAAGAGCCGTAGCAATTCGATCGTCTCTTCATCGAAATGATCGAGCCGGTCGCTCTGGCAATCGAGGACGCCGAAGACCTCATCGCGCACCAGAAGGGGAATTGCCAGTTCTGATCGGGTGGACTCGGCGGCGCAGATATATCGAGGATCGCGTTTTACGTCGGGTGCGTAAACGGGTTTCTTGGTCGAGACCGCTGTTCCGGTCAAGCCATCGTGCATTCCGAGCAAAATCTGGTCCTTGCCCGAATCCCATCCAATCTGCGACCGGACACACAACTGCTGCGCCTCCTTGTCGAGCAACAAGATGGCGACATTCCGCAGATGAAAATAATCGCGGACGATCGCCAGGATGCGCTGTAAGACCTCGTCGGAATCAAAGGTCGACAGTACGGCCTGGCCCGCTTCATATAGGACCGCGATTTTCGGCATTCTTCCGGATTCTATCGCCGGGTGTGGTAACCACCGAGGTTCCGAAAGTAACTGAAGTTGGTCCGATATCGCGGTTAGCGCCACTTCCTGGCGGTTCGAATCAGGCCGTAAGCTACCAGGCAGAACCAAAAATCGATGAGCGTGCCCAGGTCGATCCGATACGGATGGTGCCGTGCAATCGGCGGCAAAGAAGGCACAAGGAGGAAGTAAACGATATTGCCCAGAATGATCGCCAGCAGCGCCTGGAGGAAGTTCATCAGCACCGATGGTTTAGACACCGCGACGCACCTCGCAGGTTGAGGATGTCTCGACTCGGTTCGGACATAGGGGAGCAGACGATCTTTTCATGTCGTACGAGCAGCCCTTGCCGCGCTCCTGCTATTCTTTGCTACTGCTATTTTTTCGGTGCTACATCCTTTCTGATGTTTCGAAAGGATGAGATTCAAAAGACTTTCGCCGATGCTTGAACTCTCCACCCCGGTTCAGTTCGTGAAAGGCGTCGGTCCGCGGATCGCCGAGGCGCTTGCCGGCAAGGGAATCCATACTGTCGGAGACCTGCTCCATTATCTTCCTTTTCGTTACGAAGACCGACTGAATCCACGCGGGATCGCGGAGTTGCGGCCGGGCGAAATGGCCACTGTAGTCGGCGAGGTGCGAAATTCAGGGTTGTTTCGCACCCGGAGCATGCCGATTTTTCAGCTGACCGTCGGGCAAGGCCGTTCGAGGCTGCGTTGTCTCTGGTTCAACGCAACATACTTGCAGGACAAGTTCCAGCCCGGCCAGATGATTGCGTTGTATGGCAAGGTTGAGGAGGATCAGCGTACGCGGGAGTTGCAGATCATTCAGCCGCAGTATGAGGTTCTGGGCGACGGGAGTAGCGATGCGGCGGAGAAAAAAGCCGCGGAATCACTGGAGATCGGTCGCATCGTCCCCATTTATGAAGCGACTGGACGGTTGACGGCGAAGTGGTTTCGGAAAATCATACGGACGGCGCTTGAGAATCTGACGCCTGATCTTCCAGACCCGATTCCTGCCGCTGTACGCGCGCACTTGGGGTTGGTTTCGCCGCGAGCGGCTTTTTGGAATGTCCACTGGCCCGAACCAGGCGAAAGCTTTCAGGATCTGCAATCGTTCCGGACAGCCGCGCACATCCGCATGATTTTTGACGAGCTCTTTTTCGTTGAACTCGGGCTCGAATTGAAACGGCGACAGCAGAAAGCGCAAACCGGTATTGCATTTCGGCTGGATCAAGGCGTGCGGGCGGCAATCAAAAAACTTCTGCCATTCCATCCCACGGCGACCCAGAAGCGAGTGCTGAAGGAAATTGCTGCGGATATGGAAAAACCTTATCCGATGCGACGTTTGCTGCAGGGAGACGTAGGCTCAGGGAAAACGATTGTGGCGTTCGAAGCGGCAATCATCGCGATTGAAAACGGCTGCCAGGTGGCGCTGATGGCGCCGACGGAGATTCTGGCGCAACAGCACTATTTCTCGGCCCGGCGGATTCTCGAAAATGCCGGCTACCGGATCGTCCTGCTGACGGGTTCGCTCGAGACGGACCGCAAGCGCGAGATTCGACGGCATATTTCTCAAGGCAGTGCTCAACTGGTCATTGGGACCCACGCCCTGCTCGAAGAGAAGGTCGAGTTCTCGAAACTCGGGCTAGTGATTGTCGACGAGCAGCATCGGTTCGGAGTGATGCAGCGGCTAAAGCTCATGAAGAAAAGTTCCGAAAGCGACGAGGCAGACATGGATGCCCGTCCACGCAACGAGCCTGCGGAGCCTGACGTGCTGGTGATGACCGCCACGCCGATTCCTCGCACTTTGGCTCTGACTCTCTACGGCGATCTCGATCTGAGCGTGCTGGACGAGCTGCCGCCGGGACGCACTCCGATCGTGACCAAATGCGTTTCCGACGACCAGTCGCCGAAGGTCTGGGAGTTTGTCCGAAAACAGGTCGCAGCGGGACATCAGGTCTACGTCGTTTATCCCGTCATTGCCGAGAACGAAGAGAGCGAGTTGAAGGCGGCGATCAAAATGTACCGCGAACTGAGCGGGCACGTATTCGCGGATCTGAAAGTTGGGTTACTCCATGGCAGGCTTGATGCCGAACTCAAAGATCAGGTCATGCGGATGTTCCAAAAGGGCGAACTGCAGATTCTGGTAGCGACCACGGTCATTGAAGTAGGTGTCGATGTGCCGAATGCAACGGTTATGGTGATCGAGCACGCCGAACGATTTGGGCTGGCGCAACTCCATCAGTTGCGCGGCAGGATCGGACGAGGGGCGGCCAAGTCCTACTGCATTCTGATGACAGGCGGCAAAGTTTCGGAGGAGGGGCAGAAACGGCTGGATGCGATGGTTCGGACGAACGACGGATTCAAGATCGCGGAACTGGACCTGGAATTGCGCGGTCCGGGCGAATTCTTCGGCACGCGCCAAGCCGGGCTGCCAAGCTTTCGCGTAGCAAACATCATCCGGGACGGGCAGCTGTTGGAGGCGGCGAAGCACGAGGCGGCGGGAGTTCTCGCCGGGCCGAACTCGGAGATTTCCTCGGAAGAGATCAGCCGGGCGCTGGTGCACATGCGGGCGCGGTGGCAGCATACGTATGGACTGGTGGAAGTCGGCTGATCTCGGCGCTCGCCTGCCTGCTAGTTCAAATGTTTTGTCAGAAGCTTGTCCGGTGTTTGCATCCCTGAAAAATCGTGGAACTTTTCCCTTTCCTCGAGTGAAGACAAAATGAGAGGCCGGCATCCAACGTATCGGATCGCGTTACATGGAGAATCTGGAAAACTGTTCGGATCCTGATCTGCTGCGGCGGGCGATGGCCGGCGACGAGAGCGCTTTTGTTGCGCTCTACGACAGGCTGAAGAACGGAATTTTCCGATACGCGTTCTATATGACCAATTCGCGATCAGCGGCCGACGAAATCACACAAGAGGTATTCATCGCGCTCATGAAAGACGGCGGGAGTTATCGGGAAGCCCGAGGCGATGTCGGAGCATTTGCCTTTGGCATCGCGCGCAATTACGTGCGTCGAATCGAACGGCGCGAGCGGCCTTATCGGCCTCTGCAGGAAGAGGATGGATCAGAGGAAGTGCCGCGTAGATTTGATTTCCCGGCAGACACTCTCATCGGACAATTGATTCAGAGTGAACGAACGCGGCAGGTCCAAGGTGCGATTGCCACTCTGCCGGATCATTATCGGCAGACCGTCGTGCTCTGTGATCTTTGTGAATTGTCGTACGAAGAAGCGGCTTCGCGGCTCGGATGCGCGGTGGGAACGATCCGCTCGCGCTTGAGCAGAGCGCACGCTCTGCTCGCGCAGAAGTTGAAACCACTGCAGGACCGGCCATCAGGGGTGCAAGCGACGGGAACTGAAGGATGTCTGATATGAACTGCAAGCAACTGCTTTCGTACGCGCAAGAGCATCCAGGGGCTGACCCATCGTCCCGGTTTGAGAAGGCGGAGATTTCCTCGCATCTGGCCGCGTGCACCGAATGCGCCAGAGTCATGAAAGAGCATCAGCAGGTCGCGGAGACTTTGCAGTTGGTTCAAGATCCGGACTGTAAGCCCCCGATGGCGCTGGATGCGGCGGTGATCGCGAATTATCGCCGGCAGATGTCGGAGTCGAAACGGGCGATTCCGCTGGTCTCTACCCGGGACTTTCGTCCGCTGGCGATTCTCGCCTGGAGCGTAGCGGCAGCCGCGCTCGTTTTCGCAGCAATTCTGTTCTTTCACCCGCGACGAGAAATCACAAAGATTGCGGTGCCCCCATCGGAGATACGCACTCGATCTCGACCCGGCCAAATTGCTCAGAAACCGGCAACTACGAAAGACGCAACGGTGCAGACGAGAACCGTTGCAGCACGAAACAAAAGTAGCCGTCGCTCAGCCTCGTCCGAGCCGCGGGACCTTCCACAGGAGGCATTTCGCAGCCTGATGTACTGCGATGAGTTGAGTTGTTCCGACGCCATGGAGATGATTCGGCTGCAACTTCCTGCCTCGTTTGTGACGCGGCCGATGCCCGGACTGGCGCCCGCAAATGGAGTGGTAACCGCCGACGTTCTCGTTGGACCGGATGGGATTGCCCGCGGCATTCGGATTGAAGAATGAAATTTAGATTTCCAGAAGCAAGGGAGGAAAACATAATGCGATTAACACAAATTCTTGCTGTCGCAGCAACGGTGATGGTGGGTTCGGCTCTCATAGCACAGGTCGCCCCCGATCCAGAATTGATGCTCAATGGCGGACCGCCCATGCAAATGAGAACGGGTTCCATGTCCATGCGGGTTGAAACAATGGATGCTGCGCCCGTCAAGGGCGCTCCTTTCTGTGCCACAGTTTCAACCGAGCATACGCAGAATCTGTCAGATGGAAACCGTATCCACACCACGGACAGTTCCACGTTGTGCCGCGATAGCGAAGGGCGTACGCGCCGCGAGGCCAGCCTGAACCTAATGGGCGCTGCGGCCCAGGCATCCACGCCAAAGTTGGTCACGATTGTGGATCCGGTGGCGGGCGTTCGCTACATCCTCGACGCCGCCGATAAAATCGCGCACAAGATGTCTCTCAAGACTTTCGGCCCTGATGGTCCACCGCCGGATGGGCCCATTGGGCCGCGCAAAGGCGATCGAGTCATGATTGTTCAGGATTCTGGCGGATCCGGCCCCAACCTTTTCTTCAAGGACATCGAAATCAATAAGGCCGGGCCAGATTCCAGCAACCCGCCCGCTACCGAGAACCTCGGAGACCAGACGATCAATGGCATTCACGCAACGGGTTCGCGAGTGACGACGACGATTCCGGCAGGAAAAATGGGGAATGAGAAGCCGATCATCGTGACATCCGAACGCTGGTACTCGCCTGAGTTGCAAGCGACCGTGATGACGAAGCACAACGATCCGTGGTCCGGAGAACTGAAGACTGAATTCACCAATGTGAATACGGCAGAGCCGGATGCCTCTCTGTTCACTGTTCCATCCGATTACAAAGTCATCGACGACAAGGAAGGGCCGATGAGGCTGCAATTCAAGGAGCAGTTGCCTCCTCCGCCGCCACCACAGTAAATCGAAGCACGAAAGCAGGCTCATGGAACGCCGGTTCTGGGAGCATCCTTAGGCCGGCGTTCTCGTCGTTATTGCGATTGAACTGATAAAATCGAAGGGATGGCAGGCGCTTCGCAACTCATCCAGATTGAACTTGGTGCTCCGGTGAGGGCTCCGAAACCGCGATGGCTTCGGGCGAAAGCTCCCGTTGGGGACAATTTCCATAATTTGAAGAAACTCGCCCGTGGCTTGGGATTGCACACGGTCTGCGAGTCGGCGCAGTGCCCCAACATCGGCGAGTGCTGGAACCACAAAACCGCGACTTTCATGCTGCTCGGCGACATCTGCACGCGGCGCTGCGGTTTTTGTGCCGTGCCCAAGGGGCGTCCGGAGCCGATCGACTGGGCTGAACCACACCGAGTGGCCGAGGCCGTTGCTACGCTCGGACTGAAGCACGCCGTCGTTACCAGCGTGAACCGTGATGATGACAATATTGGTAGCGCCCGGATTTTCGCCGAGACAATCCGCGAAATTCGAGAACTGACGCCCGATTGCCGTGTCGAAGTACTGATTCCCGACTTCCAGGGACTGGAAGAATCGTTACGCATTGTGCTTGACGCCCAGCCCGACGTACTCAATCACAACACTGAAACGGTGCCACGTCTTTACCGCGCCGTGCGCTCCGGAGCCCGTTATGAGCGCACATTGGCGTTACTTGAAAATGCGAAGAAGTTTTCTCCCGGGATGGTGACGAAAAGCGGCGTTATGGTCGGGCTGGGAGAATCGTCGGAAGAGTTGATTGAAGTGTTTCACGACCTTGGCACACGCGGCGTCGATATCCTCACGGTGGGGCAATACCTGCGGCCATCGAAAGATCATTTGCCGATTGCACGCTTTTACGAGCCTGAGGAATTCGTTTATTTGCGGAACGAGGCGCTGCGCTTCGGTTTCCGCCATGTTGAATCGGGACCTATGGTGCGATCCAGTTACCATGCGCACGAGCACGCCGATGCCGCTGCGAACCCGCGGGCGGTGACATAGCTTGCCGCGGACGGGTCTTCCCGCCCACGTAGTTTTTCCGGAAAGCACGGCTTCCAGAGTTAGTATCTCCATCGAAGAACTCGGCAATCGGAGGGCAATCTCCCGATGCTGACGTTTTCGCTGCTTGTGTTGGGATTCTTCGCTGGATTGCTCGGCGCGCTCACTGGGATCGGCGGGGGAGTGCTGCTGACGCCGATTCTTGCTCTCCACTTCGGCATTCCGATTCGAGAAGCGATCGGCACCAGCCTGGTCGCGGTTATTACAACTTCCGCTGCCAGTTCCTCCGTTCATCTGCAGCGTCATACAACCGACATCCGCCTTGGAATGACGCTCGAACTCGCGACCGCTCTCGGCGCGGCGGTCATGGCCTACCTGGTCGGATACTTCAACCGGAATTTCCTCGAGGGATTGTTCGCGGCTTTCCTGCTCTACAGCGCGATCACGATTCTGAGCAAAGGCGGCAAGGTGAAACCCGAGGAGTCGCTAATGACCGCGGAGGATGGAACGACGAAAATTCCGGCCTACCAGCCGAAACGCTATCCACTCGGGCTCTCTGCATCGCTCGTGGCAGGCGCTCTCTCCGGATTGCTCGGGATCGGTGGTGGTCCGATCAAGGTTCCAGTGATGTTCATTTTCATGGACGTACCC
>Ga0335081_10011007_pt1 | contig 14633 bp, 14 predicted proteins | sample Lox_Sample_35_FD_206713 | JGI IMG/M metagenome (GOLD analysis project Ga0335081, IMG submission 206713) | Soil microbial communities from Loxahatchee National Wildlife Refuge, Florida, United States - Lox_Sample_3.5 | ecosystem: Environmental > Terrestrial > Soil > Wetlands | place: USA... | reverse complement strand
CGACCAAGCGTCGAAAAATTCAGCGATCGGGCGGTAGTGCCCTGAGTCAGAGTTCGAAGACGAAACCAGCCCGCGTAGCGGGCGACATAATGTAGCCCGCGGCGCAGGCCGTGGGTCAGAGCATTCCCATTCGAGATTCGCCCAAACCGGCCTTGGGATCGATTAACGCCACTGAAAACAATAATGATGTCCACCGGTGGGGTGCGCGCCCAACAGCCTATCGCGCTGAAAATAAATGCCTTATCATGATGGGTTGGTTCGTGGCGGGGCTGGTTCGGCCAGCGCTCATCTAACGTCCGGGCGACCGATCTACAATCGTATTTCATGCCGGGATGCGCAACGGCATCAGGCTCCTTCGTGTCTCCCGAGTCCAGAACAGCGTTCGACTCAGAGACCAGTTTGCGATATTAAACTAAAGAGAGATCATTGTCAAGGAAATTCGCCTTTCAACTTTCAGGTGCTGTCCTAATTCGCCCTTGGGAGCGCGGGCATCTTGCCCGCTCTTCCCTTCCGGGCAAAGTCTTAAGGTCAAGCCCAAGATGCCCGCGTTCCTAGGGCAGAAAGCCCGCCCTTCCTGACCCATTGGAGCCCGTGCGAAGACGTTGCCAGCCGACAAGCTTGCATCTTCAAAAGAAATCCTGCGAATCAGGAAAGGCAATCTTGGCTCTGCCCGCCATGCCGACTCCTGCTTGGAGTTCTACAAGTACTTGGCCAAAGAGGGATCCGATTGAAGCTTTTTCAGCATCTCTCTTCGCCAAGTATCGTCCCGGTAGTTGAATTGCTGGGTAGTGTTTCCCCGCTGGACATTGAACTGCAGGCTGGTAAGACGGGCGTTCGAGAAACAGTTGGGCCCCTTCAAGCTCTCCGGAATGATGTGGTCAACCTGCGGCGCATTCGCTCCCCCGCCATCGATCAGATTCGCGTGCTGTTCCGAGACCACGCCCTGCCCGGTCTCGATGGCGAACGGCTTACCCACGACATCCGACTTCAGCCAGTTGTTGTTTAGCAAAACGTTGGCCTGCTTGACGAGTGCGCGATGGAAATCCTCAAAGCCGCCCCCTTGCTTTACCGAATTCACGTATTTCAATATGTCCGACGAGTCGACCGGAGGTACATCTCCATATTTACCGCCGTAGACGATGAGGAAGTAATCCAGAACCGCGTAAGGCCGTTGGTCGAGAGCGGGCAGGTAGCCTTTGAGGAAGTTGAACAGGACCGGGCAATGCGTGGTCATGGGCTGCTGCTCGATACACCAGTTTTTTTCCAGCATTTCTTGGCGCAACTTGCTCAGGCTGCCGATCTGTTCGGTCGTGAATCCGTAAGCGCCGACCGTCAGCCAGTCCTGAGTGACCTCCCTCGTCGTCGCCGTTCCCAAAGTGTTTGTCCACGTGTACTTGAAAGTCTTGGGAATGCGGGAATCCTTGTCGTTGTAATAGGCCGCCACCTCCACGGTAAGATGGCTGACCCCGGATTTCCCAATCTCAGTTTCGACCGACTGCATCTTGTCGTTGGTCCGCTTCGACACCCCTACCATATTGAACGGGCTGTCCACCCCGGTCAGGCGGACGGCGATGAGATGCCCGCCGATGGAATACGTCAGGTTCGGTAGCTGAACCACGTCTTTCAGGTAGTCAGCAAGGGGATAGATATCCTTCTCCCGCGGCCGGCTTCCCAGGTCCCAAACGTATCCCGACACTTTCGTGGGTCGCTGGCGGACTTGAAGCTCACCTTCGCGGAGATACCAAAAGTCCTCGTATTCGAGGGTGAAGTCCGGGTCCACCTTCTCAACCCCTGGCCATTTCACGGCGCGCGCCAAGGTTATCGTGTGTTTCCCCATCTCCTTAATAACCCCCTTTTCGTGAATTCATCAGGCCGCAACTGCGCAGTCCTATTGTACTCGCCAGGCGGGACTATGTCGCGCCCTTTCCATGGTAGGGGTGGCGGCTCTGGTGGCATGTTCGGCGCAGACCTGTGGATGGGAGTGTTCAGTCGGAAAGGCGGGTCTTTAGACCCGACATGGAGTTTCTCCATTATTCAGTTCTCTGATTCTCAGGCAGGTCGAGGCCCTTCACTAGCAGGGTGATGAAAAACCCGGTTTCGAGCGGTTTTCGTAGCGGCGCCCTTTAGGGCGGCACTTTGAATTCAACAAGATGCCCGGCTAAAGCCGGCCTCTACGGGTGCCAGAACGGGTTTTTCATCACCCTGCTAGACTAGACTAGGAGGCCGTTCGAGCGCAGAGCCATGCCTTGCCGCTCCGAACGCCGAGGGTGCCAGTGCCTTGGACGCGCGCCCCGCCGGGGATGACCTCCGCCTGGGCTTGGGGTCGCAAGGCTTCCGCCCTGGGCTACTCTCCTGCGCTTCTCCGGGGCTGCGACCGCCGACCAGCACCTGGATCACGCCCGTGCCCTGGGGCAGCGGCTCCAGCGCCTTGCCCACCGTCGCGCCCAGCATCTGGCTGCGGTCGGTGCCTTTCGTGGCGTACCCCGGACGGGCGTCACCAGCAGGTCGCCCACCCCGATGGGACCGTTCTCCGCCGTGACCTTGCACAGCACGATGCCCACCACCGCCAGCGGTACCTCGCTGTCTTTGATCGCGGGATCGTCCATGGTGTGAGGCGTGGCCAGTACTCCCGGCTTGGACCGCAGCATCATTCAAACAGGCCACGCTCGCCGCGCGGCGGCGGTGTCAGCTTCAGCAGTTGGTAGGCCAGATCGTGGGCCTTGCGACCGCTCTTAGTGCGGCTGATGAACCCCTGCTGAAGCAGGTAAGGTTCGACCATATCCACCAGGGTTTCCACTTCCTCGTTGAGCGTGGCCGAGATCGCTTCCACGCCCACTGGTCCGCCGTGGTAGTGGCGGATGATGGTGCTGAGGAAGTTGCGATCGAGGTCGTCGAGGCCGTGGTCGTCCACGCCTTCCAGCGCGAGGGCTTCGCGCGCCACCTGCTGGTTGATGGCCCCGCTCGCCTTCACCTCGGCGTAATCGCGGACGCGCCGCAGCAGTCGATTGGCGATGCGCGGTGTGCCGCGCGCGCGCCGGGCGATTTCTGTCGCTCCGGCTTGGTCGATCTTTGCCTCAAGGATTTTGGCCGATCGCAAGACGATCTGGAGAAGCTCCTCCACCTGGTAAAACTCGAGATGGTAAAACAGACCGAAGCGGTTGCGCAGCGGGGCTGAGAGGCTGCCGGCGCGCGTGGTGGCGCCAATGAGCGTGAACTTTTTGAGCTCGAGGTTGATTGTGCGGGCGAACTGCCCCTTGTCGATGACGAAGTCGATCTTGAAATCTTCCATCGCCGGATAAAGGAACTCTTCGATGTTGGCGGGCAGGCGGTGAATCTCGTCGATGAAAAGGATGTCGCGCTCGCCCAGGTTGGTGAGGATTCCCATCAGGTCGCCGGTGCGCTCCAGGGCCGGGCCGGAGGTGGTGGTGATCTTGGCGCCCATGGCGTTGGCGATGATGTACGCGAGCGTGGTTTTTCCCAGTCCCGGCGGGCCGTAAAACAGCGCATGTTCCAGCGCCTCGCCGCGCTGCCGCGCCGCCTGCAAGGCGATGGAAAGCTTCTCCACTACTTTCTTCTGCCCGACGTACTCGTCGAGTGTGGGCGGACGAAGGCTGCGGTTGAAGCTTTCTTCTTCCTTCGAGATGAGGTCGGGTGAAACGAGGCGTTCTCTCATCAGAATTATGAATTATGAATGATGTGCGGTGAATTGTGAATGATAAAGGGTAGCGTTCCAGGGTAGAAGGTCCACCACTGGGTACGCCCAGCGGGGCGCCGGGCAGAATAGGGCGATATTTTTTTCTCGGAGACGTAATTCTTACAACCTTCTCGCCATTGCCGCCTTCGTGTTTGCTTCCAACGTCATACCGCAGCGGGACGTTGCGGCTTGGCCGGGCGTGGACAAAAGTGAGCTAACTTGCTTCCTGTAAATACATTAGCTACGACGAGATTGTTGCCCTCCGCGGTATCGCCGAGGGCGGTACAAATGCCACTGCGTTCGCGATTTTGGCCTAAGGCTTGCAGCATCGTGGGACGCCGAAAGGGGACCTCAATGGTGAAGTTGCTGCTTCTCGCTTGGTTACTAGTTCCGGGAGGTTGCTGGACACTGGCCAACGAAATTACGCGGCTGCGCCGGAAGTGGGCTAGTGAGAATGAGCGAAATCGGCGAGGACGCCTGGGGTGGGGTCACCACCCAGCCTCTTTCTTTGGTGTCGATTCGCGTTTCCAGCCATAGGGCGGCTCGATCTTCAAGCCCCGTATACCCGAGGTTCTCAAACTTGGACCGAACCGCAGGAGCCATTTGCCGCCTGGATCCATCGCGCACATTTATGATCCAGCCTTCTGCTCGAACACCCTGCGCAAGAACTCCTCGATGCTCTTGGTGTTCTTGTAGCGCCCGAACACATCCGCCACCATGCGGTGCGCCTCCGCATGCGAGTATTCGAGTTGTTCGAGCACCTGAAGCGCTTCGGTCTTCAATTCCCCCGATCCCTCTTCCTCCACCGTGAGCGGAGCCTCGGCGGGCGCGAGCGCGAACTTGGCCATTTTGCCACGCAACTCGGTGACGATGCGCTCTGCGATTTTGGGTCCGATGTAGGGCAATTCCTTCAAGAACGCCGCATCGCCGCGCTCGATGGCGCGCGCAATTTCGTTGATCGGCCGCACCAGACACTTGAGCGCCTTCATAAAGCCGACGCCTGGCACGGTGGTAAAGGCCTCGAAAAACTCGCGGTCGATGGGGTCCAGGAAGCCGACCAGCTTGGGCGTCAAGTGGCCGCCCCCCAACCCGCCGTCGATGTAGTAGATGGTGTAAACGGTAAGCGGATTGCGGCGCTCGCCTTCCGCCGTATGCCGCAGTCGCGAGGCGATGCCCGACGGCACAAACACTTCGTAGGAGAGCGAGTTCACCCGCACCAGGAGCGTGTTGCGTCCGATACGATCGTAAAGCACTTCACCGGTGATTTCGGAGATCAATAGTTCGCTCCTTCAAAAAGTGGCTAGTGGCGAGTGGTTAGTGGCTAGAGAAAAAAAGACAGCCGGATTTCGCACTCACGCTTTCTTGCTAGCCACTGGCCACTAGCCACTCTTTTCAATCGGCACCCGTCAATACCCCCTTCGGCCGTTTCCCCGCGCGCGAACCGAGTTTAGAAAGCACAGCGCCGCCGCCAGCGCATCGGCGACGTCGGGCGGGTGCGGCACGCTGTCGAGCGAGAAATACTGCTGCACCGTCCGCTGCACCTGCATCTTGCTGGCGTTGCCGTTGCCGGTGACCGACTGCTTGATGCGCTTGGCGGAAATGCTCACCACCGGAACGCCGCTCAACTGCGCCGCCAGACAGATAACGCCGCGCGCGTGGCCCATCAGGATCGAAGTTCGGGGGTAGTCCGTGTGGCTGTAAACTTCCTCCAGGCACATCGTCTCGGGCCGGAACTCGTCGATCACCTGGCGCAGCTCGTCAAAAAGTGCTTTGAGCCGCTTCGGCAGATTAGCCTGCTGCGCCCGGCCACAACGGATGACCCCGGCCTCCACCAACGTCGCTTTGTCGGCCCGAAACTCGATCACGCCGTAACCGGTCGCGGCAAGCCCCGGGTCGATTCCAATCACGCGCGTGGGAGTGTTTCGAGCGGCTGCCATGCAAATAAAGTGTAAAGGGTAAAGGATAAAGGGTAAAGGCCCTTTCTGGTAGGACGCCCTGGTACACCTTCAGTGTCTACCTTGATTCACCAGCCGACCGGCTTCCCCTTATTCTGCTCCTCCAGCCACTTTTCCAGCGGCGCGAAGTAATCGCGAATGGCGGTGGCGTCCATCTGACGCTGGCCGGTGAGAGCTTCGAGAGCGTCGGGCCACGGGCGGCTCAATCCCATCGCCAGCATATCGTTCAACCGCTTGCCCGCCTCCTGGTTGTTGTAGATCGAGCAGCGATTGAGCGGCAGATCGCACCCGGCGATGTGCGCCAGCGCCCGGTGAAACTGAAACTGCAAAATGTCCGCCAGGAAGTAGCGCATATAGGGAACGTTGGCGGCGACGTGGTACTTGGCTCCGGGATCGAAGTCGTCCTCGCTGCGCGCCGCCGGCGGCGCCACGCCCTGGTACTTCAGGCGAAGCTGCCACCACGTCTCGTTGTATTTGTCGGGCGGGATCTCGCCGGAGAAGACTTTCCAGCGCCACTGGTCGATGAGGAGCCCGAAAGGAAGGAAGGCGATCTTATCCAGGGCTTTGTGCAGGAGCAGGCCGATGTCCTTCGAGGTGTCGGGCGCGCGGTCCAGCAGGCCGATCTTCACCAGGTATTCCGGCGTCACCGAGAGCGCGATGGTATCGCCGATGGCCTCGTGAAAGCCGTCGTTGGCGCTGTCGCGGAAAAGGAAAGGCTGAGTGTTGTAGGCGCGCTGGTAAAGATTGTGACCCAACTCGTGGTGGACGGTGATGAAGTCTTCGTCGGTGATGTCGATGCACATCTTCAGGCGCAGGTCGTTGACGTTGTCGACGTCCCAGGCGCTAGCGTGGCACACCACCTCGCGGTCACGAGGCTTGACGAAGAGCGAGCGCGACCAGAACGTGTCGGGCAGCGGATCGAAGCCCAGGGACTTGAAGAAGCCTTCGCCGTAACGCACCATCTGCAGCGCATCGATATTGCGGCTCTTGAGAATTTGGGTTAGATCGTACCCGGGGTCGGCGCCGGCGGGCGCGACGAGCGGGTAGACGTTATCCCAAGCCTGCGCCCACATGTTGCCGAGCAGATCGGCGGGAATGGGACCGCCGGCCGGAACCGCGTCGGGACCGTATTTCTCGCGCAGCTTGTTGCGGACGTAAGCGTGAAGCTGAAGGTAGAGAGGACGAACCTGGTCCCAAAGGCGGTCCAATTCACGGGCAAAATCGTCCGGCGGCATATCGTACTTCGAGCGCCACATGGCGCCGTTGTCGGCGAAGCCCAACTCGCGCGCGCCCAGGTTGGCCAACTCCACGTAGCGAACAAAGTTTTTGCGCATGGGGCGGGAAATGAAGTGCCAGCCCAGCCAGGCGTCGCGAAGCTGGCGGGGATCGCGGCTCTCGGCCATGAGGCGGGTAAGGTCCTCCAGATCGAGGCACTTCGACTGCCCCGGCGGGCACCACTTGCCCTTGCCGTAGGTACTTTGCATGGACGCCACGATTCGGGTGAGTTCTTCACTCTCCTGCGAGTTCGATGGGGTGGCGATAGTCAACGAAAGCTTCAGCAGCTTGAACTTGCGCGCCAACTCTGGCGGCAGATCGAGGTGCTGGAAACGCGCCGACTGCTTCACCAGATCGACGGTCGCCGAGATCAGGCGCTCGTCGGCCTTGGCCGCCAGGATCTCAGTGTCATCGGTGATGTAGGTCGCCTGCACCCAGTCGGCGCGGCCTGCCTCAGTCGCCAAAGTCAGCAGCTTGGCCTCAGCAGCGTCCATGAAGGCTTTGGCCTCGTCGACGGTGGGAGGATTCACGGATTGCGTTTCGGCGGCTAGCATAGGAGTTGTAAACATGATTCCAACATAGCAGAAGAGTGCGAGACCTTTCACTGCCGATTGCTGATTGAAGGCTCGGAAACTCGAAACTCGCCTAGACATCGAAAGTTCCTCTGGTGCCGCGCGACTCAACCTGCCAGCGTGACGGTATCGACGACGCCGACCACCGCCATGTCGATGGGTGAATGGGGCCGTCCAACGGCAGTCATGGCGCTCCAACCCTCGGTCACCACGAGCACGCGGTCGCCGACGCCGGCGTCCACCGCGTCAAGCGCCAGGACCACCTCGCCGCGCTCCGTGCCGTCGAGGTTGAGCGGTTGGACTACAAGGATCTTGCGCCCCTCGTGGCTAGGAGCCTTTTGGGTGGCAACGATATCGCCCACGACGCGGCCGATGAGCATAGAAGAACCGAGAATGGTGAATTGTGAATAGTGAATGGTGAATTGTGAAGAGAGAGACATAAACTCAGTGTCTGACTTCCTACTCGCAATTCACAATTCACCATTGACCATTCACTGTGTCCACAATCGCCACGATGGTGGTTTCTGTGGGGACCTCGTCCGGATACCACGGAAAGCTTGCTTCGCGACCGCGGCAGCAGTAGACCGTTTCGCCCGCGCCGGCGCCCACGCTATCCAGAGCCAGCATCTTGCTCCCTACGTCCTTTCCAGCCTTGTCGATCGGCTGGATGACGAGAATCTTCTTCCCCACCAGTTTGGGATCCTTGATGGTAGCGACGACATTGCCGACGATGCGGGCGAGGAACATGGAAAATCAGAAATCAGAAGTTAGAAATCAGAAACAGAAAAAACCCAGAAATCAGAAGCGGAAATCGAACACCCTGCTCTTCTTTCTGATTTCTGCTTTCTGATTTCCGCCTTCATTTCAAGGTTACCGTATCCACGATGCCCACGATGGCCGTGTCCACAGGGCAATCCTTGCAAGTGGCGGCCATGCGGGCGGAGCTACCGGTGACCAGGATCACGGTTTCGCGAAAGCCGGCGTCCACCGTGTCCACAGCGACAAGGTAGCTGGCCTGGGCCGTTTTCCGCGGGCTCGCGCCCCCTTCCACTTCTTCGGGAGTGAGCGGAGTTACGACCAGAAGCTTCTTGCCTTCGAGCCGGGTATCTTTTCGTGTTGCGACTACCGTGCCGACAACTTTGGCGAGTTGCATGGGAAGACCAGTGACGAGTGATAAGTGACGAGTGACAAGTGACGAGCCTGAGTCCGATTACACTCAGCGAGCGTCCAGCCATCTTCTTGCTGGTCACTTGTCACTTGCCACTGGTCACTGCTATTCAGACGCCTTGCCTATCGGCAGCACGCTTTCGAGATTCGAGTGCGGGCGCGGGATCACGTGCACGGCGATCAACTCGCCTACGCGCCTCGCCGCCGCCGCGCCGGCGTCCGTCGCCGCTTTCACCGCCGCGACATCGCCGCGCACCAAGGCGGTGACGTAGCCGGAACCGATCTTTTCCCAGCCCACCAACGTCACTTTGGCCGCCTTCACCATGGCATCGGACGCCTCGATCATGGCCACCAGGCCCCGCGTCTCGATCATACCCAGCGCTTCACCCATGAGAACCCTCCGGAAAAAAGTCGACACTCGACAGTTGACAGTCGAGAGTCAAGAAAAAGGCCTGGCAGTCGCAAGTCAAACGTCGAAAGTCGAAAGAGTTACAAAAAAGTCCTAGCCAGCGTCTTCTCACTGTTCTTACTGTCGACTCTTAGCTGTCAACTGTCGACTGCTTTCCAACGCCTCGCGCACCATCGCCGCCAGATCTTCATTGGAGACTGCTACTCTCTCTTCGGGCGCACCGGCGTCTCTGTCGGCAAGGTGCGTGCCGTCGGCAATCGGGCAGACCGCCGAGCGTTCGATGGCCGGGGTGCCGGGTCCGAAGTAACTTTGCCGTACCGCTAGCAGTTTATCCACCTCGGTCCGAGAGAGCAAGACCTGTCGGCCCAGAATCTCGGTGACCAGGGAGATTTTGGCGAAGTGCTCCACGGTCTCCATTTTGAAGTAGGCGCGATCGAGGTCCGGCGCATAGGTCACTACGCCGTGATTGGCCATCAGAATCGCGTCGTACGAGCCGACCAGCGGCATCAAGGCCTCCGTCAGTTCCGGCGTGCCAGGGGTGCCGTAGCGCGCCAGCGGAATGCATCCGAACGAGAGCACGACCTCCGAGATCAGAGCCTTGTTGAGCGAGAGGCCGGCGGCGGCGAAGCCGGTAGCGGTGGGCGGGTGGGCGTGGACCACCGCGTGCACGTCCGGCCGCCGCTTGTAAATGAGCAGGTGCATGGCGATCTCACTGGTCACCTTGCGCTGCCCGGCGATCTTCCGGCCCTCGTAATCCACTACCACGAGATCGTCGGGTTGCATCATGCCCTTGCCGATGGTGGTGGGGGTGGAGAGGATGCGGCGATTGTCGAGGCGCGCGGAGATGTTGCCGTCGTAGCCGGCAACGTATCCCTGCCGGTGCACCCACCGGCCCACTTCGACGATCTCCTTGCGCAATTCGTCTTCGGTCTTAATCATCGTTCGAGTGCCGTGCGCGTTAAGGCTAGCGCCACGAAGGTGTAACTAAACATGGAGGCGCGGAGACACAAAGAAGAGAACGAGGATCACACTGGAGATGCCGTTCTTCTTCCTGGCGTTTCCCATTTTTCTCTGTGCCTCTGTGTCTCTGTGCTGGAAGCTCCCGCGCCATTGTTTCACAACTTCCAGCGCTTCACTGCTATGCGTAAATCCCGCGTTGCTTCAGGGTGAACATCACGCGATCGATGGCCAGCATGTAAGCGGCGATGCGGTTGTTCACCCCGTGCTTTTGCCCGTATTGCACCACGTCGTGGAAGGCGCTCACCATGATGTGCTTCAGGCGTTCGTTCACGTCGGCTTCCGGCCAGAAGTAGCCCTGCCGGTCCTGCACCCACTCAAAGTAGGAGACGGTGACGCCGCCGGCGTTAGCCAGGATGTCGGGGATCACGAACACGCCGCGGTCGAACAAAATGCCATCCGCAGGCGGAGTGGTGGGGCTGTTGGCGCCTTCCGCGAGTACCTTGGCGCGGATGCGAGAGGCGTTGCTGCTGTTGATAACGCTTTCGGTGGCCGCCGGGACTAATATCTCGCAGGGTTGCTCCAGGATTTCCTGGTTGCCGATCGCATCCCCGCCCGGGAACCCTGCCACGCTCCGGTGCTCCTCGGCGAACTCAAGCAGCGCAGGAATATCGAGCCCGTGCGAGTTGAAGACGCCTCCCTGGATGTCGGAGACGGCGATCACCTTGTAGCCGGATTCGTGCATGAGTCGCGCCGCCTGCGAGCCTACGTTGCCGAAGCCCTGCACGATCACGCGCGTGTCGGGACGGTTCCATCCGAAGCGGGCGAGCGCCTCGTCGCACACGATCATGACGCCCCGGCCGGTGGCCTCCCGGCGCCCCTGCGAGCCGCCGAGATCGATGGGTTTTCCCGTGACGCAGGCGGTGACGGTATGCCGCATGTGCATGGAGTAAGTGTCCATCATCCACGCCATCACCTGCTCGTTGGTATTCATGTCGGGCGCCGGGACGTCCCGCTCGGGGCCGATGTAGTCGAGGATTTCCGCCGTGTAGCGCCGCGTGATCCGCTCCAGTTCATTCTGGGAAAGCTGGGAAGGATCACAGTTTATGCCGCCCTTGGCGCCCCCAAAGGGGATATTCACCACCGCGCATTTCCAGGTCATTTCGGCGGCCAGGCCGCGAATCTCGTCTAGCGTCACATCGGGCGAGAAGCGAACCCCGCCCTTGCACGGCCCGCGCGCGATGCTGTGCTGCACCCGGTATCCTACGAAGACCTCTAATTTGCCGCTATCCAGCCCAATCGGAATGTGAACGATGATTTCCCGGTTCGGGGCCCGCAAGTACTTCAGAAAACCCTCGTCCAGGCCCAACTTGGCGGCCGCCACGTCGAAACGCGCGGCCATTGACTCGTAGACGCTCAGTTCCTTTTCCGTTCCCGCTACGCTCATAATGCCCCCAAAGTGTCCCCAACTGCCAAGATGTGCCGAGTATAGCAGACTGAAAATCGAAAGTCGAAAATCGAAACTCAAATTTATCGTAACGTCATGAATGGATGTCGGAAACCTTTTAGGCATGTCATTCTGAGCGCAGCGAGGAATCTTTCTTCGCTTCGACCGATCGGGAATACAAGAGCGATTCTTCGCTGCGCTCAGAATGACATCCGAACCCATTTCTGACGCCGTGTATAGAAACTCGAGACTCCCCCCGGGTAAGCTTGCGGCCGACGCTTGATAGCCTAGGGGCCTGAAATGCGCCGGAGTTTGAAGCGCTGCAACTTGCCGGTGGCGGTCCGCGGCAGGCGATCCATGAAGTGGATCCCGTACGGCGCCTTGTAGCTGGCCAGCCGCGCGCGCGCGAAGTCGATGAGCTGGATTTGAAGCTGCGACGATGCCGCTGCCTGGTCCTTGAGCACCACGAAGCCCTTCGGCTTGGTGAGGCCGTCGGCGCCGGCGATGCCCACCACCGCACACTCCAGCACGGCCGGGTGCGCCGCCAGCGCGCTTTCGACCTCGATCGGCGACACCCACAGTCCGCTCACCTTCATCATGTCGTCGCTGCGCCCGCGATACCAGAAGGCGCCGTTTTCGTCCTGGATGTATTTATCGCCCGTCGCTACCCAATCGCCCACAAAAGTCTCGCGAGTGAGCTCAAGTCGATTCCAGTAGCCGGCGGCGGCGCTTTCGCCACTTACCCACAGGTTGCCCAGCGTGCCCGGAGCGACCTCGCGCCGCTCTTCGTCAACGATCTTCGCCCGGTAGCCAGGTACGGGCTTGCCGCTCGACCCAGGTACGATCTCGTGCGGCCGGTTGGAGATGAACATGTGTAGCATCTCGGTGGAGCCGATCCCGTCCACGACGGGAACGCGGAAACGCTCTTGAAACTGCTCGCACAGTGCCCGCGGCAGCGCCTCGCCGGCGGATACGGCGCAGCGCACCGACCGGAAGTCCTGCTCGCTGGCGCCCGCTGATTGAAGCAGAGCCTGAGAGGATGGTGGGAACGGAAAAGAAAAGAGTTGGCTGATAACGACGGAGGGCGGCGAGGACTCGCTCGGCGGTCGGCCGCTCGGGCAGGAGCACCGTCGAAGCCCCGACACCGGCAGGGAAGTAGAGGCCATTGCCCAGCCCGTAGGCGAAGTAGAGCTTGGAAGTCGAAAACGTGCGATCGGCGCCGGAGATTCCGAGTACCTGGCGGGCGTAAAGTTCCAGGCAGTACACCATGTCGTGCTGAAGATGGATGGCTCCCTTGGGTGGACCGGTGCTGCCGGACGTGTAAAGCCAGAAGGCAGGGTCGTCGCGATGGGTCGGCGCCACCGGTGCTTGCGGCGCGCTTTGCGCAAGCTCTTCTTCAAAGCTGAGGTAGGCCGGCGGACGAGCGTCGGGCCGAACGCCACTGGATCCGGGCCGAGCGCCGCTCGGCCCTACCGTAATCCACATCGCCTCCAACGACTTCAAGTTCTCTTGCGCCAGTGCTGGCTGCAGTTTCTCCACTAGCCCGGCTTCGCTCACCAGACCCTTCGCTCCGCTGTCGCGCAGCATGAACGCATCCTCTGCGGGTGTGAGCGAGGTGTTGCAGGGGATGGGAACGGCGCCCAACTTGATCGCGCCCCAGAAGGCCGCCACGAACGGGCGAGAGTCGAGGAGGAGCAGCATCACCCGGTCGCCGCGCCCGATCCCGGCCCGGGCAAACGCGTTCGCCGCCCGGTTCACCTGCTCGGCGACCTGGCGATAAGTGAGGACCTCGTCGCCATAAAACACGGCCGCTGCATCGCCGCAACCTTCCTCCACGTTGCGATCGACGAAGTAGCGGGCCACGTTGAATGACTCGGGAATGTCGAGAATTGACGATTGACGACTGGCAATTGGCGACTGCAAGAGTTCCTCTCGGGGGCGTTTCTCCAAGCCGACCTTTTTATCGTCGTTAACCGTCAATCGGCAATCGTCAATTGCCAGCGACCGTAGATTGGTTCTCGACTCTTTCATCGCCTGATCCTCTTCGTCAATCGACAATCGTCAATTCTTCACCGACCGCCAAAGAGCTTGGCTAAGGAGCTCGCCAAGATCGCTCGCGCCGCGGTTACCGTCGGGTTTGAGTAGGCTGGCCCGCCAGCGATGCTGGCCCTGTCAGCCCCATTAGCTTGGTCCCGCGAGGCTTCGAGCCGGTGCGGCCGGAGATGGAGCGGGACCTCGGCCGGCCCACCCGCGGTCCGATTGCCATGTTCGTCGAGGCCATAACGCAGGCGATCCCATAAGCCCGGCCGCCCCAGCCGGAACGTCCGGTGTCGCAACTTCTCCTCCAGCGCCTCGCCCAGTGTCGGAACCCCTGCCGGATACAGGTTGAGCGCCGCCAGTATTACCCGTTCGGGGGTCCAGTAGCGTTTTCGCTGTACCCAATAGGTAATTCCCACCCTGCGCCGTTCGTCCACCATTCGAATCGGGAATATAGAAAGCTGCGGTGGCTCGCTTCGCTTGGAAAAGACGGGTGATCGCGGCTTCAGACCGTTAATGCCCGCACGCCGCGCCACGCACCAGACCGCCGCCGTCATCCGGTCCAACTGCCGCATCTGCGCCAGATCGTCGGGTTGCGCCTGGAAGGTCGTCCCAATCTCCCCCCGGACTTTTTGGTAGAGCGCGGCCCCAGCGTGGTCGCCCGCCGCCGCCAGCGTTTCCGGGAGCCGCTTCGCATAGCGGCCGTGCTTCAAGTTGTTCATACAACTCCGCGCCTTGCCTCGGGCGGTGCGAGGTCCGGTCGACTTAAGAGCGTTGCGGCGGTTGGCCGCCAGGAACGCTTCGGTCCGAGTTGGTGACTTGCGCAGCATGAAATCCTCCTTCATTCTTCCGTTAATCTTTGGCCCTATCAAGCGCGCTGCCCGAAATCTGATTGTAGCTTAATACATTCCAAGTCATGTGTCAATAGAGTAAAACCAGAAAATTTAGCGGTGACTGCCGTGGTGCGTCCGGCCGAACCCCATGTGCCGCTACGCAGAGCCGTGGTGAGGTCATTCCCTTGGCCGACTCGCTCATCGGTGCCACGGCCTTACCTCTCAGTTGCTCGGTGTTGACGGTCAGCGTCGCCACTTCGAGCGCAACGCCCGCGCCTGGGATGAAG
>Ga0335081_10011006_pt1 | contig 14633 bp, 13 predicted proteins | sample Lox_Sample_35_FD_206713 | JGI IMG/M metagenome (GOLD analysis project Ga0335081, IMG submission 206713) | Soil microbial communities from Loxahatchee National Wildlife Refuge, Florida, United States - Lox_Sample_3.5 | ecosystem: Environmental > Terrestrial > Soil > Wetlands | place: USA... | reverse complement strand
GTCTTGCCGCGCGGCTCGCCGTAGTACAGGCCGCCCAACAACTCCCGCACGATGAGGAGATCGACACCACGCAACCGCTCCGGCCGGAGCGGCGAATAGCTCGTAAGTGCGGGATGAATGGCAACGGGACGGAGATTGGCGTACACGCCGAGCAGGGCGCGCAGCTCCAGCAGCCCGGTTTCGGGCTTGCGGTTCCGCGGCGCGTTGTCGAGCGACGGATCACCCACGGCACCGAGCAGGACCGCGTCGGCCTGCTGCACGGCCGCGCGCGTCGCGTCGGGGAATGGACTGCCGACCGTGTGGACCGCGTTGGCACCGATGGGTAATTCATCGGTCGTGACGCCGATCCCGAATAGGTCGGCGGCGGTCTTCAGAACTCGGACGGCTTCGCGCGTCACTTCCGGTCCGATGCCGTCGCCCGGCAGGACCGCGATCGAGAATGACCCCTGCGTCACGCGCGTGCCGGAATTCCGATGGCGCGCCGCCGTTCGAATGCCGCGATGCGGGGCTCTTCGCGCAGTGTCCGGCCGATCTCGTCGAGGCCTTGTAGCAGCATCTCGCGGCGATACGGATCGATGGTGAACTTCGCCGTGAAACCGGCTTCGTCGTGCACGCGTTGCGCGGGCAAATCGACGGTCAGGACATACGGACGCTCAACGGTCGCTCCGGCCAGGCGCCGGAACAGCTCCTTCACCTCGTGTTCCGCGAGGCAGACAGGCAGCATTCCATTCTGGCAGCAGTTCGCAAAGAAGATGTCGGCAAACGATGGCGCCAGCACGGTGCGGAATCCGGCATCCGCCAGTGCCCAGGCAGCGTGCTCGCGGGAGGAGCCACAGCCGAAATTGGCCCCCGCCACGAGAATGCTGGCGCCCGCCACGGCCGGGCGATTCAGCTCGAACTCCGGATTGGGCTGGCCGTCGCTCAGATACCGCCAATCGTAAAACAGCGCCGGCCCGAGCCCGGTGCGCGCCAATCCCTTCAAGAACTGCTTCGGGATGATCTGATCGGTGTCGACGTTTTCTCGCGGCAGGCCGGCCACTCGGCCCGTGTGACTGACAAAGGGCGTCATGAGGCGAGGTCAAGCTCCGCGGATTCGGGCAGGTCCGCGAGATTCCAGCCGCGCACGTCGACGAGGCACCCGGCGATTGCGGCGGCCGCGGCCATCTCGGGACTCATCAAATGGGTGCGCCCGCCCTTCCCTTGGCGTCCTTCGAAATTGCGATTCGACGTCGAAGCACAACGTTCGCCGCTTCGGAGCACGTCGGCGTTCATGCCGAGGCACATCGAGCAGCCGGCGTTGCGCCACTCGAACCCGGCATCCGTGAATACCTTGTCGAGTCCCTCGCGCTCCGCCGCCGCTTTGACCCGCATCGATCCGGGAACGACCATCGCCCGAACCGTGGGGGCGACCGACCGCCCGCGCACCACGCGCGCCGCGGCCCGGAGATCGCCGATTCTCCCGTTGGTGCAGGAGCCGAGGAACACGCGCTCGATCGGTAGCCCCTCGAGCGGGATGCCCGCCTTCAGTCCCATGTACTCGAGCGCGCGCTTCGCCGCGCTCCGCTCCGCCTCCGTTTCGAACTGCTTCGGATCCGGGACGCGCCCCTTGATGGAGGTAACCATTCCCGGGCTCGTCCCCCAAGTGACCTGCGGGGCAACGGTCGCGGCGTCGATTGCCACTCGCGCGTCGTACGTTGCGCCCGGATCGCTGTGCAGCTCGCGCCAGTGCTGGACGGCCGCATTCCACGCACCGGCCGCCGGACTGCGGGGCCGGCCCTGGAGGTACTTGAACGTGGTCTCGTCGGGCGCGATCATCCCCGCCCGCGCCCCGGCCTCGATGGACATGTTGCAGATCGTCATCCGCTGCTCCATCGAGAGCTCGCGAATCGGCTCGCCCGTATACTCGATGACGTGCCCGGTCGCGCCACCCGTGCCGATTCGCCCGATCAGGTCGAGAATCATGTCCTTGGCAGTGACGCCCGGCACGAGCCGCCCGGTCCAGTGCGCCTCGAGCGTCTTGGGCTTGGACATGACGAGGCACTGCGTCGCGAGCACGTGCTCGACCTCGCTCGTCCCGATACCGAACGCCAGCGCGCCGAACGCGCCGTGCGTGGACGTGTGGGAGTCGCCGCACACGATCACCATGCCCGGCTGCGTCGCGCCCAGCTCGGGGCCGATCACGTGCACGATGCCCTGGTTCGGCGAGTCGAGGTCGAACAATTCGATCCCGAACACGCGGGTGTTGGTGGACAAAGCCTCGAGCTGCTTCGCCGCGATGGGGTCGTCGATCGGCCGCAGCCGGTCGGTGGTCGGCACGTTATGATCGACCGTCGCAAGCGTCAGGTCGGGGCGGCGCACGCGGCGGCCCGCGCGCCGCAAGCCGTCAAACGCCTGCGGCGAGGTCACCTCGTGAACCAGATGGAGATCGACGTACAGGAGCACCGGCCCTTCGGAGAGCCGGTGCACCACGTGCTCGTCCCAGACCTTGTCGAAGAGGGTGCGCGCCGTCATCGCGTGGCGGCCGCGCCGGCGGTCTCAGGCACCGGACCCGCGCCCCGCTCGGTGGCGGGCTTGCCGGCGCGCGCCTTGCCTTCTTCCGACCACGGCATCATCGCGCGGAGCTTCGAGCCGACGCGCTCGATCAGGTGATCGTTCTCGGTGCGGCGCATCCGCTGGAAGTTCGGCGCGCCCTCGCGGCACTCCTTGAGCCATTCACGTGCGAACGCGCCGCTCTGGATTTCGCCGAGCATCTTTGCCATTTCCTGCCGCACTGCCTGCGTGATGACTCGCGGGCCGCGCGTGTAGTCGCCGAACTCGGCGGTATCGCTGATCGAGAACCGCATGAACTTCATCCCGCCGCGATACATGAGATCGACGATCAGCTTGAGCTCGTGCAGGCACTCGAAATACGCCAGCTCGGGCGAGTAGCCGGCGTTCACGAGCGTATCGAACCCGGCCTTGATCAGCGCCGTGACGCCGCCGCACAGCACCGCCTGCTCGCCGAAGAGATCGGTTTCGGTCTCTTCGCGGAATGTCGTTTCGAGCACACCGGCGCGCGCGCAGCCGATCCCGGCGGCGTAGGCCAGCGCATCTTCCAGCGCGTGCCCGCTGGCGTTCTGCTGCACCGCGACGAGCGCGGGCACACCCCGTCCCGCCTGGTACTCGCTGCGCACGAGATGGCCCGGCGATTTGGGAGCGATCATCGAGACGTCCACGGTCTGGGGCGGGTTGATCTCTTTGAAGTGAATGTTGAAGCCGTGGGCGAACATCAGGGTCTTCCCGGGCTTCAACGCCGGCGCGACATCGGCGTCGTACACGGCCCGCGCATCCTGATCGGGCACGAGCATCATGATGATGTCCGCCGCGCGCGCGGCATCGGCCACGCTCCGAACGTCGAGCCCGTCGGCCACGGCGCGCTTCCACGAATTGCCGTTGGGCCGCAGTCCGACGATGACTTTGGCGCCGCTCTCCTTGAGATTCAGCGCATGCGCGTGGCCCTGGCTGCCGTATCCGATGATCGCAATCGTCCGTCCGTCGAGTCGCCGGCGATCCGTATCGGCCTCATAAAAGGCGCGAACACTCATGAGACAACCTCCGATGTATTTGAGACCTCGACGCTTTTGACGCCGTGAGCCTTCTCGAGTTGCAGGCGCAGCCGCTCCGCGTGGCCTTCGTCCGCCTGGATATAAAAGCTGAACCGCAGCATTCCGCCAGCCGAGCCGCCATTGCCCGTGGAAGAGGGATTATCGACGCGAATTCCCGAAACCGGAAGATTGCGGCGCCGGACGACCCCGATTACCCGGTTGAACGCGAGCAGGTCGTCGTCGAGCACGACGACGACCCTATGCGACGGCGTGGGCGCGCCCGGCACGGAACGACCGTCAGTCCGCCGGTGTGGGCGCCGGGCGCGCTTCGATCGGATCGGAGAGCGATCCGCCCGGTGGAATCATCGGGTAGACGTTCGCCTCCTGCGCGATCACGAACTCCACGAGCGCCGGCCCGCGTTCCGCGTTCGCGCGTTCGACCACGTTCTCGAGCTGCGCCCGATTCTCGACCCGCCATCCCGCGATCCCATACGCTTCGGCGAGCTTCACGTAATCCGGACTCCAGATTGGCGTGCAGGAGTAGCGCTTCTCGTGGAAGAACTGCTGCCACTGCCGCACCATGCCGAGGTAGCCGTTGTTGAAGATCGCCATCTTCACGCTCAGGCCTTCCTGAATCATCGTCGCCATCTCGGCCATGTTCATCTGGAACCCGCCGTCGCCCGAGATGGCCCACACGAGCTCTCCCGGACGCGCGAGATGCACGCCCATGGCGGCCGGCACGGCAAATCCCATGGTCCCGAGCCCGCCCGACGTGATGTGCGTGTTGGCGCGCTGATACGGATAGTGCTTCGCCACCCACATCTGGTGCTGCCCGACGTCGGTCACGATCGTGCACTGACCTCCCGTCGTTTCGTGAATCGCCGCGAGAATCGCTTCCGGCGATAGATCGCCGCTGAACGATTCGGCGCGGGGACGCACGAATCCCTTGATCTCGGCGATCCACGGCTCCGCGCGCCGCGGCTTGACCGCGGCCACGAGCCGCCCCGTCACGAGCTTGGCGTCGCCCACGATTCCCACGGCGACGGGGATGTTCTTGCCGATCTCCGAGCGATCGAGCTCGATATGAATGATCTTGGCGCGCGGGGCGAACGCTGCGGTGTTGCCCGTGACCCGGTCGTCGAATCGCAGCCCGATCCCCACGATCAAATCCGCCTGCTGAATCGCCCGGTTCACGTGCACCTCGCCGTGCATCCCCGGCATGCCGAGGTGCAACGGGTGCGATTCCGGGAACGCGCTGATGCCGAGCAGGGTCGTGATCACCGGAATCCCCGTCTTCTCGGCCAGCGCTTTCACCTCACCATAGGCGCTCGACAGGATCACGCCGTGCCCGATCATGATGAGCGGGCGCTCCGCCTTCGCGATCAGCTCCGCGGCCTCGCGGATGGCCTGATCGAGCGGCGGCGTCCGTGGCTCGCGGCGCGCGCCGGGACGCGACGCGGGCGGCGTGTACGCCGCACGCTGGTTCTGGACGTCCTTGGGAACGTCGAGCAGCACGGGCCCGGGCCGCCCGTCGAGCGCGATGCCGATGGCTTCGCGGACCCGATCCGCCAGCTCGGAGACGTCCTGTACGAGGTGATTGTATTTCGTGATCGGGAGGGTGATGCCGATGATGTCCGTCTCCTGAAACGCGTCGCGCCCGATCATGGGACGGCCCACCTGCCCCGTGATCGCGAGCACAGGCGAGGAATCCATGTGCGCGGTGGCGAGCCCGGTCACGAGGTTCGTGGCGCCCGGCCCCGAGGTGGCGACGCAGACCCCCACGCGCTCCCCACCGCTCGCGCGCGCGAATCCGTCGGCCGCGTGCGCCGCGGCCTGCTCGTGCCGCGTGAGGATGTGCCGCAGCGCGGGATATTCCGGAAGCGCGTGGTAGAACGGCATGATCGCGCCACCGGGGTAGCCGAAAATCACGTCCACTCCCGCCGCCAACAGCTCCCGGCACAGGATCTGGGAACCGGTCAGGACTTCCGTCATGGCACGCACTCCGGTCGATAGATCGCGGCGTCCATGGTCATACTCCCCAGAGATAAACGTTGTTGAGCGAGTGATCTTCGAGCCGATCGGCGAAGCTCGCCTTGTTCAACGCGTGAACGAGGGCGCGGGCGCTCGCCTCGACCACGTCGGTCGATGCGCCGTGACCGGCGAGCGTCTTCGAGTCGATCCGCGCCTGCAGAAATACGTGACCCACGCTGTCCCGGCCCGGCGTCACCGACTGTAACGACAGGTTCAGCACCTCGATCTGTCGCTCGACGATCGCGCTGATCGCCGCGAACGCGGCGGCGATGGGGCCATTGCCGGTACCCGTCGCGCTCTTCTCGCGCATCCAGGGACCGGTGAGCGTCACCTCTGCCGAGGCCGAGACCGTCCCGCAGGTCGCCTTGAGGTACGTGAGCTGGTAGGACTCGGGCGCGTCGTGGAAGCTCTCGTGCAGCAGCGCCAGGAGGTCTTCGTCGAGGATCTCCTGTTTCCGATCGGCGAGCGCCGTGAACTCGCGATACAACCACTCGAGGGTCGGTTCGTCGAGCTCGTAACCCAGCTCGCGAAACCGCCGCTCGAGCGCATGACGTCCCGAGTGCTTCCCGAGGACGAGCGTCGAGCGCGGCACGCCGACCGTCTCCGGACGAATGATCTCGTAGGTGAGTCCGTTTTGCATCACGCCGTGCTGGTGAATGCCCGCCTCGTGCGCGAACGCGTTCCGGCCCACGATCGCCTTGTTCGGCTGCGGGAAATTGCCGATCACGTGCGAGAGCAGCTGACTGGTACGGAAGATCTCACGGGTATTGATGGCGCAGCGGAACGAGACCGCCTGCGGGCGTACGTGCGCGGCCATGACGATCTCTTCGAGCGCCGCGTTGCCGGCGCGCTCCCCGATCCCGTTGACGGTGCACTCGACCTGGCCCGCGCCGGCTTCGATCGCCGCGAGGGAGTTGGCGACGGCCAGCCCCAGGTCATCATGGCAGTGCGCACTGAACACGACCTTGTCGGACGATGGCACGCGCTCGCGCACGGCACGGAACATCGCCGCGTATTCCTGCGGCAGGGCATAGCCGACCGTGTCGGGAAGATTGATCGTGGTCGCGCCCTCGGCGATCGCTGCGTCGACCACCTTGCAGAGAAAATCGATATCGCTGCGGCTCGCGTCCTCCGCCGAAAACTCCACGTCGTCCGTGTATTGGCGCGCGCGCTTGACGGACGCACGGGCACGCTCGAGACATTCTTCCTGAGTGATCCGCAGCTTGTGCTGCAGGTGAATGTCGGAGGTGGCGATGAACACGTGGATCCGCGGCCGCGCCGCGGGCCGGAGCGCGTCGCCGCAGAGATCGATGTCGCGTTCGTGACAGCGCGCGAGCCCCGCGATGATCGGGCGCCGCACCTCTTCCGCCACGCTGCGCACCCCGCGAAAATCGCCGTCCGAAGCAGCCGGGAAGCCGGTCTCCATGACGTCCACACCGAGGACGTCCAGCTGCCGTGCCAGCCGGAGCTTCTCCTCCGGTGTCATGGAATTGCCGGGCGCCTGCTCGCCATCCCGCAGTGTGGTGTCGAAAATGACAACGTTTCGTTCCATGGACCTCGCTCCTCGGCCGGCTTGGTTTCCGGCTCGGTGACGAAAAAAACGCCGCGGGCTTTTGAGGTCCGCGGCGTTGGGACTGGTTAGTCTGTCCTGTCTAGCGACTCATGCTGCTCCGTCGCGCGCGCCGCGAACCTCCTGCTGGGTGATAAGTCCCAGCAGCAGCGTAAGCAGCAGGAGATCGACTAGCAGCATCATGTAAGCCTCACAACGGAGAACATTTCCGGCTCTCAGGTTATGTATCGGCCCGGCGGGTGTCAACTAATCATTACGGGTAGGTATACCTGCCCGCCTGGGGGGCTGACGCCGGTCCAACCGGCTTGACGCTCAATTCGTCACGTCCCTATGTTACCGCGCACCACGCGGAGCGCGTGGGGTTCGGCCCCGGGCAGCGGTGCCCTCTCTGCCCCGGGCTTTTTCTTTCCAGTCTGGAGCGCATGAACGCCACCGTTACCGTCCGCGTGCCGGGGTCCACCGCCAATCTGGGGTCGGGCTTCGACTGCATTGGCGTGGCCGTCAACCGCTGGTTCAGTGTGGCGGTGCGGCGCGACCCCGCGCTCCTCGCCCCAGTCCGCATCACACGGGGGGGCGCGCTCGCCGCGCTCGACACGCCGCCCGATCGCGACCTGCTGTATACCGGGTTTCACCGCGCCTGCGCTGCCGCCGGATACGAACCGCCCTCAGGCCTCGTGATGGAGGCAAGCTCCGAAATCCCCGTGGCGCGCGGACTCGGCTCATCGGCCGCCGCCGTCGTGGCCGGTGCCGTCGCGGCGCGCGCGTTCTGTAATCTGTCGCTCGACGACGCCGCCCTGACCGCCGTGTGCGCCGCCGTCGAGGGACATGCCGACAATGTCGCGCCGACAATCCACGGTGGAGCGATTCTCGTAATCGCCTCGCCCGAGTCGCCGCATCCCTGGGTCGTGTCACCGCTCGAGCTGCATCCGTCACTCGCGCTCGTCTTCGCGATACCGGACTTCATGGTCGCGACGGAACAAGCGCGGGCCGTACTGCCCAAGTCGGTGGACTACCACACCGCGGTGGTCGCCGCGGCGCGCAGCGCGGCGCTCGTGCGCGGGCTCGCGAGCGGTGACGGGGCGTTGCTTCACGCGGGGCTCGAGGACGTGCTCCACGTTCCGTACCGCCGTACCCTGATCAAAGGATACGATCTCGTGACGGGTGCGGCCCTTCGGGCCGGTGCATTTGGCGCTACGTTGTCCGGCTCAGGCTCGACGCTCGTCGCCATCGGACCCGGCGCGCAGGCAGGGGGGGTCGAGGCTGCGATGGCCCGCGCCTGGCGAACGCTGGGCGTGACCGTCGAGACCTTTCGCATGACCGGGCCCGTGGGCCGCTACCAGGTGGCGTGATGGCCGCACTCAAACCTCCCCAGGTGCACAAGTTCGGCGGCGCGTCCGTCGCGGACGGAGCGGGAATTCTCCGTGCCGTCGCGATCATCCAGGCGCAGCGGCCCGCGCGCCTGGTGGTGGTCGTGTCGGCGTTGGCAGGCGTCACCGATGCGCTGCTCGAGCTCGCCTCACGCGCCGTTCGGGGCGAAGCCGAGGCGGTTCGCGCCGGGATCGCCGCGCTGCGGCAGCGTCACGAAGCAACGGCGCGGGCAGCCGTCTCGGGATCCGCGCGCAGGGAATCGGCACTCGCCGCGATCGAGCGCGAGTTTGCCGAATTCGAGCAGATCGCCGCGGGGCTCGTGATCGTGCGTGAGCTGACGCCCCGCACCAGCGACTATCTCGTGGCACGGGGCGAGCGCCTGTCGGCGATGCTCCTGGCCGCCGCCCTCGACGAGGCCGGCGCCCATCCCGCTCTCATCGACCCGCGTGATGTGGTGAAAGCCGACGCCAATTTCGGCCACGCTTCACCGAGCCTCGCCCTCACCGATCGAGCCGCGCGCAAGACGCTGCTGCCGTTGCTCACCCGTGGCGTGGTTCCCGTCGTCCCCGGGTTCCTGGGCGCCACACCCGATGGCCAGCTCGCGACGCTCGGACGCGGCGGCTCCGACCTCACCGCCACGCTGCTCGGCCGCGCGCTCGGCGCACGGGAAGTCACGCTGTGGAAGGATGTGCCCGGATTTCTCACCGCCGATCCGCGTGTCGTGCCGGATGCGCGGGTGATTCCGCAGCTGCATCAACGCGAAGCGGCCGAGCTCGCGTATTACGGCGCCAAGGTTCTGCATCCGCGCGCGCTGATCCCGATCGCGGGCCGGAGCCTTGCCATCCGGATCCGGCCGTTCGCCGACGCCGGGGCACGCGGGACCGAAATCTCGCGCCGCCGCACGCTCAAGACCCATCCGGTGAAAGCCATTTCGGCCGTGAGCAAGCAGGCGCTCATCACCGTCACCGGCAACGGCATGCTGGGAATTCCCGGGATCGCCGCCCGGACGTTTGCGGCCGTGCAGCAGCAGAACGTCTCGGTTTCGCTCATCAGCCAGGCGTCATCCGAGCATTCCATCTGTTTCAGCGTCCCGGAAGCGAGCGCGCCGCGGGCGCGCGCCGGGCTCGAGCAGGCGTTCAAAGAGGAAATCGCGCGCCGCGAAATCGACGGAGTCGAGATCCGCCCCGGCGTTGCGACGTTTGCGGTGGTGGGGCTCGGAATGGCCGGGACGCCGGGCATCGCCGCCCGGACCTTCTCGGCCCTGTCCTCGGGCAACATCAATGTGATCGCGATCGCCCAGGGATCGTCCGAGCTGAACCTGTCCGTCGTGGTCGAAGAAAAGGAAGTCGTGCGGGCCGAGCGCCTGGTGCACGCGGCGTTCCAGCTCGACAAGCTGGGCGGCGGTGCGGTGTCGCATCCCGAACGCACCGATGTCGTGCTGCTCGGATTCGGCTCGATCGGCCGAGTACTCGCGGATATGATCGCCAAGCTGCGCCGTGCGCCGCTCGAAGTGCGTGTCGTGGGAGTCGTGGATCGCTCGGGCTTTGTGTTCGACGAAAAGGGCTTGTCGCCCAAGCGGCTCGCCCGGCTCGCGTCGGCGAAGGGCAAGGGCGTGACGCTCGCGGACGCCGAAGGCGGGCATGCGGGGAGCGCGGACGAAGCGATCGAATTCGTGGCGCGCCACGCGCTCTCGAATCCGGTGCTGGTCGATGTGACGGCCGGAGACACGGCGGCCACGCTCAAGCGCGCGCTCACGTCCGGAATGCACCTCGTCCTCGCGAACAAGCGGCCGCTCACCGCGCACCGGAAATTGTACGACGAGCTGGCCGCCCTGGCCGACCAGCACGCCCGACGCCTGCTGCACGAGACGACGGTCGGCGCGGGGCTGCCGATCATCGATACCTATTACAAGCTCGCCGAATCAGGCGACCGGGTCCTGAAGATCGAAGGCTGTCCGTCCGGCACACTCGGGTATTTGTTCGGTGAGCTGTCGCGCGGGCGGCGGTTCTCGGAGGCGTTGCGGGGCGCGATCGCCAAGGGCTACCCCGAGCCCGACCCGCGTGAGGATCTCTCAGGCACCGACGTGGCGCGCAAAGCGCTCATCCTGGGACGGCTGCTCGGATTTCCGGGCGAAATGGCCGACATCGATATCGAGTCTCTCGTGCCGCCCGAGGCGCGGAAGCTGACGCGGGAAGAGTTCCTGTCCCGCCTCGAAGATTTCGATGCAGGCTGGCAAAAGCGTGTAGAGGAAGCCCGGGGCAAGGGCGGCGTGCTGCGCTACCGGTGCACCGTGAGTCCGAAACAGATTCGGGTGGGGCTCGTCGTGGTGAACGCGGGGAGCTCGCTCGCGTCCCTGAACGGCACCGACAATCAATTCATCTTCACCACGGACCGGTACAAGACGAATCCGCTGGTGATTACCGGACCGGGCGCGGGGCCGGCCGTGACGGCCGGAGGTATTCTGAACGACGTCCTGAAGATCGCAGCCACATGACCGCGCATCCGGCGCAACGCGAAGCATCCGGTGGAGTCACCGCCAGCGTGCAGCGCTGCGCGCAGTGCGGTCAGGAAATCGCGGAGCAAGAGAGCCGGCAGGCCTGCGGGCGCTGCGGCGGTCTGTTCGAGCTGCAGCATCCCGCGCCGGCCATCAAGGGCGCCGGGCTGCGGGCGCTGCTCGACGCACGGTCCGCGAGCCGCCGGGGAACGTTCGCCTCGGGCGTGTGGCGCTTCCGCGAGCTCGTCCTGCCGTCGGCCGGTGACGACGTGCTCACCTACCCCGAGGGTAACACACCGCTGCTGTCGCGGCCCACGGTTGCACAGTGGGCCGGCGCGACGAGCCTGCATTTGAAGCACGAAGGACACAATCCCACGGGCTCGTTCAAAGATCGCGGAATGACCGTGGGCGTGACGCACGCGCGGCGCATCGGCGCAACGGCGGTCTCGTGCGCATCGACCGGGAATACGGGCGCGTCGCTCGCCGCGTATGCGGCGCTCGCCGGGCTGCCAGCGATCGTTTTGACGCCGCGCGGACAGGTCGCGCTCGGCAAACTCACCCAGCTCCTCGCATACGGCGCGCGCACCCTGCTCGTCAAGGGCGATTTCGACGCCTGCCTTGCGCTGGCGCGTGAGGCGAGCGAGCGCCTCGGCGTCCATCTGCTCAACTCGGTCAATCCGTTTCGGATCGAAGGGCAGAAGACGATCGTCTTCGAATTACTGCAGCAGCTGTCGTGGGAGCCGCCGGACTGGATCGTCGTCCCGGCGGGAAACCTCGGCAACACCGCGGCGTTCGGGAAAGCGCTGCGCGAGGCGCGCGACTGGGGACTGATTCGCCGGCTGCCGCGTCTCGCCGCCGTGCAGGCGGCAGGAGCGGCGCCGTTCGCGAAAAGCTTCGCCGAGGGATTCGCGAAACGCTACACGGTCCAGGCGCACACCGTGGCGACCGCCATCAACATCGGCAATCCGGCGTCATACGATCGCGCGGTCATCGCCATCCGCGAAACCGACGGCATCGTCGCCGCGGTTCCCGATGCCGACATTCTCGAAGCGAAGGCGGTGATCGATGCCTCCGGCGTGGGCTGCGAGCCCGCGAGCGCGGCAAGCGTCGCGGGAACCCGCAAGCTGATTCGCGACGGCGTGATCGCCCCGGGTGACTCAGTCGTCGCGGTTCTCACGGGGCACATCCTCAAGGACCCCGATGCCATCACGCGGTATCATCAGGGCCAGGAGCCGACACCGGCGCACGCCAACCCCCCGCTCGAGATCGAGCCGCGGCTCGAGGAGATCGAACGGGCGCTCGCCCCGAAACGCCCCTGACGTGCGTGCCGCTTTGGTCCCGTGAACATCGGGCGGCCGGGAAAGATCATCGCGGTCGGCCGGAACTACGTCGAGCACGCGGCCGAGCTCGGTAACACCGTCCCAAAGGAGCCGCTGATTTTTCTCAAGCCGCCGTCCGCAGTGATCGGGGACGGCGACACGATCGTCCTACCGCCTGAATCCGCGCGCGTGGAGCACGAAGGTGAAATCGGCGCCGTCATCGGGCGACCGCTGCATCGCGCGACCGAAGCGGAGGCGGCGGGCGCCATAGGCGGGATCACCTGCGTGAACGACGTGACCGCGCGTGACCTGCAGCGCTCGGACGAGCAGTGGACGCGCGCCAAGGGATTTGACACGTTCTGCGCAATTGGGCCGCGGATCGTGGCGATCAGCCCCGAGCAGTATCGCCAGCTCGAAGTGATCTGTCGCGTCAACGGTCGCGAGCGACAGCACGGCTACGCGCGCGACATGGTGTTCAGCATTCCCAGGCTCGTGTCATACGTATCACAGGTGATGACGCTCGAGCCGGGGGACCTCATTGCGACGGGGACGCCCGCCGGCGTTGGTCCGCTCGCTCCCGGAGACATTGTCGAAGTCGAGATCCCGGCGGTCGGCGTGCTGCGGAATCCGGTTCGTGGAATGTGAGGCGCCGCCGCAACCCCTCCCCTTTCCCTAGGTTCTTTCCCCCCGCCTTACCGGTCAGGCGCGAAACGTGCAACTTTCCTTCGCCCTTAATCGGCTTTTCTACCCAGGGGGGGCAGATGCATGCGGTCGTAAGGCGTTACCGCGTTCGGCTGGGCACCATGGAGCAGGCCGCGCGCTATACGGAAAAGTGGTTCGTGCCGTTGCTGCGCCAGATACCCGGATTCAAGAGTTGCTATTTCGTCTCGGACGGCGAAGGCGTGCTCTCTTCCTTGAGCTTCTTCGAAACCCGCGACGCGGCCAAGGCGGCGAATGCGCTCGCGACCCAGTGGTTCCGTGATGAGTGGGGCGCCTACCGCCCGCTCGCTCCGGAGGTCATGGGTGGCGAGGTTCTGACCCAGATCATCGCCGAACGTCGTGTCATTGGGGATCGGCGTCAGATGCCCGACCGTCGCGCCAGCGCAACAATCGGCCCGTTGCCGCACGGCCAGGACATGCGCCAAGGCGGCGATCGGCGCAGCGGCATCGACCGGCGCGTGCCGGTGTTCGATCGCCGCGTGGAGTTGCGTGCCGTAGGCTGACTAGCCCGCTGCAAGGAACCGCTTCCCGCGTGAGCCGTATCACGTTGTTGGGGCTCAGATGACGGTATGCTGGGGCGGAGTAGTTCGAAGGGAGCGGGGAGTATGGGCATCAGCGAGCAGAGCTGGAGCAACGACGAGGCATGGCGCGGCGACGTTCACGTGAACGGCGAAGCCTGGCGAGGCGACGCGCACTTCTCCGATTGGCCGGAAGAAGCGGCGGGACCGGAATACTGGTTGTTTAAGCAGGAGCGAGACGAAGAAGAATAGCGCGGAACTCGGAGCGCGGAATTCGGAACTAGAGACTCATGTTCCGGCTTCCGCGTTCCGCCTTCCGAGTTTGCCCCGCGCCACCAACAGTTCCGCGTTGAGAATCGCAGCCCCCGCCGCGCCACGAATCGTGTTGTGACTCAAGGCGACAAAGCGGAAATCCAGCACACGGTCGGGAAAGAGCCGGCCCACCGTGACGCTCATGCCCTTGCCCGCGTCGCGATCGAGCCGCGGCTGCGGGCGATCGGGTTCATCGCGGAGAATGAGCGGGCGCTCGGGCGCGCTGTGGAGGCCGAGCTCCTGCGGAGCGCCGCGGAAGCTCGCGATCGCTTCGCGCACGTCCTCGATCCGAACCCGGCGCGCCAGTTTCACGCGAATCGCGGCGATATGGCCGTCCTGAACATTCACCCGATGCACCTGAGCGCTGACGGGGAACGGCGCCGGCACGAATGATCCGTCGCGAAAGCCACCCAGAATTTTTTGCGTCTCCCGCTCGATCTTTTCTTCTTCGCTGGCAATGAACGGCACGACGTTATCCGTGACATCCATCGCGGGCACGCCCGGATAACCCGCGCCCGAAATGGCCTGTAACGTCGTGACGATCGCGGCTTCGATCCCGAACTCGCGTTGCAGCGGAGCGAGGGCCAGCGCGATGCCGATCGCCGAACAGTTCGGGTTGGTGACGACGTACCCGCTTCCCTTCGCGCCGTTCAAGACCGCGATGTGATCCGGATTTACCTCAGGAATGAGCAGCGGCACGCCGGCATCCATCCGGAA
>Ga0335081_10011005_pt1 | contig 14634 bp, 12 predicted proteins | sample Lox_Sample_35_FD_206713 | JGI IMG/M metagenome (GOLD analysis project Ga0335081, IMG submission 206713) | Soil microbial communities from Loxahatchee National Wildlife Refuge, Florida, United States - Lox_Sample_3.5 | ecosystem: Environmental > Terrestrial > Soil > Wetlands | place: USA... | reverse complement strand
CCGCGCCATCTGAGATTGACAGACTCGTCTCCACAGCCTACGTCCATGCGAGACCTGTCTATCTCATGCTCCCCACGGACATGGTTTCGAAGAAAGTGTCAAGTATCGGTTCCCGTTCGTTAATATTCATTGATTCCAGGTTCAAACCTGGAGAAGCAGTGCGATTTGAACTTGGCTCAGAACGAAGCTGAAACGGAGGAAGAAGTTCTTTCGATCGTCTTGGATCTCCTGTATAAAGCAAAAAACCCTGTCTTTCTTGTCGATGCGTGTTGTATCCGTCATCGTGTTGTTGACGAAGCCCACCAATTGCTTGACAAACTCCAAATTCCAGGCTTCGTTACTCCAATGGGGAAGGGTGCCATTGATGAGACCCATCCGAATTACAGCGGAGTCTACATCGGCGCAATCAGTCATCCCGAAGTGAGGAAGGCAGTTGAAACTTCAGATTGTGTTCTCAGCATCGGGGCGTTGCTCTCGGATTTCAATACTGTAAAATCACCAATCTTCTTCAATTAATGACAGGGTTCATTCAGCTATCATATTGGTAAATCTAGGACAATCGAGTTCCATTCCACTTGGACTCAGGTTCAAGAGCTTGGTACATGCCTCTGACAGGAAGGTGCGATATGCCAGTTACCCCGGAATTGGAATGAAATATCGTACTACCAAATTTTCGCTGCCCTACTGACAGTCGTTAGTACTTCAGAAACTTTTGAGCAAAGTCGATGCCTCCAAAGTGAGCCATCCGCTGAAAACGGACCACATCGTTCCGACCAACGAGGATTTGCTTCATGTGGACATGCCATCGTCGGCGAAAATCACTCATGAGTGGTTGTGGCCTACAGTTGGCCGGTTCATGAGGCCAAAAGATGTTGTGGTTACCGAAACAGGTGCGCGATTTCCTGTTTCAATTGGCAGTAACTCTAGGAACGGCGAATTTTGGGATTCTCGACAGTAGGTTCCCGCGAGGAGTGACCGCCATTTCGCAAGTCTTGTGGGGCAGGTGCATCCGCTTCGGAAATTTCAATTAAGTCATTCAGTATCGGGTATTCCGTGGGAGCTGTCCTGGGAGCTGCTCTTGCTACCAGAGAATTGCCGGACGGGAGCGAGAGGCGTGTCATGTTGTTTGTAGGGGATGGCAGCCTTCAATTGACTGCCCAGGTGATTTCAAAGGTCTAGGTGTGCTAATGGCAGGAAATCAGTTCTATGATTCGCCATCACTTGAACCCGATCTTGTATTCTCCAAGACGCTCATGTATCTAATTTTGTAGGTTCATTATCAACAATAATGGGTATATGCCCGAACGCCGTCCTCCGCTGACATCGAAGATATACAATCGAGAAGTTTATTCATGGCAAGGACAAGTAAGGGGCACATTATTTACAATTGCTGATCTTAAGACAATACAACAGTATCCAGCCCTGGAGATACACGAAACTCCTTGAGGTCTTTGGTGCACACAGTCCTCGCACATATCGAGCCAAAACCCAGGACGAGCTGATGAAGCTATTCCTTGACAAAGAATTTGCTTCTTGTCCTGATATTCAGGTTTCCCCCCGGATACGACTGTGATTGATAAAGCTTGTTGAACTCATCATGGACGAATTGGATTGCCCCAGGGCCTTGAAGGTTCAAGCTCGTTTGACGGCCCAGGCAGATGCGGCATAAATGGGTCGTAAAAAAAATTCACCTGCATTCGGAATTACGAGTATAGCAAATTGAAACGCCGGAAAGTATCTATTGAATATTATCTTTTGCGAAAAGACCTCCGAGCAAAGGAACAAGGCTACCACTGACTAATATCCAACAAGCGCACGACCTTTGGAGAGCAACAGGGTCTTTCCCTTGAGAGTTTTTGTGGCCCAGTTTCCGAGTGTGAAGCCTGCTATCAGCTATGGCCAAGACATGAGGAAACACCTCCAAAAAACGACAAATAAGTGACACCGCCAGTTTTTCCCATCGGTAATACCATCATTTCACTGCCCGTCATTGGTTTGTAGACATTTCCAGGCGTCGCATTCTTAATGAGACTGAGGATATTCTTGGCGATGATTGGACCGTGTAACCCGGCTTTGTAGGCCATCTTGAGTTCTGGGGTATCAGCAACATCACCCGCGGCAAAGATATTCGGATAACGTTTGTCCGCCACCTGGAGGGTATCTTTGACTCGGATTGAGTGGGTGGCAGGATTGTAGAGGGCTGGCGAAAGGGTTCGGATGATGTCTCCGCGAGGCTTCGCACCATAAGCCAACAACTGTCAGCATTAGGGAGGAGGCTTTCAGATGTGGGAAATTACGATAAGATCCGCAGACAAGGTCTTCCCTGACTTCAACTTGAGCTCTCCGCTCGTGTTCCCGCTTTCGACAATCGCCTTTTCATTTAAGAGAATGTCCACCCCATGGTCTTTAAGCGCGGCAACTGTCTTCTCTCGGAAAGTGTCGGGAAAAGCGTCAGATATAGGCAACCTGGACGCGTGTACAATCGTGATGTGCTTTTCGGGATGGGCCGTTTTGATTTCTCCTGAAAGTTCTAACAAGTCAGAGTAATAACACCAAAATAATTCTGTACCAATTCCAACGGGTCCCGCTCCGACGATAACGATACTTTTTGCCGCAGCAATTTGTTGTCGTCTCCTTGAAAAGATACCGAGGGCATCTTCTCTTGAGTAAGTCGGAAGCTCAATTGGGTCATTCCAAGAGCTACCAGTGGCGACAACCTAGGGTCAACCTGTGCCTGTCATCCATGACAGGTACCAAATATTCGAAGCCCACTTCGCTGCCGAAGAGTGTGTCTGGCTCCGAGAGGACAACTGAATGTGGGTTGATTTTGCTTACCGACGCTTTCACGACGACACCGAGCTCAGGTGACTTGAAAAGTCTGTCGTACGGGACAAGGACCTGTTCCGAAATGTCTTCGGAAGCCGCTGCCCTTGCTGCTCCTAGTTTGACATAGAAGAAATCTTGTTGCTCGATAAGGACAATTCGATACGAGTTTGGGAGAGAGCCTTGCAGTTTTGAGACCGTGGCGAGGCCTGCGTACCCTCCGCCGATAATGACTACGTTCTTTTTTGACATTGTCGAGATAAAGGTATTGATTTCGGGTTATTTAGAAGTCTAGTGAGCCTTCGTTGGAGAGCTTTTATGCCCTCGCGACATCTGGGTGTCTGAGATGTGCCGGGTTGACTAATCTGACTAAAGCGTCTGACCAATATCCGTCAGCTTGTCGTGAGCCAATCAAATGATTGGACGGGGAAAAGGCTTCGGCGGACGAAGTTGCCTTACGGCCGAAGAACACGGTTCGAAAGAGCGGTCCCCCGTCTGTCGTTTGTTTAGGAAGGAACGACAGTCCTTTTTCCACGGCTATTATGGGCTAATTCCGGCAGATGTACCAGCGAATCCTGCCAAGCGAACCATACACGGCAATGGGAGTCACGCAAGAATTCTGCCCGCCAGGCGCCTGCGATAATCCTTCTCCAATTGAAGCCCACTTACATACAGCAGACGAGCCCGCCGGTGGCCGCAGCTCGACGCCGCGAACTCTTGCAGTTTTCTGCGCCACATACATGCCAGATGAAGGGGTTCATCTGGTCGGACATGGAACGGAAAGACGCTTAGCCATACCCTGATCATAGGGCTATGAGCAATTAGTAAATGCGTGCGTTAGATTAAGTCTCGACGTGAGGGGTCCTGTACGGCAGTCACTTAAGGCGCCTTGGACCAATGAAAACCCTTCGCAAGGATAAGTAATGCAGGCTGTGCACTCGGGCTAGTACTCCCGCCCGTATGAATCAGAAATCCCCGCCCAACGACTGGTGCTTTAACTCTTCGCATTAGTATCTCCTATCCTATACGGTTCGTTTTGAGCACCACATCTAGTTGGGCAATCACTTTCGGGCGTAGGCCGGCCATTGGACCAGCCTCTCCATAACTGTACATAGTCCCGAGAAATGCAATGGATGTCGTTTATGTTATGTTTGATGATACCCTGGCATAAGTAATATCTCCAAGATGATCCGTGGGATGGGGTTTTTTCTGTGCACATGTTAACGCCGGTAGCGGGAGGACGGCCTAATAGATGGCCTTTTCATACACAAGACAATGAGTCGAATGAGTTGGAAAAGAAGCAGGCCGGAATTTTTAACCTAGATTTTGCCAATGGCGAGACCGAGAAGTGTTGCCTTTGATCCGATATGGTAAATTGGAATAATGATGGGGTTCAGAACTTTTGTGTTTATTTGGCTGCTTCATCTTGCTCTCACCCATTGCATAAAATTGCAAGACTCACGGAGTAAGACATGAGGGTGGTTATGTTTCTCATTTGATTGTCGCCTTGACTACCTCTTTTCTCTTGAGGAAGGAATATCTGACGGAAATAGAGAAATATCGCCGCTGTTTTAAATGCTGGTTGGTGTTGTCTATTTGCGAGCCACAGCATTTTGGTCTTCGTCTCGAGTTAGAATCTCACGAAACCAGGTTTCTATACTCTTCTCGCCGCCGCTCTTGTCGCCATCCAAAAACGGTATTCATAGACGCTTACGCAGTGGACGGATTAATGCTAGGATCTCGGGTTCGAACGTGGGATGCCATCGTTGATCGCTATCTCCTCCCGTACGCTCGGTGGTTGTGGTCCTCTTAGCCGCATTCTTCTGCAAAATCACCGACAGAGCCCGGACCAATCCTGGGAACGCCGGCTACATTCTCCGTCGCGTCGGCAGCGCCCTTTTCATGTTCTCAAGCGTCGTTGTCATCGGAATCGTCCTCTTGGCATGGAAATCCGTCTGTAAGCCACAATGATGGGGGCGCATTCTCCAACGCTATTGGGTCTTGCCCCACATGCTCGTTTGACTCGTTTATGTCACGACCAATCACTTATCTCGTCGCCTCAAGATCCTAGACCCGGAAACCTAGGGGTCCCATGCACAGTTGATGTCGCTTGATTTCAGTGTAATGGTAATTCTGCAAGCTGGTTAGGGTCGCTCAATTTCGTAATGCTTTGGGATCTTGTAATTTAGATCATTCCATTGAATTCCTAAACTCGTGTCCCCTAAAAATATCTTTCACAAGGTCTGAACACTTTCTCGAACGAGAGATCTCATCATTTGACGGGAAAGAAATTTGTGATCTTCGACCCCGCTCCCTTTTTTACTGGGCTCTTCTTCGTTGGCGTTGGGGGCGCACGTTTCGTCGGTTTCCGCATTGGGCTTTTTACTGATAAGCCTATCTTGACTGTCTCATCTTCTCCGATCTTGACTTTTGATGGCGTCGCCTCTTCTTCCTTTATCCCGATGTCGTCGGCCATTTCCTCAACTTTCCGTTTACTGGGCCCCCGAATTTCTATGTTTATATCTTCTTTCCTATCCGTTGAATTCATTTCTTCCTTGAATTTGGATTTTGAGGGACTGTTTGTTTTCGAGAAGAAGTTGGCGATACTTGATTTATTTTCAGCGCTATTCAACGGGACAATGAAAAGGGGAGAATCTTCGCCGACTTTGCCAACTTCCTTCTTGACAGGGTAACTAGTGCCATTAGTAGTGCTGAGAAAGGATTCTGATACCAGAGTAAATCACCCTCATAGGGTTTCAGAATGTTGGCTAGCTCTACGGACCATCTTTCATTGGGATCAAGCCATCGTTTGAAATACTCCGATTCAGGCTCCAGTATTACGGGCATCCTATCGTGTAAAAAGGACACACTCTTCGCCGAATTCGTAGTAATAACGGTGTAGGTGTATGTCCTTTCATCACTCCCTGTCTCATGGTGAGCCGCTGGAAGATGGGGCCATTGTTACCTTCATATTGCACGCTGTCCCATAGCCCGGCGAGGAGCATTATCTTCCCATCGGCGCGTTTCGTGAAATACGGGATCCTCTCTTTGGAAGACTTTTTGAGCCATTCATAGTATCCCATAACGGGAATCACGCATCGATGACGACCTTTGATTGAATTCCACATTCCTCTGTTTTCAAGGAGGGAGTCATCGCGGCAGTTTATTGTCCGGGAGATTGAAGCATAGTCCGGCGGGCGCTTTGCCCAAAAGGGGATTAAACCCCATCTGCTTTGGTATTAGCCTTCGATACTTTGAGATGATGAGAATCAACCGCATTGATTGCACAATCAAGTCCCCGGGCTTCCCCCGGCTGCTTACTTTGGGGGATGTGTGTATTGCCGCCGACTGCGTTGTAGAGGGAGGGCTCTGATCAGCTGGCGCTGCTCCGCCTTGGCTTGTATCTCGAGGCGCATCATTTCGCTCTGGTCGGTCGCCTAGCTGGCGGATGACGGGTTGAATGTATGTTGGAGCAACGTTGTGCCTTCCGTGAGTAAGTCATTCACTCACTCCAAGCAAAGGGTGGGACTTACGTTTGTCGCCATGGGGGTTCATTGCGCACCTGGTTGATGGTGACATTTGCCTGTGCTAGCTCTGCTCTTAATTCATCCTCGTTGAAGTTCATCGCTGTCCTCCCGCACATCTTCGACAGTGGCCCAAACAAGAAAATGTCGCACAGTCCCCCTTTCCACGGAATCCGTAATTATTTACAATTAATGACGTAAATGGATTCCATGAGATAAAGATAAAGAACGATTTCTAATATGGGATACAGCAGGCTCATCTGATAATTTCCCTAGGAAAAAGACTCACAAAGAGATCGCAAGAAATCAAGAGAGAAATGATAGGAGAAGAGGAACCAAAACTATAAGAAACTCTTTCTGCGCCCATCGCCCGCAAGACGCCACTTCCTCGATGACGGGCGTTTCTGGGGCTATTTCGAATCACCATCCTTCTCCGCGATGTAGACCAACAAATCAACGACACGGGCACTATATCCCCATTCATTATCGTACCAAGCAATAAGCTTGACAAAGTGATCGTTCAAGCTGATCCCAGCGGCAGCATCGAAAATAGAAGACGCCGAATCCCCAACAAAGTCGGTAGAGACAACGGCATCCTCGGTATACTCCATGATGCCCTTCAAGGAGCCCTCCGAGGCCTCCTTGATCGTCTTCTTGATGTCGGCGTACGAGGCAGGCTTATCAAGTCTGACAGTCAAGTCGACGACCGAGACGTCGGTGGTGGGGATTCGGAAGGACATGCCGGTGAGTTTACCGTTGAGGGAGGGGATGACTTTGCCGACTGCCTTTGCGGCACCAGTGGAGGATGGGATGATGTTTGCGGCGGCGGAACGACCACCACGCCAGTCCTTGTTGGAGGGGCCGTCGACGGTCTTCTGAGTGGCTGTTGTAGCGTGGACAGTGGTCATCAGACCCTCGACAATGCCGTACTTGTCGTTGATGACCTGCGGAGAATTAGTATTGACCTGGTGAAGAGATGGATTGGGCGGGGGCATCGTAGGTATTTCACCTTTGCGAGAGGAGCAAGACAGTTGGTGGTGCAACTGGCGTTGCTGATGACTTGGTATTCGGGTTTGTAGGCATCGAGGTTAACGCCACATACGAACATGGGAGCATCGGCAGATGGTGCAGAGATAATGACCTTCTTTGCTCCACCCTTGAGATGGGCAGAAGCCTTGTCCTTGGTGGTGAAGACGCCCGTCGATTCGACAATGTACTGCAGATATTAACATCAGTCTGACAAATCAAATGGTGGGGGAGGGCTCATACATCAGCACCGCTCTTTGACCAGGGAATATTGGCGGGATCCCGCTCACCGTAGACATCGATGTGTTGGCCGTCAATCACCAACTTGCCGCCCTCGACATGGACATCACCCTTGAACTTGCCGTGCGTGGAATCGTACTTGAACATGTAGACCCTATTGTCGGCATTAGCTCCAGTTTGTCCGGCATTGGAGGGCGCGAGAGTACATGTACTCAAGGTCGATGAAGGGATCGTTGATGGCCTTGATGGCAACATTCTTGTTGAGCAAGGCATTTCGAAATACCTATCAGGCGAAAAGTGAGTGTCAGACCGGCGGAGAGATAAGTGGCAAAACGTACAATGCGCCCGATACGGCCGAATCCGTTGATTCCGACATTGATGACCATGTTGTTGGTATCAAGATGATGAATTGACCTGGTTGGAATGGGAAAGCGCGTTGGCAGTGATGGGATGAAGGAGCTATTCGTGGAAAAGGTTTTTGGAGCGGTGGTGGATTCGTTGGATGAAGGGAGATTTTTATGTGTGAGGGGATGGCGTTGGTTCGGAATCGGTCGGACCAACAGATGACTCAGCTGTTCAGGCTCTCGCCTCTTGCGTGGCGCCGGATTTACGCCCAACTGAGCATAAAACTATACAGTAACAACCGCTTTGGGCATTTCTGTATCACCGATATGCATCACAGACACCAACAACGGAAAGTGCACCGAACCGCGCAAATGTCGAGTCAAAAAACACTCCCAAACAAGACCCATGACGCACCTGCAAGTGCTGCAAGCGATCCAGACTAGCTGGCCACGTCTATCAGATGGAATCAGGAACAAGATTAGTGAAAGTGGAAGTGTTCGACGGACAACTTGTATCGCACGATTGACCTCGTGACGATAGATAGCTGGTCTGTGAAGTTTGCACACTGACGCATTATAATAATAATCGAAAGGCATATGTGGATCAACTTGCAAAGACTGCTTGACGGAAGGCGTCGATACAATTTCGAGTTCATCTAAAATATCTGAGAAACTGGTTATTTTTGCTCGGATCTTCGATTGGTGGACGCAAGGAAACAATGGTCTTCTCACGAGATAGTTGGCGGCGGACTACCTGTTGGAGGTTTGGCGTAACAGAGTTTTATGGTGCTGTTGTGCCCAAAAAAAAAAAAAAAAAAAGGCGAGTGGATATGCAGGATAATATGATCACATGAACTTCAAGGACTTGCGAAAACGCATTATCTGATGTTGATGGTGAGAAAAAGAACCGATCATCCAGCCCACTTATGAAAATACATGGAATACATTTAGTCCAAAATGTTTGCACCCCAACGAAAATTCAGTCGGACCGAGCAATTCGTGATCTTCGGGCGCGTAGTCGCATCCGACATTCAGCGATAATAAATAGACCACGGGAAAATCATTGTTCCTATGCTTGGACGAAACGATGGGTAAAAAATATCAAAAGACTACCCGCCATTGCTATTCAAAAGCTGAGCGTAATACATGAGATTGATTTAATGTGAATATGTTGAATCCCGGTTTGAAAGACGTTCCAGTATCCGACAGTCCGAAAAGCTACAAATGCAAACACTACCAGCTGAACACTAGGAAACATACATGTCGACGATTAATCCATTAAATAATTCGAAAAGATCGAGAATGAATCCCAGCAAAACGCCACACATTATTATAACGATACAGCAGTTCTAGTCCTGATCGCATCGTTTGGTTCCGTTGCCAAACACATATCGATGCGGTTCATTAACGTCCTTAGATTATGCCATTGGTTCTGCTGGAGGCAGATCAACGGTAGCTGCTTAGCTGGCGATATCGGGAGTGTGTGAACGGGACGCAATCGATCCTTCTTCCTGAATGGTATGAAGACCGTGATTCGATAAACTCCGATCATGAGCCACCGTTTCATTATACCCCGGAGGTCGCGTCAGAGCCGAAGGAAGTGCGCGCAGCGGTTGATACCTTTATGCATTAGAAAAACCGTCAATTGATCATTGGTTCGTACGCAGGAAGTTCCTCGGACGAATTCTGTGAGTGACCAGTACCGCTGCGTCCGACTACACCGAGGAATCCCCTCCTTAGTCTACCTAGCTCTAAATCCCTCCGTAGCGCCTCGAGACCACGCCGCCGATCCCGTGTGTGCTTTCCTTTCCGTCGTCGACGCCAGTACCACCATCCTACCAATGCAGCCGCAACGGCTCCTCCGAGAATTAAAAAATATAGGTACACGAGGGAATTAAGTGTCGAGCTGTCAGAGACGTTATCATCGCCATCGCTCGTTGGTGAGGGGTATATCGTCGGGGATTGCGAGGTTGAGCTTGCGGGGAAATTGGCCGAGCCAACGGCTGAGTGGACTGTTGATGATTGATTGGATGATAAGGAAAAAATGGACTCGAGGGACGAGACAGACGTTGTTCGGACAAGGGGAGAGTCTGTGACGACTGTTCCTGGGACGGTGGTCGTTGTACTTGAGGCCAGGGCAGAGGAATGGCTGGATGACTGCGTCTGGGCTAAAGTGCTAGATATTACGGCCCCAGGGGTGGCGGCGTCCGTCGACCCCGTTGCTATGATTCCGGTCGTCGTTGTGGTCATAGAGTCGCCCTGGGCGACGGGTACAGCACGTACATTCGTCGCTCCATTCGAGACAAGGAGACAGATAAGGAGACAGCACCACAGTGACCCAGGGTGCGACAGGCGAGGGCTGCGTGCCGGTCTCCTTCCCGGTGCATTACCTCGACGTATCAGTGTCCGCTCGTACCGGGAGCAGGAAGGAGTGTCCGAGAGCATTGAAGGCCGGCGCTGTCGAACACGACTCGCCAGGCCACGAGGCGACGGCCCTCGACGCAAATTGACTGGGCCCAAGGCCTCGATGTGCACGAGAAAGTTCGTTGCCTCGGAAAATAAATAGTTACAAAGGATGTGGCCACACGTAGAACAATGAATGCGTAAAGCAGATACCGCGCTTATGTAATACCGCATAATTTCTGCAAGCCACAATCAGTTGAGCCTGTCGACAACAGATTGAACATTTCCGACAAATGAAGTGATTAAACGCTTATCATTATTAATCATATTACGAAGCGAGTGGGGATTGCGGTGGTAGATGATGGAATATCTTTGTCTTCAACATTCTAAATATGGCTTAAATTCATCTTAATTTAATAATAATTCGAAAAAAACTTTTGAATTTATTCTTAAAAAGTTAATTTATTTATTGATTGTTTTTACTATCTTAAATTTTATGCTGTTATATTTTAATTATATATAATAAATAGATTTTACTGTTAAAAATATACTTAAATAACTTTGTTATCTATTGTTATAATAATTGATCTCTTTTTAAAAATATTAAATATTTTTAAATAAGTAATATTAATATTATAGCTAGTTTAAAGATTTAAAAATCAAAACTAGATATTTTAAAGTAAAAACTTATTTTATATATTTATATAGAGTTACATATAATACTCTTTTTTAGTTTTTATATATTTAATAAAAATCTACTGTAATAAATAAGACTATATTTTCATATTTTTATTTTTGCTTTTTGTTTATATTTATATATAATTATATATTAAAAATTGAAATCTTTAAAGAATGATATAGTCCATAAGATTAAAATTAATAAAAATAATGTACTATTATTTAGCTATTAAATTTATAAAGTCCAATATATATAAAAAAAGATCTATTTATCAAAAAAGCTATTATAAATTTAGCAGTCAAAAACTTTAATGTTAAATATAAAGTGATTGAATTGTAGTTTGATAAAAACTCAAAAATGCTATTTCAATTAAAATTGAATTACCTTTTAAAACTTTGAACTTTTAGATTAATTGAGTTTTAACTGATCTAAATTGAACAAAGAATTAATTTAAATAAATGCAATTATTGATTTAAAGAAATTTGAAACTAATTGAAAAATATTTTATATAATAGTTTAATTGTAAAATAATATATTAGAGTATTGCAATAGAATGTTTTATGTAAAACATAGTCACATATCAATAAGATTAAACATTTAACAATAAATTATAAAGTAAGTGTCAAAGATGTTAAATATAAATTACAATAATTTAGATATCTAAAATTATTTTATAGTTGCAAGTTAAAGAAAATTTACATATCATATAAAAATTTTATTGATACTAGTCTCAAAATTGATTGATGAATCAAAAATCAAACAATTAAACAGCAATTGACTTCTTTTAAGTCAGTTACTAGTTAAATCACTTTGATTATTGACTCAAGAGCTAATCTTCACTGGACTATTCTCTGTTTCACCACTTTAAGACTTGATCTAATATGGTTCAATGTAATTCAAGCTGGTTGAACCTGATTCAAGCTAGTTCGACTTAGTTCGACCTGATTTAACTTGGTTTAATGTAGTTTAATCTGGTCCAACTTGATAATTGGATTGTTATTTATAATAGCAAGCAATTCGCCACCGGTTTTGCTTATTCATCTCATAGTAAAGTAAAGTGATTACACTGAAAATAGATAATATATGAGAAAAAGCAAATCAAATAATAGATAAGAAACAAAATGAGAGAATTATAAGCGATAAAAAAATTTTAATTATGAGATTTACTATAACTTTTCTGGTTAGATATAAAAGAAAATTTTAATTATAAAATATATAATAAATTTTCATTACATATAACTAAATCAGTAATTCAAATAGTCATATATAATAATTTAACCAAATTTAATTTATGCTTGATTTATATCAAATATATTTATATATATTAGAATATTCAATTCCATAAAAATATTATATAACCTATCTTATTACTCAATTTAATGCATTATATTTGGCTGTTGAGTTCTCAATTTATCTAATTTTTATGGTTAAGTTCTTAACATGCTTAAATATAGTTCTGCTAATGTTTATTGGATTAGTAATATAAGAAGATAAACTCAGTTAATATATTGTTCAATTAGTGAGATTACTCAACTGATCTATACAATGCATTGTGTTGAAAAAGCTCAAATTAACTGAACTTGATATTTACTTAACTGAAATGCAGATTGTGTTATAAAAAGATACAACCTGATTATTTGATAAAGTGATTATTACTGATTGTTTCTCAATTGGTCTCTGGTTTAGTTTAACTGGTAGACATTACTAATCTTTACAGTTTAATTCTACAGTTTATTTCTATTCATTATTTTCAACATTATTTATTTCTATTATACATTTCTACTCTCTATTCTTAGTCACAAGATTTGACTGAGGTCTTGAGGACTAAAAATAGATTTGAAATTTGTTTTCGTCTACATTTTCTTACGGTTAGAATGCGGTTGCTATGTGTACACAGTGCATTCTTGAATCCCAATCTCTCACATCATTCTTCCATTGCCTCTGTGTATTCTTGATATGGTGAGGCAGGGGGTGAAGGCAATATGTCCATCTCTGATGGACTCTCTAAAATCCCGAGTTCCTTACAACTATCAATCATAAGCGCTACTTTCCTCAACAGATACGCCTTGACAGCAGCGTTTCCTGCCAAGACTGCCGGTGATGTAGATTGCGGAGGTTTCCAGAAGTATAATTTACCATGGGTTCCTCCGACAATCCATCTTCCCGTCTGTCCCTGTTGCCCAAGATAAGTATTCACGCCATCCATCCACACAGAACATAATTCACAACAGAGTTTCGACGTCCCAAGCGAGGTCGGAACAACGTTTCTCGAGATGAGCTCCGCGACCAGATTGCATTCGCAGTGGGTCGAGTATTCTTGTTTCTTCTCGTAGTTGGTGATTCCACCGTATTCTGCTTGGAAGCGACCTTTGCTGACAGTGATTGCGCTGCGGGTTCTTTGTTGTTCAATTTGAGATAACAACTCATACCAATCTTTTTCGTCTGGCTTGTGCTTGGTGCGGAGAGGCGAACCGATGACATGAACTTTTATTTTCCAGAAACGTTGCCGATATTTTGTGTCCGTGATCCTGTCGAAGAGATATCTTGCACCCCTGAAATATTGACCAACCTTCTTCAAATTCTCGATCAGGTCATATAATTCGGGGTGATGATTTAAACTTCGAACGTACGTGGATTCGCCGACTATAGCACAGTGTATCGAAAGGTTAATGTAATTAATGGTGCTCGTAGGGTTCACGGCACCGCTTTCGACTTTTTCGAGGGTAGTCAATAATCCATGGTAGAGATTGCCAGTAGGGGCCATTGACATCGCCTTGGAATCACCCCATGTCATATTCATAGGCGGAGGATCTGATGCCCTGTAGTTATTGATTCTCTCTTTGAGAAGTGGAAATGGGGCGATAACGAATTTCCCAGTTTGACGGGTGTTTTTCGTTAATTCGCTTCGGAGATCGCCGATACGACTTCGCAATTTCCCAGCACAGAAACGCCGAATGAGGTCGAAATACTGGATGATGAATTTTTCTTTGTTGGGCTTGCCCTGCATTGCGGTACTTCTAATTAGAGCAACAAGCTCTGTGGCGATGTCGTGGAATCTGTCATCCGGAGTATCATTCCGCGATAGGTACACTTCAAAACCATCTTCGTGCTGATACACCGCGGTGGCGCAGACATCTCTGTTGCCAAACTGCACGAGACTAAGGGCAATGAAAGAGTAAATAATTAGATGGAGCCGACCCTTGTCATTGTCTCGATACAATGCATTCTGTGCGCCATCATTGTACTCTCTCTCCTCATCTCGTTCAGGATTCCGTTTGTGCGCGCTTTTTACGAAGGCGATTAGATCGATAAGCGAGATGTATTCGGTCATGCTGCCTGACGGGACAGTTGTAATACAGATTTTAGGGGCTGCTCATAGAGTCTGCAGACTCGAGGAACGTGTTGAGGTTTTTGGACGCAGGGTAACGTGGTGATCTAGCGAATTTTGAGTGCAGGATCGACTCTTGGAGATCGTAAATCGTCGGGTGGGTTATCTTACGTTAGGTGAAACTGGACTCGTGCTGGGACTGTTGCTCAGTCGGAGGTGGGAGGGTGAGAGGAAACAAGTGTAAAGGGGTGAAGGGGGAGGAGAGAA
>Ga0335081_10011003_pt1 | contig 14635 bp, 21 predicted proteins | sample Lox_Sample_35_FD_206713 | JGI IMG/M metagenome (GOLD analysis project Ga0335081, IMG submission 206713) | Soil microbial communities from Loxahatchee National Wildlife Refuge, Florida, United States - Lox_Sample_3.5 | ecosystem: Environmental > Terrestrial > Soil > Wetlands | place: USA... | reverse complement strand
GTCGTCCTCAGGATACAGCATCAGCCACGCCGATCCGACGCATCCGCCCGGGCCGCTGCGCCCTCGCGGCGAGTGGCCAGAAGGCAAATGATGAGACTCCCCGTACGGACCCGCGTCGTCGTCGTCGCATCGCCTCGTCCCAAGGCTTTTGACTACGCCACGACGAGATTACAGCAGGATCGCGGGCCAAACGAAATGGGGTTCACGGATTATTATGCCCAACAGCAATCCACCGGGCCGATGTGTCGCAACGGGTCAGGTGTGCATGGAGCCCTGGCGAGAGTTTTATGAGGACGCAGCACTTGGCCGCCTCTAGTGGAGCCGGCGAACTGACGACGTTCAGAGAGCTGTTATGTGTCGCGGCGCGCGGGGGTGGCGTATGGTTTGCTTGGCAGGCGGCGCCTCGGTCTGCGCCTGAGCTTCCTTGGCTAATCGGAGCGCTTTCAAACTTGCGGTCTTTTTGCGAGTGGCAACAGCTTGAGCTTCGTATTCGATCATCGCCTTTCGACCGTCCTGGGCGCGCTCTTCCTTTTTGAAATTTCTTTCCGCCTGTTGCCGGGCCTTATCTAAATTCACAGTGAATATCCCTTCGCCGCAGTACTCACGCTACAAAATCACTTCGCCCTTTGCGGCATTAAACGATGTGACCTTGGGTGGAAGCGTGAGGCTTAAATGTACATAAGTGCTAATCGTACGAAAGAAAGCCCTGCAATACTAATCGCACGAAAAAGCCCCAAGCTCGCCTGACGCGCATAAACGCGGCCCTGGCCCACGCGTCAATCTATTGTCTCGACAGTGGAATTTTTCCTTCTCGTTTGACTATATCGCATTGCAATAAAAACAATTGAGGGCTATTCAAATAGTATTCCACTTAATTGCATGATTGTCCATGACAATATCGTGACCATCAGATGATGCATTGGCCATTGTGCGACGCACAATTAAGGTTAGGTATTGGGCAACGGGCGACTCGTAAGGTAGTCCGTAAATGGAGAATGCAAAATGATATCGCTCAATACGAAATTGGTGTTGTCGGCTCTAGGCATCGTCGCGATGCTCAACAGTCCCGCGCTTGCACAGAAGTCGCATCGCGTCGCCCGCGCTAACCAATCGGCGGTCTATAATGTAGTTCCTGGCTTCGATCAAGACGGCCGCACAGTTGCGATTCCGGACCCGGATCAGGGCATCCTGTCGCAACGCTAAGTGAAGCGCAGCTAAATACGATGAGGCCGCCCTGAGTGGGGCGGCCTTATTCGCTTTGCATTGCGCGAGCAAGCTCACTACGCCGCCAATTTGAACCTCTTTAATTTTTGTGCATCGCGCAACGTCGTGCCACGCCGAATTGAGCCGGCGCGACATTCGAGGATTGGAGCGGTAAGTAAAGTGTTCTCGATGGCCGTCGAATTTGAGCGAAAAGTAACGCCGCAGGAATAGCGCCAAGTACCGCTGTCCCTCACGGGCAACATGGCCGGAGGCGGTTGGTGACTATGAAGCAATACCGGGTCTATTACTTATCGAACCAAGACCACTTTGCAGCAGTACCAAAGATAATATCGGCCATTGACGACGACGATGCAGAACGCCGGGCCAAGGCCCTCCGTGAAGGTTTTGACATCGAAATTTGGGAAAGCGCGCGACTGGTCAAACGGCTTGCCTATAGGTGATGACCAGCCTGCCGGCACGACTCGATGAGGCGCGGCGCATTGCCAAAGGCATCGCGCGGCTGCCGCAGTAATTGAAGGGCGAGCGATAAGCCGCTGTGGATGGTGCTCAGCATGAGAAGGCGTCGCGAGGGGATGTGCTCCGCTGGCCGGCCGCTCGCTTGCCCGGCGCCGCAGTTGCTTATTTTCGCTCGATAAGGACTGACTTACAGTCCGCCGAACCGACGTTGTGTGCAGTATGCGAAGGGGTTGCTACTACCGCTGTCACGGCTCCTGCTTTGGGGCTGACATTAGCGGTTTTTCCATCCGCGGATTTTAGTTCAAGGGAGCAATCGGTCAGCGCATAGGCGATGGAGTTCGCAGGGTGCGAATGAGACTTGTCCGTTGCGCCTGCTTTCCAAGTAGCTTCGATCACGCGATAGTTCGCATCCTCATAAATGACTTTATAGACGCTCGGGTCGGCTTGGTATGTTGGCGGTGCATCTTGCGCCATCGCGGTCGATGTTATCAACGCAAGCACCACTGTGCTTAGTGCAAACTTGGAATGACGGCCCATTTTGTTCTCCCTGAGAAATGAAAATGCTTTGACGGCTCGCTTCCGTGCTGCTTTGTCCAAAGGAAAAGCCCCGCGAACGGGGCTTCTAGACGGGACCACTTGAGGGCGAGGGGCTTGGGGGTGGGTCCGCATCCAAATCCCTAACGCAACGGGCTGTCTTTAAGTTCCTTGGGTGTCCTGATTCTCAGTAGGTATTGGCCCCTCCCATCCCCGCTGGCCCCTTTTTTGAGCCGAGGTGGGCTGTGGATGAATTTGAGGCTCGCGGCCAAGGTGATCAATTTTGAACAGACGATCACTGCTTAGGTAGGTAGGTTGGGAATGGTGTCGGGACACACTGAGCGGTGTGTCCATATCGAAAACAGATCAGTTCTGGCAATACGCCAAAGAGGCGACTCTTTCCGCTTCCCGCGCTAAAATTGAAGATGAGGGACAGGGTTTGCTTGACCTTGCACGGACCTGGACGCAAGCAGCATTGATAGAGGGACGCGCACAGGACAATGACGATATCTAGGAAATCAAAGCGGATTCCACTGCTCATGCCATACCCGACGACGGGATGGGAGTAAGTCATGGCGCCCAAACCTAAAAAGCGTCGAGCACAAACAAAAAAAGCGCCCGGCCGGAATGTCTCGCGGAGAGTCGAACCCAATCCACATTAGCGGCGTTTATGGATACCTCGTTGGGTTCGGTTCACCGCGCCTCCGGATCCATGGGGTTGGTCCCCGACGCTGGCTTTGGGCGTTGGGTCCGAGTCAGCGGCGGGGCTACGTCGAAAAATGCTGGCCGGCATTCGCGCCGGCCCCTCCGTCTTAGACATTTTCGATGTCCGCTTTCCACCCGAGAGCGACCGTTTGCTGCGCGGCAGCGAAGTGACGCTTTGTGCCATGTATGGACGGCGCCCGCGGTGCAAGGGGAAAATCGGACGTCTCAGCGAAGCGTTCGGGTGCAGCCATGTATTCGGCCTTTGGATGCAGCCGCTATGGCTGCTGGCCCTGATGTGATCCGCTGATCGGGTCCCAAACAAAAGCACGCGCTCTTTTCTCGCGTGGCACAAAGCGGGTTTTCCCGATCGACGATCCTCGATCGTTCCGCATCAAACGTCGTCATCACCCCCTACAGTTCATTGAACGTTCGGACGCAACCTCGTTGCTCACACTGCTGCAAGCCGAGGTATTCGATAGATTCCTCCTTTGGCCACCAACGCCCAGGCGACGCGGGCCATCTTGTTGGCCGGCGCAATGGCGACAACTTTGAACGGTCGCCGAGTCAGCAGCCGCGTGACCCAGGGATATCGCTGCGGATTGAGCTTGGCGCGGCGCAAGATCGAGACCGCGCCGCCAACCAGGATCCGCCGCAGGTAGCGGTCGCCCTGTTTGGAGATCGGCCCCAGTCTCGGCTTTCCCCCTGTTGATTCTTGTCGCGGTACCAGCCCGAGCGGAATGCCGTGGGGTCGGTAACGGTAGCCATAATGGCGGTTGCCCCTATGACTCCGACGCCGGGGATGGTCTGAAGTCGTTTGCTGTCCTGGTTCGAGCGGTGCTGCGCCACGATCCGCCTCTCTAGCGATCCGATCGTCGTCTGCATCGCCTGAAGCTGCGCTGCCAACACCATAAGACTCGCCCGTGCGTCGATCGGCAGGCGCGTACTCTCTTCGTCCGTAATGATCGCCAGCAGCTGCTTGATCCCCTCGCGTCCTTGTGGAGCGGTAATGCCGAGCTCGGCCATATGCGCGCGTATGGCATTGATCAGCTGCGTGCGTTGACGCATCAAAAGGTCGCGCGCCCGATGCTGCATCAACTGCGCCTGCTGTTCAGCTGACTTCACCGGTACAAACCGCATCGTCGGACGACGCACTGCCTCGCAGATCGCCGCGGCATCGGCCGCATCGTTCTTATTGCGCTTAACGTAGGCTTTTACGTCCTTCGCCGCCATCAGCCGCACCTCATGGCCGAACTTCGCCAGTTCGCGGGCCCAATAGTGGGCTGTGGCGCTTCGTCGATGTGCTCTCTATCGCGCAGCAACTTCAGTGTTCCAATTAAAAGCGGATACACTCCTCTTTTAGGGACCTCGGCTGCGGACTCGGGGCGCCGCACCGCGGCCGAATGGCGGCACGGGAAGAACAGCGATGATAGATTTATTGTTCCATGGCGTCGGGGGGACCGAAAGTGGCCTCATCGCGGTGCAGCGAGCCGCACGGAGCGATGTCGCCTATGGGTCACGTGTGGACGGCGCCCTGGCAAGGGCTTTCTAACGCTTCTGCAGCATTGGTCGGGTGCGGTCACGTGTCCGGCCTGTTGATGCGGCACGGGTGGCCGCTGGCCCTAATGCTGTTCGCGGATCGGGTCCCAATCGTTAGCACGCACTTGGAGGTGCGTTGACCCATGCGGGTTTCCCGATCCTCGGAACGACCTATCTGCATTACGTCGTCATGCCATCGCCAATTCGTCAAAGGTTCCGGCACCTAAGCCGCTGCTGGCAGTAGCTTGGCTTCCTCAAACCGTTCTTTGCGCACCATCATGGCCCAGGCCATCCGGGCGATCTTGTTGGCCAGCGCCACGGCCGCAACCTTGAGCGCACGGCGCTGCATCAGGCGGGCCAGCCAAAGCCGCTGCGTACCGTGCTGACGCGCATGCCGGATGACCGCCATAGCGCCGATAACCACAAGCCATCGCAGGTACCGATTACCCTGCTTTGAGATCCCGCCGAGACGGTCCTTGCCACCTGTCGAATGCTGCCGCGGCACCAGCCCAATCCAGGCGGCCAGATTGCGTCCGGACGAAAACGCGTTCCAATCTCCCACCTCGGCCACCAGAGCGGTCGCGACTATCGGACCAATGCCAGGGATTGCCTCAAGGCGTCGGCTCTCTTCACAGGATCGATGCCAGGCATGGATGCGGCGCTCGATGGCGCCTATCTCGGTCGCCAGACAGCATATTGGCGCGCCAGGACATTAAGACTGAACCGTGCCGCTGATGGAATACGATCATCCCCGGCGTTGGCAATGATCCTCAGCAGTTCGGCGGTGCCATTGCGGCCTTTGGCCGAGATGACGCCAAGTTCAGCCATATGCCCTCGGATCGACATCAACCATCAGCGCGATCCAATCCCACTTGCGCGTGGTCGCTCGCGTTACACCCAATGCGAACCATCCGGCCTGCGGGCCGTCGAGATATTCGATTGTCATGGCTTCAATCTGCCTGGGTTGAGTTCCAATGGCCAAGGAAGCCCGGCCGCTATGTGCTTGAGCGATCACTGACGGCCTGGCGCAATCCGCCGTTAATGGCAAGTAGCCCGGGGCGGTGTGCGCCACCCCGGCGCTGAGCACAGACCCGCTAGGCGCCGGCTCGACTACAAGCCTGCCATAGCCACTCAAAGTCGATAGGTGACAGGCGTCACCATTTGGCCGAATCTTCCCATCCGCCGCGTCAAAGCGGACGGAAAACTCATTTCACCTTTAGGTTTTCGGCCGATGTCTTGCCCTTGCTTGATACCGCTTCGTATTCGACCTGCTGGCCTTCGTTGAGGTTGGATAGACCGGCCCTTTCGACTGCCGAAATGTGGACAAATACATCCTTGCCGCCGTCTTGAGGCTGGATGAATCCGTAGCCCTTCTGTCCGTTAAACCACTTCACCGTGCCGACTGCCATTTACTCGCTCCCGCTGTTGGTCCTCGAAGATATCCCAGGGATTGGGGCAATATCTCGACGACGATCCTTCATCGCTGTTGATAGCAACGCCGGCTTTCAGGCGTTTCCCGTCACCGACGAATGGAACGTGGAGCGGGCAGGGCGGTGCTGGGAGAATAGGGCCCGGCCCAATTATCTCGGGCCGCGATGGAAAAACGGAAATTTCCGCTTAGGTTTACAGCTAAAGGAGAGTTATTCGACTTACACATGGTCATTTCGGAGTGAGCTATTTTATACAGTTTCAGAAAGGCGCCCGGGTCAAAGTTACAAATACCGGGCGTCTTGCAGGTCCCCAGCTCTGCTCCCAGACGCCCGGAGTTGTTGTCGCGTATCAAGGCCCCAGCCGTGCCAACCACCGCTGGGGTCTTTTTCGTTTGCGGAGGCTGCACGGGACCGGCCCCGCGCCTGCCCTGCGCTCATTCGAAGGAAGCCAAAAGTGACCGCACAAGTTGCTGTTCTGACAATCGCGTTGCTTATTAACGCAGCTTGGATCGGATTGCTTGGATACGGAGTTTTTCAGTTAGGCAAAATGGTATTTTAGAATGACCGATCGCCTCAGTGACGCAAATGAACACGTTCAAGCCGAAGCCGATACGCATTTCCCGACGGTCGATTTTTCGGATGCCGAGCTAGAGCGCGCTGCGAACAGCTACGAGCAAGCCGTAACATGGCAAGGTTGCACCTGGAATTTTCCTTGTAAGTTTTAAGCGGGGGCGACCCATGAGACGGCGGGAATTCATTGGTCTCGTCAGCGTAGCGGCGGCTACATGGCCGCTTGCGGCGCGGGCACAACAACCGGGAAAATTGCCCCTCGTCGGCGTGCTGGTGTCTGCTTCGCCCCCGCATCCGCTCGCTAATGCTTTCTGGCGCGGTTTGCACGCCCTTGGCTACTCGGAGGGCCAGAACATCAAGGTCGAGTTCCGCTACACCAATGGGCAAAGCGATCGTGCCGAGGAGTATGCTGAAGAGTTCGTCCGGCTTGGCGTCGATGTCATCGTCGCCCATTTCGTCCCAGCGGTCGAGGCCGCCCTGGGGGCAACGCAAACGATCCCGATTGTCATGGCGCCGCATGGCGCGCCGCTACAATTGGGCGCTGTCAACAGTTTAGCTCGGCCCGGCGGAAACGTCACGGGTCTATCAGCAATGGATGCGGAGATTGGAGGCAAACGGCTGGAACTCCTCCGCGAACTCATTCCGAACCTTGGCTGCGTCGCAGTTCTGGCCACAACCGCAACCACAGCACGGTTTAGCGTCCCCTTCGTGGAGGACCTGCGGTCGGCCGCCGGAAGAGCGGGCATCCGGTTTGAGCCAATACTGATCGGTGGCCCCAGCGAGTTGCGGACCGCTTTCGCGGCAATGGCTAAGGCAGAAGCACAGGCGGTGATCGTGCAACCATTTTTCGACCCACATCATATGATCACTATAGATTTCGCAACCAAGCACCGGCTGGCGTACCTCTCGGGCAGCCGGGAAGCCACGGCAGCAGGTGGCTTGGTCTCCATGGCTGCCAACTGGCCGGAGCTTTACGAGCGGGCGGCTTTCTATGTTGACAAAATTCTCAAAGGTGCAAAGCCCGCCGATCTACCCGTCGAACAGCCCACAAAATTTTACGTGACGCTCAATATGAAAACGGCGAAAGCGCTCAACCTCACAACCTCACCGACGTTGCTGGCCCAAATGGACGAGGTTTTCGAGTGAAAACATGCTGTCTGCTGCGCCGCCCTTTGTCACTAATGGCACAAGGCGGACATCGGCCGGCGCTTGCTCGTCGGTCGGCTTTTGACCCATAGCGTCAACTGGCCAGCGTCAATTGGCGCATTGCCAAAGTGCTTCTTCGATCATCTAGTCGGCGTTCAAGCCGGCCAAATCGTTGTTTCACTACGCGGCCTTTTGCTCGACGGCGGGAAACCAGGATACAAGCATATCTTCTTTGGGCTTCAGCGCCAGAAATGAGTCGCGTACAGAATAACTCCGATGACGACGATGATGATTGCAATGGCAATTGAGGAAGACCAGCCGCTGTACCGAGTATTATCCTGCCGGCCAAAGCGATCCTCATTGGTTGAAGTATCTTTGTCCGGCATCGTGTGCCGTCATGTCTTGCTCGGCAGCCTATGGTGTGCGGCGGACTGCTTTTGCAGCCATGTGTTTATCATAGATCGAGCGCGAGATTCAGCATTCTCCCGCGTTCCATAAACTCGGTTCGCACCTGACTCAACGCCTCCAGGATGAATGGCGACGGACCACAGCTCCGGCTCGATCCCTGTACGAATAGTGTAGCGGACACCTCGGTACTCCATCGGGTGATATTGCGCCCAAACCTAGAGCCGTACAATGCCCGAATAGGCCGCTCGCGGCTTTTGCAGGGCTTTCTTTCGTCCGATTAGTGATTATATATATTTTTAAATCCTACTAGATCCTACTCCTTAACCCAAAGTCACATTCGTTTAATGCGACAAAGGGCGAAGTGTTTTTGAAGCGTGAGTACTGCAGCAAAGGGGATATTCACTGTGAATTTAGATAAGGCCAGACAACGGGCGGAAAGAAATTTCAAAAAGGAAGAGCGCGCCCAGGACGGTCGAAAGGCGATGATCGAATACGAAGCTCAAGCTGTTGCCATTCGCAAAAAGACCGCAAGTTTGAAAGCGCTCCGATTAGCCAAAGAGGTTCAGGCGCAGACCGAGGCGCCGCCTGCGAAGCCGACCATACGGCACCGGCGCGCGCCGCGACACATAACGGCTCTCTGAACGTCGTCAGCTCGCCGGCTCGACTAGAGGCGGCCAAGTGCCTTGGCGGCCTTGAGTACTTGGTTGGATTTTATACTGGCAGGTTGGCTGACTTAGTCGACTGGTGGCGTGTTCGGCGGGAAGTAACCTCGACGCCTTCACTCACGAGGGGGTTCCGCCGCCAAATCAGCCGCTTGAACTGCTTTGTGAGGATCACGTTGGCACCTATGTCATTCCATTTTTGTGTCAATGGAGAAGCGGTGCCTGGCACAGTGTAACCGGCAGCCCAATCGAAGCGAGGGTCGTTGGCTGGCGCGTGCCCTCATGGCACTTAGCGATCGGCAAGCAAGTCGCTATCGCGATCGCTATTGGGAGGCGGACATCGCACGGATCGACCGAAATGGTCGGAAATAACCCGAAGAGGACATTGAGCAGCCAGATTTGCCGTGCCGCACAATATAGCCCCTCGGCGTCGGTGGTGTGATAGGCTGCGGATAAGCAGACATCGCGAATGAGGCTTGGACTTCCGGCTTTAACCCTAACCGGAAGTCTGGCGGCGCGCGAGTTGATGAGCACATAGAGTGCTGGATGCTCGATTTCCGCTTTTGATCCGAACTCGGCATGCAGCGCGCCCGCGCAGGGTTTGTCGTGCAGGAGTAGCGAATGCGATGACTGGCATTTTTAACGAGGCTCTGAAATGACCAAGGTCGGCGGTAGCGATCAGAAGAATTCGCTCTTTTGCACGTTCTGCGGAAAGAGCCAGCACGAGGTGCGCAAGCTCATCGCTGGGCCGACCGTTTTCATTTGCGATGAGTGCATCGAACTTTGCATGGACATCGTACGCGAAGAAAACAAGGCCTCGCTGACAGAATCGCGCGATGGCGTCCCAACGCCGAAGGAAATCCGAAAAGTCCTCGATGATTACGTGATCGGGCAGAACCACGCCAAGAAAGTGCTCTCAGTCGCTGTCCACAATCACTACAAGCGGCTGAAACATCAGGCCGATCACAAAGATGTCGAGCTAGCGAAGTCGAATATCCTACTGATCGGCCCGACCGGCTCCGGCAAGACACTGCTGGCGCAGACGCTGGCCCGCGTTCTCGACGTTCCCTTTACCATCGCGGATGCGACGACGCTCACCGAAGCTGGCTATGTCGGTGAGGACGTCGAGAATATCATCCTGAAGCTATTGCAGTCCTCGGAATATAACGTCGAGCGCGCGCAGCACGGTATTGTCTATATTGACGAAATCGACAAGATTTCCCGGAAATCCGACAATCTCTCGATCACCCGCGATGTCTCGGGCGAGGGTGTGCAGCAGGCGTTGCTCAAGATCATGGAAGGCACAATCGCGAGCGTGCCGCCGCAGGGCGGCCGCAAGCACCCGCAGCAGGAATTTCTTCACGTCGATACCACCAATATCCTGTTCATCTGTGGCGGTGCTTTTTCTGGGCTCGAGAAGGTCATTTCGGCGCGCTGCCGGCCGGGCTCGATTGGCTTCGGCGCCAATGTCATTGCGCCCGAGGATAGAAAGCAGGGCGAGATCTTCCGCGACGTCGAGCCGGAGGATCTGTTGAAGTACGGCTTGATCCCTGAATTCGTCGGCCGACTTCCGGTCATAGCGACGCTTGAGGATCTCGACGAGGCCTCGCTCAAGCTCATCCTGACCCAACCCAAGAACGCGCTGGTGAAGCAGTATCAGGAGCTCTTCAAGATGGAGGGGGTCGATCTCACTGTGGCCGAGGAAGCACTCAGCGCCATCGCCAGGAAGGCGATCGATCGCAAGACCGGGGCGCGCGGGCTGCGCTCTATCATGGAGGCTATACTCCTTGACACTATGTTCGACCTGCCGAGCCTTGAAGGCGTTGAGCAGGTCATGATCTCTCAGCAGGTCGTGGAGGGCACCGCAGGACCACTCTACATGTACGCCGCTCGCGCTGGTGGCGCGAGGGCGACGTAGTGGTGGTCAGAGGTTGCCTAACGGACCTTGGGCGAGTGCGTCTTTGAACGTGACTTTTCTCCCGCCAGCCATTCTTCGTTGTCGGCAAGGGCCTTGTAAGAGGCGGCGCGCTTTACGCTGTCAGCCTTGTTCTGCCGTGAAGCTCCGTTGCGACTTTTTCGGAGTTCTTTTGCCGCCCTATCACGAAGTAGCTTCGACTGCTTTGACATTCGTAACGGCTTTCATTCGACTGCCCGAGCCCCGGCCCTGTCATTTTGAGGGAACTCGGAAGCTCTGTCCATTGTCAAAGGACGTAAGCGACAAGGGCCCCCAAAAAGCCGGGCGCTGGCGGCCGATTCCTTCTTGTCGGGATAGTTGAGCTGCGGTTGCTGCTGTTGCTGTTGGGCGGCCCCGATTTTCTAGTGCCGTGTCGCTATTAGGTCTTTAAGGGCCTTCAAAGCGATGTCGCCGTTTCGGTGCTTACCTGGAATACGAAGCCAGCGTTGATTTACCTTGCGCCCAACCGGACGACGCTCTTCGGGGTGGACAAATTGTTTTGCCGGAAAATCGCACTGGTGGTTTTTCAGATCAACGAGGTCGACATCAACCATCAGCGCGATCCAATCCCACTTGCGCGTGGTTCGAGTTACACCCAGTGCAAACCATCCGGCCCGCGGGCCATCGAGATATTTGATTGTCATGGCTTCAATCTGCCTGGGGCGAGCCCCAACGGTCAAGGAAGCCGACCGGACTCGTGCCATGTGCTTGAGCGATCATTGACGGTCGCGAAATATAGCGTTGATGGCAAGTAGGGGTTTGCGGGCTAGGACCTGAGGGCGCATATGGAGAATATGCAGGCACTTGCCGATTTTCGGCTGAAAATCACTAAAGCATCCGATTCCAACCATTATTGGTGGGAAATCTATCGGTTTGGCAATCCCGTATGGATTGAGCGATCATCGAACGACTTCGCCACGGACGGCGAAGCCTGCAGAGATGGGGCTCTGGCTCTCAGCCGTTTTCAGAACCGTGAAGCGCAGACGCGGAGCATGCCAGTAACGACATCTGCAGAGGCTTTCTGCCGCCAGGACAGCTCTTGGGCCGTTGCCATCTACTCGGATGGAATCCGTGACATATTCGGCAGGTTCGCCTCAAAGAGCGAGGCTCTCGATTGGATCGAAAAGAACCGGGAGCGTCCTAGTGCGCAGACGACAACCCAAGCGCCCTAGGGAGGCCCCTTTCTATCCCTTTTGAATCAGAGAGTTAGGACCCTTTTTGAGCGCTGTCCGAATTTCGAGATTTTCCCTTGATGCAAATGTTTTTGCTGCATTGCGATAATTATGTTGCATTGCAGGATAAAGGGTCTAAATCTTTATCCGGGTCAGGCACCCTCACCGCCGCGCCTGAGAGACACCTGAACCTTTAAGGGGGGTCCCGCAATCCGGGACTCCTTTTTCATTGTTGGACGCGTGCGCGGTCAGCTTCCGATGATGGCTTCGATCGGCAATCCCTTCGCCACCTCGACAAATAAAAGGGCCCCAGCATTGGCGCCGGGCAAAGAACGTCATGAAGAGGACGGGCCGGACAAAGAAAGTGGGGCCTGGCCCGTCACCGGCATTTAACCGCATGGCGCGGCTGGTGCCAATATTCGTTGTGACTAGCCCCCTGTTGCCCGGCTGAACCAATGAAATCCGTCGCAGCGTTCAGCACCTGATTAGGATCAATTTGGATGAGGCCGTCAGCTGAGGCGGCCTATTTCCGGCTTGGCGGCCGTTCTGCGACTGCTCCATTCGTTTCTTGAGGTAAGACCAGAGCGGATTCGACGGGACACGCCATCCCATGAATCCGTAACGTCAAACCAAAAGACGATAATACCAATTGTCATCAGGGAGCCGAGAGCAATCTCGAGCATCATTTATCACCCGTGATCCCGAGTTGTTTTACCGCTGATTGCCATCCGGGTTCATCCTCGAAATAGACGTACGTCAGCTCTCGTCGGGACCTGCTCCTTCACGACGGTCAGCTTTCCTCGCGCAATGATTGGAATACTCATGAATCTCCGCTCGCCCAGTCTTCGGACGGGGGATTAGGATCGCTTTTCGTGCTTGAGCCGGCTGCGCCGAGCGCTCACCGATCATTCAATTAGTGCGCTCTTTTTGGCTCAATGTCGAGGACCGAATGTGCCAAGGCGGATCTCTGCGTGCGTTCGAGCCTAGTTATTGGCTTTCACGATCCCCATATCTCTTTGGGACGGCCGCGACTGAAAGGCAAAATGGTGCGGATGGTCTCTTCAGAAAGGTCGCTCATGTTCACCTCGGTGCAATATCGCGCGAAAGCCATTGAATACGGCAATTTGGCAGACGCCTCGCCCAACGCCAACGAAAAGCATGAATTTCAAAAGCTCCAACGGAGGTTCGCCGAGCTTGCTTACAACGAGGAATGGCTCGCGGACCACCATAAGCAGACGCTGCACGCTGCTGACACCGAGTATTCCAGAGACGCTTCCCTTGCAAGGGAAGAGCCCATTCTGCGGAACGAGCACTCCGACGACGTTCGCCTCGCGCGGGAAGAGGAGCAAATTCTGCGATGTCTCGGAGCGGCCTTGATCATGCAGTGGGGGACTTTGCCCCGAAAGCTGCAGCGAGAACTCTTCGACAATGCCGGCGCGATGGGCGACCTCTTGGACACCGCATCGCTACGCGGGCAGATCGCGCGCTTTCTGCAAAAGAACAACGGTGATTGCACTAGCGATGACTGAAGCAAATTGGCCCTCACGTGACAGGCAACGCTACGCTATCGCCCTCTCCCGCGGGGACAATAGGGTGGTGCCTACCGAGGTGGGGCGGCCTCGTTTGGCGGCGATGCGGGCGGGCCGCAAACTCCGTTGCACCTACATTAGGGAGCGAGCATGAAGCCGGAACACGAGGAGCGCCGAAAGATCATCCGTGAGTGGATGGCCCTGCCACGAGAAAAGCGCCAGACCGACGCGCAAGTCGAAGCCTTCGCCAGGAAGATGACGGGCCGAATTGCATTCAGGCCGGATCCCTATCGGCAGATTGTGAGTTGGGTCCAGCCCCGTGCTGGCAGGAAATGAAGGCGATGACCTACTCTGCGGCAGTGCTATGACGCGAAGAGCGCTGCTGAGGCGCGTAATCAAAGGCAATGACGTTTCGGCTGAAAGGGCTGCACATGGCAACGAAAGAACGACTTGCGGCCATGGCGGCCTCCCGTTGCGCCCTTTGCTCAGCGCCGATGCAGGTCACGCTCGTTAGATCGGACCCCAACGATGGAGCATTGGAGCTTCGTACGTACAAATGCGCCGAGTGCGACCACAGTCAAACATACAGCGTGAACGCCGGTGACGGTTGATAAGGCAATCTGGCTCCGCCTCGCCCTGGTAAGGACCGATTGAGACGAATTTCATCAAATAGACCATCGGGAAGCTGACGTGATCGCCAGCGTCCCGATGGACGTCCTACGCCGTAGCAGCGAAGAGGGGAGCGGTCTTAGTGCGAGGCCACCGTCGACCCTTCGTGTACGAGCCATACCGCGTCTGCGGGCTATCGGACCAAGTCCGAGCGGCCGCCGGTCGCGCGACCAATGTCCAAGTGTGCACCGGCACTAAGGGTCCGATGCGCGATAGGAAGCGACGCCTAGGCCCGGGCATGGCCCATCCTGTTCGCCTGGTTCTGTTCGCATCCTTGAGATTTCGGTTTTGCGAAGGGGAGGGACCATATCGGGCCTAATGACTTCCCTGTTCTCGGCAAAAACTTCCCTGTTTTGCCTCCAAAAATTCCCTGTTCGACTCCTTAGGGAAACTCAGCGAAAGACGCTGTGGCATCGGCACATCTACGCTGTACAGATACCGCTCCAGCCCCGAGTTTCGCAAATTTCCCTGTATTTTTCCCTGTTAGCAGGGAATTCAGGGCGGAGACCGGTTCGCACTAGGTCACGGACTCATTAAAGCGCATCCAAATTCGCGCTGAGGCGAGTTTGATGGCGGCGAGGTAGTTGTCGTCGCGTTTGTCGTATCGGGTGGCGACGGCGCGGAAATGCTTGAGTTTGTT
>Ga0335081_10011002_pt1 | contig 14636 bp, 13 predicted proteins | sample Lox_Sample_35_FD_206713 | JGI IMG/M metagenome (GOLD analysis project Ga0335081, IMG submission 206713) | Soil microbial communities from Loxahatchee National Wildlife Refuge, Florida, United States - Lox_Sample_3.5 | ecosystem: Environmental > Terrestrial > Soil > Wetlands | place: USA... | reverse complement strand
TCGGCGGTGAGGTTCTATCGGGTAGCCTACTATACCAGCAAGGGATTGTCAAGGGCCTAATGCTCTGGATGCTCTCGTGGGCTGGCTTGGTTTATTGACAGCCGACAACGGTGACGTTACACTCGTTCATGGGAGTTGCTGGCATTGACTCTACCAACCGGACCGAAAAGGCTCCTGGCGATCATCCTCGCCCTGCCCGCGGTGCTGCCCGCCCAAATCGGCACGCGCCGCCAGCCGCCGCGACTACCTCCGCCGCCCATTCCCGTCCTGCTCGATACGGACATCGGCACGGACATTGACGACGCGTTCGCGCTGGCGCTGGTGATGCGTTCCCCCGAACTCAACCTTGTCGGCGTCACCACCGTGAGCGGCGATACGCAAGCGCGCGCACGGTTGACCGCCCGGCTGCTGATCGACGGGGGGCGTCCGCTGGTCCCGGTGGCGGCGGGCGAGACGGGCAAGCCATTGCCGATCGAGCAGACCCGCCTCGGGGACGACGTCCAGGGCCCCCCTATTGTGACCCAGCCGGCCGTGGAATTCATGAAGGATCAGATCGAACAGGCGCGCCGGCCGCTGACGCTAGTGGCGATCGGACCTCTTACCAATGTAGCCCAGCTCATCGCGCGGTACCCGGACACGGCCGGGAAGGTGAAGCAGATTGCGATGATGGGCGGCTCCATCGCTCTGGGTAACGGAACCAGCCGCAAGCCAGCAGCCGAATACAACATTGCCTCGGACGCGAAAGCCGCGCAGGTTGTCTTCGGCTCGGGCATTCCGATCCTCATGGCGCCGCTCGACGCTACCGCCATGCTGGATCTGGATGCCGCTGGGCGCGATCGGGTCTTCAACCACCACACGCCGCTGACCGACGACCTGGCGCGCCTGTATCCGCTGTGGGGGCATCCCACTCCGATTCTTTTCGATCCGCTGGCGGTGGCGATGCTCCTCAACCCCAGCCTCTGCCGGACCAAGCAACTGGCTCTCGCCGTGGACGATCAAGGATTCACGCGCGTACGGCAGGGGCGTCCCAACGCCGTCGTCGCTTTGTCGTCCGACCAGCAGAGGTTCCTGCAACTTTTGCTCGGCCGCATTGCCCCATAAGTCGAACCTGCCCAGCGTCGGGACCCTCGCCGGCGTCCCGTCCCGCAATCGTCAATCGACAATCGGCAATTCTCACGCTTTGGTGCACCCCCGCGCACCACTTGGTGGGGTCAACGCCGTGATGACCCGCCTGCGACGCTTGCGTCGCGCCCTCCCGAAACACGCTAACTCTTTGGTTCTAGCGCCCCCAGGCTTAGCCGTCGGGCAGCCGGCTACGTTTGGCATAAAGCTTGCTTGGAGGAAGGGCGAACCCGAAAGGAGGGTTTATAAGCCATGAAGAGGATGATTACATTACTAGCTGCTTTGATTTTCGCGATGGCGTTGGCGGTTCCGTCGTTCGCCGGCGCCGAGCCTCCCGGCCATGACATCGTGTCTCGCCCTCGCCGATCCTACGTGATGCATCGGCGCTTCAACCGATACCACCGGCACGTGGTGAGAGCCCGAAGGGAGCGGTTCGCCAGGCAAGGACGTCGTTAACCCACAACGCCGTTCACGGACAACCAAGATCGGCGCGAAACGGGCGGGCGCGGCTTACAAAATTAATCGGGGCGTTCGCCTGCCGCGTACGACATAACCAGATTCCTAAAGGAGGAAGGCTGCAATGAAGAAGATGATCATCATGTTCGCAACGCTTGTTTTCGCCACCGCTCTGGCGGTTCCCGTGGTCGCCGGCGCCCAGGCCGCCAACAGCCAGAGCGCTCCCGCGGCCCAGACCACCTCGACCGCTTCCAAAAGCTCCAAGAGCGCCAAGGGAGCGAAGAAGACCAAAGCCACCAAAGTGGCCAAGAACCAAAAGACCGCGGATAAGAACAAGAAGGGCGTGGCCAAGGTGAAGGCGTCGAAGAAGAGCAAGAGCGGAACAGCGGCTGCTTCGGCCCAGTCCGCGACCAAGTAGCAAAAGCCATCGGTGCGGCCAACGGCGGGCGCTTCCGGGCGCCCGCTGCGGCACGCTTGACTTCTTCCTGAATCGAAGCGACGTACGAGTACGCGAGAGAAACCCAACCCGGTGCCCGCCCGTCCGGTACTTCGAACGCATCGTTCGCACGACGAGGTAATTCAACGAACTCAGGATTGCCTAATGGCTCAGGCCCCACACATACGCGGCTACCGCGGATATCTCGTCCGCCGTGAGTTGCGCCCCGCCCATGGGGGGCATCGGGCTCCGATATTGTTTTGGATGCGTCACGCCCTCCCTTATCGTTTTCGCGATTCCGGCGTAGCTACCGTCGCTCCACAGCCATTTCTTGCCTGTTAGATCGGGACCCAAGGGGGACCCCTTGCCGTTCGCGCCATGGCAACCGGTGCAAGTTGCTCCGCCGACCTGGCCGTGGTAGATGCGATCACCCAACGCCACCATCTCTCGCGTCGGTCCTTCGGGAACGGGAAAAGTCGCGCTTTTACCCGCGTTTGGATGCGTGCCCTCCGGCGGTTTGGCGGCGACGGCGACGATGTCGCCAGCCGGGGCGGTTGCACTCGGGCAGGGAGTAATCTTCGCGACACCGCCTGACGAGCCGCCCGCATAGACAATTCGGTAGATCCGTCCGCGCACATCGTCGGAAACATAGAGCGACCCGTCCGGACCGACCGCGAGGCCGCTGGGACGATGCGTGGCACCCTCCGGAGTCTTGATCGCCCCCGCAAAACCATCAGCAAATATTTCGCACTCGCCGGAAGCACGATCGCCGGTGAGCGGCTGGAAGACTACGTTGTAGCCACCTTGCGCATAGGGTGCCCGATTCCAAGAACCGTGGAAGGCGATGAACACGCCATTGCGATAGCGGGCGGGGAATTGTTTCTTGTCGTAGAGCACCATGGCGTTGGGAGCCCAGTGGGCAGGAAATGCCGCAATGGGAGGGATCTTGTTCGCGCATGGGCCCACTTTTTTGCCGCCGTCACCGCCATATTCCGGCGCCAGAACCAGCTTCTGCACGAAAGGGTCGTAGTAGCACTCGGGCCAGCCGTAGTCGCCGCCTGATTTCAGAAGGAGCAACTCTTCCGCCGGCAGCGTGGCTTCCTGGTCAGGTTGGTAGAGATCAGGCCAATTCGTACGCAACTGGTCTCGTCCGTGTTGAGTCACAAATATGCCGCCCGTGGAGTCGATGGCAAACCCTTCGGCGTTGCGGATCCCGGTCGCGAAGCGCTCGGCCGGCGAAAAAGTTTGGTTCACTTTGTTCGCGTCATAGCGCCAGATGCCGCCACGGGTCACAAGTTCGGTGCACGGGTTCGCGCCGGGCGATTTGGGTGTCCGGTTTTGCAGTTGGCAAGCATTGGTTGCGCTCGCGACGTCGACGTACATGGATCCTTCCGCGTTGATGATGAACGGATGCATGGGATGGTCGCCGCCGAGAGGCAATCCGGAAACGATCGTATCCGGAGGATCCCGCGGCACAATGGAGCCAGCCGGCAGTGAATAGCGCACGATTCGATCGTTGATCTCCGCATAAATCGACCCCTTATACATGCCGATGCCTACCCCACCGGCTCCGCCACTCTGGGCGGTTTCACCGAAGCGCTCCGTCACGTCGGCCTTTCCCGCACCTTTTGTGTCTTCGAGCGCTACCAGGAACCCACCAGCGTGTGGCGCCGCATTGCCGTAGTACGCACCCGACCACGTGTTGACGTAAACCACCCCGCTCGGCCCCACCACCATGTGGCGAGCGTGACCGATCTCGTCAGCAAATACGGTCGCGCAAAAACCAGCGGGCAACTTCAAGCCGCTGTCATCGTTCAAGCACGCTTGGTTCTTGGCTTCTGTTTCAGAATTGGAAAGGCTCTGAGCCGACGCCATTGAATTCACTACACACGATGCGGCGACCACGGAAATGGCAGACAACACAAGACTACATAAGCGGAGCAGTCGCATTGAATCCTCCCGGAATCGATATACATGACGACATAAGTAGCTGACTGGCCCAGAGCCAAGCTTAGCGCTTTAGCAGGCTATATTAGCGCCTGGCCATGCCCACTCACAAACGCCGGCTGGCCCAGAGCCAAGCTCAGCGCTTTAGCATGTTATATTAGCGCTGGCCATCCCTACCCACAAACGGCAACTTGCGCGGAAACGGCTCCAACCCCACGCTGGCAGCGCCTATCGCCGCGCCAAGCTCTTTGCAGTGATCGGCTCTCGCCTGATATCAGTCCTGTTTGTCGGCCGGAGAAACTTGAGACTGCTCGCTAGTCTGATCCCGCCTTGGCTATGCCCCAGATAATCAAGACTACAGCCAAAACGCCAATTCCGGCGAGAGCGTAAACCAGACCGTGCCCGGCCTTTTGCCCGGTCGTCCCTCCTTTTACCTTGAAGGACTTCACATCCGTGAAGGCGATCTTCTGCGTCTCAATCTTGGTACCCTGGGCCGTCTGCAGAGCGAAGCCTTCGCTGGTAACCTCGCCAAGCCTTCCTCTGAGCTTGTGCTTGTTCATGAGGCGGACTTCAATCATGGTTCCGGGTGAAACTTCCAGGATGCGCTCCTGCAAGGTTGGTTTCTTGGTGGTTTCTTGTTCGGAGCGGACTCTGGCCTGCAAAAGAGAGTTGCCGAACAGAGCCCACACCAGGATCAACGCAATCACGTCTCTCATGGCTACACCTCCAAATCTTAGGCTGATACTTCCGCAGCAGCTAAGGACCTTCTTTACCTTTGATTCCCTTGACCCGGTAAATCGTCCGAGCGCCGCCTGGCAGTCCCAGCAAGAGCGCTCCCGCTCCGGCCCCCGCAACGGCGAGAACCGGTGTGTAGACGCACGAGCCGCCTTCCCCGCTGACGTGCCGCACGCCTTCGTCAATCCCCAAGCCTGCCCACAGGCCCGGACCGGCTCCAATCGCCAACCCGATCCATGCTGCGCGTGCGATGGGAAGTGTCCCGGACGCTGACCCGCACAACGTTGGCGCGCGCAACGGATTCCTCGTGCTTGCCGGCCACAAGCGAGATCGCTTCATCCGAAACGGAAACGAAAGCGCGTTTGAGCGTCTTCATGCTCGAGTCCACAACCTCGATCCTCTGCCCTTGGCGCAGTTGCTTGAGATTGTCCCAGTTATCTTGTGGAGATTGGGCCAAGCCGAACGCAGCGACCAAAAGCAGAAGAAACAGCGTTCCACTCGCTTTCTTCATGACAACCTCCTAGCACTCTAACGAAACATCTTGTCGAAAAGTGCTCATGGTTTTCTCCTGAGCGTCGCCATGAATGCGCCGCTCTTGCACGTACCAACGCTCGCAGACATCAACAAACGATGTCTGTGTCAACCGTGAGCCGATCAACGCGTACCGAAGACAATACCGGCCCGAAAGCCCACCAGGTGGACAACTTCTCCGGACTCCGGCGACCAGATGTGGTGGCGGAACTCAAATCTCAGGCCGAATCGGCGTCGCAGCCAATAGTTCATTCCGCCGCCGTAATGAATCGCTATTCCCCCGCCGCTCGCGAAAAGCAGAGACAATCCGCCATCCACGAAAGGATCGAATCTGCTCCTGGAATTCTTGGAGCTGAAATGAAAGCCGGGCGTCACCGACGCCAAGCCGCTGGTGATGGCGTACTGGTTTGTGGTGGGCTTGAGAACGCCGACTTCACCGCCCAAGGCGAACCGCTCCGTGAGACGGCCCTCACCGCCTCCTCCTACATGGATGAAGTCCCCGTTCCAGCGTGTGTAGGCGCTCTTGGGCACAACCACCGGTCCGCCAAACACGTACACGTAGCTGCTCGACGACTGGGCAGGGGCCGGCAAGGAAGCGAGCAGCATAATCAGCATTCCGTGCAGCGCCTTTGCCATCGGATTCCCTTTTCAACTCCGACCATCGCTACTGTGGAGCGGCGACGCTGCTTGGCGGTGCTTGTAGCTTGCGATACGGTTCGAAGTCCTGCCAGAGGCGCGTGACCACCTTCTCATCGAGATCTTTCGCGACCGGATGCTCGGGGTCTTTCGTTGAGAAGACCTGGAGCGTCACCTTCCCGCACTGCGGTGAGACGGCGTCGTTCGCGTAAAGATAGCGACCGGCGGACGACTCCTCGGGAACTACAACGTACGGACTTTCGCCCCCTCCCACCACCCCGCGACCCGGCAAGATCGGCTCGATCTCCTTTTCTCCACACAGCAACTGCATCCTCAGGAACCCCGTCTTATAACGCAAGATTGTGGGTCCCCGGTTATAGGTACCCATGCTCTGGGCCATGTTCTCCCAGAACGGCATTTTGGTCTTCGGAAGGGCGTAGATCAGCAGCACCGCGTCGTACTTGTGCTCCGGCTGCGCAGGTGGAGACATGCGGCCCTTGGAGCGGTTGTACGCCCTCATCTGCTGCTCGTATCTTTCGCTGTCGGTCTCGTAACGCGCCACCGGCGTGACGAACTCGATGTCGAAGTCGCCGAGCTTAAGTGAGTAGACGTCCTTCTCCCAACGATTGCGGCCAAGATCGCTGAGGCTTTCGGCCGGGAATTGATCGGTCGGGATGCTCGGCAGAAGGCGTGACGGCGGCGCAGGGCTGGAGGCAAGCTGCTGTTTTGCTTCCGCCAAAGTCTCCGTTGCCAGCGCGATCGGCCGGATGCGAAAGTTCTCCCCACTTCGTTGGATCAGCCCGACGGCGCTGCCGCTGGAATTGAATAGCGGGCCGCCGACGTCGGACGTCTTTACATCCGAGACGAGCTCCTGCAAATCGGCCTTGCTGAGCACCCCGGTCACCAGCTTCTTGTCCTTCTCCTTTCCGGGGTTCTCGATCGTGAAGACACGCTCACCTTCCACGAGGGCGTCGGGATCGGTCGAGAGCTGAACTGAAGTAATCTGGCCCACCGCACTGGGGTTGATGCGGATCACCGCAACGTCGTGCTGCTTATCGGAAGCGGCCAGGACCGCCGGCAGCCGGCGACGGTCGTCGAGCTGTACCGCCATCCAAGCGGCCCCCTCCAGGGGACCCTGCACCGTAAGCACCAGGCCCGCAGGATCGACGACGAAGCCATCGAATGAGGCTTGCTCGGTCCAGACCGTCACCACGGCGTCTTTGACGCGCTTGAAGTGATAAGCCAGCTCGTCGACGTGGGCGTCGCGCCCGGCAGCCAGGGGTGTGGCCTTGGCGTTGTCGTTGCTCAGCTCCAGCGTGTTGTCGGGCCGGCTGAGATCAGCGTCGAGCTCCCAGCGATAGGCTTTGTCAAACAGCTCGATGGGCGAATCCGTCACCACACGGTACTTTCCCGAGGGAAGCTCCGCTTCGGCAATACCGTCGAAGTTGGTTTGGATGGTAATCGGCTGCGCCTCCGACCCCGCAGGAACCAGCTTGATCGTTAAGTGAGGGACCGGCTTAAGGTTTAGATCGCGATCATACAAAGCCGCGCGAACCTTCACTTTCACGTCTTGTCCGGCGGCCGCAAGTAGTCCCGATAGCAGAATGCTCATCACAGCGGACTTCATAGATACCTCCTTCTCGCTGCTCTGCGGGCGCGGGCGACCGAAGATCCCACGGCATCAAATGGGTGCCGTGGTGAGACGTTCAGAGGGAAGCGCAGTGCCGAGTCCTTCGCTCGACGGTCGTTATCCTCGTGCGGCCTCAAGGGGAGTGCTGGAACAGACGGCGTCAGTGACGCTGTCGCCATCCAGATTTGCTAGCCGCCCCTCAGGGTCTTGCAAGTCGACCCACCATTTCGAAAACCGAACTCGATCTCTTTCCCGTGAAGCGGTACCGGTGCACGCTTACTTATCGGTTGAGGGAAGCGGGCGAGCGGCGCGGATGTGCCTCACGATTTCCGCCGATAATTGCGGGGCAGCCGAGAGGCCGTCCCAGGCGATGACCTTTCCCGAACCGACCACTTTTCCAGTGCGGTTGTCGATCATTTTGTATACCCAGGCGAAAGTCAGGAATGGCCGCGTGACATCGATGTAGATGTCAGCACCCTGGCGGTCATCCACAACGCGGATGCCCCACTCGCGCATCTCGGGCCGCGTGTAGAGCGCATCCTGCAGCACGTTGCCTTTGAGGTAGATCGTATGCGACTCTACGAAAATCGCGCGGCATGCCCGCAGTACGTTGCTGGGGTCGGCAGAGCCTGGACTTTGGACTTCGGGGGCGCGGTTGGGTGACGGCGCAGAATGCAGAGCCGATCGCGGTAGCACGGCCGCGCCGGCAAGTTGGTCCATGATTCGCGCGGCGAGTGCCGGTCCTGCGTCAAATTCGTCGTTGGCTTCGATGCTTCCCGAGGCCAGCGTCACGCCATCGGGCTGCAGCGTGAGAGTGTAAGTCCAATCGAAAGTCATGAATGGACGATCCACCGTGATGGCCACGTCGGCGGTTTCGCCATAGTCGCTGAAACGCAGACCAAGCTGTCCAAAGAGAGGATGCTTGCGGAGGTCATCCTCCAGCCGCTCGCGGCGGATGTAGATGGTCTTCGAGTGGACCGATACGGTCCGGACCTGCAGTTGGTCTGGGGGTGGCAATTCCGGCGCGGGTGCTGCGGGCAGATTGCGCGCGGCTGCGCCTGGCGCTGAGACGCCTCCAGGCGGAGAAGCGGTCGGCAATTGGAGCCGCGCACCCGAGGCGAACGGCGTGCCTCCTGAGGCCGACGCAAGGCCAATGACGCTGTCCACCGGGACTGCGAAGTTCAGGTTCTGACCCGAAGTGACGGATCCCACTACGATGCCGAGTGCGCGCGCCTGAGCATCGACCAGCACGCCGCCGCTAGAGCCCGGCGAGAGCGACGCCGTGAACTGAAGGAGACGATAGCCGCTACCCGCCCCGGGAACCTCATCTGCCATTCGCGCCGCGCTAAGCACGCCTGCGGAGGTCGTCCAAGGCAGGCCAGCGCCGTTCGAGACTACATAGACCGCAGAACCCGGACGTGCCTCGGACGAGGGGGCGGTAGGCAACGCCGTCAAGCCGGTAGCAGGAATGCGCAGCGCCGCCACGTCACGGCGCTCATCGGCGGCGATGAATTCGACACGGTCGTACACGTCGCCTCCTTTGCGCCGCACCTGCACTTCGCGCATGCCCTTGACCACATGATTGGCTGTGAGCACAATTCCATCCGAGCGAATGATTAGACCTGAGCCGATGCCTGACAACTGACCGTCGCCCGAGGAAACGAGGATAAGGACAACCGCAGGCGACACGCGATCGACGACTTCGTCCCCCGACAGGGTTGGTGCGGTGGTCTGCGCGATCGCGTTAGACACACTGATAGCAAAGAAAGCCGTCGCGGCCAGCATTTTTGCGGAGCGCATAAAAGCCCCTCTAAGTTCAACGGTCAGCGTTGTGCGGAGCCGACCGAGCAAGAGCGCCGGAACGGGTTGACTTCAACGTGTGCTCCAGCGACTCTCTTGAAGCGCTGGTCACATACCCCTTGACCAGCCAGCTCAGACCCGGCGGGATATCGCGGGTGAGCGAGATCGACTCGGACTCCACGTACACCCCGCCGTCTCGCTCGACGAAACGCCAATAAGAGTTGATTCGCCAGAGGAAGCCTCCGTCGTGGCCTACGGGTTTTTCGTGCTCGGTGGCTTTGCCGGCGTCTGCCACTTCGGCGATGCGGCTCGAAACGGACCAGCTATACCAGTCTCTGGAATCGATTTCGGCGTAGTGTACGTCATGCTCGGTGTTGAGGGTAACCGTGATCATTTTCTTCTTACGGAAGCGCATTGCCACCTTAAAGGCGTTCCCGTTCCGCGCCACTAGACGGGAGCGAACCACCTCGGGCTTGTAGATCTCCTGGTGGTGATCATAATCCTCGACCATGTCGAGCACTTGGCCGACCGAGATACCGGATATGAAAACATCGCCGATCCAGTGATGGATGAGGCCGTGCGGAGTCGTCATCACTTGCCGGGAGTCATCCTTCGTCTCGAGCCGTTGCATAAAGATCTGCCCGTTCCGGAGCGAGCCCAGGATCTCCTTGCGCGACGCCTCAGGCAAGGTATCGATGTAGAGAATACCGTCGCTTCGAGCCAACTGCTTCTCAATGCGCGTCTCGGTCGCCCGAACGTAACGCGAAAACCCGTCGACGGTTTCAGGTTTCAAGTCTGCTGCCCCGGCCCCCACCGCGGGGAGCTGGAGAACCAAGAGAAAAAGCAATTGAAGGCGTCGGAACATCTGCGTTCCCCTTTCGTCCAGCGTTTCACGAAGGATAACAAGCACCCCGAACCGCCCTCGTATCCCTCGGATTGCAGCCACGGTCGGACTGTGGTGGCCGCATGTTCCCACTGAGAGTCCCCCGCCGGTTCGTTCCCGATGCTCCTCTTTCCTTGATAACGTGGCAACCTCTTGTGCTCAGGCCCGGAGGCCGGAAATCGCTCGCGGAGCGGTGGAAATCCGCCCACCCTGCGGGGCGTAAGCGTAGTCCAGCAACGTGCGTTGAGAGAAAGGCAGGCAGGCCAAAGGCGCCATCATGAGAAAAGACCGGGTAGCCAAGCTTGTTGAAGAGGGCCAGTGGCGAGGCCGCCCAAGCTGCGTCGAGAGCCAGCACCAAAGGAAACACGCGGCGGAACAAGCTGCCGGTGCCGGGATAGTCGAGCGCCGCCGCAGCGATGAAGTAAACCCTCAGCGCCGCTGCGCACGAAACCGAAAGCAAGACCATTAGAGGTAAGTACGGCGCATTAAAGACCGCGAGGAATTTCTCAACCTGGTCCGGGAAACACAAAGCAGCGCCGTACATTATCAGATATCCCGCCTGGATGAGAACGAAAAATCCGCGAGCGAGTCCTCGTTGCATCTGTTCGGCGCTTTTGTCAACGTCTCCCGTCGAGACGTCTGACCCCCGAAGCCCGGAGAGGTCGTGCAAGACCTCGTGCGCCGACTGGTACCGCTCCTCCTTCGGCTTTCGCAAGCATCGGCGCAGAATGCCCTCGAGTTCCGGCGGGCAGTTTGGATTGAAGTCTCGAATCGGAGGCGGATCGAGCGTTTTGATGTTCGCGATCGTGGAGGCCGGGTCTTCCCCCCTGAAGGGGTTTACACCCGTGGCCATCTCGTAAAGCACCAGGCCCATCGCATAAAGGTCCACACGCGAGTCGGCTGCCTTGCACTGGACTTGCTCGGGAGACATGTAGTTCAGCGTGCCTACGAACGCGCCCTCACGCGTTCCCATGGAGGTTTCCGCCCGGCTGAACTCCGCGATGAAGCCGAGCGCTGGGACTCGCTTTGCCAAGCCGAAGTCGAGAATTTTCACGTGCAGGCGCCCTTCCGCTCCCGAGACCACCATCAGGTTTTCTGGTTTCAGATCGCGGTGGATGATGCCACGGTCGTGTGCCGCACAAAGCGCTTCGGCGAGCTGTATGCCGACCTCAATCACTTCATCGGGAGCAAAACGTTGCTCCGCCAGACGTTCCCGGAGCGTCACGCCCTCCACGTACTCTTCAACAATGAAGCTCTTTGGCCCATGCTCCACGAAGTCGTAAATGGTCGCGACACCGTGGTGGCTGATCGATGCGGCAGCGTGCGCCTCCTTCGAGAGCCGGCGCAGCAGCACCGTGTCGCAGTCTGGGGGAACAAACTTCAGAACGACCCGACGAGGAAGCTGTGTGTCGTACCCACGGTACACTTTCCCCATGTTGCCGCCGAGCTCTTTCTCGATCTTGTACCGACCTCCTATCAATTCCCCGATCATCGCTTTGCCCTCAGAGGGAACCGGAGACGGTTCCTCTCTGGCGATGGCTCCCGCGGCACACTCGCGCAGCTCTGGGTCGGGACTCTTCAAAGGCGCCTCGCGAATTCCCCAGCGGTCCTGCAAGTCATGATTTCCTCTCTCTTGGACTTGCTGGTTGGTCGCTCCTGAGCACAATCGTGGCTGAAGTGTACAGAATGTAGTGCGTGGTTCCAGGCTTGCGGGTTGGCAGGAGGTGCACGCGCGTGCCACCACAAACCGAAAATGGGTATTGACAGCGGCTGCCCATGGCGCGCACCTCCAATCCTGATTCCACGCTTACGGCAACCCCAAGGGATGTCAATGGACAGGACGCCCCCCGGGCCTTGTCCAGGGTTGGTCGGGCACGCCCCTTCGGGCTACTAAAGGAAGCGGCGACCGGCTGCCAGCCCTTTCAATATCGCTGGCGGGCTTACGGGTTTCGCAGGAAGCCGTGGTACACGAAGCTCGCGTCTACGAAGTACCCCGTAATCACCCCATCCGGGTTGTTGCTAACGCCGAACGTGCCTTGGCCGCTGCTGGCGCCCGCGGCCGGCACGTCGAAGGTGGTGATGGCACCGTAAGGAGCTCGCAGGAAGCCGTGAGCCGCACCGCTTGCGTCCACGTAGTATCCCGGGATCTCACCCGCCGGGTTGATGCACTCGGCGAAGGTGCCTTGGCCGCTGCCAGTGCCTGCGCCCAGAACGTCGAAAAGGGTGATGGTGCCGTGAGGAGCACGCACGAAGCCGTGAGCCACATCGCTCGCGTCCCCGTTGAATCCCGGGATCACCCCCGCTGGGTTGATACCTGTGACATTTGGGCCCTCGTACGGGCCTGTACCCTCACCGGGAACGTCGAAAAGGGTGATCTTGCCGTCAGGAGCGCGCAGGTAGGCGTGCCATGCGTAGGCCCCATCTAGGTACGCTCCCGCGATCGCCCCCGCCGGGTTCAGGCCATCGACCGATGAGACAGACGTACCCTGGTGGTAGCCTGTGCCCGCGCCCGCAACGTCGAAGGTGGTGATGGTGCCGTCGGGAGCGCGCACAAAGCTGTGAAACACATCGTTCGAATCCAGGATATTTCCTGCGATCACACCGCGCGGGTTGATGTTTAGGCCCCCGGTGCCTTGGCCGGGACCCGTGCCCGCGCCGGGAGCATCGAAGGTGGTAAACCTGCCATGAGGGGCACGCAGGTAGCCGTGAATAACATCGCCCGCGTCAATGTAGTATCCCGTGATCTCCCCGGCCGGGTTGATGCTGTAGCCCAAGGTGCCCTGGAAGGAGGCTGTGCCCGCGCCCGGAGAATCGAACGCGATGATGGCGCCGTTACGAGCGCGCAGGAACCCGTGATACACGTTGCTCGCGTCCTGGTACCATCCCGTGATGACCCCCGCTGGGTTCACGGCGTAGGGCGTGGTACCCTGGCCGGCGCCGGTGCCCGCGTCCGGAGCGTCGAATGTGATGATGGTAGCCTTTCGGGCACCCGCGGTAAGGCCCAGCGCCAGCATGCAGAGGGCCAAGCAAAGCATCGCCCGCATCATGAACCTCGTTAGGTTGTGGAAGGTTGGGGTTGAATCCAGTTTGAGGTTTCTTCGCGTTTTCATCGTCTTCTCCCCTCTAAAGCCTCGAAGGTCACGGCTATGCCTTCGAAGGTGTGCGTCGCTTCGTCGCGCGGGTTTACCGTTCGTCAGGCAAGAGATAACCGGAATGCGAATCTCATTCGAGATGTTGGCTTGTCGCTCTCGATCGCCAGCCGTGGCTGCCCACCGCGCACCCAACCCCTGCAAACTTCGGGATGAGCGAACCGGCATGAGGTGCGCGCAGCCACCACAAACCGAGAATGGGTAGTAAGCAGCGGCTCCCGTGGCGCACACCTCCGGTTTTGCTATTGCCAACCTGCCTTTTTTTGAGGACGTTACTTCCCGCCCTCACCCATGAATGCGAGAATCCGGGCCGAAAACTCTAACGGTCAGCCCGAAATATTTCACTTTGTTCGGTGCGGCGGATCCACCTGAGACCGGACCCGCCGACACAAAGATCGCTCCCGTCAGTCGTTTACGGCAATAGCCAGGGGATGTCAATGGACAGAATGTCCCCTGTTTGTGGATTTTTTGTCCCCTGGAGACAGGTTGGACTGGACTCGCCAGCGATCCGCCGGGCCATCCCAGCCTTCCGATCGCTACGTGGTGTGGCAGCAGACGGGCGCGCCCGGGCCTGCGCTCCTGGCTGCTTCATTTAACTGTGGGGTGATACATAACTGTCCAGCCCGAGCAAGGGCAGCGCAGAACTGCTTCCTTCGGGGGTCAACGAACGTGGTAACGAAGCCTCTTCCGGCGGGCGCCAGCAGCGTCCGCCCTTGAGCCGGGCCCTGCTGGACCAGCGTGACCCAGCAGGGCCGTGCTTCTCGTGTCCGGGTGAATCAGAATGCGCCGGTATTCACCCACCTCTCGCTGATGAGGGCCCACCAATCCGCGGTTAGGCCCTGAGTCACGTACTTGTAGCTCAGCCAGCCGTAACCCGCATCTCCCCAAGTGGTTCCCCAGGAGTTGCGGACGAGCAAAGCGCCTTTGTCGGATCCGATCATCATGTTATCGTCATAGCCCGCGGTGCAGATGGCATGCCCGCCTCGGGACCTGCTAGTGGGAGAGGGGTACGCAATCTTCCCGTTATCCGGACGATCGAACTCTTGGTAAACCGGAAAGCCGAACATGCTGGGAATACCGTGTGCCAGCAGCAAGCGAACGCTGTCGAGCACCTGGGCCGGTGTGAGAGCCGCCGGATCGAGGCGGAGGTACTGAATGGTCTTGTAATTCTCTGCAAACGCATAACAGAACGCGGTGGGTTCGACGTCGAAGTGTGCGGCGTCGTAACCCCAGTACTTCTCGGGAGGAATCCCAAAAAGCACCAGCGCTTCCATCGTTGTACGAATGTAAGCGCCGGTATTGCCGCTCCAT
>Ga0335081_10011001_pt1 | contig 14636 bp, 17 predicted proteins | sample Lox_Sample_35_FD_206713 | JGI IMG/M metagenome (GOLD analysis project Ga0335081, IMG submission 206713) | Soil microbial communities from Loxahatchee National Wildlife Refuge, Florida, United States - Lox_Sample_3.5 | ecosystem: Environmental > Terrestrial > Soil > Wetlands | place: USA... | reverse complement strand
GGCGAGTGACCGCTGCCACCTCGGCGTTTCACCCGACAGCGCGAACCGGCCGGCCGTTTCGCAACAGACTCTACTCGGACAAGGCAGGCGGCACGCTGACCCCACACCCCTCCGGATATCCGGCGGTAGCGCTCCGCTTCGCGGCTATTGCACGGCGTCCATATTCAATGCACACCCACCGTCACGAGGGTCGCAGAAGAGCTCCCAACCTAAAGGCACGCCAATTTGCTTCGAAATGCTTTCCAGCAGATCTCTGGCCGCCACGTTTTTTACGTCAACATTCACCGCTGTGTTGGCCAGAAGGTTCATGGGAACGGTTCCCAGCCCTATCCCGACTTTGCTGCCCAAGTTCACGTGCTGACAGATTTTCTCGACGGCATCCAGCGCGGACCCGCTATTGGTCATCGAAATCCGCGTTTCCAGGACAGGCTTCAGGATTTGGACCTGACCTGACGCGTCCTTGAATTCGCGGGACACGACGTGCAGCCCGGAAGCATCCTCCGAAACAGTGAAAGCGCCTGCTCCCCCGGCCCCTGCGTAACTATCGAGCACACTCCTCACCGCCGCCAGCGCCGCCGCCGATCGCTCGGAGTAGGACTCCATGTCAACTTCTGTCTCAGGCAACGCCAGCGCTGGAATGACACAATCCAAACCTTTGCTCCGAAGGACATCGACCCTCCCGGTCCTCGATCCAAACGTGTGCATCCGCGGGCGCGCAGCTCAATCATTGGGCTCATCCCAGTGGTGACGTAGCGAAACCATGGGTCTTGACCTTAAGAGCGAGTTTCCTCAGCCTCTGCGGTCGCATGCGGCGGCGGGATGCCGGGAAACAGCGTATACTGAGTCTACTTAACCTCGAAGACACACTTTCACTGCACTTGCGCCTTCGCGATTGAGCCATCGGCTGAGAGGCGTCTCCCCGTGCAGCACTGGAGTCCAGCAAGTCACTCCGCGCCCGGTAAGGACGTTTCAGAGCAATGCGTTATGGCGTTCTCTCTCTGCCGCCCGCTTCGTCCGGGGGAGTAGTCGAGTAGCTTGGCCGATTCTCAACCAGCCCGAATACAGGAGTTCACCATGTCCGGAATCAATGGCGACAAGTCCCGATTTCACCGCGAGCGCAAACAGAAGATCGCGCGGCGCAAGCGCAATCGCGAAATGCTGATGAAGTTTGCCGAAGCCAAGCCGGCAGCCGCTTCCTCCGGGTCGAAACCCAAGCCGGTGTCGGAATGACGACCCCCATGATTCCCATGCCGGTATCGAACCGCACCCCCATTCCCGTCAAGAAAAAGCGCGTGCTGCTGGTGGACATGTCGCGCGCCAAGCGCGATCTGCGCTCCGAAACCATGCGCCGGCTGGGCATCGACGTCGATTGTGCCGCCGATATCAGCGAGGCGCGGGGCTGGTGGCGCGCCGACCTCTACAACCTGGTGCTGATCGACGTTGAAAATGACATGGGACGGCGCGACGAGTTTTGCGACGAGATCCGCGGTGCCACGCCGCCGCAGCAGATCGCCTTCCTCGTTGGCAAGCCTGAATATCTGGCTAACGCGCCCAACGCGGATGGAAGCGCGGTGCCGGAAGAAACCGATCAGTCCCTGCTGGGAGAGGTGAAAGCAGCGCTGGCAGCCGATATCCCCGAACCTTTGCCTCAGCGCTGGGGCATTCTGGAGGCTTCGCGGCGCATTTCGGAGGTTCGCTCCGCGTCCCACGCGCGCACCAATGCTATGCGGGACCGGCCATCGCCGCCTCGGGATTCTGAGATGCGGCTGTCCAAACGAACTCCGGAGTCCCGGACGCTCGATGAGTTGATAAGAGAGGAACTGCAATGAAGAACCTTTATGTTGGCAACCTGCCCCACAGCACGACCGAGGCCGAATTGCGCACGGTTTTCGAGGCGCACGGCGCGGTCGAGAAGGTCAGCCTGGTGACGGATCGGGATACCGGGCGCCCGCGTGGGTTTGGGTTTGTGGAGATGACCAACGCCAGTGAAGCCGATAAGGCCGTTGCCGCGCTGAACGGAACCGAACTGGGCGGACGCGCGTTGAAGATTAATGAAGCCAAGCCCAAGGCCGACCGGCCGCGAACCGGGGGCCAACGTTTTGGCGGTGGTGGCGGAGGAGGGCGCGATGACTACCGCGGCCACGCGCGCCAGCCCCGCGAACCTCGCTGGTAGGCCGGAGTCAATGGCCTATCGGACGTCAGGAACCAGAAACAGAATCACGGAGGGACTGTGAATGCCACGAGGCAGATCGACATTTACTAAGCGCCAGAAGGAACAGACGCGGCAGCAGAGACAACGCGACAAAGCCGAGCGCAGGAGCCAGCGCAAGCAAGAAAAACCGGAAGGCCAAAGCGAGGTCGACGAGATGCTCGAGCTGCGCCAGCATGCCGAAGAGCAGGCCGCATTGTTCCGCGTCGGCTCCGACGACGACGGCTCGATTTAGGAGTTCAGAACCGCGGAACCGGACCAGCGTCGGTGCGCGCCGTATTATGAGACGCCGGAGCTTGATGCCCCGGCGCTCTCGTCTCATATCTACAACCGGCCTCACAAATGATTCCCGTCGGGGTTCTGCTCAGGCTCCTCAGGGGCTAAAGCAGGATCTTTAGGGGACTCAGGGCGGCACAGCTAAAGCCGTGCCCTCCCCAACCCATTTGTGAGACAAGCTCTACACAAAAACCTCACCCGGCAGCGCAGTCAACGTCCGCGATGCCAGCGTGTTCTGGATAAAGCGCTTGGGCTGGCCCATGCCCGAGGGATCGATCTGCTGGCGTTCGATGCGTAACTGCAAGGTGCGCTCGATCTGCCGCAGCTCCATGACCTCGGCGCCGGCGACCAGAGTCGATGCACGCCCTTCCGAGCCCGCCCGTCCAGTGCGGCCCACGCGATGGATAAAGTCCTCAGCCATCTTAGGCAGGTCGTAGTTGATTACGTGGGCGACGTCATCCACGTGCAAGCCGCGCGAGGCTATGTCGGTCGCGACCAGCACCTGGAAGCGGCCTTCCTGAAATCCGCTTAAGGCTCCGTTGCGCTGCGCCTGCGTCCGATCGCCGTGGATCATGGCGGCGGTGAAGCCATCGCGCACCAGTTCCTTTGCTAGCCGCTGTGTGCCGCGTTTGGTGCGGGTGAAAACCAGGGTCTGGCCCTTCTCGGCGTAGAGCAAATGCCGCAGGACATCCAGTTTCTCTCCCGGCCGAACCTCGTAGGCTTTGAGCTGTACGCTTTCAGCCGGCTTGAGGACCGAGCCCAGAGCTACGCGCACTGGCTCACGCATGTACTCATGCACCAGCCTGGCGACAGACTGTTCCATGGTGGCCGAGAAGCACAGCGTCTGGCGCCGGTTGGGCAGGGCTGCAACAATGCGCCGGATCGCGGGCAGAAAGCCCATGTCGAGCATGCGGTCGGCTTCGTCGAGCACGAGCAGCTTCAGATGTTTCAGGTCCGCGAACCTCCGGTCCATCAGGTCCTGCAGGCGCCCCGGCGTGGCGATGATCAGTCCGAAGCCTGCCCGAAGTCCCCGGATCTGCGCTTTCTCCGATACGCCGCCGATCACCAGCGCCGCGGGCGATAAATTTTTCCCGCGGAGTTTTTCGTATTGTTCGTGGACTTGCATGGCCAGCTCGCGGGTAGGAAGCAGAACCAGGGCATTCGCCTGGCGCGAGGGTTCGCGCTGCAGCATCTCGATAATGGGGATCAGAAATGCCAGTGTTTTACCGGTGCCGGTCTGGGCCGTCCCAATCACGTCTTTTCCTTCAAGGGCTGGTGGGATCGCGCGCGCCTGGATCGGCGTTAGGGTTACGAATTGAGCTGCCGCCAGCTTCTGCTGTAGTGCAGAAGATAGGGGCAGTTCCGAAAATGCAGTCATTTAGGTTGTTTCTTTCTGGAGGGGCTTGTTGTCACACACAGTCGGACACACGTCCGGAGTTTCCTTCGCCACTCACTTATATTTCGATTTGGCGCTGAACTGAACGGCGGGCAGGAAGGCGGAGATGAGACTAGTCCAACCGAGGACTACCGCATGACAAGCAAACCGTAACAAAAGCGTCAACAGCAGTATAGCAGACAGGAGTCCGCGGAACAGTCAGGCGCTTCGCAAGGAGTTACTAGCGTAAGGACGCTCCCTTGCGAGTACGAGCGCCGATCGTTGAAGAGAGAACTAAGTGGGGAATGGCCCGACAGAGCGGCGTGCCGAAAATCGCACCCGGATTCCGACTCCCGGCGCATTGCCCCTAAGCCGCAGTAAATAAGGCGTTTCCCCTTGAACTCCCGTCCATGATAGCCTTGACCAGAACCTCGTACCCGGGCTCTTGCCTACTCCTTTTAATTAGCTGTAGTTGCATAACCACCGATGCCCGACCCTACGCAGCCTCGCTGGCCACCCTTACCCACCTCATTGGAAAGGAGTTCCGGACGTGCGTCCGACGAGGACGACCCGCAACTTTCCGTCCTGGAGGGTGTTCATAACAGCGTGAGCAGCGTAGCTATGGACCGGAGTGTCCTTGCGATGGCTTCCATCGCGCCCGAGTCCACGGCGGAGATCGGTCCTCCCCTGCCCGGAACCGCCGTGGGGCTCACCGACGCGGAAATCATGCTGCGAGCGAAGGCGGGTGACGAGTCTGCCTTCGAGTATCTGGTGCATAAGTACCGCCGGGCGATGGTCAGCTTCATGTTCCGCATGTCGCACAACGCGGCGGTCGCGGAAGACCTGGCGCAGGAGGTGTTTCTGCGCGTCTACCGGTCGCGGTCCAGCTACGAAGCGAGCGCCAAGTTCACCACGTGGTTGTATCGTATTGCGACGAATCTGGCGGTGAATCACGCGCGCGATACGCGGCATGAACGTCCGGAGAACCTGGTTAGTCTCGACGAGCCCGATCAGGAAACCGGTTCGACCATGGACGTGGCCGATGGTTCGCTGACCGCCGAAGAGGTGATCGTGCGCCGCCAGCGCATGGCAGCGATCCGCAAGAAGGTGCAGGCGCTGCCCGAGCGGCAAAAGATGGCGGTCATCATGCACAAGTATCAGCAGATGGATTACCGCCAGATTGCCGATGTTCTGAAGTTGAGTGAGTCCGCCACGAAGTCGCTGCTGTTCCGCGCCTACGAAACATTGCGTGAACAGCTGAAAGAGTTTATTTAGGTAATGGTTATGACGTGCAACGAAATTCGCGAACTTATGCCGGACCTGGCCGCCGGACTGAGTGCGGCCTCGGCCGAAATGAATGAGCATCTCACCACCTGCCCGGTTTGCCAGCGCAAGCTGGCGGAGCTGCGGCAGACCATGGCCCTGCTCGATGAATGGCAGGCACCCGAGCCTTCGCCCTACTTTGACGTGCGCCTGCAGGCGCGTGTGCGCGAGGAGATCGCGAACCCGCGTCCGGGCTGGCTGCAATGGATGCGCAAGCCGGCGCTCGCGCTGGCGCTCACGCTTCTGGTCGTGGTGGGTGGAACTGTGGTCAGCCGTCGCAGCGAACATCTGGGTCCGGGGCCCAATGCAGCCGTGGAGGTCCAGGGCCTGCCTCCGCTCCGAGTCGAACCTGGAACCGCGGTTGGCGATTTGCAGGCGCTCGACAAGAATCATGATCTGTATGCGGATTTCGATATGCTCGATGATTTGGAAGTGCAGTCGAACGTGACGGCGAATCCGTAGCGGCGTCGGGGACGAACTACCGGGGAACGAGGCGGGAGACGTGAAGTGGAAATCCATGGCGGCAATTCTGATGGCGGCGGGGATCACCGCGGCCACTGCGGGAAGCACGCCATGTCTCGCCCAGGTCCGCCGGCCGGGAACCGCGCAGCGGCAGCAGAACAAACAGGCAGTGGGCCAGCATCACGTCGGTGACTGGCTGCGCAAGTACAAGGACCTTCCTCCCGACCAGCAGCAGAGAGCCCTGGAAAACGATGCGGATTTCCAGAAGCTGCCTCCTCTCAGACAGCAGGTCCTGCGCCAGCGTCTGCAGCATTTCAGCAGCCTGCCCCCGCAACAACAGGAACGCATCCTGAACCGCATGGAAACCTGGGAGCACCTGACGCCCGAGCAGAAGCAGCACGCTCGGGGTCTGTTTCAGCAGTTCCAGCAGTTACCGCCCGACCGGCGCCGCATGGTGCAGACCGCTATCCAGAACCTGCGCCAGATGCCGCCGGAGCAGCGCCAGCAGATCCTCGACTCCGATCGTTTCAAGAGCATGTTCTCACCGGACGAGCGAAATATTCTGAAGGGCGCTGCGGAGCTTCCACTGGCCCCCGCGGAAAACGGCCAGCCTGAGGCTGCGCCCGAACAGTAAAGAACCGGCCGATTCCCATCTCTAGTCGAATTCCTCTTCTTTCTGAATGTGAATGCGAGGAGCGCGCCACGCCTTCTAGGCGCGAAAGATGTTCTTGAGGATGAACAGCACGTTGGCCGGACGTTCGGCCAGCCGCCGCATGTAGTAGGGATACCACTCGGTGCCAAAGGGGATATAGACGCGCACGCGCCAGCCATCCTTGACCAGCGTGGTCTGCAGATCGCGGCGGATTCCGTATAGCATTTGAAACTCGAAACTGTCGCGCGGCAGGTTCTCCCGCGTCGCAAAAGCTTTGGCCTGATTGACGATGTTTTCGTCATGCGTCGCCAGGCCGTGATAAACGCCGCTCTTCATCAAAGTCTTCATCAGCTTGACGTAGTTGGCGTCGACATCTGACTTTTTCTGGAATGCAATGCTTGCAGGCTCTTTGTACGCACCCTTGCAAAGGCGAATGCGGATACGCTCGCCCAGCAATTTTTCCACGTCACTTTCGGCGCGCAGCATATAGGCCTGAATGACCGCTCCCACGCAGCCCTGATTTCCCGGCGCGCGATGCAAGGCGTGGACGAAATCGAGGGTACGTTGGGTGTAGGCAGACCCTTCCATGTCTACCCTGACGAAGTTCCTGGGCGTCATGCTCGCGGCCTTGGCAACCAGGCCGGTCACCTGGCCATAGGCGAGCTTCTCATCGACATCGAACCCCATGTGCGTCAGCTTGAGGCTGATGTTGGCGTCGAGCTTGCGCTCGCCGAGCGCGTCCAGCAGTTGGTGGTACAGCGCCGCACTGGCGCGAGCCTCCTCCGCGTTGGTGACGTTCTCGCCGAGATTGTCGATGGAAACGCTGGCGCCGCTGCGGTTGACGGCTTCGGCCGCACGCAGTGCGTCTTCCACCTGAGTGCCGGCCACGAACCGCGCCGACGTGCGCTGGCCAAAGGAAGAACGCTCGGCCAGACCGCGCAGGGAACGGCTTTCAGAAAGGCCTATGAAAAGGGCCCTCAGCACGAGGTGCCTTCAGGATGGGATGAGACCAGGATGTGAATGCCCGGCGCTTGCATTGCGATCACAGGAATTTGTATCACAAGTTGGTGGATTGGTAGATAGGACGGGGATCACAGATGGCAGTAGCTAGTACCGAGTTGCGAGTGCCAAGCTGTAATCCAGGCTTGCCGGTTATTTGCGTCGGCGTGTTGCGCACCGCCAGAGGGTTCTTTACTTGGTACACGGTACTCAGCACTCGGTACTCGGTACTCGCAACTCAGTACCTGCCGCCCTTACACAAACACTTCGTCCACATAGCACCAGCGCCAGTCCTCGCCCGGCTCGAAGGATTTAATGATCGGATGCTTGGTGCGGTGGAAATGCTTGGTCGCGTGTTTGTTCTTCGATGAATCGCAGCAACCGACGTGCCCGCAGATCAGGCACTCCCGCAGATGCACCCAGGTATCCCCCATCTTCAAACACTCTTCACAACCTTTGGCGCTCGGCGTAACGTTGCGAATCTCACTGACGTGCGGACAAGCTTTTTCAGCCATGCTGCGCTCCTTTCTGATCTCCCGGATCTCTGCTTGTCGGGAAAATTTGCTACCTCAGTGGCCTTCTTCTTCCAGAAACTTTTCCACCTCGATGGCCGCCATGCAGCCCGAACCGGAGGCGGTGATGGCCTGCCGGTAGCGCCGGTCCTGCACGTCCCCGCAGGCAAAGACGCCCGGCACACGCGTGAGAACGTAATCGTGCGTCTTCAAGTAGCCGTCCTGATCCATATCCAGTTGGCCTTCAAACATCTTCGCATTCGGAATGTGCCCGATGCCGAGGAACATCGCGCTGGTGGGGAAATCCCAGCTCTCGCCCGTCTTCATATTGCGTAGACGAAGTGCCGTCACTTCCTTCTTGCTGGGTTCGAGAACATCCTCCACGACCGTGTCGGTGAGAAACTCGATCTTCGGATTGCCCCGCGCGCGGTCGAGCATGATCTTCGACGCGCGAAACTGGTCGCGGCGATGAATCAACGTGACCTTGGTAGCGAACCGCGTTAGAAAGGTTGCTTCCTCCATCGCCGAATCGCCGCCTCCGATCACGGTGATCTCCTTGCCGGAAAAAAAGAAGCCGTCGCAGGTCGCGCAGGAAGAAACTCCGTGCCCGATCAGCGCTTGCTCGTTCGGCAGTCCCAGCCAGCGCGCGGACGCTCCGCTGGCAATGATCAGCGTGCGGGTGTGAATGGTCTCGTGTCCCACGATGAGCGCGAACGGACGCCGGCTGAGGTCGGCCTTGGCCACGTGGCCCATGCGATACTCCGCCCCGAAGCGGATCGCCTGCTTGCGCATGTTCTCGATCAGTTCGGGACCCTGAATGCCTTCCGGGAACCCGGGAAAATTCTCCACCAGCGTAGTCAGGGAAAGCTGCCCGCCAGGCTCATGGCCCTCGAGCACCAGCGGCTTCAGATTGGCGCGCGCGGCATAAAGCGCGGCGGTGTGACCGGCGCAGCCGGCCCCCATCACCACAACATTGCGGACTGAGTTTTCCATAGAGTTAACAGTCTTAGATTAAGGAACGTCGATTTGGTTTCAGGCGGCACCTGCCGGACCACTGTTCCCCGTGCAGCTACACAAACTTACGGCTTCTTCGCCACTGCCTTATTGGCGGCCGGCCTGGCCTTCGTCGCGCCGGTTCGCCCCAGTTCCTCCGGCACGGTTTGCCGCGCGCCCAGAAGACCGCGATAGTTCCCGACTACTGCAGTCGCGCTGCGGAATAGCGGCTCATAAGCGGTCTGGTCGGGAGGGGGAGCGGTATCCGTCCCGGCACATCTCGCCAGCACTACCGAAGATTTGCCGAACCGCTCCAGCCTGATCCGCGTGGTCGGAGTGCTGGTGGACAGCATCGCCGCCGCGCTCGTCACTGCGGAGGCGCTGTCCTCAATCGTCAGCTCCATCAGCTCCTTCGGATCACGCACCCGGAACACCAGCGTCTCCACCATGCTCCTGGGATCGACGCTGAAGGAATATTGCACCGTGCTGAACAGGGCCTGCACGGAGAATTCGCGGCGAATCCGCACCCAGGTTGCGACCGATGAGTCGGCGGACATTTGTGCGCTCTCGCCCGCCTGCAAAAATCCGGGATTATCGGACATGGTTGTGCGCCCGCGATCGACCTCAAAATCGGTACTGAACAGCGGTTGCTTGGGAACCTTGGAGAGCGCGGAGACGATTTCTTTTTGCTCGTCTGCCGAGGGCGTGCACACGTTCAGCATGTTGACCTTGACCTGCGGCCGCTGAGCTTCCTGCGCCCAGCCCGGTGTTGCCAAAGCCATGGCAACTAACAGGACCAATATTTTCTCAGACACGGCGGCATTTTATCAGGCCAAGCGGGCCGGACAGGAACCTCGCAGGCCGGCAGTTCCCGCCACTGCATTAAAATACATCCATGGCGAACTTGACACTGGTCTACGGTCTGCGGCTCTTGCCTTCCGAGGAGGTGGCGGAAGTTGGCGAGGCCACGCTGAAACTTAAGAACGGCCGCGAAGCTCACGTCACCATGCACATCCTGGAAGGCAGTAAGGAAGAGATCGAAAAGCAGTTGAAGACGAGCCTGGACGCCTTCTTCGACTTCTATCCCGAAATCTAGGCCGCAGCACCCGCCTCTTCAGGCGCGGACTACGAAGCTTTCTCCATCTATAATCGACGCTGGCAATTATGGCGTTCTCCTACCAGCTCATGCGCCAGCAGTTGAGCCAGCGGGGCCTCTGGCCTGAAAGTCGGATGGCGCGTGCGCTGCTGTACGTGCTTGGACTGGATATCTTCCTTTTTCTTGTCCAGCAGGTAGGCGGATGGTTTAGGCCCTCTTGGGTGAAGAGCCTGGGAGGCTGGGTCTCTTTCCTCAGCACCGTCGCCATCAGCCTCTTTCTGGTCGTGGCTTACCGCTGGCTCAAAGCACGAATCTTGTGGCGGCTGCGCAACCGGCTAATCGTCACCTACGTCTTCATTGGCGTCATCCCCGTGGTGCTGCTGGTGACGCTCGCCCTCGGGACTTTTTATCTTTTTGCCGGACAGTTCGCCACCTTCGTGGTTACCACCGGACTGAGCTCGGAATTGAAGAGCCTGGAAGCAGCCAACGCCGCCATCGCCCATGAGGTGGCCGGAAGGTTTCACAAGGGAACGCCGGTAGAGCCCGCCTCGCTGCAAGGCCTACGACGATCGAACAAGGCCTGGGCCGACCGGCAATTGAGCGTCTGGCTTGACGAGTCTCTGGTCCTGAACAGTCTGCCGGAAAATGTCGCCTTTGCGCCGCCCACCGAGCCGAGCTTTCTTAAACCGCCGTTCCAGAGCGTGGTCCGCGATGGCGATGGACTGTTTTTATGCGCCGCGAATCGCATCGCGGAGAATGGCCACCAGTGGACGGTCATTTCCAAGGAGCCATTTGATCAACATATGCTGGAGAACCTCGCGACAAATCTGGGCGAGGTGACGCTCTATGCGTCGGGCCTGAATCTGAGCAAGGTCGAGCCGGCCCCGCGCAAATCGGGAATCTCTGTCACTAGCGGCAACCAGCCTCCGGCGGCGCTCACCATCACGAACGAAAAGGGCGAATATGTGCTGGATACGGGCAAATCCCCGTTGACGCCCACCTTCAGGGCGGGCACGCTGCCTCCGGCCCAAAGCACTCTGGACAAGAAAGTAAGTTTCCTCACTTCCGTGGCCGTGGTGAACTGGAAAACCGGCGACACCTCGCAGCCGGCCGGCATCAGCGTAACCACCCGCCTTTCGGTGCTCTACAACCGGCTGTTCGAAGCGCTGGGAGACTTCGCGCCCTCCGTCGAGTTCGGCCTCCTTTTTGTCGCGATTTTCTTCGGCATCATCGAACTGCTCGCGTTGTTCATCGGAACCCGCCTCACCCGGAGCATCACTCGCGCCGTGGCGCAGCTCTATGTGGGAACGAACCACGTCAATCGCGGGGACTTCAGCCATCGCATTCCTGTGCGATCGGAGGATCAGTTGGCCGCGCTCGCTAATTCCTTCAACTCGATGACCTCGTCCATCGAGAAGCTGGTGCTGGAACAGAAGGAAAAGCAGAGGCTCGAAAACGAACTGGTGATCGCGCAGGAAGTGCAGGCGCAGCTCTTCCCCAAGGAGATCCTGCAACTCGAATCGCTAGAGACGCACGGCTTCTGTCGTCCGGCGCGCACGGTCAGCGGCGACTACTATGACTTCCTGGCGATTAATTCCGACAAGATGATTCTTGCCGTGGGCGACATCAGCGGAAAAGGAATCTCCGCCGCGCTGCTAATGGCCACGATCCACTCGGCGGTTCGCGCCTATAGCATGGAAGGACTACCGATTCTGCGCGAGCAGGTGGCCGTGGGGGCGGGGGAGGGTTCGACTATGTTGACAGCCTTGAGGTCGTCCGGAGTTGAAATTTCGCCGGGCGCTTTACTTTCCTTGCTGAACCATCAGCTGTACGACAGCACGCCGCCCGAGAAGTACGCCACGCTTTTTCTGGGGGTCTACGATTCGCAGTCGCGCCGCATCAACTACAGCAATGGCGGACATCTGCCGCCCATCCTCATCAGCGAGGACGGCTCTTTGCGCCGCCTGGATTGTGGTGGCACGGTGGTCGGGCTCTTCGACAATCTTTCTTTCGAGGAAGGCTCGGTTCAACTCCGTCCGGGAGAGATTTTTCTCGCTTACAGCGACGGCGTCACCGAACCGGAAAACGACTTCGGCGAATTCGGCGAGGAGCGGCTGATTGACCTCGTGCGGGAAAACCGGCATCTTCCGCTGGTGCGCATTACCGAGGCGGTCACGGCGGCAGTCGACGACTGGATTGGTCCGCACGAACAGCCCGACGATGTTACGCTCGTGCTGGCGCGCGCGCGATGACTTCAGGCGCACCGGTTTCAGCCGCATAAATCAGCGCAGTTCCAATTTCCTCACCGACATTCTTCGCAGGGCAGAAGCCAAGGGCCGACCTGAAAATCTTAGGGACTTCAAGAGCGGCTCTCTCGACGACTGCCCTGCAGGCCCCGCGGATGCTCCTTGCGGAGACACGCCCCTACGCGGAGCCATCTCGTAAAAATCAAACTCCCGTGAAGTTGGAAATCGAGCCAGAACGCAGAAGAAAAAGGTGAGCGCGCTAGCAGATCAGCATGCAGAAGAGGGAAAGCAGAGAATGCGCATCCGGAGCAAGCCTAAGATTCTGCTGGTGTACAGGCCCACTGATTGCGGCCAGGAAGGGGCGAGACGTCACCGGGATCCTCATGATCGAAGGCACCGGCACCGAGAGCTTAGCCTTAGCGAGGACCGGCGCCGTTCCCCCATGAAACGTAAAGTCTGGCAGGTCGACCTGAGGCAAAATCAGGATCACCGCGAACAGCAACAACTCGAAGATCAATAGGGCCCAGCGCCAACGCGACATAAAGACCTTCCACCAGCCGTAGAAAGTTATCTTGTCCAAAGTCCCGTTGTCAACCGGGCGCTTTGCTCGGTAATGCCCCATTTTGAAACTGACGCACTACCCTTTGCTCGATTGGTACCATCAGCTCCTCATCGAGTGCACCTCCCGCTGTGCTACGGGAGAAACTTTGGGTCACTCGCTTAGAGGACTGAAGTCCGCCGGCTGAATTCGCCCGGGAATTTTTCCACAGGCTAAGCGCAATTCCTATAAGGCCATAAGCGCTGCCCGCCGCGCGGACGCGCCGGACTCACCTTCCGTAACCCTTTGCCGACTCTTCCGTCGGGAATCTTTACAGGTTACTGAACGGAAAAGTAGAGTTGGAGTCGAAACATAATCATGGTTTTAGCCGATGTTATAGCAGTGACCACGGTTCAAGTTCCTGGGTGGGACAATTCATTATGGATGTAATGATCGCAGGGCTCGAAGAAATCAACTTCGTCAAACTCGACGACGCCGTGTTGTGCGCAAACTGTGAAATGATCTCGAACGAAACTCGGGATGGTTGCTGTTCCGCTTGCGGAAGCAGGGCTTTGATGAGCGTATCTCGCCTACTGGGTGGGACCGCGCAGGCAGAGTGCGCCACGGATAACCGATATCCGGTCGGAGAGCTGGATGACTACTATCTCCCCGAACTGGAGATGGAATTGATGCCCGTCTGTTAGGCCCCGGTGTGTGAGGCAATGTTAACCGGAAGCGTTCCCTGGGCACCGCTTCGCCCGGATTCGCATAGCGAGGCCCTTCACGAACTCGTGATCATCTCATAGACTTTGCGAATCAGTTCCTGCACCGGAAAAGGCTTCTGCAGGAATAGAGTCTTGGAGTTGGTCACGATCTTGGGGATGGATTCGCTGGCGTACCCTGAGACGAAGACCACTTTCAGGTCGGGCCTGCGCAGTCGCATGTGCTCCACCAGTTCGTCTCCCGCCATGCCCGGCATGATCACGTCGGTGACCAGCAGGTCGATCTTGCCTGACTGTCCGTCGACCATGGCCAGAGCTTCCAAACCGTCGCTGGCCACGAGAACGGTGTAGCCTCTTTCTTCGAGAACCGCCTGCGCGAGTTTCCGAACCGCCGAATCGTCTTCCACCAGCAACACCGTTCCCACACCTTTCGGGGGCAGTTCCAGGATGGGTTTCTGCGCGACCACTTCCGTTTTTCCTTCCGCCGGCGGAAGGTAGACCCTGAAAACCGATCCCTGCCCTGGCTCGCTGTAAACGGAAATGTGTCCGCCGCTCTGCTGCACGATCCCGTAAACAGTCGCGAGCCCCAGGCCGGTTCCCTTGCCCACCTCTTTGGTGGTGAAGAACGGCTCGAAAATGTGGGCGCGTGTTTCGGCATCCATGCCGGTTCCCGTATCGGTCACTGAGAGCACGACGTAGCGCCCCGGCTGCAGCGACGGATCCTGGTGAGAAATCTTTTCATCGAACTCCACATTCATCGTTTCCAACACGACGCGGCCGCCGCTGGGCGTGGCATCGCTGGCGTTCACCGCCAGATTCATGATGACCTGCTCCATTTGGGCAGGATCGGCGCGCACCACCCAGAGATCCGGCGCGGTTCGGATGACGACTTCGATGTCTTCGCGAATCAGTCGCCGCAGAATCGAATCGGTTTCACGCACGACACTGTTGAGATCGAGGATCCTGGGGGTAAGAATCTGTTTTCGCCCGAAGGCCAGCAGTTGCAGGGTCAGCCCGGCCGCGCGCTCGGTGGCGTGGAGCACTTGCTCGGCCTCTTTATGCTCCTGCGTTCCTGGCGCGAAGCGACGCATAAGAATCTCGGTATAGCCGTGGATGACGGAAAGAAGATTGTTGAAGTCGTGGGCCACGCCGCCGGCCAGACGTCCCACCGCCTCCATCTTCTGCGCCTGCCGCAGCTGCGCTTCCAACTTTCGCTGTTCCGTCACGTCACGC
>Ga0335081_10011000_pt1 | contig 14636 bp, 13 predicted proteins | sample Lox_Sample_35_FD_206713 | JGI IMG/M metagenome (GOLD analysis project Ga0335081, IMG submission 206713) | Soil microbial communities from Loxahatchee National Wildlife Refuge, Florida, United States - Lox_Sample_3.5 | ecosystem: Environmental > Terrestrial > Soil > Wetlands | place: USA... | reverse complement strand
CGCTCAGTCGTCCGCCGCCCGCGGACTCCCTCGCGCTTCCTCAGGATGACAATTCAATAGGGGGCTTACCGGCCCGGCTGAAGCCGGGCCCTCCCGAGATCGCGCAACCGGCCCGCAGAACGGCACGATGGCTGAGGGCGCTATAAGGGCTCCGGCGCTTACTTCACCTCGCGCGGAAACGAGAACACCGGATCAAGATCCACCGGCACGCTCTTCGCCGCCGCCAGCGCGGACTTCAGCTCGGCCGGCATGGTGTCGTATTTTTTGAACCAGTTCTCGGCGCGCGAGCGGTCGCCGGTGGCTTCGATCTCCAGCAATTCCTTGGCAAGCGAGGCGATGGCATCGGGCATTTTGCTGAAGTCCACCGCGTATTTGCCTGCTGCATTGCGAGTGATGGCATTGCGCTCGCTGAGATAGTTGAACTCCATCATCTCGGCGCGGCCGTGGGCCTCGCCGGTGCCGAAGCGCACGGTGCGAAAGATACCCGCAACATATGACACGTAGAGTTCCTGCATGCGTTCCTTCGGCAGGACGCCGTGGTCCATAAGCCACTTCTCACCGAACATGCCGACCACGTCCGCCTTGGCTTCCTCCAGGCCTGAATACGCCGGGCCGATGGCCTCGCGGATGTCCACCTGCTTGCCGCCCACGCGGGCGAACGCCGGGCCGAGCCCGTGCGAGATTTCGTGCAGGATCGTAGCCGTGAGGTAGCCATTGGCTGAAGCTTTGGCTGCCTGGTCGGGTTTCATCAGCCGCTTGGCCACGGGCAGGATGATGTAGTTCACGCGCGCGTCCATGAAGTTCTTGAAGAAGATTTTCTTGCTGCCCTTCTGCTCGTGGATGCGGGGATCGTTGGGCAGATTGTCGGCCACGGCCTGGTATCCGTGGTTGAGGTCGCCGGAGCGGAAGGGCGCGTCCATGACCTCCATGGGCGTCGCTAAGCCGCGTTTGGAGGGCAGGTCTTCCTTCGAGAGCGGCAGGGCATCCTGAATGTCGGGCACGTACTTCTGATAGAGCTCGAGCTTCTTACTCTCTCGTTCGTTACGTACCAGCACCGCGCCACCGTAGGAGGTTTTCACGCCCAGCATGCCGTCGAGGTAGGTCTCGTAGGGCGCGAAGATGATGTCGAACTTGGGGTTCACCAAGTCGAGCCAGGCGAGATCGCTCTGGAAGTAATCGTCGGTGAGCAGGGCATCGGCGCGCAGGCGCAGGAACTTGGCGAACGCCGGATCGCCGCTCAACTCAGCCGCTTCGCGCAGTTTTTTGGCGGCATCCTCGAGAAACGACGCGAAGGCCACGTGATAGGGAATCCCGACCAGATCCTGACCTTCGCGGCGGATGACGGTGTAGGGGTTGTAGATCTCGTTCTTCTTCTCGGGATGTGCGGCGACGTAGGCATCGAGTTGCGCGCGGGTCAGGTCCGAAGGGTAGAGGGCATGGCCGGGCGGCATCGGCTGCGTGCCTACGAAGGGACGGTTTTCGTCGAGCAGGTCAAAGCGGCTGCCATTGATGTAGAGATAACGCCGCAGGTCCTGGTCACGCGGATCGGTGCTGCCCTTCAGCGACTGGTACAAGGTGAGCGCCTCGGGGTCGCTCTGCCGCCAGAAGATTTCTTCGATATCGCGGTTGGCCTCCACCAGCACATTTACCAGCCGGATTTCCTTCGGGCTCAGGCCCTGAGAGTGGAAAGGCATCGACACGGTCTTCCACCGCGCCAAACGCTCCGGCAGGTCTTTGGCGACATTGTCGACCGGATTGGCAGGATCGGAGCGTCCGTGATGCCCGCCGCTGCGGCGTGGTCTTTGGGAGAAGGCGAGGGTAGCTAGTGCGAAAAAGACAAACAGAAAAAGGAGTCTTTTCATGGCAGAGCGGGATTGTAACATTGCGCCAGGACGGTCGAGGGTGGCTGTTCCCACGCGCGTCACGAGAGACCCGCTATGATAGTCATCAGGACATGACCGCCTCCGCAAATCACAATGGCGCCCAAACCCTGCTCATCGATGCCGATGACACGTTGTGGGAGAACAACGTTTACTTCGAGCGCGCCATCGCCAACTTCATCTCGTTCCTCAACCACCACGAGTACTCGCCGCAGCAGGTGCGGGAAGTGCTCAACGAGGTGGAGCGGGCCAACGTCGTGAAGCATGGCTACGGGTTGCGCAGCTTTGCCCACGCGCTGGTCGAGACCTTCGAGCGTCTTTCCGTCGAGCCGCTCACCCCGGCGCTGCACGAGACCATTCACGGCTTCGCGCACGCCATTGCGGAGCATCCGGTGGAGATCATCGCGGGCGTGGCGGAAACCTTGGATTATCTCGCCGGCCGCCACCACCTGATCCTGGTGACCAAGGGCAACTTCACCGAACAATCAGGCAAAGTCGAGCGCTCGGGATTGAAGCCCTACTTCGCCGCCGTGGAGGTGGTCCCGGAAAAGGACACGGCGATGTATCGTGAAGTAGTGGGCAAGTACGGTCTGACGCGGGAGATCACCTGGATGGTGGGCAACAGTCCGAAGTCGGATGTGAACCCGGCTCTGGCCGCCGGGTTGAATGCCGTGTTCGTTCCTCACGACCAGACCTGGGTGCTGGAACACGAGGAGCTGGCACAACCGGGCGACGGCTGCGGGCGATTGCTGGTGCTGGAGCGCTTCGCACAACTCCGGCAACATTTCTAGCGGGCAGCGCCGAAAGGCTGGCTGGGCACCAAACTAACCAACGCTGCTTTTGGGCGCGCGTGCTACTCTCGACTTGCTCCCGATTCTCGCCGCCGCGCGTGGCGATACAAAAAAGCAATTTCCGCCGCTTGCTCTCGACCGTGGAGACGCTGGCTGATCTGGGGCCGGAGATCACCGCCGAGCGCGACTTCGGCCACACTGCCGCCGCCACCCTGCGCCTGGTGATGCAGGCCGTGGGCGCGCGCGAGGGGGCGCTGTTCCTCTTCCACGACCGGCCGGCGATGCTCAGTTCGGTAGCGGCGACCGGCTTTTCGCTCTTCCCCGACACCGCCGTTATTCCGCTGCTGCCCAAGCACGTGCATTTGCTCTCGACCTCCGGCGGTCCGCAGCCCATCACGTCGCAAACCTGCGAAGACTTCCTCAGCACCAACGGCAACATTGCGCCAGAGCTGTTTCGCTGCCTGGTACCGCTGAAAGTGGGAGCGAGGCTGGTGGGAACCGTCGCCCTGGGCCGCCGGGAAGGCGACGCTCCCTACAACCCGGAAGAGATCGAGTCTCTCGCCCTGCTCGGGCATTATGTGGCGGCGGGATTGTACAACCACGTCTTGAGCCAATCGCTCGAGCAGCGGGTTGCGGAGAACTTGCGGCTGATGGCCTCGCTGCACAACTTCTACGATCAGACCTTGCATGCCTTCGCCGGCGCCATCGACGTGAAAGACCCCCACCTGCACGGGCACTCGTTGCGGGTTGGGCACTACGCCGCCGGACTGGGCGAGGCCATGGGCATGACCGACCAGGAAGTTGCCGGGTTGCGCGCCGGGGGCTATCTGCACGATATCGGCAAGGTCACGGTGGACCGGTACATCTTCAGCAAGCCGGCGGCGCTGGAGCCGCGCGAGTTCCGCGAAGTCATGGACCACACCACCATCGGCCACCAGATCGTGCACGGGGTGCAGTTCCCCTGGCCGCAAATTCCGGAGATCGTGCGCTGGCACCATGAGCGCGCCGACGGCTCCGGCTATCCCGACCAGCTGCGCATCGATGAAGTGTCCTTACCGGTGCGCATCGTGGCCGTGGCCGACACCTTTGACGCCATGACCAGCGAGCGCGCCTACCGCCACTCGCTCTCCGTGGGCGAAGTGCTGAGCGAGCTGGTGCGCTTGACGCCCCACAAGTATGATCCCAGCGTGGTGCAGGCCTTGCTCATCCAGGTGCGGCGGGATGCGGTGGGCCGCAACCAGACCGCCTTTCTGGATAGCAACCTGGTGTGCAATATCGCCGCCCCCGACGTCGACCACCTCGCCGCCACGGTCCATCACAAAGCCACCAGCGGACGCTATCTGCTGACCTAACAGGAGCCGGCGGAAATTCGCCGGACCTCGGATACAATCCCGGGATGCAGCCGGCGCGCCAGCAGACCCTGGGACTGATCCTCATCGCGTTGTTAATCCTGGTCTTTACGCTGGTGCGCTTCGCGCGTGTCGTGCACTGGAGCATCCGCTGACTTGGCTGCCTTGTCTCAGCCTCTGCTGGTTGCCATTGTCGGACCCACAGGCAGCGGCAAGACGGCCCTTTCCCTGGCGCTGGCCCAACGCTTTGGCGGCGAAATCATCAACTGCGATTCGGTGGCGCTTTATCGCGGATTCGAGATAGGGACCGCCAAGCCCTCGACTGAGGAGCGTGCCCGCGCGCCGCATCACCTGCTGGACGTGGTTGAGCCCACGGCGGTGTTCACCGCAGGCGATTATGCGCATGCGGCGCGAAGCGTAGCGGCTGAAATCTCCGCTCGCGGATGCCTGCCCATCGTGGTGGGCGGGACCGGGCTCTATCTGCGGTCGCTCCTGGAGGGGCTCTTCCCGGGACCGAAACGCTCGGAAGCATTGCGGGTGCGCCTGCGGGAACTCGCTCGCCACAAAGGATCGCCGTATCTGCACCGGGTTCTGGCGCGGCTCGACCCGGCGGCCGCCGGGACAATCCATCCTAACGACGCACCCAAGCTGATCCGCGCCCTGGAGGTGTGCCTGGAGTCGCGGGAGAAGATGACGGAACTCTGGCAGCGCGGGCGCGAGCCACTGCGCGGGTTCCGCATCCTGCGCATCGGACTCGACCCAGAGCGCGGCGCCCTGTACGAGCGCATCAACCAGCGGGCCCGCCGCATGTTCGAGGCGGGCTTGGCCGAAGAGACCGCACAGCTGGTCGAGGGCTACGGCGCATCCGCTCCGCCACTCCAGTCGCTGGGATACAAGCAGGCGCTCGCCTTGCTGCACGGGGAAGTGGACCGCGAATCCGCTATTGCGGCGGCGCAGCAGGCGCATCGCAACTACGCCAAGCGGCAGATGACCTGGTTTCGCCGCGAACCCGAGGTGCACTGGCTGCATGGTTTCGGCGATGATCCGGAGATTCAGACGCGGGCGCTAGAACTCGTCAAAGAGCACCTGTAGAAACGAATGGGGCATAATACGAACAATCCAGAGCGTGTCGGGCTTCTTTAGCTTCTATGCTTGGCCGGTCCTTCCCACATTGACCTCCTGTAACTGACAACCTTCCGCAGCTCTGCTATAACCCATTCATGGGTCCCCCAACCCCAAGATCCCTCCCACTGAGGTCGCGCTCTGACCCGCTATGCGTCACGAGAGTGTTGGTGGTGATTCTTCTCTTACTGACCAGCGTCTGCTTTGGCGAGGACAAATTTCAACGGCCCGGTCCGGTTCGCCTGACCCACGAGGGTGACAAGTGGGCACAGAAGACCCTGCGCAAGATGTCGCTGGAAGAGAAGATCGGGCAGATGCTGATGATCCGGGCGCAGACCGAGTTCTTCAACCTGGCGAGCCCTGGTTACCTGCAGCTCCGCGACACCATCCGCCGTTATCACGTCGGCGGGGTGTTGCTGACGGTTGCTTCGGAAAGCGGCGCAGTGTTCCGCAACCAGCCCTACGAAGCCGCCATGTTGACCAACCAACTGCAGCGCGACTCCCAGTGGCCGCTGATCTTCGCCGCCGACTTCGAGCGCGGACTTGCCATGCGCTTTCACGGCACCACCGGCTTCCCGGCGGCCATGGCCTTCGCCGCCACCGGCAACCCGCAGTACGCCGCCGATATGGCGCGCGTGGTGGCGCAGGAAGCCCGCGCTATCGGCGTCGAGTGGAACTTCTTTCCCGTGGCCGACGTGAACTCCACGCCCGCCAATCCGATCATCAACACTCGCTCGTTTGGCGAAGATCCTCAGCAGATAATCCCGTACTTGCGAGCCTACCTGGACGCGGCACGCGAGAACGGCATGCTCACCACCGCCAAGCATTTTCCCGGACATGGCGACGTTGAGAGCGACTCCCACCTGGGAAGCGCGCGTGTCGCCGCCGACCGCGCCCATCTCGAAAGCGTGGAGCTGCCGCCGTTTCGCGCCGCCATTGAGGACGGAGTGGATGCCGTGATGGTGGCGCACGTCACCGTACCGGCGCTGGAGCCCGATCCCAATCGCGTGGCCACGGTCTCTCGCGCAGTGATCGAGGGAACGCTCAAGCAGGAGCTCGGGTTCCAGGGGCTGGTCATCACCGATGCCATGGACATGAACGCCATCACGCGGCTGTTTCCGCCGGCACGTGCGGCCGTGGAGGCGGTGAAGGCGGGCAACGACGTGGTGCTCATCCCCCCGGATCTCAATGCCGCCTACAATGGGCTGCTCAGCGCCGTGCGCAGCGGCGAAATCCCCGAATCGCAGATCGATGCCTCAGTGCTGCGCATTCTGCGCGCCAAAGCGGCCGTGGGTCTGAACAAGGCGCGCTTGGTAGACATTAAGGCGCTGGCGGAGGTGATCGCTCGTCCCGCCGACTTGGCGCTGGCCCAGCAGGTCGCGGATGAAGGCGTTGCCCTGGTGCGCGATAACGGCCATGTGCTTCCCCTGCGCGGCGAGGGAACTCCCGCGCCCCTGGCTGCGTATCCAACACCAGCGCCGCCGGGCGGCCGTGTGGTCGCCGTGGTTTTTTCCGACGATGTGCGCACCGACGCCGGGCGGGCGCTGGAGCGCGAGTTGCGCGCTCGCATTCCCGGGGTGAATACGTTTTATATCGATCCTCGCATAGCGGGCGGCATGGCGGAGCAGGTGCTGGAGGCGGCGGAGCGCGCGCAAACCGTGGTGGCGGCCGCCATCGCCTCCCCCTCAGGAGGCAAGGTGTTGCGCGTCAACGGCGTGCTCACCGGTTCGGTGTCGCTGGACGATGCCAGCGCCCATCTGCTGCATCGATTGTTGCAGGGTGCTGCGCAAAAGACGGTGCTCATCGCCCTGGGGAGCCCGTATCTGGCGTCGCAGTTCCCCGAAGTTGAGAATTATCTGTGCACGTTTTCCAATGCGCCGGTCTCGGAGATGAGTGTGGTGAAAGCCTTGTTTGGCGAGATCCCCATCCGCGGGCACCTGCCGGTCACCATTCCCGGGATCGCCGCGCGGGGAGCAGGCATTGATCGCTCTGCCCTGGCGCAAGGAGGCCATCCATGAAACCGCTCTTATCGCTCCACACGTCATGGGCGTGGCTGCTGGCGGGGGCGCTGCTCGCCGGCATCTGCGGCTGCAAGATTGAAAAGAAGGGCGAGGGGGCTCACAAGCAAGTGGATATCGAGACCCCTGTGGGAAGTCTCCACGTGAACACCCAAGTGGATCCCGGGGACATTGGCATGGATGTTTATCCGGGGGCGACCCGCGCTGAAGACGAGGAGGGCAAGCACGGCGCCAACGTGGTGATCGACAGTTCGCTGTTTGGCGCCAAAGTCGTGGCCATCAAATACCGCTCCAACGATCCTCCGGGCAAGGTGCTCGATTTCTATCGCAAGCAACTGAAGGCCTACGGCGACGTGACGGAGTGCGACGGCAGCGTCACCTTCGTGCACGGCAATATGCATTGCGCAGAAACCGGCTCACGCGATGAGACCAATCTGGTAAGCGGTACGGAGGAGCGTTATCACGTCGTCTCAGTTAAGCCCGATGGCGGCGGTTCGAAGTTCACGCTCGTCTACATCCAGACTCGGGGGGAGAAGGGGACGCAGTAGAAGCGTTGTTCCCGCCGTTGCGCATTTCCCGGCTGCTCCTGTAACCTGCATTGCAGTGGATCATCCCTGTCACCGCTGCCGTGCGAGCGTGGAGGACGGCGTGGCCTTCTGCCCGCAGTGCGGCGCTCCCCAGATACGCGTTTCCACCGCCAGCGTTCCCGAGCCGCCGGTTACGCCGGCGTTGCCGCCCGGCACCCTGGGCGAGCCACAGCCTACGGCGCAGCTCATCGGTTTGCCCCCGGGGCAGCCAGCCGCGATTGAGTGGTCGCAAGGACTGCGCGCTGCGGCGCTGGCGGGATTGCTGCTGGCGTTGGCCATCCTCTTTGTGCCAGTGATCGCCGCCGGAATTGGATTGTCCCTCCATCTCGGGCAGGGCGCCATCGGACTGCTGGTGTTGCTGGTGAGTTGGTGTTGCATCTTGGGGGCAGGGGGGGTGGCCGTCCGCTTCTATCGCCGTCGCCGTCCCCAAGTCCCCATTTACCCTGGCATGGGTGCGCGTCTGGGTGCGGTTTGTGGCTTGCTGGGATTCTTCTTTTACAGCGTCCCGCAAGTGCTTCGCCTGGTTTTCTTCCATTTCGGCGGTTCTGTGCGGGAAGCCATGCGCAAGGCGATCGAGCAGTCGGCCGCCCAGAGCCCCGATCCCAAAGCCCAGGAGATGATGCGTAACCTCATGTCTCCTGGGGCCTTAGCCGCACTCATCACGGTTTTGGTGGTGCTCTTCTTCCTGTCCTTCCTGGTTCTTTCCACCGTGGGAGGAGCAATCGCTGCCTCGTGGTGGCGGCGCAACCAATCCTCATAAGCAGGCGGTGTCGGCTGGCAGCGTCGTCCATCGCTTGGGGGCCGCTCAAGCCCGCTAAACGCCTCCAGTTTGCCGGTTGCCGCCCCGGATGCCCACCGCGTAGAATGCTGCGACTCTCGAAACATCTGGCCTGATCCGAGGTAGTCCGCTATGAGTTCGCAACCCAAGGGCGAAGCGTCGCCGGTTGATGACAAGGACTTGCTCATGTCCGCCTCCGAGATCCAGCGTACGCTGGTGCGGCTGGCGCACGAAGTGGTGGAGAAGAACAATGGGGTGGACGGGCTGGCGCTGATCGGCATCCGCCGCCGCGGGGTTCCCCTGGCGCAACGGATCGCCAGCGTGATCAATCAGATTGAACACGCGCAGATCCCGGTGGGCAGCCTGGACATCACCCTTTACCGCGACGATCTCTCCACGGTCGGCCCCAAGCCGCTGGTGCAGAAGAGCGATCTGGAGTTTTCCGTGGCGGGGAAGAACGTCGTGCTGGTGGACGACGTGCTCTACACCGGGCGCACCACGCGGGCAGCTCTTGATGCCTTGTTCGACCACGGACGTCCGGCGCGGGTACAACTGCTGGTGCTCATCGATCGCGGGCACCGCGAGCTTCCCATCGAAGCCGCCTTCGTGGGTCGCAAGGTGCAAACCAGCGACACGCAGATCGTCGAAGTGAAGCTCAAGGAAGTGGACAACCTGGAGAAGGTGCAGATGGTCGAGAGAAGCGAACGCGGCCCGACGCGATGAAGAAAAGCCGGTCTTTGCTCGGCATCGAACAGCTTGAGCCCGACGAGATCAACCGCGTGCTTCGCCTGGCGCGACGCATGCACGGCGCTCGGCCGCGGCCCCTCCTTCGCAACCGCCGCATCGCCTTGCTGTTCTACGAGCCTTCGACGCGTACGCGGGTGTCGTTCGAATTTGCCGCCAAGGCGCTGGGTGCGATCACCACTGTGGTCCACGCCACTGCCTCCAGCATAGAAAAGGGCGAGTCACTGGTGGATACCGGGCTGACGCTGCGCGCCACGGGGGCGGATGCGATTGTGATCCGGCATCCCTGCTCCGGGGCGCCCCACTTGCTGGCCCGCAATCTGGATATTCCGATCATCAACGCCGGCGACGGGCTGCACGAGCACCCCACCCAGGCCTTGCTCGATGCCTACACCATCCTCCGTCACAAGAAACAACTGCGGGGGTTGAAGGTCGCTATCGTCGGCGACATCTTTCACAGCCGGGTAGCACGCTCGAACATTCATCTGCTCAGCAAAGAGGGCGCGCAGGTCGTGTTGTGCGGGCCGCCGGGATTGCTGCCTGAAATCGCCGCCAGTTTGGGCCGAGGCGTGGTGGTCAGCCGGCACATCGAGGAAGCCTTGCGCGGCGCGGATGTGGTTATGGTTCTGCGCGTGCAGAAGGAACGGCTGGCGGGACTCCCGCTGCACATGGACGAATACATCGCTGGATTTCAGGTCACGCCGGAGCGCCTGCGCCTGGCCAAGCGCGACGCCATCCTTATGCATCCTGGACCGATGATCCGGGGCGTGGAGTTGTCGGGCGACCTGGCGGATGCGCCCGCGTCGGTGATCACCGAGCAGGTGGCCAACGGCGTTTGCGTTCGCATGGCCGTGTTGCTCACCGCGCTGGGAGCCGCGCGATGAGGGTTTTCCGCCGCGGATTTTGGCGGATAAACGCGGATTAGGTCAGGCGAAAACTTGTGAAGGGGCACGCCTTCAGGCGTGCCGGAAAAAGGGTAGGGACTGTCATCCCGAGCGCGAGCGAGGGATCTTGGTTTCTGCTCAGCGGTGGAAAACCAGGATCCCTCGCGGCTGAGGCCGCTGGGGATGGCAAAAGCAAAGAGTGACTGTCCGGCACGGCTGAAAGCCGTGCCCCTTCACAATTTTGTCGTGATGCGAAAAGCCAGGAGCGGTTTGTCGTGACGCCAAAAGCCAAAGCGGCAGCCGCCTCGCTGCTGATCAAGGGCGGCCGTGTCATCGATCCGGCCAACAGCATCGAGGGCGAGCTGGACGTGCTCCTGCGCGAGGGGCGTGTGGCCGAGATAGGGCCACGCAACAAGCTGCGCGGTTCCGCCGACCAGACCTTCAACGCCCGCGGATTGATCGTTGCCCCTGGCTTCATCGACGTGCACGTGCACTTGCGCGAACCCGGCCAATCCTATAAGGAGACCATCGCCAGCGGCACAGCGGCTGCCGCGGCCGGCGGCTTCACGACCGTCTGCTGCATGCCCAACACCGCGCCGGTTGCGGATACGCCCGAGATCATCGCCTGGATCACCGATCCGGCGCGCGGAGCCGTGGTCAACGTTTTTCCCATTGCGGCGGCAACGCAAGGCAGCCAGGGCGACCGTCTCACCGATTTCCGTGCCCTGCACCAAGCCGGGGCCGTCGCCGTGAGCGACGACGGCCGTCCCATCCTGCATGAGGACGTCATGCGCCAGGCGCTGGCCGCGGCCGCGCAACTCGGCATCCCCGTGGTGCAACATGCGGAGGACACCCACCTGACCGCCGGCTGCTCGGTCAACGAAGGCGAGGTTTCATTCCGCCTTGGCCTGCGCGGTATGAGCGCCGATTCGGAATCTTCCGTGGTGGAGCGCGATACCATCCTCGCCAAGAACGCCAACGCGCACCTGCACGTCGCCCATGTTTCTACTGCGGCGGCACTCAAGCCTGTCCGCCGCGGCAAGCGCAACCACGTGAACGTTACCTGCGAGGTCACGCCCCACCACTTCACGCTTATTGACGAAAACATCGGGGATTACGACACCCGCTTCAAGATGAACCCGCCGCTGCGCTCCGCCGCCGACCGCGAGGCGCTGATGGTGGCGCTGGCGGATGGCACCATCGACGCTATCGCCAGTGACCATGCCCCGCACGCGCACTATGAGAAAGAAGTGGAGTTCGATCGCGCTCCGTTTGGTGTCGCGGGCCTCGAGACTGCGCTGGCCTTGGCGCTGACCAAGCTGCACCGTGAAAAGCGCATTCCGCTGGCGCGCATCGTCGAGTTGTTCTCGGCTGGGCCGGCGCGCGCGCTGAACCTGCGCGGCCGCGGCAGCCTGTCTCGCGGCGCCCCCGCTGACGTCACCATCATCGATCCCGCCCGGCGCTGGACCTTCGAAACCTCGAAGTCTCTCTCCAAATCGCGCAACACGCCCTTTGACGGCTGGCAACTCACCGGCAAGGCCATTGCCACCATCGTGGGCGGAAAGTTCGCGTATCGGGCGGACTGATGGATGGGTCCATGGCAACCGTAACCGACAGCGTCGAGGTAGTCCTGTTCGACGTATTCGGCACCGTGGTGGACTGGCGGACGAGCCTGCAGAAGTGGTTCCAGCGCTTTGGCAGGGAGCAAAACCTCGAGGCCGATTGGGTCGAGCTGGTAGACGACTGGCGGGCTGCTTATCAGCCGTCGCTGGCGCGAGTGCGGGACGGCGCGCGGCCTTACGTCACGCTCGACGTGCTGCACCGCGAGTCGCTGGATGTGCTGCTCCCGCGCTATGGCCTGAGCGGCCTGCCAGAGAATGACCGCCAGCGGCTGACGCGCGCCTGGCGCTGGCTCGATCCCTGGCTGGACGTCGTCGCCGGGCTTACCCGCCTGAAGCGTAAGTATGTAATTGGGACGCTCTCGAACGGCGGGCTGGGGTTGCTGACGGACCTGGCGAAGTTTGCCGGCATGCCGTGGGACGTGGTCCTTTCCGCCGATCTGTTCCAGCACTACAAGCCTGATGCGGCGGTGTACTTGGGGGCTGCCGAGCTGCTAGGCCGTCCCACCAGTGCGCTGATGCTGGTCGCTGCGCACAACTATGACTTGGGCGCGGCGCGTTCGCATGGATATCGCACCTCCTTCGTTGCGCGTCCCACCGAGTATGGCCCGCGAAAGCAGGCCGACTCTGCTGTGGAAGGCCAGTGGGACTATGTGGTCACGAGCTTAGAGGAGCTGGCGGAGAAGATAGGGGCGTGAGTTTTTCCCCACGAACCCTCTTTCCGCTTGTCATCCTGAGCCGCCCGCAGCGAGCGAATGCGAGTAAACGCGAGCGAAGGACCTGCTTAAACCAACGCCAGCCCATGTCGGCGGAGGAGGCTGTTTCACACTATCCCCATCCGCTTCCCCACCTTGCGTAGCACCGCGAGCGCCTGCTCGAGTTCGTCGCGGGTATGGGTGGCGGTCATGATGGTACGCACGCGTGCTTTGCCTTCCGGCACGGTCGGGAACGCGATGCCAGTCCCCATCACGCCTTCCTTGAATAGTTCGCGCGAGAACTCCATCGTCTTCGCGCCGTCGCCGATGATGATGGGAGTGATCGGAGTCTCGCTGGCGGGCGTATTCACACCGCCGATGTTGAATCCCAGCCCGCCCAGTTCCTTCTTCCAGAAGCGGGTGTTCTCCCACAGCTTCTCGATGCGCTCCGGCTCCTGCTCCAGCACCTCGAAGGCGGCGATGCAGGTGGCCGCGACCGAGGGCGGGTGAGAGGTCGAGAACAAAAACGGCCGTGCCCGGTGATATAGGAAATCGATCAGATCGGCGGAGCCGCAGACGTAGCCGCCGAGCGCGCCGATGGCTTTGGACAGCGTCCCCACCTGGATGTCAACGCGGCCGTGCACTTTGTAATGGTCGATGGTGCCGCGGCCGTTGCGGCCCAGCACGCCCGAGGCGTGAGCGTCGTCCACCATCATGATCGCGCCATATTTTTCGGCCAGGTCGCAGAGCGCGGGCAGGGGAGCGATGTCGCCATCCATCGAGAAGACGCCGTCGGTGATCAGCAGCTTGTGCCCGGGCTTGTCCGCGATTTCCTTGAGCAACTCCTCGGCATGCGCCGTGTCTTTGTGACGGAAGACTTTGATAGTGGCGCGCGAGAGCCGAGCGCCGTCGATGATGGAGGCGTGGTTCAGCTCGTCGGAGATGATGAAATCGTCTTTGCCCAAGACGGCGGCTACCGTGCCCGCGTTGGCGGCGAATCCTGACTGGAAGACCACGGAGGCTTCCACATTCTTGAAGTGCGCGATCTTCTCCTCCAGCTCCATGTGGATCTTCATGGTGCCGGCGATGGTGCGCACCGCGCCCGAGCCCACGCCGTACTTTTTGGTGGCGTCGATGGCCGCTTGGCGCAGCTTGGGGTGCGTGGCCAGGCCAAGATAGTTGTTCGACGCCAGGTTGATGACCTTCTTGCCGTCGAAGGTGCAGACCGGCGCCTGCTCATCTTCGAGCACCCGCAGGCGGAAGTGCGTGCCTTTCTGCTTGAGCTCGTTCAGTTGTTCGGAGAGATAGGAAAGCTGGGAGCGGGAAGAAGTCTGTGTCGCCATAGCCGGATAAGTGTAATACCGAGCGATGGCCGAGGGGCTACTTTGCAGTAGGATTAGACCTTCATGGAAACAGCGGATGTAGTCATCGTCGGCGCCGGAATTGTCGGCTCCAGCATCGCCTACCACCTGACCGAGGCGGGATGCACCAGCGTGCTGGTGATCGAGCGCGAGACCCACCAGGGCAAAGGCTCCACTGGCAAGAGCATGGGCGGAGTGCGGGCGCAGTTCGCAACTCCGGTCAACATCCAGATGTCGCTGTATTCGATTCCGTTCTACGCGAATTTCGACGAGCGGCTGGGACATCCCGCCGGCTATAAGCCCCAGGGTTATCTATTCGTTGCTAGCAGTGAACGCCATCTTGAATATCTGCGGACCAACCAGGAGAAGCAGAAGGCCCTCGGCCTGGAAACGGCGCGCATGGTAAGCGCCGATGAAATCAGGAGCATGTTTCCGCAACTGCGCTCCGATGACGTTGTGGGCGGCAGCTTCTGCTCGACCGACGGCTTTGTCGATCCTTACAGCGCGATGGTCGGCTTCATGTCGCGCGCGGCGGAATCGGGAGCGCGGCTGTGGCGCAACACGGAAGTGACGGCCATTCGCGCGGACGGCGGCGGCATCGCGGCGGTGGAGACTACGCGCGGGCCAGTGGCCACACGCACTGTTGTCAATGCCGCTGGTCCCTGGGCGGCGCAGGTCGGGAAGCTCGCCGGCGTGGACCTGCCGGTTGAGCCGCTGCGGCGCATGCTCGTTCCCACCGAGCCCTTCGATCAATTTCCGCACTCGGCGCCCATGATCATCGACATGTCCAACGGCTTCCACTTCCGCC
>Ga0335081_10010999_pt1 | contig 14637 bp, 12 predicted proteins | sample Lox_Sample_35_FD_206713 | JGI IMG/M metagenome (GOLD analysis project Ga0335081, IMG submission 206713) | Soil microbial communities from Loxahatchee National Wildlife Refuge, Florida, United States - Lox_Sample_3.5 | ecosystem: Environmental > Terrestrial > Soil > Wetlands | place: USA... | reverse complement strand
CGGCATGACCACGACGGACGAGCTCGACGCCGCGGTTCTGCAGGCGCTCTCGCCGCCGCCGGCCGCCGGGGCTGCCAATGCCGGCGTCCGCATCGGCAAGACTTTGCTCAGAAGCGTGCAGACGGACGGCGATCCCAACGTCAAGGATGTCGGCAAGCTCAAGGCCGATCTCTTCATCTTCGACGATCTCGAGCGATGCGGCGCGCCCATCAACAAGATCATGGGCTACATCAACCAGTTCGTCGAGCACGACGGCTGCAAGGTGATCATCGTCGCCAACGAGAAGGAGATCGTCGACGGCGAATACGCCAGGCGCCGCGAGAAGCTGATCGGCAAGACGCTGGAGGTCCGATCCTCGTTCAAGGAGGCGCTTCCGCATTTTCTCGCGCGGGTCGATCACCCCGAGACCAAGACCTTGCTCGCGCGTTGCGCCGCGGCGATCGCGGCGATCTACCGCCAGTCCGGGCTGGAGAACCTGCGCATCCTGCAGCAGACGATCTGGGATTTCGAGCGGTTCTTCCGGGTGCTTGGCGGGCGTCATCGCCGCAACGGCGAAGCCGCGGCCGCCCTTGTCGAGCTGCTGTTCGCGTTGTCGTTCGAGGTCAAAGCCGGCCGTCTGGAGCCCGATGATCTCGTCGCGCGGCTCAACGCTCCACCGGCGAAGCCGGCCGACGGCGAAGCAGCGAGCCCGCTGTCGCGGCTCGCGGCCGCCCGGCAACGCTATCCCGCGATCGACCTGAACCATTCGATCCTCTCCGACGAGCTCTTGATCGACATCCTGTTCAAGGGCGTCGTCGACGAGATCGCCATACGGTCGTGCGTCGACCGCAGCCGGTACTTCGTCTCCGCCGCCGAGGAGCCTGCCTGGCGCACGGTCTGGCACTGGTTCGAGCGGACCGACGACGAATTCGCGGACGCGTTCGCGACGGTGGAACGGCAATTCGCCGCGCGCGAGTTCGCGATGCCGGGCGAGATCCTGCACGTGTTCGGCCTGCGCCTCTTTTTGTCGAGGATCGGCCTGTTGACGCGGTCGGGGCAGGACATCGTGGCCGACGGCAAACAATATGTCGACGACCTGTACGCGTCGAAACGTCTCAAGCCGTTGCCCAATCCGAATTCGTCCGACGTCCGCATGAACGGACACGGCGGGCTCGGCATCTTCGAGAACGAGACGGCGGAATACCAGGCGATGTTCGCTTATCTGCAGGACAAGCGCAGGCAGGCGACCGAGGACGGATATCCGCAGCGCGGATCGAATCTGCTCGACGAGATGGCATCCGATCCCAAGCTGTATTTTCGTCGCCTGTGTCTCGCGGAGAGCGACGACAACTGGTACGGCAAGGTGCCGATCCTGTCCTACATCGACCCCGGCCGTTTCGTCACTGTGCTGCTCAAGCAGCATCCGGCGCATCAACGCGTGATCATGAGCGCGTTTCACGCGCGTTACGAGCACGGCGGCCTGCAAGGCGATCTGGCCGCCGAGCGGACGTGGCTGGTCGTGGTGCGCGACAAGCTGATCAAGCGGGCGCTCACGATGCCGGCGATCGGCCGGTTCCGGCTCCTGGAAAACGTCATGGACAATATCGACCCGGCCCTCGGGATCGAGGAGAAGGCCTAGCCTTGCGGGGACCGACGAGTCCGCTTCAAGTCGAACCGGTTTTGCTGTAGCCTCGGCGCCGTTGTCGGCCGGTCCGTCGAATCGATGGGGAGACATATGGGTCCGCTGCTCGTTCTCGTCGCGGTCATCGCCATCTACTTCATCGCTTCGCTGCGCGTGCTGCGGCAGTACGAGCGCGGCGTCGTGTTCTTCCTCGGCAGGTTCGAAAGCGTGCGCGGGCCGGGCCTCACCGTCGTCTTCGCGCCGTTCCAGACCATGGTGCGCGTCTCGCTGCGCACCGTCACGATGCAGATCCCCTCGCAGAAGATCATCACCAAGGACAACGTCTCGATCGACATCGCGGCGGTCGCCTACTATCACATCTCCGATCCGGAGCGCGCCGTGATCCAGATCGAGAACGTCTACAACGCGATCAACCAGATCAGCCAGACGACGGTGCGCAACATCGTCGGCCGCTTCAATCTCGACCAGCTTCTGTCCGACACCGCGAGCGTCAACGAGCAGATCAAGAACGTGATCGACGGCCACACCGAGCCGTGGGGGACGCAGGTCACCGTGGTCGAGATCAAGGACATCATGCTGCCCGACAACATGCAGCGCGCGATGGCCAAGGAGGCGGAGGCCGAGCGCGAGCGGCGCGCCAAGATCGTCGCCGCCGAGGGCGAATATCAGGCGGCGGTGCGCCTCGGCCAGGCCGCCGACATCATCTCGCAGCATCCGGTCGCGCTGCAGCTGCGCACGCTGCAGACCATGGCGGAGATCTCGATCGAGAAGAACTCGACCATCATCTTCCCGGCGCAGTTCATGACGACCGTGCAGGACGCGATCGCCACGATTGCGCGGGATACCGCGCCCCGTTAGATCGCCCGGGCCAGGCGGTCAACGTCTTGCCACAAACCGCAACGAACGTGCGACGGCCGGCCGCCGGGCGCAACCCTTTCCCTCGATCATGCGTATGTACTGGAGTATGCGATGGACCGCCCTTGGCCCACCAAACGGCGCGCGATGACGGCGCTCGCGGCTTGCGCGCTCGCGATGCTCGGCGTCGCGCGCGCCGCCGAGCAGGAGTTTCCGTTCGGCCGCGAGCTCATGCTCGACGTCGCGCCGATGAAGGGATCGAAGCGGGTGCCGATGCTCGACATCGATGCGAGGGGCCTCACCGACATCGACCTGTGGTGCAACAGCGTGAAGGGCCAGATGGTGGTCGCGGGCGAGACCATCACGATTCTCACCGGGCAGAAGACCGAGCGGTCCTGCCCGCCCGAACGGGCCCATGCGGACGACGACGTGCTCTCGGCGCTCAACGAGGTGACCAACTGGCGGCGCGAGGGCGACGTGCTGGTGCTGATCGGCAGTCGCACCATGCGCTTCCGCCTGCAGACGAATTGACCGCATGATCGCCGCGCGGTGGCTTGACCGCCGCCGCCGCTGCGGCAAATCTCGCGGCGATGAAGCAGCTGCCGCTCGCAAAGGTCTACCGACTGCTCGAGCCGGGCCCGGTGGTGATGTTGACCACCGCGGCGCGCGGGCGCGCCAATGTCATGACCATGTCGTGGCACATGATGGTCGAGTTCGAGCCGCCGCTCGTTGCCTGCGTCGTCAGCGGCGCCAATCACAGCTTTGCGGCGCTTCGCGCGACCCGAGAATGCGTGATCGCGATTCCGGCCCGCAGGCTTGCCGCGCAGGTCGTCAAGGTCGGCAACTCGTCGGGCCGCGACGTCGACAAGTTCAATGCCTTTGGCCTCACGCCGCTGCCGGCCAAGCGCGTGCGGGCGCCGCTGATCGCGCAATGCTTCGCCAACCTCGAGTGCCGGGTCTCCGACGCGCGGCTCGTCAACCGCTACAATCTGTTCATTCTCGAAGTGCTGCAGGCGTGGATCGACCCGGCGCAGAGGAAGCCCAAGACGATTCATCATCAGGGCTATGGGACCTTCGTGGTCGACGGCGCGACGATCAAGCTGAAATCGCGGATGCGGTGAGCAACCGAATCGCGAAGCCCGCGACGCCGGCCCTCAATCGAGCGACTTGCGGAACCGCAGAATGCTGACGGTCAGCAGGGCGGTCGCGAGGGCCGCCATCGCGGTCAAGTCGGGCCACAACACGTCCAGTCCGACGCCCTTGAGGAACGTACCGCGGACGACGACGAGATAGTAACGCAGCGGATTGAGATAGGTGAACCACTGCAGGGCGTCCGGCATGCTGGAGATGGGAAAACTGAAGCCCGAGAGGATGAAGAGGGGATTGAGAACGAAAAAATTCGTCGCAAATGCCTGCTGCTGCGTCGAGCACAGGGTCGAGATCAGCAGTCCCAGCGCAAGGGTGCTGAGGAGGAACAATGTCGTGCCGAGCAGAAAGACGAGCGGATTGCCGACGAACGGGACCTGGAACCACAGCATTCCGACCCCGGCGACCAGCGCGACCTCGGCGAGGCCGATCAGGAAGAACGGCACGGTCTTGCCGAGAATGAATTCGGAGGGGCGAATCGGGCTCACCATGATTTGCTCGAGCGTGCCGACCTCGCGCTCGCGGACGATCGCAAATGCCGTCAGGTTGACCACGATCACGAGGGTGAGGGTGCCGATCACGCCCGGAACGAAGAACCAGCGTCCGTTGAGGCCCGGGTTGTACCAGGGCCGCTGCTCGAGGCTGACCTGAACCTGCCGCATCGCCTGCATGCCGCCGATGCGTCGCGCCAAGTCCGCTGTGTAGGTCTGCGCGAAGCCTTGCGCGATGGTGTCGACGTAGCCGAGCGCGATCAGCGCCGTGTTCGAGTTGGTGCCGTCGACCACGACCTGCAGCAGCGCTCCTTCGTCCCTGCGCAGCTGCTTGCCGAAGCCCGCGTGGATGACGAGCCCGACGGCGGCGTCGTTCCGATCGATCGCGTCGGTCACCTCGGGCTGCGACTGCGCCACCCTGACGACGCGAAGACGGTCGCTCGAGACGAAGTCGGCGACCAGCTCCCGGCTTTCCTGCGTATGGTCGAGATCGAGCACGACGGTCGAGACGTGAAAGACCTCGAAGGTGGCCGCGTAGCCGAACAGGAGCATTTGCAGGACGGGCGGGACGATCAGGCGAAATCGCGCCCACTTGTCGCGCCTGAGCTCGATGAACTCCTTGATCAGGATATGGATGATGCGCGTCCACATCGGCTAGTCGAGGCTCTTGCGGAAGGCGCGGGCCGCCAAGATCATGACCGCCGTTGCGTAGACGAGAAGAAAGACGGTGGGCATCGCCAGCGCTGGGAGGCTCGAACCCTTGAGAAAAATCGCCTTCACGATGGTGACGTAATAGCGCGAATAGACCAGATAGGTGAAATTCTGAATGAGCGTCGGCATCTGATCGATCGGGAAGATGTAGCCGGACAGCATCTGGGTCGGCAGCATCGTCACGAGCAACGCGATCTGGCTCGCGCCGAGCTGGCTGCGGATCAGCACCGACATGAGATAGCCGATCCCCAGGACGAGGAGGAGAAAGATCGTCGTCGTCACGAACAGCGTCAGAAGGGTTCCGCGAAACGGCACCTGAAACCACAGCGCGGCGACCGCCAGGCATGAACCGGCGTCGATCCAGCCCAGCACCACATAGGGCGTCAGCTTGCCGACCATGACTTCGCTCGGCCTGACCGGCGTCGAGATCAGGAGCTCCATGGTGCCCCGCTCCCACTCGCGCGAGATGGTGAGCGACGTCAGCTGGGCGCCGACCAGCGCCATGATGACGGCCACGACTCCCGGAATGATGAAATTCCGGCTGTCGAGATCCTCGTTGAACCAGACGCGCGATTGGACGGTCATGGGCGTAATCTGCTGCAACCCACGTGCCTGCCGTTCGGTCCGCGATAGTTGCACGTCGCTCGAGTAGCCGGTTACGACAGCAAGCGCATATCCGAATGCGATGTTCGCGGTATTGTCATCGGTCGCGTCGAGGACGGCCTGCACGGACGCGGACCCGGCGTCGTTGAGGCGCTCGGAAAAATCCGGAGGAATGACGATCCCGATCTTGCAGTCCGCCCGGTCGATGGCATCGACCAGGGCCGGGTAGTTCTGCACGTCGCGCGTGATGGTGAAATACTGCGAGGCCTGGAAATGCTTGAGCAGCGCTTGACTGTCCTGGCTTCCCTCGCGGTCGAACGTGCAGATCGGGACGTGCTTGAGGTCGAGGCTGACGCCGTAGCCGAGCATGAACATCTGCGTGAACGGCATGAGCAGCGCGATCATCAGGCTGCGCGGGTCCCGCCAGATCTGCCGCACCTCCTTGACCGCAATGGCCTTCACCCGACGCAGCCTCATGCCGCAACGCTCCGTTCCGCCACGTCGGCGGCGACGAGATGCACGAACACGTCTTCCAGCGAGGGATGGATGGGCGTTGCCCGAGCGGATGGAATTCCGTTCGCCGCGAGATAGGCCGGCAGGTCGTGCGCGGCGCGCTCGGCGTCATCGACGAGAACGTGAAGCGCACTGCCGAAGACCGAGCAGTCGCGGACTCCGGGAGCCTGCCGCAAGGCTGCGAGCGCCGGTCCAAGCGCCTCGCACGCGACGAGGAGGAGCTCGCCGCCCAGCGCCGTCCGCTTGAGCGCCTCGGGACTGTCGAGCGCCACGAGGCGACCCTGGTTGATCAGCGCCGCGCGATGGCAGTATTCGGCCTCGTCCATGTGGTGGGTCGACACCAGCACGGTGACGCCGTCGCCGGCGAGCGAGTGGATCAGATCCCAAAAGCGGCGCCGTGACGTCGGCTCGACGCCTGACGTCGGTTCGTCCAAGAACAGAATGGGCGGGCGGTGAAGCACGGCGCAGCCCAGCGCCAGGCGCTGCTGCCAGCCGCCCGCAAGCGTCGCGACCAGCGCATCCTCGCGGCCCGACAGCCCCGCCATCTCGATGGCGAAGCGCATGCGCTCGGCGAGCTCGGACGCGGGTACCCGGTAGATGCCGCCGAAGAAGCGCAGATTTTCCGCGACCGTGAGGTCCCGGTAGAGCGAGAAGCGCTGCGACATGTAGCCGATACGCTGGCGCACCGCCTCCGGGTCGCGGCTGACGTCGATATTGGCAACCAGCGCACGTCCGGCGGTCGGACGCAGGAGGCCGCAGAGGATGCGGATGATCGTTGATTTGCCGGCGCCGTTGGGGCCGAGAAAGCCCAGGATCTCGCCCCGGCCGACGTTGAAACTGACGCCGTCGACGGCCACGAAGCGGCCGAAGCGCTTGACGAGGCCCTCCACCACGATCTGTGCGCCGGCGTCCGGGCGGTCAGTCATCGCGCGCTCTCTCCGTTCTCGAGCATCGCGACGAAAACGTCCTCGATGCTCGGGGCCGAGACCGCGATGTCGCTGAAAGGGACGCCGGCCCGACGCAGGGCCTCGCGTAATTCGGGAATTCGCCGCTCGGCGTCGTCGACGACGGCATGCACGCCGTCGCCGACCAGGATCAGGTGCGTCACCCCGGCTTTGCTCGACAAGGCCGCGCGTGCCGCGCGGCCGTCCGACGACAGGATCGCGACGAGCGCCCCGGGCATGCGCTGTTTCAGCACCGCCGGGCTGTCGCAGTACAGAACACGGCCGCCGTGCAGCAGGGCCAGCCGATTGCAACGTTCCGCCTCGTCGAGATAGGCCGTCGATATGACGATCGTGACGCCCTGTTCGCGCAGCTCGTAGAGAATTCGCCAGAAGTCGCGGCGCGAGACCGGATCGACGCCGGTCGTCGGCTCGTCAAGCAGGAGCACCTGCGGCGTATGCACAAGCGCGCAGGTCAGTCCGAGCTTCTGTTTCATTCCTCCCGACAGCTGGCCCGCCAGCCGGCGGCGGAATCTGCTCATTCCCGAGGCGGTGAGCAGCCTGGCCGCACGTTCATCGCGCAGCGCCGGCGGGACCTCGAACAGATCGGCATAGAACCGAATGTTTTCATCGACCGTCAGGTCCTCGTAGAGACCGAATCGTTGCGGCATGTAGCTGATGTGCGGCTTGGCGGCCTCCGGGTTGCCGACCACGTCGACATCGTTGACGGTAATGGCCCCCGTGTCCGGCCGCATGATGCCGGCCAGCATCCGCATGGTCGCGCTCTTGCCGGCGCCGTCCGGTCCGACGAGGCCGAAAATCTCGCCGGGCGCGACCGAGAAGCTCAGGCCGTCGACCGCCGTGACATCGGCAAACCGCTTGGTCAAGCCGTCGGCGACGATGATCGGCGCGGCCGCATCGCTCATGACGACCCCGCCGGGAGCGCCTGCAGGATCGCATCCGCCGGCATGCCGGGAACCAGCTCGTGCGTCGGATTGTCGATGTCGATGCGAATGCGATAGACGAGCGTCACACGCTCCGCATGGGTCTCGACGCTCTTGGGCGTGAATTCCGCCTGTGACGAGATGAAGGAGACGCGTCCCGGATAGCGCTTGCCCGGATAGGTATCGGTCGTGACGACGACGCTCTGGCCGTATCGCACCTTGCCGATATCGGTCTCGTTGATGTAGGCGCGCAGCCATACGTGATCGAGATCGGCCAGCGTCACGACCGGCGTGCCGGGCGCCATGATCTCGCCCAGCTCCGCCTGGCGGACCAGGATGACGCCGTCGAAGGGCGCACGCAGGATCGTGTAGTCGAGCACGATCTGCGCCATCCTCAATGTCTCCTTGGCGTTGTGCACGTTGGCGCGGGCGAGATCGACCTGCCGGCCGGCGGCGTTCTGGAGGGCGAGATCGCGCTCGTGAATGGCGTTCGCTTGCTTGAGGACCGAGCTCGCGAGGTCGCGCGCCTGAATCGTGCCTGCGCCCTTCCGCATCAAATCTTCGGCGCGTTCGAAATCGGCCTTCTTGTAGTCGAGGTCGGCTGCGTCGCTCTCGACGATTCTCTGCGCCGCCGCCGAATTCTGCTCGGCGGTCGCGAGCTGGCGCCGCTGCACCTCCAGCGCCGACTCGCTGATCACGACTTGCTGGCGGTAGTCCGAGTCGTCGAGCTTTGCAATGACGGTGCCGGCCTTGACCCACTGACCCTCGTCGAAGGGAAGCTCGACGATGCGCGACTGGACGGTCTTGAAGCCGAGCACGCTTTCGTGCGCTTCGATGTTGCCGGAAACCAGGATCGTCGCCGCCGTGCCTGGCGAGGTCACCCAGCCTTTCACAACATCCGCATAGCGGTATGCGATCGCGCCGAGCGCCGCCAGCAGCACCGCGGCTGAGATCGCCAGGAATCGCGGGTTTCGCGGCACGAGAAGCGGTCCTTGCAGCGAGAATGAAGCTTGCCGGGCGTCGCCTTATGCCCCTCAACCACCTGCTCGACCTTGATCCAAATCATGTTTCCGCCGTCACGCCGGGCAGCGGCGCGGGAGCCGCAGCGGACTGATGGCGACGCGGCGCGCAACGCAACGCTTGCGAGCGCCGGCGAGAATTGAATTTGCGCTTTTGATCTCAATCAATGCGCGCCGGCGCTCTCCGGTCCAGCTTCACACGGGCGAAAAACGAAATTCTGCGCACGCAGATGCGGCCCGATGACGCGATCCACGCACACATCGAAGGCACTTCCTGGAACCGACACGGTTTCCCGCCGGTCGTTCATCCGCGGCGCAGGCATCACCGCGATCGGTGCCGGCATGCTCGACAAACCTTTCCCATCTCACGCCGCGGCGGCGGAGGATTCTGCACATGCGGCGGCGATCGGCCCGAACGCGATCCCGATCACGCTCAAGGTCAACGGCGCGGTACGCACGGTTGCGCTCACGCCGAACACCACGCTCGCGCAGGTCCTGCGCGGGCCGTTCGGCCTCACGGGCACCAAGATCGGATGCGGTCGCGGCGCCTGCTCGGCCTGCACGGTGTGGCTCGACGGCGTCCCGGTCGCGTCGTGCATGACGCTTGCCGTCGATGTCGGCGGCCGCGCGGTGACGACCATCGAGGGACTGGCGAACGGCGACGAGCTCCATCCGGTGCAGGCGGCGTTCATCGCGCACGACGCGGTGCAGTGCGGCTTCTGCACGCCCGGCCTGATCATGAGCGCCGCGGCGCTGCTCGCGCGCAACCCGCATCCAACCCTCGACCACGTGAAGGCGGCGACCAGCGGTCACCTGTGCCGCTGCGGAACCTATCCGCATGTTTTCGCGGCGACGCTCGCCGCCGCGCAGAAGACCTGAGGGGCTGACCATGGGGCCCAAGCAGACGGTCAAGCAGACGGTACGGCGAGAAAAATTTCCGGTCGGCATCGCCGGCGTCGCGATCGGCGAGATCGAGCGCGAGGTGCCCGTCGGCGAGGCGCCGCCGCTCCCGGTCAACGAGCGGCTCGCGGTGATCGGCCGGTCGGTGCCGCGGATCAACGCGCGCGCCAAGGTGACCGGGGCGGCGCGCTTCACGGTCGACCTCAAGCTTCCCGGCATGCTGCACGGGCGCCTGCTGCGCTCGCCGCATCCGCACGCCCGCATCGTATCGATCGATCTCTCGGCGGCGGAACGCCACCCGGACGCGCGTGCGGTGCATCTCGTCACCGACGTGGTCGGGCGGGCGGTCGAACGCGATCCGGAGACCGGTGCGACCCAGCCAGGCGGCGGTCGAACGCTGCCGCGCGCGCTCTATGTCGGGGCGCCGATCGCGGCTGTCGCGGCGACGACACCGGCGGCGGCGGAAGCGGCGCTTGCGCTGATCAAGGTCGAATACGAGGTCCTGCCTTTCGTGGTCGACATGGAAGATGCGCGCAAGCCGGATGCGCCGGCGGTGTTCCGTATGCCGGTGACGGGCGAGGGATTCGCCGGCGGCGTGCCGGCGCCGGCCGAGGCGCCGCATCGCGGCAATGTGCGCGGCCCGTCCACGATGGGATCGCGCGGCGATGCCGCGAGCGGCCTGACCGAGGCCGATGTGGTCGTCGAAGGCGAATTCCGCACCCAGGTGCAGACCCATTGCTGCCTGGAGCCGCACGCGGCGATCGCCGATTGGCGTGCCGACGGGCTCACCGTCTATGCCTCGACCCAGTTCACATCCGGGGTCCGCAACGAGCTCGCCGAGGCGTTCGGGCTGCCGCGCAGCCGGGTGCGCGTCGTGGTCGACGCCATGGGCGGCGGCTTCGGATCGAAATCGGGCGCCGGCCTCTATATGCGCGCCGCGGTCGCACTGTCGCGTTCGGCCGGCGCGCCGGTCCGCGTCGCGCTCGAGCGGCACGAGGAGCAGCTCGACTCCGGCAACCGGCCCGGCACCTTCCAGCACCTCAAGATCGGCGCCCGCCGGGACGGGACGCTCAGCGCCATCTCGCTCATCACCTACGGCACCGCCGGCACCGCGGTCGGCGCCGGCGTCGGCAATATCGCGCAGGCGATGTACGTGTGCCCGAACTTCGCGATCGAGCAGTCCGACGTCTTCATCAATGCGGGGCCGGGTTGCGCCATGCGCGCCCCCGGCAATACGCCCGGCGCCTTTGCGCTCGAGCAGGTGGTCGACGACCTCGCCGAAAAGCTCGGGCTCGATCCGCTCGCGTTGCGCGACCGCATCGACGCGAGTCCGGTGCGGCGCGAGGAGCGGCGGATCGGCGCCGCGCGGATCGGCTGGAGCCGTCGGCACGCGCCCGGCGCGGATGCGGGCCCGGTGAAGCGCGGAATCGGCGTCGCCCAGTCGCTGTGGGGCGCCAATGTGCAGACCAATGCATCCTGCGAGGTGCGCCTGTTGCGCGACGGCTCGGTCGAGGTGCTGTCCAGCGTGCAGGACATCGGCACCGGCACCGCGACCGTGCTGGCGCAGGTCGTCGCCGAGGAGCTCGGTCTCGCGGCCGAGGACGTGACGGTGCGGATCGGCGACACCGATTTTCCGACCGGGGGCCCATCCTATGGCAGCCGGGCCACGGCCTCCGTCACGCCGCCTGCCCGCAACGCGGCCTACGCGGTCAAGCGGAAGCTGTTCGAGACGGTGGCGTTGCAGCTCAACGCCGCGCCGTCCGATCTCGTCGCCCATGGCGGGCGGATCGCGACGCTGACCGATCCGGCGCGCGGCATGAGCTTGCGCGAAGCTGCGGCGACGATGCGCAACGACCAGATCAGCGCGGTGGCGAGCCGCTCCGACGACTATGGAGGATTCCGCCGCGCCATGGGGGATGCGGCGCTCGCGCAGAACGACCTCGGCGGCGTGCAGTTCGCCGCGGTCGCGGTCGACACCGAGACCGGGATCGTCCGGGTGGAGCGCTTCGTTGCGGTGCAGGACTGCGGCCGGCCGATCAATCCGGCGCAGATCGAGAGCCAGGTGCACGGCGGCGTCCTGATGGGCATCTCCTACGCGCTGTTCGAGGATCGCATTTTCGATCGGAACACGGGCCACATGCTCAACGCCGACCTCGAGCACTACAAGATCGTCGGTCCGCGCGAGACGCCGGAGATCGATGTGGTGCTGCTGCAGAACTATCAGGGCCGGAGCGCGACCGACGCCTACGGCATCGCCGAGCCGGCGAACATCGCGACCGCGCCGGCGATCGCCAACGCGGTCTACAACGCGATCGGCGTACGGCTGCGACAGCTGCCGATGACGCCCGCCGCCGTGCTGGCCGCGCTCGGCCGCGTCCCGCGAGGGAGTTGAGCGATGCAGTCGTTCGAATGGCTCGAAGCGAAATCGCAAGCGGATGCTGCGGGCGCGACCACGGTCGCGGCCGCCATGCTGATGCCGCCGAATGGCCGCCCGGCCGGCGACGCGGTGGTCATCAAGGCGGGCGGCATCGACCTGCTCGACCTCATGAAGGAAGGATTGCTGGCGCCGCGCCGGGTGGTCAACCTGCGCGCCGTGCCCGGGCTCGACCGCATCGTCGAGGAGAACGACGGGACGCTGCGCATCGGCGCCCTCGTCACGCTTGCGACGCTCGGTGATGATGCGCGCGTGCGCGCGCGGTACGCGGCGCTCGCCGACGCCGTTGCGGCCTCCGCCAGCCCGCAGATCCGCAACGTCGCGACGCTCGGCGGCAACCTGCTGCAGCGGCCGCGCTGCTGGTATTTCCGCTCGGAGCGGCACCACTGCGTGCGCAAGGGCGGCGAGACCTGCTTCGCGTTCGGCGGCGAGAACCAGTACCACGCGATCTTCGACCAGCTCGGCTGCGCCATCGTTCATCCCTCGACCGCCGCGACTGCGTTGGTGGCGCTCGGCGCCAAGGTCGCGCTGGCGGCCGCGGGCGGCTCCCGGCGCGAGGTCCGGCTCGAGGATTTCCTGCTGTCGCCGGCGAGCGATCTTCATCGCGAGAACGACCTGCGCCCAGGCGAGATTCTCACCGAGATCGTGTTGCCGCAGCCGGCGCGGCCGTTGCGCTCGGTCCACCTCAAGCAGGGCGAGCGGGACGGGTTCGACTGGCCGGTTGCCGACGTCGCGGTGGCGCTGGGGCTCGCGCCGAACGGCATCTGCGAGACCGCCTCGATCGTGCTCGGCGCCGCGGCGCCGGTGCCGCATCGGGCCAAGGCCGCGGAGGCGGCGCTGATCGGCGCGCCGATCGGCGATGGTTCCGCCCGCGCCGCGGCGCGCGCCGCGCTCGCAGGCGCAATGCCCCTGTCGAAGAACGCCTACAAGCTGCCGATGTTCGAGACGCTGGTGCGCCGCGCGATTCTGGCGGCCGCGGCGGCGTGAGCCGGAGGACGGAGCGATGTCGATCATGACGCGACGCGAAGCGAATTCCACGTTGCTGGCCGGCGCCGTCGCGGCGGCGGCGCCCGCGCTGGCGCGGGCGGAGACCAGCCCGATCGAGCTGCCGGCGCCGCGCGCGAGCGGCGGGAAGCCGCTGACCGACGCGCTCAAGCTGCGACGGTCGACGCGCGCATATTCCGATCGTCCGCTGCCGCCGCAGCTGCTCTCGGACCTGCTGTGGTCCGCCTTCGGCATCAATCGGCCGAGCGGCGACCGCACCGCGCCGTACTGGCGGCACATCATGGTGATCGACGTCTATGCGGCCATGGCGAACGGCGTCTGGCTCTATGACCCGAAGAGCCACGTTCTGCTGCCTCACCTCGCCGCCGACATCCGGGCGCAGACCGGGATGCAGGACTTCGTCGGCACCGCGCCGCTCAACCTCGTCTACGTGGCGCATGGCGAGCGCATGCAGGACATCGCCCCATCCGAACGGCGGCTCTATGCCTCGGTCGACACCGGCTTCATCGGCCAGAACGTCTATCTGTTCTGCGCCTCGGAAGGCTTGGCGACCGTCTTTCGCGGAGCGGTTCCCTATGAGCAGCTCGAACGTGCGTTGGCGCTCGGCAAGGACCAGTTCGTGACATTCGCGCAGACGGTTGGGTACCCGACGGGATAGCGAAAAAAGGGCGCGGCCTCGGCCGCGCCCTCCGTTTCTTGACGCCTCTTTATTGGATCAGAAATCCATTCCACCAGCGAAGTCGGACTCACCCGACTTCGCAACTGTCGAGTTTGGGCGGATGGATTGCTTAGAAATCCATCCCACCCATGCCGCCCATCCCACCCATGCCGCCGCCGCCGCCCGGCATCGCGGGCATCGCCGGCTTCTCCTTCGGCGCCTCGGCGACCATCGCCTCGGTCGTGACCAGCAGGCCCGCGACCGAGGAGGCGTCCTGCAGCGCCGCGCGCACGACCTTGGCGGGGTCGACGATGCCCTTGTCGATCATGTCGACATAGTCCTCGTTCTGCGCGTCGAACCCGAAGGTCTCCGACTTCGCGTCCATGATCTTGGCGACCACGATCGAGCCCTCGAGGCCGGCGTTCTCGGCGATCTGACGCACCGGCGCCTCGAGCGCCTTGAGCACGATGTTGATGCCGGCCTGGACGTCCGGGTTGTCGTTGGCGATGCGGCCGACCGCCTTCTTGGCGCGCAGCAATGCGACGCCGCCGCCCGGCACGATGCCTTCCTCGACCGCGGCGCGGGTCGCGTTGAGCGCGTCCTCGACCCGGTCCTTCTTCTCCTTGACCTCGACCTCGGTCGCGCCGCCGACGCGGATCACCGCGACGCCGCCCGCGAGCTTGGCGAGCCGCTCCTGCAGCTTCTCGCGGTCGTAGTCCGAGGTGGTCTCCTCGATCTGCGCCTTGATCTGGTTGACGCGGGCCTCGATGTCCTTGCGCTTTCCGGCGCCGTCGAC
>Ga0335081_10010997_pt1 | contig 14637 bp, 12 predicted proteins | sample Lox_Sample_35_FD_206713 | JGI IMG/M metagenome (GOLD analysis project Ga0335081, IMG submission 206713) | Soil microbial communities from Loxahatchee National Wildlife Refuge, Florida, United States - Lox_Sample_3.5 | ecosystem: Environmental > Terrestrial > Soil > Wetlands | place: USA... | reverse complement strand
GACCACCCGACGGTGAATGTGGGCTTATCGGCGGAGAGCGGTGCGGCGGCCGCGAGCAGCGCGAGCACACCGGCAGCAAATGCGATAGAACGATACACCTTGGTTTTTGATCTGACTTGCCTCATGAGAATGGGAACGACCGTCCGGCGGCCGGGGCCGGAAGCTTCGAAGCACGATCGGGCAGCGTGGGCCGAAAGTTGTCCGTAGTATAGCTCACTCGAACCGGGGAAAGTCGGGGGACGGACATAAACTTTTCCAATGGCGCGCATAAGAGTTTTTTGTGGGCGGGAACGTGCAAATCGCGCCGTGCCTGTGGGCTACAATGGGGGACCGAATCCACATGGCTTTCTATCACCGGCACGCACCCAAACATCGTGAACACAATCGCGCATTGCCCGACTTCAAGGGCCTGCAAGGCATGCAGGCCTTGCAGGAAGAGGCGGCGCTTCCCTCGACGCAGTGGAAAGAAGAAGTCCGGCGCGGGAAGGAGTTCGGGCTCGAATGCGTAGACTCCATCCAGGACAAAAGCGAGATCAGTTGCTTTCAGCGCGGCGAGCTGCCGCACTGGTCGGGCATCAACACGTTCTTGAAAACCCCGTATCTCGAGGACGTGCGCAAGGTGGGAGAGTATGACGTGGCGTTTGTGGGTGTGCCGTTCGACATCGCGACCACTTATCGGGCCGGTACGCGGTTCGGGCCTCAGGGAATCAGGCGGATCTCATCGCTCTATACGACCTACAATTTCGAGCTGGGCGTGGACCTGCGGGAATCGCTCAAGATGTGCGACGTGGGCGATGTCTTTTGCCCCGCCAACATCACCAAGAGTCACGATCAGATCTCGAAAGCTGTGGCGCACATTCTGTCGCAGGGCACGCTGCCGATGATCATGGGCGGCGATCACTCGATCGGCTACCCGTGTGTGCGCGGCGTGGCGCAGTGTATCGAGGGGAAGGTCGGCATCATTCATCTCGACCGGCACATCGACACGCAGGAAAAAGACATGGACGAAATCATGCACACCTGTCCATGGTTTCACGCGACGAATATCGCCAACTGCCCGCCGACGAACCTGGTGCAGGTGGGGATTGGCGGATGGCAGGTGCCGCGGCCGGGCGTGACCCAAGGGCGCAAGCGTGGATCGACGGTGCTCACGATTCATGACATCGAGCGCATCGGGATTGAGAAGACCGTCGAGATTGCGCTTGAAGTGGCGTGGAAGGGCGCAAGCGCGGTGTATCTCTCGTTCGATATCGATTCGGTGGACGCGGGTTTTGTGCCGGGAACGGGTTGGCCTGAGCCGGGCGGCTTTCTGCCGCGAGAAGCGCTCGCCATTCTGCACGGCGTGGCGAAAGAAGGCATCGTGGCCATGGAGGCCGTGGAGGTTGCGCCGCCTTACGATATCTCCGACATTACGGCGCTGCTTGCGGTGCGCGCCATGGTGGACGTGCTGGCCACCATGGTGAAATACGATCGCGTGGGCGGCCGTCTGAAAGCTGCGTGAGCGCGCCGGCGTTCATACTCGCGACCGAGCTTCTCCCCAATCAAGGAGACTGGAACCGAGCGCTGGCGCAAGCGGAAGATCTCGCCGAGCCGGTAGCGCGGATTCTGGGCTTTACGCCGCGGGTTCGGCTGGCGTCGCTCGCCGTGCATCCGGGGGAAGATGCAGGCGAGTGCGAGCTCGGTGATGTGCTGGATGCCGAAACATCCGACGGTGCTCGTGAAACTTTCGTGCTTCCCACGTCGCTCGAATGGAGTGTGTGGCAGCGCGAGGCGTTCGGAAGAACGCTGGCGGAGTTTCGACGTCGCCAGGCGAACGTCACGGTATTTCACGATGACGTCGATCTTTGTCATCCGCTGCTAGTCGAGTGTTTCGGCGAGACGATCCTGCGCGCGTTGGCCGCGAGCCAGTTGCCGCCGCAGCGTGCCGGCTTGCTCGTGGTGGCAAGCGGGCATGGAGATAATGGTAGCCGTGCGCAGTCTTACCGGTTCATGCGCCTGCTGTGGGAGCAATTGAGCCTGGCGCGAGCGGACGTCGGCTTTCTACGCCACGCGCAGCCGTTTCTGGCCACAGCCCTCGAACGCGCTGTGCGCGAGCCCCTGCATTGGGTCTTGCTTCCGCAGAGCCAATGGCAAACCGAGCACATCGATTACGCGCAGAACATCCTGGGAAATTTTCAGCGCGCACATGACGAGGCGGCGGGGTGGCTGCTGGTCTCAACACCTGGGAATCATCCCTTGTTCAACGCCTGGCTTACGCAGCGCATGTCGCGGCTGTGGCAAGACAGGCGGGCACGCGACGCTGCGCGAACCCCGTCGCCCAGATCACAGGACGCCGAGTGTGCGCCACGCATCTGGTCTGGCGACCACTGGGAACCGGTTTCTGACACCCTGCCCCGTGCCGGGTTCATCGCCAAGACGCGGAATCGTGATGCGCTGGCGGCAGTGCTGGAGCGAGTGCTGCCGGCATCGGACACGTACATCGTGAAAGTCACCTGGCACGGCTACGCCACCGGAACATACACCGACGCCGCGGCACTCGATCTGCTGCTCGGCGCACTGCCCGGACGCGCCGTCATTCTCGAAGCCCATACCAGCAGCCGCAACCTCGGCGGCGCCGATTGGGATTGGGAAACCGGGGCGCAGCATCACCGAGCGTGGATTAAGCAGCAGGATGTAGAGTTTTTGCGCCGCACGGGGTTGGCAGACGTCATGGCCCGCCATCGCGCCGTGTACGTGAATGTGACGGAGGCCTACTGGGATGGCTTGTGCGCTCCAGGGTGTGGTGACGTTGTGCTGCGTCATCCCGAGTTGGCGGAGTTCATTCCGGAGGCGCTCGTCGCACTGCGCGGTGCGCCGTTCCTGAGCTTCGCGCGCTTCAAGGGGCCGACGCGGCTGGGCATCTCGAACCTGTTCGGCTTGATTCCAGCGCCCCTGCGCACCGCGTGGCATGGCGCGAACATCACCGATTTCGCAAGTGTCTGCTGCGATCTGGCGAGGCTCTACGCGTCACTGTTTCCGATGTTCGGCGTAGTTGAGGCGTTGCATTCAGCCGTGCGCTGGAATCGCAAAGGACTGTATCGCAGCCGCTGGGGGAATTACGATTTGACGCTCTCGGACGGCATCATCACCGTAAGCGAAGGCCTCGCGGGTGCTGACATTCTGGCAAGCCGGCTGCAGGGCCAGGATGTTTCGCGTAGCGCGTTCTTCGACGTGGTGAAGCGCGAACTCGACTGGCCGGACACTGCCGCAGAGCAGGCGCTGCCCATCGAGCTGGTCACCAGGTTCTCCTAGGCGCGTATAATCGGGCAAGGCGAAAGCACTCATCCCGTGATCTCCCGACGCGAATTTCTGGCAGCCGCACCCATGGCCTTATCGGCGGCTGTCCACAAGGCACCATCGATCGGACTTGAGATCTACAGCTTGCGAAGAGAAGCTGAGCACGACTTGCCCGCGACGCTGGCGCTGATACGCGGTTTTGGTTTCGACGAGGTGGAGGTGTCGAGTCTCTATGGGCACAGCGCCGCCGAATTCCGTCAACTGTTGGACAGCCATAATCTGAAGGCCACTTCGATGATGGCGGAGCATGACAGACTCGCCCGGGAAATCGATACCATTGCCGCCGACGCTCACGCGCTCGGAGCCGAATACGTAGTGTGCGGCACCATCCCGCACAAAAAGAAGCACCTGGTGGATGACGAGGCTGTCCGCGCCGCCGAAGACTTAAACCGCTGGGGAGAGAAGCTCCTCGGCTCCGGTCTGCACTGTTGCTATCACACGCACGGCATTGAGTTCGACCGCTCGGCGGATGGCACCGTATTCGACACGCTCGCCACGCATTGCGATGAGAGGTTCGTCAATTTCGAGATGGATATCTTCTGGATCGTTTATGCCTATCAAGATCCGGTCAAACTGTTGCACCAATATCCGGGCCGCTTCCCTTTGATGCACGTGAAGGATATTCGCAAGGGCACAGTGTTGGGCGGATCGCCCGGCGATGTCCTCGAAGAGGACAGCGTGATTCTGGGCAAGGGGTTGGTCAATATTCCTGCCGCGTTACGTGCGGCACAGGAAACCGGCGTCCGGCACTATTACATCGAGGATGAAGCGGTTGACGCCAAGATGCAAATACCGGAGAGCTTGCGATATCTGGAGAGCATTCGTCCCACCGTCGCACTGCCGGAGAAATGAAAGTGGCATAATCGGGCGAGGCATTGCCTCGCCCCTACACTTGGGCTTCCGTAGGGGCCGGACATGTCCGGTCCGAACTCATGAAACACACCACTCGCCGCAGCTTCATCGCCACCGCAGCTCTCACCCCGCTCTTGGCACGCGCCCAGCAGAAGAATCGAGGCCCGCTCCTCGCCTACGTCGGCACCTACAGCTCGCCCGCAGGCCCCGAGGGCAGCAAAGGCAGAGGCGAAGGCATTTATCTCTTCGAGGTCAACCAGTCGACCGGTGCGCTCCAGCAGCGGGAGGTCTTCCGGAACGATTCCAACCCCGCATGGCTCGCCTTCGACCCGCCGCACACGCACTTGTACTCGGCAAACGAGACGCCAACCTATCAGGGCGCGGCATCCGGCTCGGCCAGCGCTTACTCGATTGATCGTTCCACCGGGCGCTTGGCCCTGTTGAACACCGTCAGTTCCGAGGGAGCAGGCCCCGCCCACATGAGCGTTCACCCGTCCGGCAAATACGCCCTGATCGCCAACTACGCCGGCGGCACCATCGCGGTCCTGCCCATCCGGCCGAACGGCGAACTCGGGGCTGCGACCGACGTGAAGCACAATGAGGGCAGGCTCGGCCCTGCGCATGCAGCCAGCTCACCGCCCGGCAGTTTCGCGATCAGCGGCCACGATCATCCGCACGCGCACATGATTCTCGCCGATCCAACCGGCCAATTCGTACTGGCCAGCGATCTCGCGTTGGACCAGATCCTGATCTGGAAGATCGACATCGAGAAAGGAACGTTGACTCCGAATGATCCACCGTTCGTGTCACTGCCACCGGGCGATGGGCCGCGTCACTTCACGTTCCATCCCAATGGCCGCTGGTTCTATTCGCTGCAAGAAGAGGCGTCGACGCTCGTCTTGTTTGATTACGACGCCGCGCACGGCCGCCTGACGCCAAGGCAGACGATTTCCTCTCTGCCGAAAGGCTTCGCAGGCACCAACTTCACTTCAGAAGTTCTGATTTCGTCGGATACGAAGTTCCTCTACGCCGCCAACCGCCTGCATGACACCATCGCCTGGTTCTCGATTGCGCCGAACGGCGAATTGAACTTCGCGGGCGAAGAGTGGACGCGCGGCGATTATCCGCGCAGCTTCAACATCGATCCTACGGGCAATTTTCTCTACTCGTGCAACCAGCGCGGCGACGCCGTCGCGCCGTTCCGCGTCAACAAAAAAACAGGGGCGCTCACCTTTACGGGTCATTACACCCCCGTGGGCACGCCGGCAATTATCGTGTTTTTGACGTAAGCCTACGACGCCGTCATCGTCTGCGGATCCCACGCGCAGATGCGCTTTTCGAAGTACGCCGCGTTGCTGAGTAGCGCCGGACCCGCCGCCCGGAAGCCGAAAACGCCGTCTTCGAGAAACGGCTTGCGCGTGCGCACGGCTTCGAGAAATGCACCGTGGTGCTCACGATGTGCGTCGTGATCCTCCGGCGGAACGTATTTCTCTTCTTTCTCCGGACGCATCGCATCGGCTGTCGGATGGGCTTGCGGATACTTCTTGTGATAGTCGGCGAGGAACCGCTCCTGCACCGCCTTCGGAAACGTGTCGATGGTGTAACCCGGCTCGGCTTCCGGCGGAGTGGTGCTGATGGTCACTCCGGCCGGACTCGTATTCATGACGCCTTCGCTTCCCACGAAGCGGAACCCGAACCGTTCCTCGGCCACGCCGCTCTTGAAGTTCACCCGTAGGGCCAGCGTGAAGTCGGGATGCGTGTCCGTCTTCGGATAGTCGAGCAGCGCCAGCATCACATCCGGCACGTCGCGCCCGTCTTTCCAATAGCGCAGGCCGCCGGTGGCCATCACGCGCGTCGGCCCCAGCGAGCGCGTGGCGAAATGCAGGCCGCTCAGCAGATGCACGAACAGGTCGCCGGCCACGCCCGTCCCATAGTCGCGGTAATTGCGCCAGCGAAACAGGCGCACCGGCTCGAACGGCACTTTGGGCGCGTTGCCCAGGAAGCGGTCCCAATCGATGTTGTCCGGCGATGCGTCGGGCGGAATCGAATACTCCCACGCGCCGATGGCCGTGTTCCGGTCGAGCCATGCTTCCACCATGTTGAGCTGGCCGATCGCCCCTGCCTGCAACAGCTCGCGCGCCTTTTGATACACCAGCGAGCTGACGTACTGGCTGCCGATTTGCAGAATCCGCCCGCTGCGCTGCTGCGCGGCGATGACTTCCTTACCCTCCTGAACATAGTGCACCATGGGCTTTTCGCAATACACGTCCTTGCCCGCGTCCAGGGCGTCGATGGTGATGCGCGAGTGCCAATGATCCGGCGTCGCCACAATCACGGTGTCCACGTCCTTCCGCGCCAGTACCTCGCGGTAATCGCGCGTGGTGAAGATGTGATTGCCCCAGTTTTCCTTGGCGCGCGCGAGGCGGCCGTCGTAGATGTCGCAGACAGCCGCCAGTTCCACGCCCGGATACGACAATTCATACCGCGTGTCACCCGAGCCCATGCCGCCCGCACCAATCAGAGCGATCCGAATGCGATCGTTGGCTGAGACCTTCTGCGCGGCCAACAGGCCTGCGGCAGCGGTCGATTGCAGAAAATGACGCCTGCTCGTCTCCATAGGTTTCCTCGCGACTATGATACGAAACTGCGGGCCATGCGCGCGGGTCAGGGCTTCGGCAGTGGCGTACGACCGGTCGGAGAGCTCATGGACACCTTAGAAGATCCGTCTGGATTTCCACTCATACCCCCCGGTGCGCGGGAGCTGCCGGCAGCTCTGCGACGCTGGTCAGAACATCAATTAACGTGCCGGCAGCGGCAGGCCCGGAACTCCGACAAACAATGAGAGCACGTTTGGCTGGCCTGAGTTCATGCCGCCATTAGTTAGAAAGATCGTTCCCATCGTCCGGAAAGTCGTTCCGAAAACGACCATAGTCGGATCATCCAGCCAGCCGGGGTCATCAGCGAGGATCCGGAGCGTGCCGTCCCGGTCCACTATGCCCAACCGTCCGCCGGAGCCGGATTGGCCTGTGTTTACTGTGAACCACAGCCTCCCGGCTAGGTCGAAGGCGATGCCGTCCACATTGCACAGACGAGCATCGGGCCTTACAAAGAACTCGGGTTCACCTGGGGAGCCATTATGCCGGATGGGCAGGCGGACAATGCTGCCGGTGGTCCCTGCCGCGTCGGCATTGCTAACGGCGATGTACAGCGCGTTCTGGTAAAACGCAATCCCATTTGCGCCAAATCCCGAGGGAGCCAGTAGCCCGGCATTCGGGTACCAGGGCACACTGGCGATTACCCCGTCATGGCGCCCCTTTTTCCAGATAGCTCCCAGTGCGCTGTCGGACACGTACATGTCCCCGTTGAAGAAGGCGAGGCCGTTCGGAAAGCTGTCAGCCGGCAGACTGAGTACTCTGGTCTGCGTCCCGTCCGTTTCGACCCGGTATACACCCGACGTATTGTTATCTGTTGACCAGCTATACACGGCGACGTGCAGCCGGTTCTCTTCATCGAACGCCACGCCGGCGAGGAGAGTAGTCGGGCAACTTTCGTTGGGGAAAACGGCCACCGGTATCTGTGTGCCGTCCGGCGTGATCTTCACAATCTGACACTTGGCCCACTCCTCCCATAATGGATTTTGGAACCAGCTCACCCAATTCGTGAGGCCGACGTAAAGATTTCCCTCGTGGTCGGCCGTTATGCTCTCGGGCACCAGACAAATATTTGCCTTCGAGGGATCAATTATGGCCGTTGGATCGCATGGGAACGACGTGACGACGTTCGGTTTGAACATGGCGCCGAAACCGTTCGCCATTCTCTGACCAGAGGGCGCTATGCCTTCCGCGAACACCACCGAACAAATGAGCACTGCGAGAGCGGCACGAAACGCCGCTCGGGCGAGAGTATATGAGCGCATTTGGACCTCCTAGGCTCTATTCATGCAGCCATGGTGGTGGCCTTGGCAATACTCCGGATGTCCCTTTCGCCGCAATAAAAGGTCTCGCGCCAAACAATGAAAAGCAAATGAGATGTGGAGATTAATGTGGGAAAATCGACGGCTTTACACGGTCCGGACACTGCGTTACACTCCTGCCCAGAAGTGTTGGTAACGGATAAACATATCCGATTCGGAATATTTGAGGTACAGCCGAAGGCGCGGGAACTGCTGAAGCATGGTGTCCGAATAAGGCTGGAAGACCAGCCGTTCGAAATCCTGACGGCACTACTCGAAAAGCCTGGCGAAGTCATCACCCGCGCCGAGCTCCAGGCCAGAGTGTGGCCACAGGGAACCTTTGTCGATTTCGACAAGAGCCTCAACAGCGCAGTGAATAAGATCCGGACAGCGCTCGGTGATTCCTCGTCGAACCCGCGCTTCGTCCAAACGCTATCTCGCCGGGGCTATCGGTTCATCGCGCCGGTGACAACCGTTGAGAGCGCTGAGACTCCCGCGGTCACGATTTTGGAGCCAAGGCAGTCGGCGCCTGGAAACGCTGGGGTATGCCGGCCGCATACCTGGCGGAGGTGGACTCTGTGGACAGCGGCCTGCCTCATGCTGCTGTTAGCGCTGGCGGGTGGTCTCAATCTGGGTGGAGTGCGTGATCGGCTGCTCGCCCCCAGAGGTTTTCCGCGTCTGCAATCGCTGGCCGTGCTTCCCCTCGAGAATCTCTCCGGGGATCCCGAGCAGGAATACTTCGCCGACGGCCTCACTGATGCTCTAATCACTGACTTGGGCAGGATCAGCACTCTGCGTGTAATATCGCGGACCTCGGTGATGCAATACAAGAGAACCAAGAAGCCACTGCCGAAAATTGCCCGGGAGTTGAACGTAGACGCCGCCGTGGAAGGTACAGTGCTGCGTTCCGGCAGCCGAGTACGAACCACAATCCAGTTACTTCAGGCACGGACCGACAGGCACCTGTGGGCGGAGACCTATGAGCGCGACTCCCAAGAAGTCACACAACTGGAGCGACAAATGGCCTTGGCGATTGCCCACGAAGTCAGCGGGCAACTTACTCTTGTGGATCACACCCGCACGCCTGGTAATCACACGCCTAGTCCGGCGGCATTCGATGCCTATCTTCGGGGGCGCTACTTCTGGAACATGCGAGACGAGCAACCCACTGCAGAGGCTGTCGGATATTTCGAGCAGGCGCTCCGGGAAGATCCCAATTTCGCGCTCGCGTGGGCGGGACTGTCGGATTGTTATTCCGCTGGCTGGTGGCGAGAGCTGGATTTTTCCCGGGCGGAAGAGTGTGCGCGAAAGGCGCTGGCGCTGGCGCCCGAACTGGCGGAGGCGCATGTATCGCTTGGATACGTTGACTATGCTCAAGCCAGATTCGCCAATGCCGAGAGGCAGGCCAGACGGGCTCTCGAGTTGAATCCGAACTGCGTGATGGCCCACCATTACCTGGCTCTCTACCTGTTGACATCTGGCCGTTTTGCGGACGCACTCGCCGAGAACGACCGCGCACGCCAACTGGATCCATTTTCTTTTCCCGTCGCCGTAATGCGCGGCGTGATCCTCATGTGTCTGCACGAGTATGCCCACGCCAGGGAACAGTTCACGGCGGCGGCTGAATTCAACCCGCAGTCTCCCGGTCCGCACGGGATGCTCGCCCTCGTGTACTGGATGGAGCGAAATGCTCCCGAAGCGCTATCCGAAGAACGGAAGTCCCAGGTCCTTGCCTCATCCCCGGAGCGGTTGCGAATTCAGGAGGAAGTCGCTGCAGTTTATGCAAAGTCGGGTTTTATGGCCGCCTCGCAAAGATGGGCACAGCTTAAGGAAAGAGCCTACCATGGCGATGACGAGGAAGCCTACGATATCGCGAGTCAGTACGCGATGGCCGGGGATGGGGAGAAGGCGCTGGAGTGGCTGCATCGGGCGAGTGTCACGAAGCATTCCGGCAACTGGTTCGCGCTGAGAACGCCCGCGTTCGATTTCATTCGCGGCGACCCCCGCTACAAGGATCTCATGCGCCGAGTGGGCCTACCGCCGTAATGAACAGGAATGCCCCTTTCCGTGCTCACAGGAATCGAGCAGCTAAGCGGAAGGGCGACTCCGGCAAAGCTCAGGCTGAGAGCACTTCCGGATATACTTTCTTCAGTGCCAGCCCCCATCCTGGAAATACGCCTTCGTCCTGCTTGCGCGCTGGTAGCCGTCGCCTGAGCATGATGGACGCCACTCCAACACAGTATCGCCGCATCGCTACGCTGAAAAGCTCGGACGACCTTTCCGGCTACGTCGCGAAGCTCGGCCTGGCACTCCAGTTCGATCGGCAAGTAATTACCGGGGACTCCGCGCCGCTCAGCCAGCCCTGTGGTCTGAGCAATTTCCGCATCGGCAATCGGTTCTGCATCCTGCCGATGGAGGGGTGGGATGGCACCCCAGATGGCAAGCCTTCGGATCTCACCGTCCGCCGCTGGCGGCATTTCGGCGAGAGCGGTGCCAAGCTGATCTGGGGCGGCGAAGCTGTCTCGGTTCGGCACGATGGCCGCGCCAACCCGAATCAGTTACTCTCCGCGGATCACACTGCGTCTTCGCTTGAAGACCTGCGCCGCGTGCTCGTATCCGCGCACGAAGCGCGATACGGGGGGAGCCGCGACCTGCTCGTGGGTTTGCAGCTGACGCACTCGGGCCGCTTCAGCCGGCCCAATCGCAAGGATCGCCTCGAACCATCGATCCTCTATCATCATCCGCTGCTCGATCGAAAGTTCGGCATCTCGCCCGGCCATCCCTGCTTGACCGACGCGCAAATCGAGCAGATCATCGAGGATTTCGTCAAAGCCGCGATTCGCGCCGAGCGGGCTGGTTTCGCTTTCGTCGACATCAAGCACTGCCACGGATACCTTGGGCACGAGTTTCTGAGCGCGCGCACGCGTCCCGGCAAGTATGGCGGCAGCTTCGAGAACCGCACGCGCTTTCTGCGCGAGGTGGTAGCGGGCATCCGCCGCGATGCACCCGGGCTGCTTATCGGTGTTCGCTTGAGCGCCTTCGACCTCATCCCCTTTCGGATGGGAAGCGATCGCCGCGGCGAACCCGAGAGTTTCACCGGCCCCTACGACTGTGCCTTCGGCGCCGACGCCGCCAAGCCGCTCGAAATCGACCTGACCGAGACCTATCAATTCCTGGACCTGCTCCACCGCCTCGGAATCCGCCTGGTCTGTATCTCGGCCGGCAGTCCTTACTACAACCCGCACATCCAACGCCCCGCGCTGTTTCCGCCTACCGATGGTTACGAACCGCCCGAAGATCCGCTCGCCGGCGTGTCACGGTTGATCGAGGCCACTAGCCGCATCAAATCGCGCTATCCGCAGCTCACGATTGTCGGAACCGGCTACAGCTACTTGCAGGAATGGCTGCCGCACGTGGCGCAGTATTATGTGCGGACGGGACAGGTGGATTTCGTGGGGCTGGGCCGCATGGTGCTCGCCTACCCCGATTTCGCGCACGACGTGCTGAACGGAGCGCCCCTCGACACCAAGCGCCTCTGCCGCACTTTCAGCGACTGCACCACAGGCCCGCGCAACGGCCTGGTCTCTGGCTGTTTTCCCCTCGATCCCTTCTACCGCACCCATCCCCACGCGGAACTGGTGAAGATCGCCAAGCAGAAGTTCAAGGTTGGGTCGTGACGTTTCGCTTGAAAATTCTTCCGATCAGCAACACCACGAAGTAGATCGTCGTTGCGTTGCACACCAGCGAGACAGCCGCCAGAATGGCCCCCGGCATAGGCCAGGGCGCCTCCCACCAGCTGACTCCCTGGAGCGCCGCACCGGCGATGTAAAACACTTTCAGGAAGGGAACCGGCAGAGCCGAATACACGATCGCGGGAAGATCGCAAAATGGGCTGCGGCACGTGTACGTTGAGACGATGATCCACAGACCGGGCAACAGATACAACACAGAGAGGATCGCCGCTGTTCGAGATTTGAAGCGCGCCGCTTTCATGGTGCTCTCAATGTAACACCGCGCGTCGACTATCATGGAGTCGATGTCAGCGCTTGAGGGCATCGTCCGTCACCTCTGCCCGCGATGCCGGAAAGGCCGCATCTTTCGCGGCTGGCTGGCCTTGCACGAGGTCTGCCCCGTTTGCGGATTGCGATTCAATCGCGGCGAGCAGGGCTACTACATTGGTGCGATGTACGTCAGCTACGCTCTCTCCATCCCGCCTGTCCTCGTGATCGTCATGATTCTTTGGCGGCTTGCCCACTGGTCCTTTGGCGCGGCCATTGCCGGCGCATTTTTTGCCTACCTGCCGCTCGTACCCTTCGCGGTGCGCCTTTCGCGCGTGATCTGGATCTACGTGGACCGCACGTTCGACCCGCGCTGAGTCGCGACTTATTCGACCGCGCCCATCACCTCGATCTTGACCCCGCCACCCGCCAGATCCCGCAGTCTCGCATCGGGCGCGCCTTCCTTCTCGAAGCGAGTATGGGCATGTTAATCCACGCCGTGCAAGGCAGTGTCAAGCTCTCTAAAATGAAAACCCGGCGAGTTTGGACCTCGCCGGGTCGAGAAGGAACAGCAGTGGCAGATTCTGATTATTCGGAGGGCGTCATGAAGCTGGCCACGAAAGCGCTGCGCTTGTCGGGGCTGCTCCATTGCTCGCCCAGGCCCTGACCCTTGAAAGTGTTCGCAAGTGCGAATGCGGGCATCGCGTGCTCCACTTTCGTCAGAGGCCGGTACCACACCTCTTCGTTGTGGCAGATTTGGTCGTTCTCTTTGAGGGCGCGCGTTTCAATTTTCGCCAGGTTCCCCGCCGTCAAAGTGGCTTTCATGCTGTGCAGGTCGCCGTTAGCGAAGCTCATATTGATCGGCTGATAATCCACGCGAACCACGTCCTGCAACAGGTCGCCGCCCATGCGCTTGGCAAAGCTTTGCAAGGCCAAGCGTTGCTCGGGGTTGGCGCGCTCATCCACAATCAGCACCGCCTTCACCGGGTACGCAGTGTGATAGACATCACCCAGCGTCGAAGACGCGCGAACCACGCCTACCACGCCCAGCTCGTCCAGAGCGACACCATTCCAGGAGCCCTTCGTTACCTTCCACCCAAAAACGGCGAGTTGGCCAGTCAATCCGACTTCGGAATTGGCAAAACACGGCCCGGTGTAGACATCGGCTGTGCGGGCCTCAACGTAATTGCCGTAGATGCTGCCAGATGGGAGACCGCCGGCAAAACTCAGCGACGCCGCCAGGGAAAGTGCCGCCACCGTCCACAAAGCCTTCTTCATTCCCCCATGCCTCCTCAAAAAAGAGTATACACCCCTTAGACGCAGCGGCACGTTAATTAGTCGCTGCCAACTTCCAACTTACAGTGCTTCGTAACACTTGCGGGCCGGATTGCACTCGTAATCGTCCACGAGCTTGCTGTCCGGCCCCAAGCAATTGTACGTATACTGGCACCAGAAGGCCCGGTCGTTGCCGTGTGGAACCGTAGGGTCCCAGGCGGCTTCGATGTATAAACCCTTCCAGCGCAGGTTTTTGCAGCGATCCTCGCCAATATTGGTCAACCCGGCTCGTTCACCGCTTGTTTGCGGCATCTACTTACTCCTCAAGCTTTTACAGCCTGCAACAACGCCCGTTTCACCGCCACACGCGCCAGTTGCACCTTGTAACCATTCTGGCTTAATGGCTTAGCTTCGGCGAGCGCGGCTTTCGCGGCTTCCTCGGCGCTTTCCGCCGTGATGGCCTTTCCCGCCAGCGCCTGATCCGCTTGTGTGGCGGCCCAGGGCGTGGGGGCTACGTGACCCAGAACAATGCGCGCCGAAGCCACCGTGCTGCCCTTCATTTTCAGCGCCACTGACGCGGTGGCCAGCGGCCAGTCGAGTGCTTCTTTTTGCCGTACTTCGTAAGTGGCGTTCTTCGTGCCCTCGTGCGGCACGATGATCTCGGTCAGGATCTCGTTCGGAAGCAGAGCGATTTCCCGCGCGTTCTCGTTTGCCGGCTTCACGAAAAACTTCGCGACCGCTACTTCCCGGTGGCCCGAGGCGGACGCTAAACGGACTTTTGCTCCCAGCGCCACGAGCGCCGGCCCGAGACTCGACGCGCTGACAAAATACGCCGGGCCGTCATTGTCCAGAATCGCGTGATAGCGGTTTTCGCCGTTTGGAACCAGCGCCTGCCCGTCTTTGGTGGCCAGCACGCCGAATCCCTGGCGGAAATACCAGCAGCGCGGGCGCTGGCAAAGATCGCCGCCCACCGTTCCCATGTTGCGGATCTGCGGACTGGAGACCCCGCGCGCCGCCTCCGCCAGAGCCGGAAACGCCTTGCGCACTTCGGCGTTTTCCGCCAGCTCCTCAAGAGTGACGGTAGCGCCGATGCGCAACCCGGCCTTCGAGTTTTGAATGCCGCCCAGCTCTTTGATGTTCTTGATGTTCACCAAGCGCTTGGGAGTGGCGAGGTACTCCTTCATGAGGCTGAGCTGATCGGTCCCGCCGGCCAGCACGTCGGCC
>Ga0335081_10010996_pt1 | contig 14639 bp, 10 predicted proteins | sample Lox_Sample_35_FD_206713 | JGI IMG/M metagenome (GOLD analysis project Ga0335081, IMG submission 206713) | Soil microbial communities from Loxahatchee National Wildlife Refuge, Florida, United States - Lox_Sample_3.5 | ecosystem: Environmental > Terrestrial > Soil > Wetlands | place: USA... | reverse complement strand
GAATGGGCATGGAGGGCGCGGACAACCCGAAGGTGCGCGCGCTCTCGTGGCGGTCCTGGGAGAGGTTTGTCAAATCCTTTCTTGAAAGACATTACCCATGACTGTTCCCAAGCGCCCCCTCGTCTTCGCGCCCTGCGCCTTCAACCTGGCAGAGACGAGCCGTATGGTGGAAATCGCCAAAGCGGTCGCGCGCGATCCTGTGGCAAGCACGGTTTTCGATGTTGAGTTTATTTCCGACGGCGGCGAGTTCGAGCCGATGATTGAGAAGCACAGCTTTGCGCTCACCCGCATGGAGCCGCGCCTCACGGCCAAGAAGATCGAGCATATGGCCAAGGTGGATCGCGGGGAAAGATTCACGCCTGCCTTCACCGACGCCGAGATGATCGAGCGCGTGAAGAACGAAATCGCGGTGGTCCGGAGGCTCAACCCCGCCGCGGTCGTTACCGGTTCGTATCCGTCCATTCCCGTGACCTGCCGCGTGCTCAGGGTTCCCCTGGTCTGGGTGGTGCAGTCCACCTGGTTGCCCGAATTCTTCGAGCACGGGGCAGGGATGACCGACCGCGTACGGCCCGCTCCAGTAAAGGCCGTCGTGGACCGCTTGGTCTTTGCCTTCATCAACTTTTGGATCCGGCACGGGTTCCTCAACACAGTGAACCGTGCGGCGAAGCACTTCAGCGTCCCTGGGTATGAATCGATATTCGAGTACTGGCGGGGCGACATCACGTTGGTGGCCGAGCCGCCCGGATTTTCCGGGGCGCAGCTGCCGCCCAATCATTTCTTCACCGGGCCCCTTATCCCCGAGGACGAGTTTCAACTACCCGAAGAAGTCCGGAACGTCCCGCGCGACCAACCGCTCATCTACTTCGCAATGGGGAGTTCGGGCACGCCCGAAATCGTCGCCCGGATCATCGCGAGCTTCGAGGGCAAGCCGTACCGGGTCATTGCTCCGGTGAAGTTCCAGCTGGATCGGGTGCCGGGCACGGACGTTCCTTCGAATGTTCTCGTCACCGGCTGGGTTCCCGCGCTTCCGGTGAACAAGATGGCCGACCTTGCGGTCATACACGGGGGTATCGGAACGGTCATGTCCAGCGCGCTCGCCGGCAAGCCGGTCGTGGGCGTAGGCATGCAGATGGAGCAGGTCGCGAACCTCACGTGTCTGGAAAGGCTGGGCTTCGCCATACGGGTTCCCAAGTCCAAAGACCCGTCCGCCAAAATCCAGGCGGCCATCGAGCAGCTTCTCCATAACGAGGCGGCGAAGGCCAAAGCCGCTACTTTTGCGAAGAGCATTGCCGAATGGAACGGCCCAAAGCTCGCTACGCAGACTCTGCTGGAGCATTACAGGAACGAAAGACCGCCCGAACCCAGCTAATCACGACTCCTCTCGCCGTGAGATGGTGGCGCTGAGTGTGGAGTGGCTGTGCTGGCTACCACGTTCATCCCGCCAACAAGGCGGTGTCACGCGGCGAGCCGGTAATCGTGATGCAGCCCTCCGAGCATGGGGCGACCCTCGACGACGGCTGCTGGTACGAAGTCCTGCGACAGGGCAGCGGAGCCGAAAGCGACCTGGCAGCGCTGGTCGATTCCCTGGTGAGGTCGTGCGCGGTTGAAGTACGAACGGTACTCAGCGAGGACGCGTTGCAGATGGCGCTCGCCGAGCAGAAGGACGTGGTCCAGGCATTCTCGGCGAAGGGAGCCCACAAATCTCTCGACGAAGGCGTTTGCCGTGGGCGCAAGGACAGGCGTGCGGATGACGCGGATACCAGCGCTGTGGGCGACGTCGTCGAAGGTCTCGGTGAACTTGCCATCGTTATCGCGGAGGAGAAACCTCGGGCCGTTGCCGAACGGAGTCGGGTTGCGCAGCTGCTGGACGGTCCAGGCGACGGTGGGCGTCATCGTGGATGCGGTATGGACGAGTTGTCGCGTTTCGAGGTGGATGACGACGAAGACGTACGTGACAGCGAAACCAGAGATCGCGGACCTCGACGAAATCGCAGGCCCAGATCGCTGCAGCCTGTTGGCGAAGGAAGGTGGACCAACGCTGGCCATCCGGCGGCGTCGTGCGGACCTTGCTCAAGCACCGCTGGACGGTTCTCTTGGCGACGGCGATGCCCAATTTGAGGAGTTCGCCTCGGATACGTTCAGCGCCCCACAGACGGTTCTCGGTCGCCATACGGCGAATGAGGAGGACGACCTCGGGCGACAGGCGCGAGGTACCAGATGGCTTTCGCCGTGAGCGCCACTTCCAACCCAGCCGGAAGCGCTCTCGGTGCCAGCGCAGAAGCGTATCAGGCTTGACGAGCACGAGGGCGTAGCGCCTGTGCGAGAACATCGCCGCGAGGGTCACCAGCAGGGCGCGTTCCGAGGCGCGAAACTGCGACTTCTTGACGCCTCGGGCGGCAACCAGGAGTTGTTGGCGAAGGAAGGCGTTCCGAGGCTACGTTCCTCGAGGAGAACCTCTTGGATGAACGAAAGAGCCAGCACAGCATTGCGCCGCTGATAGACGGCGAGCTGCTGGTGGCGCGGAGCGAGGACCTCGAGCTGCAGGGCGGCTCGCGATCGAGGCCGGCGCGGAGAGATGCGACGAGGGCGAGGAAAACTGCCTTCACGAGGACAGGAAGCTACCCCGCCTCGCTGTGCCAAGCGCAAGCCGCCGCCGCCAGCCGGCGCTTCGCGAAACTCCCGTGAGCGCGGTCACTTCGGTATTCTCGGGACAGACAACCCCAGAAAGACCGCGCTCCGAGAGCTGGGTGAGCAGCTCGCTCCAGCAGTCTCTGGACTCTTCAGAGCCGATGGTCACAGCCAGGAGCAGGCGGTGGCCATCCAAGCCGACACCGTAGGCCACCAGCGCCGAGACGTTCTCGACGGTCCGCGCCGCGGCTCCTCCAAACGTGGAGCCGGAGTTCGTGTGGCTGGTCACCGCAGTCTGGGTGACTAGCCCCAGGGTCAAACTCTACATGGGGGGTTTCACACACAGCCCCTTTCAGGGTCCTGCGGATATGGGCTTGCATTTTGAGTGCTTGCACGTCCGGTCCTCTCTCGTGGAGGGCCTAGGGCATGCATGCATTTCATGCCTCGCCCGGCCCCCAAGTGAAGCGGCCGGCTGCAGCGGTCTCGGGCGACGAGACGGGACAAGGGAGTCCACATGCGGCGTGCCTTGGTCATATCGTGCGTTCTCGCAGCCCTGAGTGCCTGCAACAGCGGCTCGCCGACGGGGGCTGCAGTCTCCCCTGCTCTTCGGGCCAACATGCTCGCGAGCAACGGAGCGACGCCCGTCATCGAATCCTTCGCGGCAAGTCCAGCTTCCATCACGCCCGGCGGAAGCTCGACGCTCTCCTGGGTCGTCGCGGGGGCGACGAGCATCACCATCACCGGCAGCGCCACCGCCGGCATCGGCACCATCAGCGGCTCGAGCGTCACCGTCACGCCGACCTTATCTCCGACCACCTACACGCTGACGGCGACGAACGCGAACGGAACGAGCACGGCCACGACCGTCGTCACCTTCACGACGCCCGTGCCGCCGACGGCCTATTACCATCCAGATGGATGGGTCGACCCGACTCTCACCGTTCAATGCCCGAACGAGGTGCAGGTCGGCGGCACGCACGCCTGCGGCGGGGACATGACCGACTACATGCCTGGCCAATGCACCGCCTGCCACGGAAACGGGACCGACTTCACCCCGGACGGCGGTTCATCGAACATGTCGTGTGCCGCCTGTCACACGAACGCCTTCGCGAGCACCACCTGCGGCGACTTCAACGTCCCCAGTCCCTGTTCCTGCGACCTCTGCCACGGGTCCGTTCAGATGACCTCCATGATGGGGACGAGTGCCACCGGCTGCTCCCTCTGCCACGGGAATGCCGCGTCGGGCATCGCGGCCCCTCCGCGGGACACCCTGGGCAACATGGCCACCACCTCTCCGTTCGTGGGAGCGCACCAGTCCCACCTCAACCAGAGCGCCATCAGCCTGGCCATCGCCTGTAACGAGTGCCACGCGGTGCCGACCGACATCACCCACTCGGCTCTGCCGATCAGCTTCTCATGGGGAACCCTCGCAACCTCCGGCGGGGTGACGCCGGTGTGGAACGGCTCCCCGGCCTACACCTGCACGAACTACTGCCACGGCGCGACGCTCACCGGCGGGAGCAACACCACGCCCCTTTGGACCGAGGTGGATGGCACTCAGGCTGCCTGCGGGACCTGCCACGGGACCCCGCCTCCGCCTCCGCATCCCGCCGCCACGAGCCTCACGCGGTGCAACGGCTGCCACTCGGGCACCGTCAACCCCGACGGCACCATCAACGTCGCCGGCGGCCTTCACATCGACGGGATCGTCGAGATCACGGGCGGGACCTGCACGATGTGCCATGGCAATTCGGCGCAGCCCGCCACCCCGGCGAACCCGCTGTACGCGGCGCCGCCGGTGGACACGCTCGGCAACTCGGTCACCACCGCCCCCGGCGTGGGGGCCCACCAGGCCCACCTCGTGAACACCGACCTGAGCGCGAACCCGGTCCTCTGCACCGAGTGCCACGTCGTTCCTGGCGACTTCACTCACTCGACCGGGCCCCTCAACCTGACCTGGGGCATTCTCGCGACAGCCGAGGGCGCCGCGCCTTCCTTTAGCCCCGCGAACGCGACCTGCTCCAACGTCTACTGCCATGGGGCGACGCTCAGCGCCGGCGGCACCAACACCACGCCGGTCTGGACCACGGTGGACGGCAGCCAGGACGCCTGCGGCACCTGCCACGCCATTCCGCCCCCGGCTTCCTCGAATAATCACCCGCAGAATACGGACTGCGGTGGCTGCCACCCCGGCTATTCGCAGACCTCCGTCAACCTGGCGGACCATATCGACGGCGCTGTCGAGGTGGTGGGTTGCGGCGCCATCCCGCCCGGAGGCACGTGCGGCCAGACCTGCACGACCTGCCACGGCAATTCAGCACAGACCGCTACCCCGGCGAACCCGCTGTACGCAGCGCCCCCGGTCGATCCGCTCGGGCACAGCGCGACGACAGCCATCGGGGTCGGCGCTCACCAGACGCACGTCAAGGCCGGGACACTCAGTGTGGCCGTAGCGTGCAACGAGTGCCACACGGTGCCGACCAACCTTAACGGGCATCCCAACGGGACCATAAACATCACCTGGGGCTCGATCGCGTCGGCGAACGGTGCCACCCCTTCGTGGAACGCCACGAATGCGACTTGTACCAACTACTGCCACGGGGCGACGCTCGCTACCGACGGCGCCGGAGGCACCAATCATACGCCCATCTGGACCACGGTGAACGGTTCCCAGGACGCGTGCGGCACCTGTCACGGCATCCCCCCGAACACCGGTCAGCACGTGTTCCACGTCGAGAATCACGGTTTTGACTGCTCGAATTGCCACGCCGGCTATAGCGATAAGCCCGATACCGTGAAGGCTACCACGCATGTGAACGGGACCGTGGAGGTCAATGGCAGCAACATCCAAAGTTGGACCCCAACGACCGGAACCTGCGGGACCTGCAGCCCTCGTTGCCATGGCTCGAAATCCTGGTGTAGCGGCGGTGGTGGCGGTGGTGGCGGTGGTGGCGGTGGTGGCGGTGGTGGCGGTGGTGGCGGTGGTGGCGGTGGTGGCGGTGGTGGCGGCCACTAGTACCCGGCCACAGAGGCATCATGGAAAGGTGGCGGCGAAGCTCCAGGACCGAGCGGACCTGATGGGTGAAGGGCGTCCCCTTTGGCCACGACGTGGCACGGTTGGGATGGCGAAGTCCCAACCAAGAGAGGACGCCCATGGAACGATACATCGGTCTGGACGCGCATGCGGAGAGTTGCACGCTTGAGCGAGCGGGACGCAGCCTTGTCTATTCGAGCCGCAACGCTCTAGTCTCGCCGCATGGACAACGCGCTCGAGGTTGCGCACCTCTCAGTCGGCTTCAGCGCCACCACTGTGATCCACGATCTCAGCTTCCGTGTTCCGAGCGGAAGCGCACTCGCCGTCATTGGTCCTAATGGTTCCGGGAAGACGGTCCTGTTCCGGGCACTCGTCGGTGCCATCCCGCACCAGGGCCAGATTCGCTGGGCGCCCGCGACGCGCATCGGATACGTGCCACAGAAGCTCGACATACAACGGGACCTGCCGGTAAGCGGGAACGATCTCCTTGCTGCCAAGGCGGCGGTCGTCCGTGCGGGTGGCCTCGAGATCGCTCGCGCGCTGGAGCACGTCGGTTTGGCGCCATCGCAAGCCTCGCGTCGTATCGGGACACTCTCGGGGGGGCAGTTTCAGCGACTCCTGCTCGCCATAGCCCTCATTGGGAGGCCCACTGTCCTCCTTTTTGACGAACCGACGGCCGGCGTCGATGAGCCAGGCCAAGAGCAGCTGTACAGCATGATCCATCGGCTCCAGCAGGCCGAAGGACTCACGCTCCTACTCATCTCTCACGAGCTCAGCGTCGTTTATCGTCACGCGACCAACGTGCTCTGTCTCTCGCGCGAGCGGCCCTGCTTCGGGCCGCCGACGGAGATCCTTACCCCCGCGTCCATCGAGCAGCTCTACGGCGCGCCGCTCAGGTACCACCAACATGAGTGAGGGGCTGAGCGGGATCGCCCTTTCGGTCGGCATGGCGGTGGCCGCCGGACTCGTTGGCTGTTTTGCGGTTATGAGGCGGATGTCGCTCGCCTCAGACGCACTTTCCCATGTTGCGCTTCCCGGAATCGGCATCGCGCTGGCGTTCCATGTCCACCCGGCACTCGGAGCTGTAGCCGCACTGTTGCTGGGGGCACTCCTCATCTGGGGCCTGGAGCGACGGACAGCTATCTCGACCGAGACGATTGTTGGTGTGGTCTTCTCACTTGCGCTCGCGATCGGGAGCCTGCTCGCGACGGGTGAGGAGCTCGTCGACGCCTTGCTAGGATCGCCGGGTGCACTCGGCGTCTGGGAGGTGTGTCTGGGGCTCGTCGGCGCAGCGGCCATAGTAGTGTTCGTCTTGGCCGCGCGTCACCGCTTGGTCATCTCCTTGGTATCCGCCGACCTCGCTCGTACGGCGGGCATTCCGGTAACCCAGGTAGAGCTGCTCTATCTCCTCGCCTTCGCACTGACCGTGGCGCTCGGTTTGCGGTATCTGGGCGTCTTGCTGATGGGCTCGCTCGTCATCATCCCCGCCGCCACGGCGAAGTACCTGGCGAGGAGTCTCTCGGAGATGCTGGCCATCTCGGTCGGCGTCGCGGTCTTCTCAACTCTGGTCGGGGAGGCCGGCGCGGCTCGCCTCGGGCGTCCCCCTGGTCCGGTCATCATCACCGTCGCTGCGACGCTGTTCTTGGCGAGCCTGCCGCTACGACGGAACCGGTGACGAGGACAGCGGCAGATCGCGTTCTTAGAGGCTGATCGAGCACACGATCCCAGAGTCTCGGGAATCGCGCCGCAGGAAGCGGCCGCCGGCGGCACCTCTTCCTCGACGAGGTTCTTCCGGAGCGGGTCGATGAGCCCCACACGCCGCATTCACCTTGCCCGCGTCAGAGCCTGGATGGCTGATGGCATGGAGGGAACTCTGAGCCCATCCGCGGGCCGCTAAGTTGTCGGTCGGCGCCGCCCCCGACGCGCGCAGTGTGGACCATGTCCTCGGGCAGGGCTCCCGAGGTGCCCTGACATCGCTCGCCAGCCCCCGCTCAGTGGATCATGACCATCCACGCCCGGGCACGGTCGAGGTGGACGGTGGGCTCGGGGAGGGGCTCGAAGGGATAGCGACACGCCTCGCCCACTCCCGCCCTAGGATGTCTTCGCGACGCAGTCGTCGTAGTGCGGCTGATAGACCCTAATGGTGCTCTTCATGGTGCGCCCTCCGCCCCGAAGCCGCGGCGGACCCGAGCGATCCGCCAACGGAGCGCCGGCGCGGCGACGAGCGTGGTCGCGAGGACGACGACGACCGCGGCAGCGTGGGCCGCGGGCGTGAGCACCGGCCGCCCCGCCACCGCGAGCCCCAGGCCGGCGTTCGCGTAGACGAGCTGGACCTCCCCCCGGGGGATCATCCCCAGCGCCACCGTGAAGCGGTCCACTCTCTTCGCGAGGACGCCGGCGGCGCACGCCTGCTTCCCCAGGACGGCGGCGGCCGTGAGCGCTCCCGCGAGGCCGAGCGCCTCCGGGCTCGCCAGGGCGGCGAGGGAGGTGCTTGCCCCCAGGGAGACGAAGAACACCGGTGCGAGGAAGGAGGACACCGGCCGGACGAGCTCCGCGAGGCCGGGGCTGGCGGGCCCCGCCGAGCCGTCGCTCGCTGCCTCCTCGACGAGGAGCACTCCCGCCGCGAACGCGCCGACGAGCGGAGCGAGCCCGGCGAGGCCGGCGAGCCACGAGAGGAAGAAGCAGAGCGCGAGGCCGAGGGCGAGGAGAGCGTGGGAGCCGAGCCGCCGCACCGCGCGGGCAAGGCCGCGGGGCATCGCCGCCCCGATGGCAAGCGAGGAAGCGAGGAAGAGGAGCGCCTTCGCGAAGATCTGGGAGACCGCCCCAGCGGACGGGCTCGTCGCTGTCCCGGCGGCCACGGCGGCGCCGCTCACCACCGCGAGGACGAGAAGGCTGAGCAGGTCGTCGACGACGGCGGCACCGAGGATGATCCGGGCTTCCGGGGCGTTCGAGCGGCCGAGGTCCCGGAGCACGCGGGCGCTGATGCCGACGCTCGTGGCGGTGAGCATGGCCCCTAGGAATACATGGGTGTAGGGCCCGGCGCTGGGAAGGAGCCACCTCGCGGCGGACCACCCGAGCGCGAACGAGGCCGCCACGCCCAGGGCGGCGACGAGGAAGGCCGATAGGGCGACGCGCAGCATGTCGCGGACCGTCGAGGCGAGACCTACCTCGAAGAGAAGGACGAGGACGCCAAGGGCGGCGAGGTCGCCGACCGTGCGGTCGGCGGCGAGCCCCTCCAGCCCGTGGATACCGGCGAGGGGTAGGTTCCCGAGGAAGAGGCCCGCGGCAAGCTCGCCCAGGACGCGCGGCTGTCCGAAGCGGGCCGCGGCCCGTCCTCCGAGCCAGGCGCCGGCGAGGATCACCGCGAGGTAGAGGATGACCCAAGCGGCGTCGCCGGCGCGTGCCCCTCCCCCGCTCGCCACCCGCAAGGCGGGAAGGGGCGCGCCCGCTACGGCGATGGGACCGAACGAAAAACCACCGTGCCACATGATGCGACTCCACGACCGGCGGATCGACCGTCCGTGGAGCGGCGGCCCGACCGCTCCCCCAGTACGACACCTGCGAGCGCCAGGGGCGGCGCCGCACCCGCCAGAGAAATAGCGTGTGGTGGCGACCATCGTCAATCGAATCCGGCAAGCGAGAGCCGGGGGCAGGGCCTTCTACGAAGGCTCCCGTCGTCGTCGAGGTGGTCGGGAAGTAGATTTCCGGGGCAGGCGCGGGCGCATCTCGGACAGCGGTTCGGGTGATTCCCCCCTCCCTGCCCCGGGCTGCCAGGTGCGAGCGCTTCGGAGGGCGCGCGCTCGCCTTTGTTAGACAGTCGCCTATCGGTGCGCGTCAAGGCAGTTGTCGCCAGCCGGAGTCATGCTGCGCGGTTCTGCGGCTCGGGGTTACGCGGGTTCCGCAGGCGAGCCGGGGGGTTGCGGCGGCGGCGCTGATCGGGGCTCGCGTATCAAGCAGTGGAGGCAATACCCTTGAGGGTCAGCGTCCTCGAGTCACCCGACCACTCGGGCTCGCCCACTCGATTGAGACCCAGCCGGTCTGTGGACAAAACAGTTAAAACATTGTTGCCTCCATGCGAACGAGGGGGCGGGCGTGTCGGTCCAGGACATCAGGCAGGAACTGGAGCGCTACCGCGCTCTCTGCCGCGCACAAGGCATCCCCTGCACTCGCCAGCGTCTGGCGGTTCTGGAGGCAGTGCTCACGAGGAGGAACCACCCCACGGCGGACGAGGTGCACGCCACGGTCACGCGCCGACTGCGCAGCGTGTCGCGGCCCACCGTGTACCGGGTTTTGGAGGAGTTCGTGGAGATGGGTGTCATCGGAAAGGCGTGTCACCCCGGGAAGGCAGTGCGATTCGACCGCCGCACGGACCTGCATCACCACCTCGTCTGCCTCCGCTGCAACTCCATCACCGACATCTCGGACCCGCACCTCGATGCGGTTCGAGTGCCGGACACACGCAAGTATGGTTTCAAGGTGTCGGACTTCCGCGTGCAGGTGCGCGGGCTTTGCAAGAAGTGTCTCAAACAAGAGGAGGAGAAATGAACGCGCCCACAAGAATCGCCTTTGCCACCATGCTCTTGGCCATGGGCGACGCGTCAGCGATGGACACTGCAGGCGCAAACCAGCTCGGCCTTCCGCCGCTCGTCGTCCCGGCGGACAACCCCCAAACCCCGGAGAAAATCGCGCTCGGGAAGAAGCTCTTCGAAGACAAGCGCTTTAGCACAACCGGAAAGGTCGCGTGTGCGAACTGCCACGAGGCGGACAAGGCCTTCACGGACAGGTTGAAGGTCTCCGAAGGTATCAACAAGCTCACCGGTACCCGGAACGCCCCGACCGTCATCAACGCCGCCTACATGAAGACGATGTTCTGGGACGGGCGCTCGCCTTCGCTCGAGGACCAAGCCCAGCACCCGTTCGTGAATCCGGTGGAGATGGGGCTCAAGAACCACGACCCAATCCTGAAGATCGTCAGGTCGGACCCAGATTACGTGAAGGCATTCCAGCAGGTGTTCGGGAAGACCGGTGACGCGGTGACGATGAAGGAGGTCACGCAGGCGATCGCGTCCTTCGAGCGGACGATCATCTCCGGCGACTCGCCCTTCGACCGATACTGGCTGAAAGGCGAGGTGAACGCGCTGACAGCGGCCCAAAAGCGGGGGTTCGATCTCTTCGTCAACAAGGGGCGCTGTGTCTCTTGCCACGTCGTCGAGCAGACGAACGCGCTTTTCACCGACAACCGTTTCCACAACATCGGCGTCGGCATCAACGACATCCAGAAGGACGTGCCCACCATCGCCGGTGAGTTCCTGAAGGCCAAGGCGACGCTCTCCGAGGTCGACGTGAAGGTGCTTGGTGACAAGCGCACGTCCGAGCTCGGCCGGTTCGCGGTGACCCGCGAATTCGACGACATGGGCTCTTTCAAGACCCCGACGCTGCGCAACGTCGCAATCACCGCACCGTACATGCACGACGGGAGCCTGAAAACCCTCAAGGACGTAGTGGTCCACTACAACAACGGCGGCATCACTAAGAAGGGAGGGCACGTGAACGACTTCCTTTCGGGAGGGATCCGGCCGCTCGAGCTCACGGATCACGAGGTCGACGATCTGGTCGCCTTCCTCGAGTCCTTGACGAGCCCGCAGTACGCAAAGCTCGCGAAGGCGACGCCGGCGAAGGCTAGCCACTAGGTGCCCAAGGAGGAATGACCATGTCCGATTACAAGCCAACGCGTCGCGATTTTTTGAAGGGGATGGGCACCCTGGCCGCCGCGAGCGCCTTGCCCGTGAGCCTCGTGGAGGTCGCCTTCGCAGACGCCTCCGATAACTTCCGCTTCGCCCACATCTCCGACGCCCACCTGCAGCAGATCAGCGGGACCAACTTCGTCCGCAACTGGGACCGGGGCCTGACGCGCGCGGTCGCGGAGGTGAACCTCCTCAACCCGAAGCCCGACTTCGTGGTCTTCGGCGGCGACCTCGCCCAGCTCGGCAAAAAGGCGGAGCTGGACCACGGGGCCGAGATGCTCGCCAAGCTCAACTACAAGGTCTACCCAGTGATGGGTGAGCACGACTACTACCTGGACCTCGGCGAGTATTGGTCGAAACTCTACGGGCCCCAGTGGCACAGCTTCAGCCACAAGGGCGTCCACTTCGTCGTTCTGAACAGCATCCTCACCACCGACGAGTGGACCTTCCACCGCTGGCCCAGCGCCGGACACCGCATGTCCGAGATGGCGCAACTCGACAACCCGAATGGCTCCCCGTTCATGGTGGGCGAGAAGCAGCGGGCCTGGCTCGCCCAGGATCTCGCCAAGGTGGACAAGGCGACCCCCATCGTCGTTCTCTCCCACTCCCCGCTGCAGAAGATCTACAAAGCGTGGAACTTCTGGACCGACGACGCCGAGGAGGTGCAGGCGCTGCTTCAGCCCTTCCAGAAGGTGACGGTCATCTACGGGCACGTGCACCAGATCGAGTACAACCAGATCGGCAATATCTCTTTCCAGTCGGTGATGGCGACTGCCTGGCCCTGGCCGTACCCGCAGACCTACGCGCAAGCGCAGCAATACCTGCCGAAACTGACCGTCCCGATGAACCGGGCCGATCCGTTCTTCGAGCGGGACGCCACCGGTTGGGAGTTTGTCGACGTCGCTACTGGCCGTGTGGCTGTGAACTACAACCTGTACAGCAACACCAACCGCGTGGTCGCTTTTGATGCGTCGGCGGGCCACCCCGTGGACAAGGTCTACCAGGACCCGGCGAAGCAGATCCCACCCCAGACCCAGTACTGAGGAGAACGACATGACCCGGAAGATCGTTGCGGTACTTGCCGCCCTGGGAGCGGGCATCCTGTTCGCATCGTTTCACCGCGCAAGCGCCGACGATTTCACGAAGGCGGACCTCGAGCGCTGGGAGAAGGAGTACATGACCGTGGTCGCCAAGGGGCAGGAGCTCTGGGGGAGTGCAACGCTGGGCACGAACGGGGTGGCATGCGGCCAGTGCCATCCCAACGCGGCCAACACGCACCCGGAAACCTACCCGAAGTTCCAGAAACAGCTCGGCCGTGTCATCGCGTTCCGCGAGATGATCAACTGGTGCTTGAGGAATCCCCTCCAGGGGAAGCCGCTGGCGCTCGACGACCCGAAGATGATCGCGCTTGAGGCTTACGCGATCTACGAGCGGCGCGGGGTCCCCCTCGCCCCGGGCAAGCACTGACGGGGACTGGCGGGCGCGGCCGCCAGCCCCGCCAGTGTCCAGCAGTCGCGCGATCTCGCCGAGCTTGCGTGGAGGGCACTGCGGCCGGAAGGACCGTCCACGTTTGACGCGCATCCCGGTTGCAAGTTCAAGCTGGCGGCCCGAGAGAAGGGGGTGTGGGTAGCAAACGATAGGCGCAGGCTTTCAGGTGGATACCAACATTGTCTTGGACTCCGCGCGAGGAAATGCAGAACGTTGCATGTAGAGGAAGGAGAGAAGCGCATGTCGAACGAAGCAAGGTGCCCGTTCCATCACACCGCCGGCGGCGGCTCTTCGAACCACGACTGGTGGCCGAATCAGCTGAGTTTGAACATCCTGCACCAGCACTCGTCCCTGTCCAATCCCATGGCTGAGCGCTTCAACTACGCGAAGGAGTTCAAGAGCCTAGATCTGGAGGCCTTGAAGAAGGATCTCGGGGCGGTGATGACCGATTCGCAGGACTGGTGGCCGGCAGACTTCGGCCACTACGGACCTCTCTTCATCCGCATGGCGTGGCACAGCGCCGGCACCTACCGCACCGGCGACGGCCGCGGTGGCGCAGGCCACGGCAACCAGCGCTTTGCCCCCCTCAACAGCTGGCCCGACAATGTCAACCTCGACAAGGCGCGCCGACTCTTGTGGCCAATCAAGCAGAAGTACGGGAGGAAAATCTCCTGGGCAGACCTAATGATCCTCGCGGGTAACGTCGCGCTGGAATCCATGGGCTTCAAGACCTTCGGCTTTGGCGGCGGGCGTGAGGACATCTGGGAGCCGGAGCAAGACGTCTACTGGGGTGCCGAGAAGAAGTGGCTGGAAGACAAGCGCTACTCCGGTGAGCGGGACCTCGAGAATCCGCTCGCTGCGGTGCAGATGGGACTCATCTACGTCAACCCGGAGGGCCCGAACGGCAACCCGGACCCAATCGCCGCGGCGCGGGACATCCGCGAGACCTTCGCCCGGATGGCGATGAACGACGAGGAGACGGTAGCGCTCATCGCGGGCGGCCACACCTTCGGCAAGACCCACGGCGCGGGCGACGCGAAGCATGTGGGCCCTGAGCCCGAAGCCGCCGGCATCGAGGAGCAGGGCCTGGGCTGGAGGAGCAGCTTTGGCACCGGCAAGGACGGGGACGCGATCACGAGTGGGCTGGAGGTCACCTGGACCACCACGCCCACGAGGTGGAGCAACAACTTCTTGGAGAACCTGTTCGGTTACGAATGGGAACTGACGAAGAGCCCTGCCGGTGCGAACCAGTGGAGGCCGAAGGCCGGCGCTGGCGCCGGTACCGTGCCGGACGCCCATAACAGGTCGAAGCGTCACGCCCCTGCCATGCTGACGACGGACCTCTCCCTGCGGTTCGACCCTGTCTACGAAAAGATCTCGCGGCGCTTCCTCGAGCATCCGGATCAGTTAGCGGACGCTTTCGCCCGGGCGTGGTTCAAGCTCACGCACCGCGATATGGGGCCGCGCGCACGCTACCTCGGCCCGGAGGTCCCGGCCGAGGACCTCGTCTGGCAGGATCCCATCCCCGCGGTCAATCACAAGTTGGTCGGCCAAAAGGACATTGCGTCGCTAAAAGGAAAGATCCTGGCTTCAGGTTTGTCGATCTCGCAGCTGGTATCGACCGCTTGGGCGTCGGCATCCACCTTCCGTGGGTCCGACAAACGTGGCGGTGCGAACGGAGCTCGCATCCGCCTCGCCCCCCAGAAGGACTGGGAGGTCAACCAGCCTGCCGAGCTGGCCAAGGT
>Ga0335081_10010994_pt1 | contig 14641 bp, 15 predicted proteins | sample Lox_Sample_35_FD_206713 | JGI IMG/M metagenome (GOLD analysis project Ga0335081, IMG submission 206713) | Soil microbial communities from Loxahatchee National Wildlife Refuge, Florida, United States - Lox_Sample_3.5 | ecosystem: Environmental > Terrestrial > Soil > Wetlands | place: USA... | reverse complement strand
GGAAACCTCCTTTCTATCGGCCGGAGAAGCCGTTGTCTCTTATTCGACGCGGCGTGTCGCCAGCTTTCTGCATATTCCGGGCTACGGTCCGGATGCTAGCAATAGCCGGGGTTTTGCATAATTCTCTAAGTGTGTTCAAAGCCGTGGCCCGGTCATGCCGGGCCACGACAGTCTCATCTGGATCCGATGCCGACGACACTCAGTGACGCCGAGTGAACGCAGCTCCTCGAGTCAATGGCGGGTGGGATCACACCTGCTTTAGTCAGTTCTGTCGTGGCGGTCGGTTGTGCCCAGCCCGTGCCTAGCGGTCAGGGCGTCGAGGTGCCGCGCTGGTCTCGGACGATGGCGACCGCCTCCTGCTGGGTGAGCCCGGAGCCGGCGGAGAATGCCTGGTCGAACCGGCTGTCGCCCAGCCTGTGGCGGACCCGGGTCACCAGGTCGGCCTCCACCCGCCGCAGATTCGGCCACGCCGGCAGGCCGACTCGCCGGCGCAGGCCCTCGGCCGCGCCTTCCAGCAGCGCCGCCCGGTCCGGGTCGCCGTCGGCGAACGCCAGCTGGGCGTACCCGGCCAGGCACAGGGTCACGAACTGGGTGCTGTGGGACGCCAGGCTCAGGTCCAGCGCCTCCTCCAGCAGCGGCCGGGCCTCATCGAGCCTGCCCCGCAGGACAGCCAGGGTGCCCAGGTGTACCTGGGAGCCCGCGGTGAGCCAGTCACCGCCGACTGGCTCAGCCAGGTCACGCGCCTCACGTAGATCGCGTTCGGAGTCGTCGTAGCGGCCCAGTGCCATCTCCAGGGAGCTGGCGGTGAACGCGGCCATCGCCGTGAAGACAGGCTCGTTCTGGCCGCGGAGTTCCTCCAGCGAGGCCGCCGCCTCCCGCAGCGCCCCGGCATAGTCACCGTCGACCGGCGAGATCCACGCCATCGCCAGCTGGGCCACCGCGTGCAGGAAGGGGTCGGAGATCCCGGCCAGCAGAGACCCCAGGCGCTGGCGGCCCGCCAGCGCCGCCGCGTCGCCACCGACGTCGACGGCGAGCACCGCCGCCGCCCAGGCCAGCTCGGCCTGGGCCTGCGGGTCCAGCGTGCCAAAGCCGGGCAGCAGCTGCTGCGCCCAGGACCAGGCCTCGCGCTCCAGGTCCTCCTGCAGCCAGAACAGCCACAGGACCCGGAACAGGTGGGGCAGCGGCCCGGGGTCATGCGCCAGGTACCAGCGCACCGCGGCGGCCAGGTTGCCCTCCTCGGCCCGCAGCCGCTCCACCCACTCACCCCGGCCGGGGCCGCGCAGTAGCCGGTCCGCCTGTTCGGCCAGCGCCTGGTAGTACCCGGCGTGCCGGCGCCCGATCTGGTCGGCGTCGGGCCGGGCCGCCAGCCGCTCGGCCACGAACTCGCGGACGGTCTCCAGCATCCGCGTCCGGGACCCGGGCCCGGTGCTGTCGAGGTAGACCAGGCTGTGGCGGGCCAGCGCCTCGGACAGCTCCAGCGCCCGGTCCTCGGCCAGGCCGGCCACCTGGGCCACGGCCTGGATGGTCCAGCCGCCGGTGAACACCGCCGTGATCTCCAGCAGCGACCGCTCGGGGTCTTCCAGCAGGCCTACGCTCCATTCCACCGTGGCCCGCAGGGTGCGCTGCCGCTCAGGGAGGTCCACGGCGCCGGTCCCGAGCGCATCCAGTGAGGACACGAGCCGGTCCAGCAGCGCGGGCGGGTCCAGCAGCCGGGTGCGGGCGGCGGCCAGCTCGATGGCCAGCGGCAGGCCGTCTAGGCGCCGGCAGATCTCGGCTACCGCCTCCGCGTCGCCCTTGGCCAGGGCAAAGCCGGGCCGCACCGCGCGGGCCCGGTCCACGAACAGCGCCACCGCCGGTGAGGCCGCCACCTCCGCGACCGAGGCGGTGCCCGAACCGGTAGGCAGCGGTAGCGGCGGCACCGGGTACTCCCGCTCGGCCCGCAATCCTAGCGCCGTGCGGCTGGTGGCCAAGATCGCCAGCCCTTGGCAGCGGGCCAGCAGCTCGCCCAGGTCCGGGGCGGCCGCGACCACCTGCTCCAGGTTGTCCAGGACCAGCAGCCAGGCGCCGTCGCCGAACGTCTCGGCCAGTACCTCCAACGGCGAGCCCGTCCCCGCCAGGTCGGCGCGCACCGCCCGGCCGATGGCGGCCAGGACCTGCCCCGAGTCGGTGACCGCCTCCAGGGGCACCAACACGGTACCGGCGCCGAACCGGCCCTGCAGCCGCTCGCCCACCGCCACCGCCAGCCGGGTCTTGCCGACCCCGCCCGGCCCGGTCAGCGTCACCAGCCGCACCCCGGGCCGCCTGAGCAGCCTGGCCACCTCGCCGATGGCCCGGTCCCGGCCGATCAGCGACGTGGTGCTCACCGGCAGCCGGCCAGGGCGGCGCGGCCCGCCCGGCGGTGGCGGCTGTGCGGGTGCGGCCGGAGCCGCCTCACTGGCAGTGAACCGCTCGCTCAGCAGCACGGCCAGGTCATCGCGGACCAGCCGTCCCAGCTCGGCGGGAGTGCGGAAATGACGGTAGGAAGCCGAGGCCTCATGCTCGATGCGGGCCAGCAGATCGGCTAGCCCGGACTCGCGGTCCGGCGCCGGCGCCTTGACGTACAGCAGCCGCGGCAGCCCGCCCGACAGCTCGAACTCCTCCTCCAGGCCCGAGACGTGCCCGCCCGGGACGAGCTGCCCGTACCGCTGCCAGTACACCCCGATGAACACATCGCTTTGCGCCAGGTACTGCTGGAACACCGCCTGCGGCGGGTACGGCCGGGCGCCCAGCTCGAACATCACCGGAGTCAGCCGCAGCGCCGAGATCGCTCGCGCGACAGCCCGCCGCTCCCCGGCCAGCTCGCCCAGCGTGGAACTCACGAACACCCGCAAACGGCGATCCGGAGTACGGATAACCGCCTCATCAGGCGGCCCCGCGCTAGCCGTTCGCCCCTGATCAGGGCCCATCACGCAAGTCTGCAACCAGCCATCCTGGCCAGCAATCCCGGCAGATACCCAGCTTCTCAGCCAGCACCGGAGGTCCTAGCCAGCCAAGAGCTCAACGCGCCGCTACCCGGCCACGGTCACCGCTCCGGGTGGAACATCAACTTCAGGCGGTGCGCCTCCTCGGTCACCGGTGGGCCGGACGGCGGCCGGTACCGGACCTGCAGCCGCGGCAGCCAGCGTTGTTGATACGCGCGATGAAGTCCGGGGTGCTGGCCGTGCCGATGACGTAGCCGACGGCCTGATCGCCATTGTCCAGCACGTAGACGTGCTTAGGCTCCAGGAACAGGTAAGGCCCAGCCACGGTATCGGGGACCAGGTCATCGGTGCAGTACCGGCCGCGCACCCCCGGCCCGGGCCCGCGGTCTCCACACAGACCTTGTACACCGCGGCCCGGTCATCGTCACGGTAGCGGCGGATCGTAGCGGTCAAGCCCCAGCCTACTGAGCGGCAAGGTCAAGTGAGTTGCCCGACTGCCGACTCTGGCCGCATTGAGTGCATTGCCTGTTTGCATGCTTACACGTTGACCGACATGTTCAGCCACAACCATAAGAGCAGACTGGAGACGGCGACCGGCAGCTCAGCTTCGTTGTTCGTATCCGCGGCAGGCCTGGCGGTTCAGCTCCACATGAGGCTTCAAGCTGGGCTCCGAGATGGGTCCTAATGTCCACTGATGGCGCCGGATGACAGTGTGCTTCTGCCGCGAATGCCCAGGGTTGCTGGCCGTATCCTCGGCCGAAAATGGCCGGCGGTTCTCGGTGAAGTTGAGGCAAGTTCCCGGTCAGACTGCATTTTCCCGGAGGGCTTGAGCCTGTGAGCGCAACGCCGACATGACGGGTTCAAGCCGGTGGTCGCGCTGCATCTCGATCTCCGCTGTGGCCGCTGCGTCGGTGAGAAGCTCTGCACCAACGAGCCAGGCCGCTTTGCGGTGCGGGAGCAGGTAGTCGGGCTGGTAGAACAGCTCGAAGGTCGCCCCGGCGGTGCGTCCGGGGTGTTCGGGCCCGACGGGCATGGTGCTGAGGATGTCGGCCAGTGGGGCGATGACCTCGGTCATGATGCCGACGGCCACTGTCGCGAGGGTGGCGATCTGTTCTGCCGACTCATCGATGTGGCTCATGAGCCGGTAGAACACGTGCAGGAGCATCTCGTAGGCGACGTTGCACAGATCGGCGACGCGCGCGGTGGCCGGCTCGGTGATCAGGTCCGCCTGCCCGCCGGTCTCGGGGGGACGCACGAGCACGGGAAGTACCGGGCGGGTGACCTCGAGGCCGGGTGCGTTCTGCCTCACCTGGAGATACTCGTTCAGCACCTTCAGGAAGCGGCCGAAGTGCGCGTTGCGCCAGTCACCGCGAGCCCCTTCACCCTGCTCGACGATCGTCTCGATGCCGCGCACCGCGTCCTCGGTGTTCGAGATCGGCCCCAGTTCCTTCCAGCCGAACAGCTCGCCCCGGGTCTGCGATCCGGCCGGGCCGAGGAAGAGGTTCTCCTCGCCCATCTTGTCCGCCAGGTGGCGGAAGCCCGCTTCGATCGACCTGTACAGGTGCCCGACGGTCCGGAACTCCTGCAGGTGGGGCGCGATCTCCTCCTTCCCCATGACCGGGACCGCGTTTTCCAAGGCGGCCAGCCCTTCGGCATCGTTCAGATCCATGCCCTCGGGCCGCTCGAGGAACAGGAAGTGGCGAAGGGCCTGCTCACCGAACGGAAGCAGCTCGAGGAGCACCCCACTGGGATAGTGGCGGGCCGGCTGGGGCAGGTTGGGCCGCGACAGATGCGGACCTATCCCAACAGAGGTCAGCAGGTTGCACGCGATGGCCAGATGGAGCATCTCCTGCTTGGCCACCCCCAGGATGGTGGATCGCCACCGCTCGACCGCGGCGAGCTGCTCGTGCGGGAGCCCTTCGTCGACGGAGCGCTTGAGCGAGAAGGCCGCAAACAGGTACTCGCACATGAGCGCGTGCTCAAGCTCGGCGGCTTCGCTGAGCATGTAGATGAGCGCGCTGCGGTGCTCGATGACGATGGCGCGTTCGCGCACATACTGGTCACTGCGCAGGTCGAGGACCCTGCTCAGCCGGCCCTCGATCGCCTCGACGCTCGCCGCTGAGGCCCGGCCTGGCTCTGTGGGCGCGGCGGCTGCGGGGACCGGGTCAGACGCTGTTTCCCGCATCCCGGTGTCCATCCACCGGCGGAACAGCTCGACCTGTTCGGCGGGCCAGGCGCCGTCGCACGGCATGGCGCCAGTGCTCAACTTCTCAAAGATCGCGGCCGCGTTGGCCGACACGTCCTGGTATGACCACAGGTCGAACGCGAAGCGCATCGACTGGTGGTCGTGTTCCCTGAACAGGGGCCTGATGTGCTCGTTGTAACTGATGGGTGTACCCGGCTTGGGGATGCTAACGCTCACCTGTCGGCTCACCTACCCAGACGCATGCGGGGCGGCCGGGGCCTGGACTCGCGTATTCGTGGCCAGCGTAAGGCTCATACCCATCTTGCTCAAGGTGCACGATCCTGAAGTTCACCACGATGATGCCGGTCACCGGCCCCTACACCGGCACCGCCAACCCGATCCGCGGCGTGCCCGGCGGCGGACTCCCGTGGATCATCACCGCCGGGAATGGCGCCCTCAAGAGCGACGGCCGCCTGCTGGTGCACGTGCGCGGCCTGGTCCTGGCCGACCAGGCCCCGGTTCCGCCCGCGCTGCAGGCACCAACGCGGTCCCGCAGTTCGACGCCGTCGTCAGCTGCCAGACCATCAGCGCCGCCGGAGCGGCCACCGTCACCAACGTCAGCACCGCCGCGTTCCCTGCCAGTACCGCCGGCAACGTGGACATCAACGCCACGGTGAGCCTGCCCCATCCCTGCATCGCCCCCATCGTGTTCGTGCCCTCGCCTGTCTTCGGCTGGTTCGCAGCGACCGGGGGGTAGAAGACCGGGCAAGCTCCCCGCGGCGCGGCCGCGGCGGGTCACCGCAGGCCGGTCCGGTCCCCTCCCGGCGCCGCCCCCTCTGCGGCACGGCCGCAGTCAGCCAGTCACGATAGACAATCTCGCCCGGACCGCCGGTCAGGAGCTCAGTTCCACGCTGCCTGGAGCGAGGTCCCGGCCGACCCGGGGGTGTGGGCCTATGACCGCGCCTGTCACTGGCAAATGGCGGCCGAGGGCGCCCGCCCGAGTCCGGCAGCACCGCGGCCGGGCGCGCTTCATGCCGCGCGGGATATCCATGGCTTAAGGAGGTCGTTTCGGGCTCGCCAGTTATCTGGTAGCTGTCCAGGCTGGCCGCATCTGCCGCTGGCCAATCCGGGGAATGAGATGCTGTGTCCGACGAAACCGAGATGGGAGTTGGCCGATGGCAGTTAGCTTCGCGCAGGACATCAGGCCGCTGTTCACCGACATGGACGTTGAGCACATGAGGCACCGCCGCGTCAAGCTGGATGACTTCGATTACATGCGCAAGCCTCGCCACGCTAAGCACGTCCTTAACAAGGTCAGCAACGGCTCGATGCCGCCACGGGATAGCGGCGAGCCTGCCTGGTCGCCCGAAACAGTCCAGATCTTCCGGGATTGGATGGCCGGCGGATACCAGCCCTAGCTGAAGCTCACCAGAGCTTCACCGGCAGACCTTGGGGCCAGTGCCACTCGGGCCAGTAACGCTCTGTTACTGAGAGCTGGCCGGGTCGTGGCCCGGGTCGTGGCCCGGAATATGGTGCGTGCTGTGCGCTGGGAGCAGTCCGGGGCACGTGTGAGGCGATCTGTGCAGGTAGCGCGCCCGGAGAGGGGTCCCGGGCTTCTCGTAATGCGGCGGCCGTGGTTCAGCTGACGGCCCGGGTAGTGTTGACTGGCTCCAGAGGGCCGAATCTGCCGCTCACCGTGGCACGGTTCGTGGCACGGCGGCTTGAGTAATCCCAGCCCGGCAGGGGCTAGCAGAGCTATGGGCCGTGCTATTTGTGCAGCTAGAGCGTTCACGGTGCCGGGCCGTACTTCTTGTAAACGGCAGGTCAGCGATTCGATCCCGCTCACCGGCTCCCAGGTCCGGCCTATCCGGTGCCAGGCCGAGGACCGCCAAAGGTTGCTTGAGCAACTGCCGAGCGGATCGTGGCGCGAGCCGGGAGCAGACCGGTGTTCATCGCCGGGTTCGGCGCGGCCGGACAGGCCACCTGGCGCGACCTGACCGCGATCGCGCGGGCTAGCTTCTGGGTCGGCAACGGCCGTGACGGACCAGGGTCCGGCCAGGGTGGTTGACGGGCGCGATCGCATCGCCCGGGGGGACCGTGGATTACAGCTCAACGTGAGCCCGCGTTCCTACATGCAGGAGGTTCCCTGTGAATGCCGCAGCTGAGCAGACTGGCGTCAAGCCAACGATCGTGCTCGTGCACGGCGCCTTCGCCGATGCGTCCAGCTGGAACGGCGTCATCGAACGGCTGCAACTACAGGGCTACACCGTCATCGCCCCGGCCAATCCGCTGCGCGGCCTGGCCGCCGATTCGGCCTACACCGCCAGCCTGCTCAACCAGATCGACGGCCCGGTCCTGCTGGCCGCGCATTCCTACGGCGGCGCGGTCATCAGCAACGCCGCGACCAGCGCCCCGAACGTCGTCGGCCTGGTCTACGTAGCCGCCTTCGCCACCGACGACGGCGAAAACCTGAACGACGTCGAGAGTGGTTCCAAGGACAGCATCCTGGGCACGGCCCTGGTGCAGTACCAGTATCCGGCCGGACCGGACGGGGAGACCTCAGTCGAGCTCGCGGTCAACCCCGCGCTGTTCCGGGAGGCCTTCGCTGCCGACCTGCCCGCGGAGACCGCCGCGCTGATGGCCGCTACCCAGCGCCCCGCCGCCGCGGTGGCGTTCAGCGCGGTGTCCGGGCCGCCTGCCTGGAGGAAGCTGCCGTCCTGGACGGTGGTCGCCACCGGCGACAAGGCGGCCGGCGCCGACGTCATCCGGTCTCAGGCCGGGCGGTCGGGCGCCGGCATCACCGAGGTCGAGGGCTCGCACGTGATCATGATCTCCCAGCCTCAGGCGGTCACCGACGTCATAGTGACGGCGGCCCGGGCCGTCGCCGGCGCACACCGATAGACGACGATGAGCACGGCACCCAAGATGAGCGTGAAGCAGCCGATATGACCATGAGCACCCCGTTCGGCGCGCTGAAGCAGGTCGAAGCGGGCCCGCTGAGCGTCGGCTGCGCCGATGCCGGCCCTGCTGGTGGCCCGGCCGTTATGTTGCTGCATGGCTGGCCCTACGACATTCACAGCTTTGCCGATGCCACCCCGTTGCTGGCCTCAGCGGGCTACCGGGTCATTGTCCCGTTCGTCCGCGGCTACGGGACCACCCGGTTTCTGTCCGACGAGACCCTCCGTAACGGCCAGCAGGCGGCCTTGGCCGTGGATGTCGTCACGCTGATGGACGCGCTCGGCATCGAGCGGGCCATCCTGGCCGGCTTCGATTGGGGTGCGCGGTCGGCCGACGTCGTCGCGGCGCTGTGGCCGGACCGCTGCCAGGCCCTGGTCTCGGTGAGCGGGTACCTGATCGGCAGCTAGGCCGTCGGCCAGGTGCCGCTGCCGCCGCAGGCCGAACTCGCCTGGTGGTACCAGTTCTACTTCGCCACCGAACGCGGCCAGGCCGGCTACCAGAAGTACCGGCGCGAGTTCAGCAATCTCATCTGGCGGCTCGCCTCACCTAAGTGGGCTTTCGACGACGCGGCGTTCGCGCGCAGCGCGGCTGCCTTCGATAACCCGGATCACGGCGCGGTCGTGATCCACAATTACCGCTGGCGGCTCGGCCTGGCCGCAGGCGAATCCCAATACGACGATCTGGAGCAGCGGCCGGCCGGCTTTCCGGCCATCACCGTGCCCACCATCACCCTGGAGCGAGACGCCAACGGCGCGCCCCACCCGGACGCCACCGCCTACGCCAGCAAATTCACCGGCAAGTACGAGCACCGGGTCATCGAGGGTGGCATCGGGCACAACCTGCCGCAGGAGGCTCCGCAGGTTTTCGCCCAAGCCATCATCGACGCCGGCCGCACTGACCAGTGAAGTGGAGCGGTTGATCCGGACGGCCGGCTTCGAGCCGGTGAAGGCCGGCGGGATCGAACAGTCGGGCCGGCTTGAGGTGGGCGGCGACCTCCACGGCCTCGTGGTCGGCCCGGCCGAGGCGCCGGCATTGACCGGTGGAGCCTGATCGCTTGCCGCCCTGGCCGGGGGCACCTCCCCGGCGGGCCTTCACCCCGGCCGGGGTAGGGCCACCAGCCGCGGGGCGGCCCGTTCGGATAGTGCCGCCGCGATCTCTGGGGGCACGGGCACGTTCGAGCCCTGGAAACCATGAAACGGCCGGAACGACCCAAGCGTCGCGTCGCCGAGCAGTTCGGACCTGAGCAGGGGCGGTGTGATGCGGTAGTCGACCCGGATGTCTGTCCGCCACCGGGCGTAAGCCGGCTCGCCCGGCTGGACGGGCTGCTCATACACCGCGGACACGATCGTCGCGACGTAGTAGAGGCCTGGGTGATGCGGCCCCGTCTCCTGCATCCAGACGCGATCGCCGACCGCGATCCGGTCCCGGTAGCGGGGCGTGCCCCACCACCGCTCCGGCGAGGCAGCGATGCTGGCGTCGAGGTCGTGCTCGTGCGCGCTGGCCTGAAAGATCCAGTCAGCCATCTGTCCCCTTCCACTGAGGCAGAGCGTACCTGTGCCTTACGCGGCGTGATCATGCTCACGGTGATCAGGGCGACCGGTGGTCCGGTCACCGTACGGGGGGTGGCCTGCCTTCCGCGGTGGCACCGAGCTTGGCGCTCCATCCAGACTTCCGGTAGGCATGGTGAAAGGCCGAGCGGAGAAATTCCACGGCTGCGGCATGCGGGTCGGGGGCGGCGCGGACGTCATCCCAGTCCAGGATGTACTCCCCCAGGGTCTCGTCCCAGCGGGCGGCCGCCGGGGACAAGGCGGCGCCGGCGAAGCCGGGCAGCGCCGGATAGGCGAAGGCATAGAAGGCCGCCCGGCTCCGGGCATCCCCTGGCCACCAGCCGACCACGACCTGCTGGGCGTCGGATGCGTTGCGCACGATGAAGTCGTCAGACGGCGGGTCGGCCGGGGCACCGGAGAACATCACCACGCACAGGTCGAACGAGCCCTACCACGCGTTGACCGGCGTGGACCGGCCCCGGTACGGCGCGCGGAACGCCGCCAGCGCCAGCGCTGCCTGGGTGGCCGCGGCGAAGTACTCCTCAGCCTGGCCAGGGTCGTAGCGGACGTGCTCGTAGTCCTGGTCCAGCGGCACGCTCCACGGAACCTCCTGCGGCGCCGGGTTAATGCGCACCACGCCGGCCGCCTGGGCCACCGCCGCCAGCACATCCCGGGTCACCTCGGCCACCGGCCGGTCCGGGACCAGCGGCACCCGCTGCACCGATCCGCGGCTGTGCTCTACCACCGCCTGGTGCGCGTGCAGGTCCAGCGCCACCACCAGCGACCCGGAGCCATCGGGCGCGGGCAGCGACCCGGTCTCCCAGCCGCGCGCGGTCAACCGCAGCGCCGCGTGCTGCAGTTCTGGCTCGGGCGGCGCGAGCTCCACGGCTAGCTTGCCTAGCGCCTGAGTGTGGGCATGCAGCGTGTCACATGTCGCACCCCACCGGTCGTAGCCAACCGCTGGCCAGTGCTCTGTCATGATGTGCTCCCATCGTGATCTTGCACCCGCGCGGCGGACGCGGGGGGGTCAACTCGGGCCAGCTCGACACGGCCCCCAATACGGGCTTGGCGGCGGGCAGCACCAAAAGAGCGGGTTAGTCATACATACGATGGCGGGGCCGATCCGGGGGAGCGGCGGTTCCAGCCGTGGAACTTGGAGTAGTCTCAGGCCTGGCGCAATCCCGGGTGGCCAGGTCCCAGTCCGGGCGGATCTCGGCGGTGGCGGTGCGCAGGTCCCGCCACAGGTCATAAGCTTCAGGTGCTGCCGATGCTCTTCCGGGCAGTAGTTGCCCCGGGCCACGGTCAGGATCAGCGGGTCACCGCCCTGCAGCTCGCTCAGCGTACGCATCGCGCCCAGCTGGTCCGGGAGCGCGTAATCAGGGAAGATGCCGCCCGGTCTGATGTCAGGATGCATAGGACTCATGCTCCTGCCTGGGGCCGTCCCGTCGCGCCCGTAACCACCCCTGGCCGGCACCCTGGCCGGTCGAGGCCCGCCCGCCCGCTGGTAGCCCGCTACCCCGACGCTGGTCCGCCTTGGTGGCACGGATCCTCAACAGCTGGCCGGACCGCTGCTGGCCGGCAGGCCAGGGTACCGGCCAGGGACTGACCCGGGCGCGACGCCCGGCCCCGGGCGTGATCATGAGGCCAGTGCCAACCCGCCGATGACCGGAGGACCCCGGCTGTGATCACTTCCGGGCAGGAAACGAAACAGCACCCAGACGGCCGTGGGCGGGCGTCGGCCTGAATGTGCCCGACGGGAAGCTGGCCCGGGCTGGTCGTGACGCGACCGGGAGAACCGGCACGCGTAAGGAAAGGAGAAAAGGTCATGGGCCTCATCGACGAGGCGCTGAGCGCCAACGCAACCATCGCCAACGACTACGATCCCGATCGGGGGAAGCCGCCGGCGCCCAAGATCGCAATCGTCACTTGTGCGGATCCCCGGCTGAGCGACATCGAGCAGATGCTGGGTCTCGCCGCGGCCGATGTCGACATGATCAGGAACTTCGGCACCGTGATCGATGACGATGCGGTCCGGTCGCTTGTCCTCTCGACCAGGTTGCTGGGCAGCCGGGAAATAATGATCATCAATCACACCGACTGCGGGATGCTCAGGTTCACCGACAGCGAGATGGAGGACCGGCTCCGTAAGGAGACGGGGCGGGCGCCGATTGCGCCGGCCAGGTTCTACAGCTTCACCGACGCCGAGGAGAACACCAAGGAGCAGATCCAGAAGGCCAGGTCACATCCATGGATCTCGCCGGAGGTCCCAGTCAGGGGGTTTGTCAATGACGTCAGCACCGGGCGGATCAGCGAAGTGTTCCCGGACGGGGAGACCGTCACCGGTTAGGTACGTCACCGGTTAGGTAAGAGCGTCACGGCCTCGGGGCGGAGCTGGCGCTGAAGCTGCATGAGACCCCTGATCTTCGCTGTCCGCGCGGGTAACTCGGTGTTGGCGGCCACTTCGTGGGCGGTGGCCGTCGGTGCCGAGCAGCCCGGCGCGCCGGCGGGCGGGGCTGGGATGAGCCGGCCGGGGTCCCGGGGGTCGTCCCCTTCCCGGGTGCACGATGGCCGTACTCAGGGGCAAGAGTGATGGTCAGCAGCAATGGGCCGAAGCGCCGGCCGCCTGACCCGGCCGCCGGGGCGCCAGCCACGCGGAATCAGGCAGCCAGGCCAGGCCCAAAAGGAGATGCTGACATGCCGAGCCGGGCAATGCAGGCCGTGATCGACGCCTTGAGGGACCGGCAGAAGGCCGCCGCCGGCCAGGCCCCGCTGACGCTGGAGGAGCGCCGTGCCGCCTTCACCCCGGGGGACCGGCTCCATCTGGTGCCTGACGACGTGCTGGTGACAGACGTGACCGCTGGCGGGGTGCCAGCCCACTGGCTGGCCGCCCCCGGGGCGGACGACGGCCGGGTGCTCATGTTCCTGCACGGCGGAGGTTTCGAGCTCGGGTCGCTGCGCAGCGACGGCGAGCTGGCCGCCCGGCTGGGCCGGGCCAGCGGGATGCGGGTGCTGCTCCCGGAATACCGGCTGGCCCCCGAGCATCCCTTCCCCGCCGCCATCGACGACGTTCTGGCCGCATGGCGCTGGCTGCGCACCGGCCAGGACCTGAGCGCAGGATCTATAGCCATAGTCGGCGACTCGGCCGGCGGAGGGCTTGCCGTCGCCCTGCTCGTGGCCACGCGTGACGCCGGGCAGGCATTGCCCGCGGCCGCCGCACTGATGTCCCCGACGGTCGATCTGACCAGCTCAGGAGCCTCGATGACCGAGCGCGCCGAGCAGGATCCGATCTCCACCCCCGCCATGCTCCGCCAGTTCGCCGCCGACTACCTGGCCGGGGCCGACCCCAGAACGCCGCTGGCGTCGCCGCTGTTCGCCTCGCTGGCCGGGCTCCCGCCGCTGCTTATCCAGGTCGGCACGGCCGACCTGCTGCTCAGCGATTCCGAACGCCTGGCCAGCGCAGCAGCCCAAGCCGGAGTCGACGTCATCCTGGAGATCGGCCAGGGCCTGCCCCACGTCTACCCGATTATGCTCGGCACCCCCGAGGCAGCCGAGGCTACTGAGCAGATCGGGAAGTTCCTGCGGGCCCGGGTTCACTAACCAGGCAGCCCATCGGCAGCAGGCTTCCCGGCGCCCGCCGGAAGGCACCACCGAACAAGAACTGTCACAACGACAGGAGAAGCTCATGACCGGCCAGCCGGATTCAGCCGCAGGGCTGAGCTTCGAGCGTGACGTCCGTCCTATGTTCCGCGAAAAGGACCGCGACTCGATGCTCAAACGCTTCGACCTCTGGTCCCACAGCGACGTCCAGGCGCACCAGGACGCGATCCTCGGGCGCCTCCGCAACGGCACGATGCCCTGCGACGGGGCATGGCCGCCGGAGCATGTCGCCGTCTTCCAGCGCTGGATCGCCAGCGGGTCGGCGCCCTGAGCGCGCGGCCCGGTGACTGAGCAGACCACCCCGGACGAATGACCTGAGCGCAACGATGCCAAACGCCAGGTCAGCGATTCGATCCCGCTCGCCGGCTCCCAGGTCTGGCCCCGCTCCGCATCGGTAAGTGCCGCGCGCCGCCCTTCGCTGCGGGCTAGCCCCGTTGGCTCAGCTGGCTCATCCTCCGCTTCCCGGTTATCCGGCGCCGGCCGGAACCCCGTCGAGAGCACTCCGCGTCGGCTGGCGGCGATGGCCTACGGCCAGGAAATCGGACGCTTAACTCTCATAGTAACGTTGGCTGCGGACCGCGTCTTAGCGGAGTGTGAAACCAACTAGTGGAGGTGCCGGATGGCCGAGCTCCCACCGCCCGCAGAGGGAATTGTGCTGACCCACTTCATCGTCTCGGACGATGTCGAGCGCTCGCGGCGCTTCTACACCGAAGTACTCGGTGGCAGGGTGGCCTTTCCCGGAGACCCGGTCAATGTTGCGCTGGCCAACAGCTGGATCGTCATCAATGGCGGCGGAGGCCCGACCGACGACAAGCCTACGGTCACCCTGGAAACGCCACGTGATCCCGACCGGGTCAGCAGCTTCCTTAATATCCGGGTCAAAGACATCGAGGCCGTTTATGCCGAATGGAGCGCCCGGGGTGCTCAATTCCTGACGCCGCCGAAACAGCACCGGTACGAGAAGCGCTGCTACATCCGCGATCCCGACGGTCATCTGATCGAAGTGGGGCAAACCACGGACCCCGAGGGTGACTGGGCGCCCGCGCAGTGGCCATCGAGTACGCCCACCGGGGAGTCCGACCATTGACATCCTAAGCGGGACAATGTAACGCGGAATGCCTGCACGCGGAGCAGGGCATGATTGTGCGAGATGCCATTGCCCCGGAGCTGAATCGCCGAGCCTTTCTCACGCCCGATGGTCAGCTCGCAGGGACCCGGCAAAGTCGTGAATTGAGGCTGTGACCTGCGGTGTCGTAACGGCAGGTGATGTGCCCGGCGTGTCTGGAAGTGGCGGGCAGGGCCCGGGCGGAACGATGGAAGTTCTCACACTCACC
>Ga0335081_10010993_pt1 | contig 14642 bp, 11 predicted proteins | sample Lox_Sample_35_FD_206713 | JGI IMG/M metagenome (GOLD analysis project Ga0335081, IMG submission 206713) | Soil microbial communities from Loxahatchee National Wildlife Refuge, Florida, United States - Lox_Sample_3.5 | ecosystem: Environmental > Terrestrial > Soil > Wetlands | place: USA... | reverse complement strand
CGCGCTCCTCGCGGCGCCGGGGCTCGACGCGTGCGGGTTCACCGACAACCCGATCCTCACGGCCCACCTCCGCCAGTTCCTCGAGGTGATCCTCGAGAAGGGCCTCGAAGGGAGCGCGCCCGCGGGGGAGTGACCGCCGACCGGCGCCCCCCGGCGGAGCGGGTCCGCGACCGCGTCGCGGCGACCGTCGGCCCCGACGTCGCCGCGGCGCTCCCGCGCGGCCACCAGCGGCTCGGCCGCGTGCTGATCGTCCGGCTCCCCGAGTCGCTCCGGCCCGCGTACGCGGCGATCGGCGACGCGTGGCGCGCGGAGCTCGGCGTCGCGACGGTCCTCCGCCACGCCGGGACGACCGAGGGCGACTGGAGGACGCCGCGCACCGAGCCGATCGCCGCCGGCCCCACCGAGACGGAGGTCCGGGAGCACGGCATCGTCTACGGGCTCGACGCGGCCCGGGTGATGTTCGCGGCCGGCAACCGGACCGAGCGGCGACGGGCGGGCGCCGTGACCCGGCCCGGCGAGACGGTCGTCGATCTGTTCGCGGGGATCGGCTACTTCACCCTCCCGGCCGCGGTCCGGGGCCGGGCGAGCCGGGTCTGGGCCGTCGAGGCGAACCCGGTCGCGTACCGGTACCTCGTCGCGAACGCGGCCCGGAACGGCGTCGCCGACCGGGTGATCCCGATCCTCGGCGACAACCGGGAGGTGGGGATCCCGGCGGCTGCGGCGGACCGGATCTTCCTCGGCTTCCTCCCGTCGGCCGTCGGTTGGGTCCCCCGCGCGGTCGCGCTCGCGCGGCCCGGAGCGACGATCCACGTCCACCTCGTCGTGCCGTCGCGCGACGGCGTCCCCGCCGGAGAGGCGACCGTCGCCGCGGCGGTCGCCGCCGCCGGGTCCGAGCCCGCCCGGATCGAGGGACGGGCCGTGAAGCCATACGGGCCGGGCCGGACCCACGTCGTCGTCGACGCGACCCTCCCCGGATGAACGAGGCGAGGCGCGGGGGGCGTCGCTAGGGATTCGCCACCGCCGCCACGGACGCGGGGCGGGGCCGAAGCGACTCGAGCGTCGGCCCGAACGCGGCCACGAACCGGTCGATGTCGGCGGGCGGGTTCGAGAACGAGACCCGGACGAACCGGTCGCCGAACTTGGGCGAGAGATAGTTCCCGGCGCGGACGAAGACGCCGTGCTGGGTCAGGAGCGCCTCCTGGAGCGCCTCGGGCGTCACGCCCGTCGCGCTCACGTCGATCGCGAACATGTTCGCCTGCGACGGGAAGACCGGGAGCGTCGCCCCCGGCACCGTTGCGACGGCCGCCCGGATCCGCTCCTGGTTCGCGCGGACGGTGGCCCGGACCGCCGGGAACCAGTGGCCCTTCGTCCGGAGCGCCGCCACCGCCGCCGCCTGCGCGAGCGCGTTGACGCCGAGGTCGTTCGTGTTGTACCGGGCGATCCGCCGGACGAGCGGCTCGGGGCCGACGAGCCCGCCGAGGCGGAGCCCGGCGAGCCCGCAGTTCTTCGAGACCGACCAGACGGTCACCGTCTCCTCCGGCGCGAACCGCGTCGCGAGCGTCGGCGCGTCGGCGAAGTCGCGGTACGTGACGTCGTTGACGAGGATTAGCCGCTTGTCGTGCGCGATCTCCGCGAGCGCCTTCACGTCGGACTCGGGGTACCCCGAGCCGAGCGGGTTGAGGGGATCGATGAGGAGGAGCATCCGGGTCCGGTCGGTGATCGCCTCGCGGACCCGGTCGACGGTGAGCCGGTACGGCGGGGCGTAGATCGGGATCGCGTCGACGCGCGCCCCCGCGAGCTCGATGAACTTGTGGATGATGAGGTAGCTCGGGTCGCTCGCGACGACCCGGTCGTCGGCGGCGAGGAGCGCCCGGGTGAGCATGTAGAGCGCCTCCGTGCCGCCGGCCGAGAGGAGGAATCCCGTCCCGGCCGGCAGCCCGAGGTCCTGAAGCACGAGGTCGCGGAGGTCCGGGTCCCCGGGCGCGTACGGGTACCCCTCGTACCGCCGCGCGTGGATCGCGGCCGCGAGGGCCGGTCCCACGACCTCCGGCGGCACCAGGTGGTTCGTGTTCTGGCTGAGCCACGCGACCTCGTCCCGCCGCGCGTGGGCGTAGCGGAAGGCGTCGAAGGGAACGGCGCTCATCGGCGATCCGGCCGACGGGGGTTCACGAGGACTTAACGGCTGTGCCGGGGGCGGCCGACGCGGCCAGGTAGGCGGTCACGATGCCCGCCGACTGCGGGACCGCGCCGACGCGGCTGAAGCCGGCCTCCCGGAAGAGGCCCATAAGCCGCTCGCGCGGCGGGAGGTACCGGAGCGACTCCGGGAGGTACCGGTACGGCCCCTCCTTGCCGACGGCGGCGCCGAGCCACGGGACGACCCGATCGAAGTACGCGTGGAACGTCGCCCGGACGAACGGCGAGGAGGGCTCGGTGATCTCGAGCGTGAGGAGCGTGCCGCCGGGTCCCAGGACCCGGTAGAGCTCGCGGAGCGCCCCCGCGAGGTCCGGCAGGTTCCGGGCGACGAACGCGCTCATCGCGAGATCGAACGTCGCGTCCGGGAACGGCAGCCGGTTGACGCTCCCCTCGCCGTAGGCGATCCGGCCGCCGGACGCCGCGGCGGGGGTCCGCTCGCGCGCGACCTCGAGCATCGGCCGCGCGAAGTCGAGGCCGACGACGCGGGCGCCTGGGTAGTGCCGGGCCGCGAGCCGCGTGAGATCGCCGGTCCCGCAGCCGACGTCGAGGATCCGCCGCACGGGCCGGGGGTCCCGGAACCGGTCGACGTCCCACAACGCCCGGGGCCGCCAGAGGAGGTCGCCGCCGAGCGACGCCACGTGGTCGAACCAGTCGTACCCGCGGGCGATCTGTCCGAACATGGTCCGGACGTCGCGCTCGAAGCCGGCGCGGCCCCGGTCGGGGTACGGCGAGCCATCCGGCGCACGCCGGCCCCGCGCCGCCCCCTCGGGACCGGGCACGCGACGACGACCGCCGTCGGCGCCTTAACGGCGCGGGTCGTCGCCCGGGCCGACGGCGCGGGCGAGCGCCTCGAGCCGTGGGAGGAGGTCGGCGCGGAGCCGCTCGATCCCCGCGGAGCGGGCGGCGGTGATCCGGTCGCGGGCGACGTCGGGCCGGCCCTCGCGCGCCGCGAGGTCGGCGAACCTGAACTCCATCTCGGCCGACTCGGCGGTGAGCGACAGCTCCCGCGCGAGCCGCATCGCCTCGGTGAACTTCGCCTCCGCCTCGGCGTACGCGCCGTCCTCGGCGGCGATGATCCCGCGGATCATCGTGATCTGCTGCCGGGCGAGCTGGTCGCCGAGGGGGCCGAGGAGCCCCTCCGACCGGTCGAGCGTCGCCCGGGCCGCCGCGAGCTCGTGCCGCTCGGCGAGGAACTGGCTCAGGTTGAGGCTGCAGTAGCCGATCCAGATCCGGGAGCGGGACCGCTCGGCGGCCTCGACGGCCTCCCGCATCCGGCCGAGGGCGTCGTCGGGCCGGCCGGCGTAGTGGAGGAGGAGGGCGAGGTTCATGAGGACGCGGGCGCGGGCGCTGTGATCGCCGCTCTCCGCGAGGATCGCGGCGGCGCGCTCGTACAGGACGAGCGCCTCCTCGGTGCGGGCCGGCGAGAGGAGGGTGAACGTGTTCGCGAGGTCGATGAGCGCGTGCCCGATCTCGACCGGGGTGCCGTGCGCCTCGGCGAGGGCGAGCTCCTCGCGCTGGTGCCGCTCCGCCTCGGCGAGGTCCCCGAGCCGCCACCCCGCGACGCCGAGGACCCGGTGGGCGGCGAGGAGCCCGCGGGGGATGTTCGCGCGGTCGAGGATCCCGTACGCCTCGAGGGCGAGCTCGCGCGCGGCCGCGTACTGGGTGAGGTCGCTGCGGGTCTGGGCGAGGCCCAGGAGGGCGAACGCGAGCTCCGTCGAGAGCCCGGGCTCCGCCCGGGACCGCGCGACGGCGTCGAGGAGGGTCTCCTCCGACCGGTGGAGGTCGCCGAGCTCGTCCTGGTACCGGCCGAGCTCGATCTCGAGGCGGATCTCGAGGGGGACGTCGCGCGGGGCGATCCGGCGCAGCGACTCCAGGGCCCGCTCCAGGTGCAGGACCGCGGAGTCGAGGGCGAACGACTTCGACGCGAGCTCGGCGGCGCGGCGGTTGTACTCCATCGCCCGCCGGTCGTCCCGCGCGAGGTAGAACTGCCGCGCGAGCTCGAACGTGTCGGTCGGCGACCGGGCCGGCCGGCCCTCGAGCGCCCGGGCGACCTTCCGGTGGAGGAGCCGCCGGCGCGTCTCGGTGAGCTGGGCGTACACGTCCGCCCGGGCCCGCTCGCTCACGAACTCGTAGACCTCGCCCGACTTCTCGCGGAGGAGCCCCTCATGGACCAGGTGGTCGAGCGCCTCGCTGAGCCGCTCCTCCTCCTGGCCCGCGGCGCTCGCGAGCGTCGGGAAGTCGAACTCGTTGCCGATCACCGACCCGTAGACGAGGAGCCGACGCTCCGAGTCGGGGAGCTCCCGGACGCGCGCGAGGAGGAGCTCGGCGAAATCCTGGGGCCGGCCGTCGCCGGCGGTCGACCGGCCGAGCCCGGCCGAGGCGCGGACGAGGTACTCGGCGAACAGCGGGTTCCCCTCGGTCTGGGTGAACCAGCGCATCACCGCGTCCCGTCCGGGGTCGCGGCCGCGCAGGAGCCACCGGACGAATTCGCCGAGCTCGGTCTCGGTCATCGGGAGGAGCCGCACCGTCGACGTCCCGGCGAGCCCGGCGATCTCCTCGAGGGCGCCGCGCGAGCGGGCCGGCACCTCGGTGAGGGGCAGGGAGGAGGCGAGGACGAGGAGCGGCGCGTGCCCGATCGACGGGAGGAGCTCCTTGAGGAACTCGAGCGACGAGTCGTCGGCGACGTGGACGTCGTCGAGGGCGAGGAGGAGCGGCCGCTCCCGGGCGAGCTGGAGGAAGAACTCCGCGAACCGGGCGAGGAGGCTGCTGCGGGTCGCGTCGATCCGCTCGATCGGGTTCGCGAGGTGGTCGAGGAGCCGGTCGGCCTCGCGGGTCTCCGTCGAGCTCTCCACGAGCCCCGTCGCCCGCGCCGGCGCCCCGGTCGAGTCCGACTCGAACGGCGCGAGGAACATGGGGAGGCTCGCGCTCGGGCCGGGCGCCTCGGCCTCCCGGTCCCGGGTCGTCGCCCGCGCCGCCTCCAGGAGGCTGCGGACGAGCCCGAACGGCTCGGGCGGGTCCGCCGGCCTCGCCCGGGCGGAGATCACCGCGTAGCCGACGGAGCCGGCGAGCTCGGCGGCCGCGCCGAGGACCGTCGACTTCCCGACGCCGCCCGCCCCGACGAGGAGGACGACCTTTCCCTCCCCCTCGCGGACCTCCTGGAGGAGATGGAGGATCCCTTCGACGACGGCGTGGCGGCCGAAGACCGGCGGAGCCGCACCGGACGGAGGGGCGCCGGCGGCGGCCACGGCCGTCGAAGGCGAGCCGCCGGTATAAAATCCCCCCGAGGCCGCGGCTTCGGCCCCTACGGCGCGTCGCCCTCGGTCGCCGGCGCGTCGGCGGGGTGCGAAAGCGCCCTCGCGAGCTCCGCGAACGGCGGCGCGAGCTTCGGGTCGAGCTTCGGGAGGTCGAGCGCCGTGGCGGCGCGGAACGCCTCGCGCGCCCGGTCCGGGTCCCGGATCTTGAAGTAGAGCCGGGCGAGGTAGAAGTGGGCCCGCGCGGTCTCCGCCCGGAGCCCGCCCGCCTGGCCCCGCTCGATCGCGCCCCGGTAGGCGGCCTCCGCCGCGTCCCACGCCCCGCGGCGCTCCTGGATGAGCCCGTCGTTGATCGCCACCAGCTCCACGCCGGCCGGATCGTCCGTCCGCTCGAGGATCCGCCGGGCCTGCTCGTTGTCCTGCATCGCCTCGTCGACCCGGCCGAGGGCGAGCCGGTGCTCAACGCCGTGGGCGAGGGCGAGCCCCGTCCAGCGGGGCTCGTGCGCCCGGTCCGCGAACGAGCGGGCGAGGGCGAGCGCGTCGAGCGCCTCCGTCGCCCGGCCCGGGCCGAACACCGCCGCCCGGGCGACGTGGGCGCGGGCGACCTCGACCCAGTCCTCCACGCCCGTGAGCCGCTGGACCGCGCGGTCGTACCAGGCGAGCGCCTCGTCGCCGAGCTCCGGTCCGAGCATGCCGAACGCGTCGCCGATGTCGATCGACAGCCGTCCGAGGATGCGGGCGTCGCCCGTCGGCTGCAGGAGGTCGAGCGCCCGGATCCCCTCGTCCATCGCCTCCCGGTACGCCCCCCGCTGGAAGGCGATCCGGCCGAGGATCCGGTGGACCGACGCGAGCCCGGTCACGTCCCCGCTCCGGGCGAACAGCTCCCGGGCCTCCCGGGCCGTCTTCGCCGCCGCGTCCGGGTCGAGCCGCTCCCGTGCGACCTCCGCCCGGCCGAGGAGGATGCGGGCGCGCAGCCGCGGCACGGGACCGGCGCGCTCGAGCGCCTCGGAGTACAGCCGGTCGGCGGACCGGATGTCGCCGACGGAGTAGTAGAGGTCGGCGAGCTCGCACGCGAGCGCCGCCTCGTCGGTCGCGTGGTCCCCGGGGACCGACTTGAGGTCGACCCGGGCGCGTTCGAGGAAGTGCGCCGCCTCTTCCGGGCTCCCCCGGCTCCGGGCCAGGTCCGCCGCCCGCCGGTTGTACTCGAGCGACCGTTCGGGCACCTTGCCGAGGAAGAAGTGCCGCCCGAGCTCCCCCAACAGCTCGGGAGGCGGGTCGGGGTACGCCCGCTCCATCGCCTCCGCGATCTTCCGGTGGAGGACCCGCAGCCGGCTCGCGGTCAGCGACTGGTAGACGCGCGCCCGGGTCCCGTCGTCGACGAAGACGAACCGCTCGCCCCCCGGCCGCTCGCGCAGGATCCCCCGCTCGACGAGCCGCTCGAGCTCCTCCGACAGCCGCTCGTCGTCGGCCCCCATGGCGGCCACGAGGAGCGCGAAGTCGACCTCCCGGCCGACGGCGCTCGCGTAGGCGAGCACCCGGTGCTGCTCCTCCGAGATCCCGCCGAGACCCGGCGGGGGCGGTTCGGGGCTCTCCTCCTCGCCGGCCGGCATCGCCCCTGTCCGAGAAGTCGGGAGGGACGACGGGTTAAAGTCCCGGTGGGACGCGCGGGGGAGCGCCCGACGACAACCGTTATGAAGAAGCCCCCGGCTCGCGGCCCGTGTCGACGCCCCCCGACGAGGCGGCGCCGGAGCCTCGCGCGGAGGTCTCCCTCCACCGGCGCGTGAGCTTCGGCCTGTTCGCCCTCCTCCTCGCCGCCGCCGTCGCGTTCTACCTCTGGTGGGGGATCGGCTACGGCGACTGGCTCGACAACGGCGTCTACGCCGTCACGATCGTCCTCGTGCTGTTCGGGCTCGCGGGGATGTGGCTCGTCGCCCCGACGCCGCCCGCGGCGGCCCCCGACCGGCCCGCCGGTCCGGGCTAGGGCGCGCTAGATCGGCCGCGCCGCGAGCGCCACGCGGACCCCGTCGGTCCGGCCGCACGCGATGCACGGGCCCGGCGGCTCGGGGGCGATCGGGAACGGCCCCTCCGGGGTCCCGAGCAGCGCCCCGTCGATCGCCGTCTCGATGGCGTGGCCGCACGCCTCCTCGCCGCACCAGCCGATCACCCGGACCCGCGTCGAGCCCGCGAGCTCCTTGAGCGACCGCGCGACCTCGAACTCCGACCGGAACCGGGCGTCGGCCGCGGCGGCGAGGGCGAGGTCGTACTCGCGGAGCGCGGCCCGGGTCCCCTCCTCGAGACCGTCGAGCGGGATCGACCGTCGGCGCCCGAGCCGATCGACCGCGCTCGCCGAGCGGCCTTCCGCCTCCCGCCGGCCGACGTCGAGGCGGAGGGGGACGCCGCGGAGCTCCCACCGGTAGTACTTCGCGCCCGGCCGCTCGTCCGCGTCGTCGAGGGTCGCGCGGACTCCGGCGGCGGTGAGCCGCCCGAGGATCTCGCGGGCGACGTCGAGCGGCCCCGTCGATCCCCCCGCGGCGATCGGCACGACGACGACCTCGTACGGCGCCGTCGCCGACGGGAAGACGGCGCCCTTCTGGTCCCCGTGCGTCGCGACGATCGCCCCCAAGAGGCGCTCGGAGAGGCCGAACGTCGTCTGGTGGACGAACCGCCGCTCCCCGTCGGCCGTCTCGTACCCGATGCCGTACGGGCGCGCGAAGTTCTCCCGGTAGTGGTGGATGCTGCCGATCTGGAGGGTCCGGCCGGCCCCGATCGGGATGTCGAGGGCGACGGAGTAGTACGCGCCGGGGAACTTGTCCCACTCCGGCCGGCGGACCGCGACGTACGGGAGCGCGAACGCGGCCGCCATCTCCGCAAAGCTCGCGAGGTTCGCCGCGACGCGGCCCGTCGCCGCCGCCTCGTCGAGCTGGCAGGTGTGCTCCTCGATGAAGTGGATCTCCCGGACGCGGAGGAACGGCCGCGTCGTCTTCGTCTCGTACCGGAACGTGTTCACGACCTGGTAGACGGTGAGCGGCAGGTCCTTGTGCGACCGGACCCAGAGCGCGAAGATCGGGTACATCGCGGTCTCGCTCGTCGGGCGGAGGACGAGGGGCATCTCGAGCTCCGTCGAGCCGCCCCGGGTGACCCAGTAGACCTGCTGGTCGAACCCCTTGATGTGCTCCTTCTCCTTCTGGAACTCCGACTGCGGGATCAGCGTCGGGAACTCGACCGGCACGGAGCCGCTCCGCTCGAGGGCCCGGATGATGACGGCGTCGAGGGCGCGCCGGGCCGCGAACCCGAGCGGCGTCCAGACGTTCATCCCCTTCACGGGGTAGCGCTTGTCGGAGAGCCCGGCCTCGTCGACGACGGCGAGGTACCAGTCGATCAGCGACGCGCCCTTCTCCGGGAGGTCGACCATGCGCGCCCCCGCCGGGACGGAGGGGACGTATAAGCATCTCCGGAGCGACCCGTGCTTGGGGGCCGGGATTCAACGGCCGAACCCAAGGGATTATCCTTGGCCGGGCCCATCGTACGGGGGCCATGCGCCTCGTCGTCTGCGTCGACCGCGACGACGACCTCGGCCGGAAGGCCGGGGTCGCGGGACCGGTCGTCGGGCGGACGAGCGTCCTCGACGCGGCGATCCGGCTCGGCACCGCCGACCCCGAGGACGCCGACACGAACGCGATCTTCGCGGCGGTCCACCTCCGCGACGAGCTCGAGGCGAGCGGCGAGACCGCCGAGGTGGTCGTCCTCACGGGCGATGCGAAGGTCGGCTACGCCTCCGACCGCCGGGTCGCGGAGGAGTTCGAGGAGGTCCTCGCCCGGTTCCCGGGGGCGCACGTCCACCTGGTCTCCGACGGGGCCGAGGACGAGCACCTCTACCCGATCCTCGCCTCGCGGACGAAGATCGACGGGACGCACCGGGTCTACATCCGGCAGAGCCCGAGCATCGAGTCCACGTACTACACCGTCCTCAGCGCCCTCAAGGACCCGAAGCTCCGCCAGAAGACCGTCCTGCCCCTCGCCATCGTCCTCCTGATCCTCGGCGTCGCCGCCGCCGGCGGCGTGATTTTCTGGGGGATCATCGGCCTCGCGATCGTCCTCGGCGTCTACCTCATCTTCTGGACGTTCGACGTCGACGAGGCGATCATCGACTCGATCCGGTCCGCGTCGTCGGACATCCGGACCGGCTCCGTCGCGTTCGGCTTCGGCCTGTTCGCGATCGCGCTCGTCGGCGTCGGCTTCCAGGCGGGCTACAACGCATACGTCGGGCACCCCGAGTCGATCCCCCTCGCCCGGCTCCTCCTGTTCCTCAACGCGAGCCTCATCTGGTGGCTCACCGGCGGGTTCGTCTGGGAGTGCGGCCGCGCACTGCGCCGGTACTTCGTCCGCGGACGGCTCCCGGCGTCGTTCCCGATCGCCACCACGTCGATCGTCGGGATCGGCGCGGTCCTCTACGGGGTCGTCTACCTCGTCCAGTACCTCGAGGGGCTCACGGGGAACACCCAGCTCCTCGCCATCATCGCGACGATCGTGATCGGGCTGTCGCTCATCACGGGGGCGGCCGTCCTCTCTCAGTACCTCAAGAGCCGCTCGGCGTCGCCCGAAGCGCCCCCCGCGACGGCGACGTAGGGCGGGAGCCCCGCGAGAGCCCGGTCCGCCGCGGCGCGGCGGCGTCCGGCGCAGGGCAACCCTGAAGGCCCAGAAGCCCCCTCGTCCATCGCACGATGGCCGCCGGCCCCGGGGCCCCAACGCCGGCGGCCGTCCCGCCGGGGCCGGACGGACCGATCCCCGCGCTCGGCCGGTACTTGTCGAATCCGCCGCCCCACATCCTCCTCGTGAAGGGGCCGCCGGGGGCGGGGAAGACGTCCCTTCTGCGGGCGCTCCGGCCCGCCGTGAAGGGCCCCGTGCTGCTCGTCGCGTACCGGGCGACGGCGTCGGGGGCCGCGCCCGGCGCGTTCCCGGCGCCCGACCCCGTCGACGTGTCGCTCCTCCTCATCGACCCCGACCGGACGGGGCCGAACGACCGGCGCGAACCCGACCTCGCGACGGCGGTCCCGATCTCGTTCTCGGCCGGGGACCTGCGGGGCGCCGAGGGGGTACCGCCCGCGCTCGAGCAGGCGATCGGCCGGATCGTGCGGGCCGGCGGCGGCTGCGTCATCGTCGACTCGTGGGACCGGTCGTCCGAGGAGGCGTTCGACCACGCGCGCGCGGCGGAGCGGGGCGCGACGTCCCAGATCGTCTCCTCGACCCGGATCCTCCGGGAGATGCTGGGCCGGGTGCCGGTCCACACGGTGATCTCGCTCCTCCCGGCGCCCGACCCGAGCCTCGAGTCGCTCGCCGACGGGGTCCTCGAGCTCGGGCAGGAGACCGTCGACGGGGCGACGATCCGGGTCCTCACCGTGTCGAAGCTCCGGGGCGAGGGGTCGCTCGAGCCCGACTACCTCTACACCGTCGCCGGCGGGGAGTTCGCCGCCTTCCCCCGCAGCTCGCCCGGCTTCCGGCCGCCGTTCGGCCCGCCGGACCCCGACCCCGGCGGCCCGGACGACATGATCTGGCCGGGGAGCGCCGCCTTTGCGGCCGCCTTCGGCCGGCTCCGCGTGCACGGCCTGACGGCCGTTGAGCTCGACGACGAGGCGCCGGACCGGCTGTTCGACGTCCTCGCGGTGCCGCTCGTCGCCTCGGTCGTCCGGGCCGGCGGGCGCGCGGTCGTCGTCCCGTCGGCCGGCGTCCCGCCGGCGCAGTACGCGGCGGCGCTCGCCCGGTTCGCGCCGACCGAACTCGTCCAGCAAAACGTCCGACTCCTCTCGGCGGGCGGCGCCGACGCGCGCCTGGGCGACGTCGCCCCCCTCCTCCTCCCGGTCCGGAGCGCTCCCGCGTCCCGGGAGGGGCGGGCCGCGACCGCCCGGCCGGCCCAGCCGATGTTCCCCGAGGCGCACGAGTTCCTTCGGACCGCGCCGGGCTCGGGCCCGGTCCTGTTCGTCGTGTCGCTCGACGGCCTCGAGGCGCTCGCCACGGTGAGCCGCCGGCCGTACGATGCGTCGACGTTCCCGCTCGTCGTCACCGCGTACGGACGGCTCGCCCGGTTCCACGGCTTCGGCGGGGGCCGGACGCGGAGCGCGCTCACCCGCGCCCTGATCCCGTCGGTCGACGCCCACCTCAAGATCCGGATGATCCGGGGCCGGTCGGTCGTCCTCGGCATCCGGCCGAGGACCGCCGCCCACCTCCTCGACTATGCCGAACCCGACGGCCGGTACCGGCTCCGCCCGATCGCGTAGCATCCGGGCCGGCTCAGCCCGGTGCCCGGGGGGCCCGGGCGATTCGCAACGCCCGCTCGATCTCGTCGACGGTAGTGGCCCACCCGGTCCGCTCGCGGAGGAGCCGGGCGCCCGCATCCGCCGAGCCGGCCTCCGCGACCGCGCGGCGCCCGAGCGTCGCGAGGTCCTCCCAGTAGTTCCACGGGAAGACGACCCAGACCCACGACTCGCGCGGGATCTCCTCGGCGACGTACGTGGGGCGGTACGTCGAGTGGGTGATGTGGAGGAACGTCGCGGTCTCGAGCCGGGACGGCTGCCGCTCGGCGACGTGGCTCGCCGCGAGGGCGAGGCTCTCGCCGGTGTCGGTGATGTCGTCCACGACGAGCACCGCTTCCCCCGCGATATCGCCGGCCATCGCCTCGGGGATCGACGCCGTTCCGTCCGGGGTCGCCGTCACGCCCCAGTGCTGGGCCCGGAGCGCGAGGAGCCGGCGGACGCCGAGCCGGTCGGCGAGGAGGCGCGCGCCGACCCACCCGCCGCGGGTGAGCCCGACGATCGTATCGGGCGTCCGGTCCGCCGCGACGATCGCGGCGCCGAGCCGGTCCGCCCAGCCGTCGATGTCGGCCCAGGAGGCGACCCGGCAGCGCGGGAAGTCGGCCACCGGTCGCCGTCGGCCCCCGGAACCGGTCCGGATCCTACGGGTAGATCCCGCGGAGCTTCATCGCGTCGACGACGCGCTGGATCGCGAGGACGTACGCCGCCGTCCGGTTGTGGACGTGGCGCGCCTCGGCGACCTCGTGCACCGCCCGGTAGCTCTCGACCATGACGCGCTCGAGCCGGCGGTTGACCTCGTCGAGAGTCCAGAAGAACCCCTGGATGTCCTGCGCCCACTCGAAGTAGCTCACGGTCACCCCGCCCGCGTTCGCGAGGATGTCCGGCAGCACCGTCACCTTGCGCTGCTGGAACACCTCGTCGGCCTCGGGGAGAGTCGGCCCGTTGGCGGCCTCGGCGACGATCTTCGCCTGGACCTTCTCCGCGTTCGTCTTGCCGAGCTGGTTCTCGAGCGCGGCCGGGATGAGGATGTCGGCCTTCGTCTCGAGGAGCTCGGCGTTCGAGATCTCCGTCGAGCCCGGGAAGCCGACGACCGTGCCGGTCTTCGTCTTGTGGGCCTCGATCTCGTGGGGGTTCATCCCCTTCGCGTTGAAGATGCCGCCCCGCGAGTCGGAGACGGCGATGATCTTGGCGCCCTGCTCGTCGTGGAGGAGCTTCGCGGCCACGCTCCCGGCGTTGCCGAACCCCTGGACCGCGACGGTGCCCCCCTTCACCTTGACGCCGGCGTGGGGCGCCGCCTCGCGGATCGTGTACGCGCAGCCCCGGCCCGTCGCTTCGCCGCGGCCCTCGCTGCCGCCGAGCGAGATCGGCTTACCGGTAACGACGCCCGGGACGCTGTAGCCCTTCTGCATCGAGTACGTGTCCATGATCCAGGCCATCGTCTGGGAGTCGGTGTACACGTCCGGAGCCGGGATGTCCATCTCGGGGCCGATGATCGGGGCGATCTCGCTCGCGTACCGGCGGGTGAGCCGCTCGAGCTCCGTCTTCGACATGTGCTTCGGGTCGCAGACGACGCCGCCCTTCCCGCCGCCGTAGGGGAGGTTCACGACGGCGCACTTCCACGTCATCCACGCCGCGAGGGCGCGGACCTCGTCGAGCGTGACCTGGGGGTGGTAGCGGATGCCGCCCTTCGTCGGTCCCCGGGCCATGTTGTACTGGACCCGGTAGCCCGTGTAGACCCGGTAGCTCCCGTCGTCCATCCGGACCGGGAAGTTGACCGTCAGCTCGCGCTTCGGGCACTTCAGGATCTCCCGGAGCCCGTTGTTGAGGTCGAGGAGGTCGGCGACGATATCGATCTGGCGCCGCGCGGTATCGAACGGATTGACCGTCTGCGTCGTCTTCGGCATGGACTCGCCCTCCCTCCGGGGGGCACGCGAGGAGGCCGAGCGGGCTACTTGAGCCTAACCGGACGATGCGACGGTGCGACGCGCCGGCGGCCGACGACGGAGCCTACCGGCGGCCGCGGCGGGCCGCCGGACCGAGGCGCGCCCCGGGTCCCGGGGCGCGGGGTTTGAACGGGTCCCACCCGGCCCGCGGCAGGGGGGACCGGCGCCTGGGCCCCCTCCCCAGGAACGCCCCGGCCCCCCGGACGACGCGGCCGACGGCCGTGAGCCGGCCTCCCACATCGCGCACGGCGGCCCTCGCGGCCGCGAGGGCGCCGGACGGGACCGTGGCGAGGAGCTCGTAGTCGCCCCCGTAGAACGCGATCGCGCGTCGCGCGGCCGCCGAGTCGGCCCGGTCCGCGAGACCGGGCGCCCACGGGAGGACCGCCTCGTCGAGCACGATCCCCACCCCGCTCGCCTGGGCGACGAGCCACGCGGAGTCGGCGACGCCGTCGGAGGTGTCGGTCATCGCCCGGGCGTACGGCCGAAGCGCTTCCCCTTCCTCGAGCCGGGGCTCGACGGCGAGGGCGCGCGCGAGCGCGCGCGGCGATGCCGGATGCTCGGCGAGGGCGACGGCGGCGAGTCCGCCGCGTCCGACCGTCCCGGTGACGACGACCACGTCCCCCGGCCGCGCGGCGTCCCGGGACGGCAGCCGGCCCGGGGTCGCCGTGCCCAGGAGGGCGCCGATCGCCGCGCGGACCGGGGCGGCCTTCGTGTCGCCTCCCACCACGTGCGCTCCGTACCGAGCGGCCATCCGCTCCGCCCCGAGCGCGACGGCGCGCGCCCAGGCCGGCGGGGTCGCCGGCGGGAGGAGGAGGTCGAGGAGAGCCGCGGCGGGTCGTCCCCCCTTCGCCGCGAGGTCCGAGAGGCTCACCGCCATCGCCGCCGCGCCGACGGCCCGCGGCGGCGACGCCGCAAGGAAGTGGGTCGCCTCGACGAGCGCGTCGGAGGTG